>ERZ779885.4278-NODE-4278-length-11298-cov-3.607222_pt1 | contig 11298 bp, 9 predicted proteins | sample MGYA00511554_ERZ779885 | MGnify/ENA primary metagenome ERZ779885 (study PRJEB29588, sample SAMEA2160998) | human gut metagenome | biome: human gut; feature: human-associated habitat; material: faeces | place: Denmark | collected 2008/2010 ... | reverse complement strand
GGCCGCTCTAACTGTCGCCTTGATGATCTGCATAGAACGCTCATCGCAGTTATACAGCATACGGACAAGGCTTTCCATTTCAGAATCCTCAATCTGCTTTTCCGGGAAGAAAATCTGATCGGGTAAAATGGACAGCTCCCGAATCAGCTTGTAGAGGATGTCGTAGCTGGGCTTTTTGCCTTCGTTCTCGATACGATATATAAATCTCTCGCCTACTCCGACCTTGGCTGCCAGATCTTCGACCGTAATATCTGCTTTTATGCGGGCATTCTTGATGATCTCGCCAAGCGTTTCATGTTCATTCTGCACTTTCAGTTCACCTCTCCTTCTATTTTACGGATTTATGCCAGATTTATAATGGCATAGCAGTTCAAATTTTAGAGAACTGACAGTGCGGATAAAAGTGAACTGACCAGGATCGTATAGATGGCCCTGCCAATAAAAAAAACGAGGTTTTGGCAGGGTGGTTTGTCATGCCCATCCCTCCAGACCACGTTTTGGCCTGGAGGGATATTTCATGCGTTGGTCATCCTGCGCACCGCTGCTCATTAGAAGCAGCGAGTATGATTCTATGTCGTAGGCCGCCTGCTTGACGGTGTACGGTCAAAAAAACTTCCCGTTTTTCAACGGGATATTATGCCTTTCATACTGAACCATCATGCCATGATTTACACGAACTAAAAAGAAACGCACTTGCTATTGGGGCTGTTGTCCCATTCTGCAGGTGCGTTTTTCTATATAGAGGAACCCCATCATTCCCACGTTGTAGGGGGCCGCCCGACCAGTCTGAATTTCTCGCAATTCAGACTGATCGGAGGTAAAACAGCGTGGACGCTGATAAAAAAAGAATATGGATTCGCGGCCAATTTGTCGAGGTCACGGATGAAGTGTACCGGGCCTATATGCAGGGCGACCGGAAAATGCGCTATTTTGAGAACGATTTGAAAACCGAGCGGTTCGTTCTCGGAAAGGAGGGCCAAGTGGTGCAGATCATCCCCAGCCGCGAAGATTCTTTGGACCGGCTGGTAGATGAAAATGCCCAGCAATTCTCCGATGAGCAGGAAAGTGTGGAGAGCGTGGTGCTTCACAAGCTGGAAGTGGACAGGCTACATACCGCGCTTTCCCTGCTGACTCCAGAGGAACGTGCGCTGATCCAGGCGCTGTTCTTTGAGGAAAAGACAGAACGGCAATATGCAGACGAGCTTGGCGTGTACCGCAATGCTGTTCATGTTCGGAAAATGAAGGTCCTCAAAAAGTTGAAGCTCTTATTGGAGAGTTAAATCTAATGCCCCTCACCTGGATATTGTTGGGTGAGGGGCATTTTTGACTTTCTCAAATAGAAACAGCCTGTCATACAATTTCGAACCATGAGGATATACAAAATTCAAATTCGCACACTTTTCCTGACAACACAGTTCAGGTAAAATATGAATTAAAAAATCCGCACATCTAAACCAAATCTAAATAAAGTCATGGTATAATGCGATTGAGGTGATATTTTGAGTGAGCGAATTTTGATTATCGAAGATGAAACCGCCATCCAGTCTATCCTTTCGGAGTTGCTGACGGATGCCGGATACAATATAGAGGTTGCAGGTGATGGCCTGGAGGGAATAACAAAATTTCGGGAGAAGCCCTTCTCACTTGTCCTGCTGGACATTATGATGCCAAAGATTGACGGATACACGGTCTGCGAGATGATCCGGCAGGAATCCAATGTGCCAATCATCATGCTGACAGCACTGGACGAGGAAGAAGCCCAGGTCAAGGCATTTGAATTAAAGGTGGACGATTACATCACAAAGCCTTTCTCCGTGAAGCTGGTGCTCATGCGGGTGGAGGCGGTTTTGCGCCGGGTAAAAGAACGGGAGGGCCAAGAAGCCACAACCACGCTTTCTTACGGAAATATCCGGTTGGATCAGGAAAGCCACTCGGTTTCTGTTGGCGGGAAGCCCATTTCCCTCACCCATACGGAATACGGGCTTCTGGAACTGTTCATGCTCCACCCAGGCCGAGTATTTACACGGGACAATCTGCTCAATGCAGTGTGGGGCTATGATTTCGTCGGAGAAGAAAAAACCGTCAATATCCACATTATGAACCTGCGAAGAAAACTGAACACGGATTTAATTGAAACGATCAGAGGGGTGGGATATAGACTTGGTAAAGAAAATTAGAAACAGCCTAAGTGCAAAGGCCTTTTTGTGGATTGCCGGCCTGCTCATCCTGTGCAGTCTGCTGATCTACGGCATGGTGATGATATTTCTCCCCCAAAGCTACACGGTTGTGGCGAGCAGTCGAGTTGAAACGGAAATTGAGCAGCTTATTGATACACTCTCTCAAACCGATTACGACAGTGCTGGAGAGGTGATCGAGAGGTTCTGCCAGGATAATCGTGCTTCGGTAATTCTGGATGATGGCACAGCAAGTCATACTTTCGTCACTGTGGATGAGCAGAGCGTAGAGCGTGGAGAAGCTATGACCGCCGCAGTAGATGTGAAATTCGCAGATCGGGATGGGAGTTACTATCTCAGCATTACTGCTCCTGTTTCTGCCGGTAGTGAGTTGACCATGGCTTTTTTGGAATTACTGCCTCTATTGCTGCTTCTAATCCTGCTGATCTCTGCGTTGGGGGCTTTCCTATGCAGCCGGGTATTGGTACGCCCTGTTCTTGAGATTAGTCGTGTTTCTAAGCGGATGGCCGATTTAGACATGACCTGGGACTGCAAAGTAAACAGTGCTGATGAGCTGGGCGTTCTGGCAAACAGCTTGAATACGATGGCAAAGCGGCTGGATGCAGCTATGAAGGAACTGGAAAATGCTAATGAACAACTGCGGAAGGATATGGAGCATATCACCGAGCTGTCCCGCCAGCGCCGGGATTTCTTTGCGGCTGCCTCCCATGAGCTGAAAACGCCCATCACCATCTTAAAGGGCCAGATTGAAAGCATGATTTTGGGCATTGGAAAATATAAGGATGCAGGAAAAGTGCTGCCGGAAACTCTCAAAGAAGTAGAGAATATGGAGCGGCTGGTAAAGGAAATCCTCACGATTTCCAAAATCGAGATGGATGGCCTTGCCGGAAAAGCAGAGCCGGTGTCGCTGCCAGACACTATTACCAAAGTCACCGAAACGCTGCTCCCGCTGGCCCAGGAGCGCCAGATCACCGTTCATTCCCAGCTTGCCGGGGATGTCACTGTATCCGGCAACGCCTCTCTGCTGGAAAAGGCCATTCATAATATCCTGAGCAATGCCATCCGTCACTCGCCGGAAGGGGCGGAAGTCTTTATTCACCTTACGCCCTCTGTTCTGACTGTGACCAATACCGGCACTTCTATCCCGGAGGAAGATTTGCCCGTGCTGTTCACGCCTTTTTACCGGGTGGAAAAATCCCGGAACAAGTCTACCGGCGGCAGCGGCCTGGGGCTGTATCTTGTCAAGACTATTTTGGAGTTACATGGATTCCAATATCGGGTGGAAAATACGGGATCAGGAGTGGTTTTTACAGTAGTGTTTTGATATAAATCGGGTAGTATGAAAGACAAATTTGTTTTCCGGTTTTTCCCTGCTGTCCTAAAAAAGTAAATCAAAATTAAATCAAGTCTAAGCGAAAAATAAACCGTCCTTTTGTATGATGGAAGCACCATCAAATGAAAGGACGGTGTTTTTATGCACATGCACAAGCGGGCTGTTCTGTATTTAGCCCGCAAGAAAGGAAAAGCGGCGCTGCTTTTCCTGATTTTCTTTTTGATATCAGCCCTTCTGCTGGTCTGTTTTTCCGTTCTAAACGGAACGGAACAGGCAGCGAAAGATCTGCGCTCTAATATTGGCGCAGTCTTTTATGTACGCCCCTACCAGCAGATGATTTTTGAGGGCGGCGCGGTCAGTGAAGGAGCGACGCCTATCATTTCCCAAAAGAGCATAGACGAGATTGTGGATGCTGCCGAAGGACAAGTAAAAGCCTACAACACGGAACACTATGGCTATGCCAAGAGCGAACAGCTTCACTTCCTGCCGGGTGCCGGTGACAATGAGGCCAGTAATATGGGCCAGGTAACTGCTGTGCGGGATTCCCAGTTGACCGATGTGTTTCTGAATGAGGAATGTACGTTGATCTCTGGCCGCCATATCCAACCGGAGGATGAGAATAAAATCCTTATCAGCGCAGAACTGGCGGCGGAAAACGACCTAAAAGTTGGGGACATACTCACCCTCACCCATGCCGGTTTGGATCAACAGGATGATGGGACGTATATTGACACGATCCCAGAAAAAACTGCCTTTGCCGAGGTGGAGATCGTAGGCATTTTCCAATGTGACGGAGCTGCCGACAGCGCAGATTCCCCTACCGCTGGAAAAGCGGTCAACCATATTTATTCCGACAGCCATCTGCTGGTGAATTTGCAGGAGCAGCAGGCAGACGTTTTCGAGGGGGAAATCGCCTTTTACATTGCTGATCCTCTGGAACTGGATACCCTGCTGGAGCGTGTGGAGGCCATCCAATCCATTGATTGGGACAACCACATCTTAAAAGAAAATGATTTCCAATACGAGCAGATCGCCGGGCAGCTTCAAAATCTTCAAAACTTAGCTGTGGCATTGATCGCTCTTGCTACCGCTTTGGGGATTGTCATTCTCATACTGATCCTCATGGTGCAGATACGGGGACGCATCCGGGAAGCCGGGATCTACCTATCCGTGGGCAAGCCTAAAATGGAAATTATCGGACAGTTTGTATTGGAGGCATGGGGGCTTCTGATCGTTGGGTTTCTCAGCGCTGTTCTGCTTTGGCTGTTCTGCTCTGGCCCGGTGAATAGTCTGCTGTTTGGCACGCTGGCCCAGGGAACGGGGACCGCGGCGCTGCAGACAGGTGGCGGCGGAGCAAATTATTTGCAGCCGGATCTGCTCCATTCCTGTGCGCTGCTTGCCGGAGAGCTGGCGGCTGTCCTGTTGACAGTGCTGGCGGCCAGTGGAGCCATTCTCCGCTTAAAGCCAAAAGAGATTTTAACAAAAATGAGTTAAGGAGGCATTTCGCATGAATTTTTTGAAACGGGCAGTCCGCTACTGTTGGCGGCAAAAAATAAGGAGTATCATCCTGCTGCTGGTCTTTACGCTGCTATCTTCCGCTGCGCTCATCGCCTTATCGGTAGGCCACGCTACTGCGGAAGGGACGGACGAAGTAAAACAAACCGTCGGAGCGTTAATTCGTTTGGATCTTGACGGCGACAATCCAGAAAACTATGATGCCCCAACGCAGAATGAAAACGGACTTACATACCAATATAATGGCGATTATATTACCCAAGAAGTGATTGACGCCATTGCCAAAGTTGACGGTGTAGTGAATTATAACGCTGAAAGAGAAGGGGGATATTACGGATCTGGGATAGATTTTGAATACTTTCCTGGTTCATTTGATTTTGGGAATTACTATAATGGTCACAGCGATCCTTCCTCCTATACGGTAGTTATAAATTCCGAGTTAAGTAAGAATTTTATAAATGGCACTTATACATTAGTAGAAGGGCGTCACATTCAAGCAGACGATTCTTTTGCTGTGATGATTTCTAAGGAGCTTGCGGATAAAAACGGGCTTTCCGTGGGAGATCATATATCTATGTATGATCTGGACAACGATTCTGAAAATACCTTTGAAATTGTGGGGATCTTCAGCGGCACCGAGGGAATGTCCAAAGATGCGATGATGGTAGATTCCATCCCTGCCAATCAAGGATATATTGACGTAAACAGTTATAATCAGATTTTTCATAAACCAGCAATAGAGCTTGGTTCTTTGGAAGTGTATGTGGATTCGGCTGAAAATGTAGAGGATGTCCTCAAGACCATCCAAAACCTGCCGGAGATCAAAGGCAAGACTTTCACCTTTTCTACGGATACAGCGGATTTTGACCTGATTTCCAATCCCCTTTCTTCTCTCCAGAAAATGGTGGATACAGCGGTCACAGTGATTGCCATTACAGGAGCGGCGGTCATTGCCCTTTTGCTGATCCTCTGGACACGGGGCCGGAAAAAGGAGGCTGGTATCTTGATGGCAGTAGGCAGAAGCAAGGTGGAAATCGTGCTGCAATTTCTGGCGGAAAACCTTTTTATCGCCATTCCTGCGGCGGCAGTTTCCTTTGGTTTGTATGTTCTGCTGGCGGATAAGGTTGGGGCTTTTCTTGTCAGCCGGACTGCCAGCGATATTGAGGGAATAAGCGTGGTTCTTCATTCTGCGGATATGACGGCAGTCTATGGCGTCGGCGCACTGATCTTGATTTTGGCGGTACTGGTAGCATCGGTGACGGTAATTCGTCTGAAACCAAAAGCGATTCTAACACAAATGGACTAAAATAGGAGGAAAATAATATGAGCATTTTAGAATTTTCAAATCTGAAATACAGCTATGACGGAAAACAAGGGGTTTTGAAAGGAATCAGCGGTCAAATGGAACTGGGAAAGATGTATGCTATACTCGGCCCATCCGGGTGCGGCAAAACCACCCTGCTTTCTCTACTGGGTGGTTTAGATAGCCCTACAAGCGGGAACATTCTGTTCGACGGAAAGGATATATCTCAAACAGGCCTTGCGGACCACCGGAAAAACCATGTGTCCTTTATCTTTCAGGCATACAACCTGATCGACTATTTGACCCCCGCGGAGAATGTGTCGCTGACTTCCAAGCTGCCGCCGCTGCCCATTTTGGAGCGACTGGGGCTTACGAAAGAAGAAGCCAAGCGGAATGTGCTGAAGCTCTCCGGTGGACAGCAGCAGCGGGTGGCCATCGCCCGCGCCCTGGCAAGCGAGGCCCCGGTGATCCTGGCCGATGAGCCTACCGGCAATCTGGACGAGGACACCGCCCAGGACATCACGGATATTCTCAAAGAGAGCGCCCATCGAATGGGAAAATGCGTTGTGGTAGTCACCCACTCCAACGAGCTGGCAAAACAGGCCGATGTGGTGTTCCGGCTGAGAAAGGGTGAATTGCAGGTTCTGGAGCGTGTTGATGACCTCTCGGCCCCGCACCAGTCCCGCAGGAACAACGCTTCTCGCAGTGAGAGGAGGGCAAGATGATGGACGAGTTTTCTAAGCCCTCCAAAAAGGGCAGCATCCTCGCTGTGGCCTGCTACGTTTTTGCTGTGGCGCTGCTGATCACGGCCTTTGTCTCCCTGGCGGCCTGCCATCAAAACATTTCCAGGCAGCTTGAGCAGGGCGTCCCTGTGCAGGGAAATGAACTGGCCATTGTGAATCTCTATCTTACAAGCTGTGTGCAGTATTTCGCCTTTGCCGCCGCCATGGTGTTTTGCGGCAAGGTAGCCCCCAAGGTGCTGGCGCTCAAGAGCGAAGCGCCGGTACAGGTCACGCCCTATATGCTCAACGCCCCGGTAGAGGCCCCTGGCTCCACCTTTACGGAAGAGGTGGAGCCGGAGGAGGACGATGACGATTGGGAAGGCTGGGGATTTCGGGAACAAGACAAATAAACCAGGGAACCTCATGCAGCAGCATGAAGGGTAAAAAGGATTTCGTTCATAAGCATGGGAGGTGATAGAATTAGACGAGTCATTATTCTGGAACTGCAGGAAGAGGATGGGGAAGTTTTTGAGGACTTTCTTTCGTTTTTGCAGGATCATCCCGAAATCGAGAACTGCAAACAGAACAAGGACTCCATCATCTCTCTTCCAGGGCTTGAAATCTATCCGCAGCAGCGCAGGGTTTTCCGCAACCAGCAGGAGATCCCGCTTACCAAAACGGAGTACGAAATACTTATTTACTTATTCCAGAACTCCAACCATGTCTTAACGCACAGCCAAATCTATGAGAGGATCTGGCGGGAACCGGACTATGGGGAGGCCCGTGAGCTGGTCAGCCATCATGTGCAGGCCATCCGGCGCAAGCTGAATTTGAAGCATGACTCCGGCGTTTACCTGCGGTGCATCCGTGATGTGGGGTACAGCTTCGAGAGAAAGAAATGAGGGGCAGCAGCCTGAACCAGGCTGCTGCTTCCTTTTACTCTTTGGCCCTGAAGAAGCTGAGAGCGTCGGTGCGCTGCCCGTTTTGCCACACCTCGAAGTGGAGATGGTTTCCGGTAGAGTTCCCGGTGGTGCCTACATAGCCAATCACCTCGCCCTGCTTGACCTCCTGGCCTGCTACCACACAGATGGAGGAACAGTGGGCATACAGGGTTTCATAGGTGTCGTTGTGGCGCACTTTGATGTAGTACCCGTATCCGCCGCCCCAGGAGTCTATCCCGTTGGCGATGGTGACGGTGCCATCCGCAGCCGCAAGGATGGGGGTGCCGCCCGGAGCGCCGATGTCGGTGCCGCTGTGGTAGTCGATCTCCCCGGTAAAGGGATCCGCCCGGTAGCCGAACCAAGAGGTAATGGTGTAGCTCTGAGGCAGCGGCCATTGGAAGATGCCCGTTCCTTCCCAGTTGGTATTGGGGTCTATGATTTGCCCGCCGCCGCTGACGTAACCGCCCAGCAGTTCGGCCCACAGGTTTTCATTTTCCGGCTCTGTCATCAGGGCCAGGTATTCGTTCTGCCGGTCATTGAAGCTGTATTGCTGGGCCATTTCCTCCGGTGTTTTGTGGGTGATGGTAATTTCCAGAATGGTTTCCGTCACCGTTTCCGTGCTGGTAACCTCGTTCCCATTCTCATCTGTGGAAGTCACCTCCACAGAACTGCTCTCCGTGCGGGTGGTGTAGCTGATGGCGTTCATCTCCCACATGATACTCCGCAGTTCATCCACCTGGGCATCATCCAGCGAGGCCACCTGGGAGCCATCTTCTGCGCCCGTCACTTTTGCAGAGAATACCGCAAGGACATCTTCCCAATTAACAGACAGTATCCCGTCGTTGGAAGTGACCTCCTGCCTGTCGTGGGGGTTGGCAGCTTCGATCTCCTGAATGTACGCCTGGTATTCTCCGTTGAGGTCAGCCACCGCCTGGGTCACGCTGGTCCCTGTCCCAGTGGACTCTGAACCGAAGAACAGGCCGAAGCAGGAGCCGACTATCAAAGCAATCAGGCATATCAGCAGGATAATCACCACAGCGACCCAGCCACCGGCAGCGATGGCGGCAATCAACCCCTTCACTGCCGCGATGGTCGCTTTTATGGCAGTGGCAGTCACCTTAACAGCGGCCTTGACCCCAGTGGCCGTAGCTTTCGCTGCAGCTCTGGCGGCATGGGCAGTTGCTTTTGCCGCCTTTGCGGTGGCCTGGGCTGTTCTCTGCGCTACCTTAGCGGATCTCTGTGCGGTCTTGATGCTTTTGGCGCCCTGCTTGACCCCCTTCAGGGCCCTGTTGGCTGTCTTTACCGCTTTTGCCGGCTTCCCCTTGACACCCTTCATCACAGCGTTCTTGGTCTTGATTTTGGAGGCCGCACTCTTGGCGGCCTTTCCCGTTTGGGATGCGGCTTTTGAGGCGGGACCCTCGGCCTGCTTGCGAATGCGGGCCACCTCACGTTTCTCCCGCACTTTCTTGGCGGTAGTCTGCGCCAGTTTTTTGCCGCCCCGATAGGTCAAATCCGCCCCCTTCTTGGCAGTGCTCTCCATGCCGGACAGCATCTGATCTCCGGCAGTGTTGGCCGGGGCGTTGAAGGATTCTCCCTGCTGGCTGGCGAAGGGCGTTTCCTTTATCTCGGAGACGGATTTCTCCTTGGACTTCAGCCACAAATCCTTCATGGCGGTTTTCGGGGCTTTGGCCGCACTCTCCAGCAGTTTGGGCTTGCCGCCCTCCGGTTTGGTCTTTATTTCTTTCAAAGGCATACCTCCTGCAAAAAAGAATACAGGGGGTCGAAGGAGGCCCCCTGGGGAATGACAGTTTCATGGATGTTACACCCCTCTCAGGGCTTCATCCGGTTTGGTGGTCATCAGCTGGTACAGGCGGGTGTTGCGGGGGAAGCTGTTCTCGAAGGGGACAATGTTTCCGGCGCAGCGGATAAGGCCGCAGCCCGCCGACACATTGGTGATGTACCCCAGCTGGGCGTCGGAGATGTGCAGCAGTTTTGCCAGCTCGTCCCGGTCGGTGGGGGATTGGTTCAGGAGGATGAGAAACTCCGAGTTTGCCAGCATGAGGCGGGCGGTATCGGAACGGAGCAGTTCCTCCACATTCTGCGTGAGCCCCGTCACAAGGCCGTTGTATTTGCGGATGCGCTTCCACAGCTTGTAGAAAAAATCGGCGCTGTACTGATAGCGAAACAGCAGGTAGAACTCGTCGGCAAACACCCAGGTGGTCTTGCCCCTCTTCCAGTTCTGAATCACCCGGTTGAAGATGGCGTCCAGCGTGACCAGCATCCCGATGGGCATGAGCTGCTCCCCAAGTTCCCGGATATCATAGGCGATGATTCTCGCCTTGGTATCCACATTGGTGGGCTGGGCAAAGGTGTTGAGGCTGCCGGTGATGAAAAGCTCGGAGGAAAGGGCAAGCCCCCTGGCCTCCGGCTCCGGCTGCTTCAGGAGGGAATGGTACAGATCCTTCAGGGTGGGCACCTCGCCCTGGTAGTTGTTGGCCATGTACTCCCGGTACACATCGTAGGTGCAGCGGTCCAGGATGGATTTTTCCTTGGCGGAAACACCGACCGTGCCCACCAGCTGTTCGAACAGGGAGAGGATGAACTCGGACTTCTCAATCAGGGGGTTGCGCTCATCCCCATAGGCTTTGTCCATGTCCAGTGCATTGATGTGGGTATCGGAAGAGGCCGACACCCGGATCACCTCGCCGCCCAACGCTTCCGTCAGGAAGCCGAATTCGGATTCGGGATCCAAGATGAGAATATCGTCATCGGTGGACAGGGCGATGCTGACGATCTCCTCCTTGGCAGAGAAGGATTTGCCGGAGCCGCTGACGCCCAAACGAAAGCTGTTCCCGTTGAGGAGCTTGCGGCGGTCCGCCACAATCATGTTCTTGGAAACAGCGTTCTGCCCGTAATAGATGCCGCCGCCCTGGAGGATCTCCTGGGCGCGGAAGGGAATCAGCACCGCAGTGCTCTCGGTGGTCAGGGTACGCAGGGCATGGATCTTCCGCAGCCCATAGGGCAGAACGGTGTCCAGACCATCCTTCTGCTGCCAGCGCAGCGTGCTCATCTGGCACAGATGCTTTCGGGCAACGGTGAGGATGGTTTCGGTATCCGAGTCCAGCTGCTCCTTGGTGTCGGCCAGATGCACCAGCGTCACCAGGCCGAACATCATCCTTTGGTCCCTGTTGGTGAGGTCGTCCAGCATCTCCTTGGTTTCCTTGCGTTGCTGTTCCATGTCGTAGGGCAGCACGGCGGAGAAATTGTTGGCGGCGTTCTGTTTCCGCTG
>ERZ779885.4265-NODE-4265-length-11320-cov-19.262583_pt1 | contig 11320 bp, 8 predicted proteins | sample MGYA00511554_ERZ779885 | MGnify/ENA primary metagenome ERZ779885 (study PRJEB29588, sample SAMEA2160998) | human gut metagenome | biome: human gut; feature: human-associated habitat; material: faeces | place: Denmark | collected 2008/2010 ... | reverse complement strand
CCCTGCCCCGGCCTGCGCAGCCGGTAGCCGGCTCCCTGCTGCGGGTTCTGAGCGTGAACCCCGACACCGGTGCCCTGCTCACCGACACTACGCCCCCGCCCGACCTGACGCCCTATGTGCGCAGCAGCACCCTGCCGGACGCAAAGACCCCCGGCCCGGTGCGCATCGACCCGCAATACGGCGTGGCTGTGCGGGAGGACGCCACCCTGACCCTTGTGCCTGCCTCCGCCGAGCAGCTGGACAGCATGACCGACGGCTTTGCGCCGCTCACCCCGGCCCTGCTGCCCTACGGCGTGAAAAAAGCGCTCACCACCGCCAGCACTGCCGCCGGGTGGACCGGTGCGGAAAAGACGGCCGCCCTGCGCACGCTGGGTGCCGACCTGACCGCCTACTATACCCGGCTGGAGGCCGACGCCAAATTCGGCACGCCGTACACCCTGCCGCCTGCTACGGCGGATCAGCTGGGCGGCGTGAAAGTGGGCGACTATCTGGACATCGCTGCGGACGGCACCCTGAGCGGCAAGACGCTGTATGACACCATCGCGGCCAGTGTGGCGGTCAAGTCGGAGGCGCGACTGGTGTGGAACACCCATGTGACGTCTCCTAACAAATTCACAACTTGGGATGTTCAGATTCCAGACAATGTTGATAAGATATGCATTACCAAAGGCAGGAGCAGCAGCAGCGGTAATAACACTGAAAAAAGCATTGCACGCGGTGGCACGACAACTTATGACTGTAACTACGATTTTACAATCACATTCCAAACAAACGGCATCCTTCATGTTGCTAATTCATACAAAACACTTTACCCTCTGGAACTCTGGATTGACGGCTACCACTACCCCACCCTCGCGGACCTGCTGACGCAGGTGACCGCCGTGGAGAGCAGTGTCACCGATCTTCAGGTGGCCCTGTGCGAGCTGTACGAAGAAAAGGAGGAAAATTGATGGCGAAAATTTATGCAGCCCTGATCCGCAAGGGTATCAAGACGCTGGAGGAGGTGCCCGCCCGTCTGCGCAGCACCGTGAAAGCCCTGCTGACGGAGGTGGAAGCCGATGCTTGAAGCCTGGTCCCGCACGCGGGACGGCACCCGGAAGCTGAGCGCAAACTTCACCGTGGCCGAGTTTGCCTGCAAAGATGGCTCGGACCCTGTGTTCGTGGACAGCAACCTTGCCGCCCTGCTGCAGAAGATCCGCGACCACTTCGGCCGCCCCGTAGTCATCACCAGCGGCTACCGCACCGCCGCTCACAACAAATCCGTGGGCGGGGCCGCCTACAGCCAGCATCTGTATGGGCGCGCTGCCGACATCCGGGTGCAGGGCATCCCGGTGGAGCAGCTGGCCGCCTATGCAGAGACCTGCCTGCCCGGCACCGGCGGCATCGGCCGGTACCCGCCCCGGGCCGGACGGGCTGTGGGCTGGGTCCATGTGGACACCCGCCCCGCCAAAAGCCGCTGGACAGGTTAAGAAGGAGGTGAATCCAATGGAAAGCATCCTGTCCGCCCTGATCGCCGGTACCGTGACCCTGATCGGGGTGCTGATCGCCAACAGCCGCAGTCAGGCCGTGACCGACACCAAGCTCGAAGAGCTGACCCGCGAGGTGCGCGAGCACAACAATTTCGCCCGCCGCGTGCCCATTCTGGAAGAGCAGATGAAGGTGGCCAACCACCGCATCGCCGACCTTGAGAACCATGAACGAATGAAAGAGAGGAACTGATTTATGGAACTGAGCAACAAGATCTCCGCCGCTACCCTGGCCCGCACCGCTGTGCTCCTGCTGGCCCTGACCAATCAGGTGCTGAGCGCAATGGGCAAGCCCGTGCTGCCCATCGAGAGCACCACCGTGGAGCAGCTGGTCACCGCCGGCATCACCACCGTGGCCGCGCTCATCAGCTGGTGGAAGAACAACAGCTTCACCGCTGCCGCCGTGGCCGCCGACAGCTACATGGCCCGGCTGAAGCAGAAGCAGTGATCGCCGACTGCCCTATATAAGGTAGAGGGCTAGGCCCCCGGAGACGCAGGTTTCCGGGGGCCTTTTTTCGTCTGCAGCAGGGCGGCAGGAGAAATTCCAGCCGGTTCTTTGCCAGAAATTCCGTCCCTCAAAAAGTGGTTTTCCGCAACAATCCGCACACTCTGCACCAGTACCGCAACCGCATCATTTCACGTCCGCAACAGTTTCTCTTTTTTCTGCAACAAGTTCTTGTGATTTGTGCAAAATACCCAATTCAGACTTTGGAATATTTTCACAAATCGTGCGTTTCTACACATTTTTTCTTGACAACCTGCACCAGAAAATGGTATAAAGGAAGCAGGATAGCAAGCCTCGAAATATGTCCATCATATAGGACAGTTGTAATGCGTAAAAGACTTGACATTATTTGAAAGGAGCCATCAATCATGACGAATAAAAAGCTGAAACTCGCTGCCATGTCCGTAGCCCTGACCGCCTGTGTCGCTGCACAGCCCATGGTTGCCCATGCTGTGGAAGGCCCCGACTCTGTCGAGGATAACGCTGCCCCACAGGCCGAGCCCGCTCCTGTGGAAGGTAAGACCGCAGAAGGCGAGGTCGAGGGCGAAGAGGAAAAGCAGGAAGAGTTTGTTCCCCCGGAGAACGATGAGGCCAAGAAAGATGATCAGGCTCCCGCGTTCGGCCCCGGCACCAAAACCGATGATATCATCATCGACTACAAGCCCGCTGAGAAGCCGGAAGAGCCCGGCGAGACGGACGAGACTGAGAACCCCGACGGCACCTATGTGAAGGGTGACGTGATCGACAACAGCAAGAAGGACGAAGCCACCGGCAAGGACGGCAAGATCGGCGAGGCCACCAAGGAAGAGACCCCCGATAGCTCTTCCAGCACCACCGTCGTGGACCCCGACGCCGAGGTGAAGAAGGGCGACCCCGTGGTGGGCAAGGACGAGGACGGCAACACTACCATCACCACCCCCACCGAGACCACCGGCACCCAGACCACTACCACCACCGGCACCGGTGAGGCAAAGTCCGAAACCACCATCACCGACACCAAGAAGGGCGAAGAGATCAACCTCGACGACGAGCTTGGCAAGGACGTGCGTCCGGACTGGAAAACCGATAAGGATGCCAAGCTGGGCGGTTACACCGTGGACAAGGTCGAGCCCGCCAAGGACGGCAACTCCAAGACCCTGACCCTGAAAAAGACCAGCGAGCCCGAAACGAAGGAAATGTCCGCTGAGGACGTTGCCAAGCTGCTGGATGTCCCCGAGGACGGCGTGGAGAAAAAGACTGACGACGAGGGCAAAACCACCTATATCCTGAAAAAGGAAGAGACCTCCACCGACGAGAACGGCAACACCGTCACCCGCGTCACCTACTACAAGATCACCGGCAATACGGTCGAGACCACCACCGAGACCACGCTGGTGCTCAAGGTGGAAAAGGGCACCGTTGATGTTAATAATGAGGATCTGACCACCGAGATCGAACTGCCAAGCATCACTGCCAAGAACACCGACGAGACCAAGACGGATGTCATCGAGATTTCTTCGGAGAAGCTGGGCGAAATGCTCCAGGACGAGTACTATAACAACGTTACCGGCGAGTATGTCTATACGGAAAACGTGGACGGCAAGGAATATACCTATAAAGTCAAGAAAACGGAAGACTCCAAGCCGCTCACCAACGCGCAGTTGGCCGAACGTCTGGGCGAGGGCTTCACCGGCGATGACAACGGCGTTTACTACAAGGGCGAAAAGCTGAACTTTGACCAGATGGAAGCCGTGCGCAAGACTTTGAGCTACACCGTGGAGGTCACCGAGGTCACCAAGACCCCCGGCCAGGTCGAAGGCGGTCCGGAAAGCATCAAGAGTGCCGAGGAAACTGCCAAGCTGGAAGCCATCAAGGCCGCTCTGACGGATGCCGCCCGGAACGCCGGCATTAATGTGGAGACCGATGATTTCAAGAACCAGCTGAATACGATCGATCCCACCGGCAAAGGCCAGCTCAATCTCAGCTATACCGATGCAGACGGCAATGTTCATACTGTCACCCTCCGCTATAATGGGGCAACGGTTTCTGCGCCTCAGCCGGGCACTCCCGATTCGAGCAAGGACACCGAGACCCGTAAGGATGTTACGGACAACGTCATCACCGGCACCGCTTATGTGAACGGCTCGAATACATGGACCGAAAGCGGTTCCCTCAACGGCACCTACGTCAAGCCCGACAGCGGTGAACTTCCCTCTCTCGATGGTTGGACAGTCGACACCAACGACCCGGAGAAGGGCACCACGATCTACAAAAAGGAAGACACCGTGACCTCGCCCGACGGCACCATCACCAAGATCACCCGTACCTGCACGATCACGGAATCGTCCGCTTCCCTCAGCGATACGGAGAAGGAAGAGATCGCCTGGGCGGAGTTGCTGAACCAGCACCCCGAATATAAGAACAAAGATGAGCTGAAAGCTGCAGGTTATAACATCAATATCAGCAGCATGGACTTCTCCGGCATCAAGCGCGTGGAATGGACGATCGACGAACTTTCCGAATCCACAAAGACGGACGCCAAGGATCTTAACGACAAGCTGGTGATCCCCGGCGGCAAGAACTGGTCGATCGACGAAAAGGCCGGCACCATTACGGTGGACGGAAAGACCTACGACAAGGTGACCAAAACCAATGACGGCTACACCTGCACGGTCGAGGACAAAAACGGCGTAAAGACCACCTACACCTTCACCAAACAGGCCGGTGCTCCGCTGACCCCTGAAGAGATCCAGACCGCGCTGGCAGGCCAATACAGTGTTTCCGCTGACAGCATCCGACTGAACGCCGACGGCAAGACCGCGACCTTCACGAAGGGTAACGAAACCATCACCGTGGATTACAGCACCCTGAGCGAGACCCTCACCGTCCGGAAGGATGTGCACACCTCCTCCAGTGTCACCGACATCATCAAGGACGATAAGGATCTTGAGAAGGCATACGACGAGCTGTGGAAGCAGATTCAGGAGATCCAGAGCAAACTTCAGCCCGGCGAGGAACTCTGGATCGGCAATCTGGAGGTTACGGACAAGACCGAGAAGACGGACATCATCAAGTATTTCACCACGGCCATCTCGCCCGAAAATATGAGCAAGGATGAGCTGATCAAGGCTCTGCAGGAGCAGGAGCGGATCGCCAAGAACTCCACCTATGTTGCCAACGCGGGTTCCAAATACGAAGAGACCAAGAAGAACTACTACTCCGGCGAAACGGAGAGCAAGTATTACTATCAACCTTGGGGCGGTTCCAAGATCGAGGTTACTCCTGCTGGTCAGCCTGGTTGGTATTACTATACAAACGATAAGGGCGAAAAAGAGTATGTCCCTTGGTGGGATGTCGAGCGTCAGGATACGCGCAATGATATCGGCCACCTCGATCTTGCTTCCGGCTCCAAGCTGGATCTGCTGCCGGACAAGGACGGTAAGGTCGATCAGACCGACTGCGTGCTGGTGAGCAAGGATCTGAAGCTGGAGTGGAACTACGATGCCGGAAACCTGGTCAACGGTAAGGGCAACCAGACGGTCGGCCTGGACAGTAAGATCAGCTGGGACGATGAGGGCGGCAAGGGCAACGGCCACTACGAGTATGACCGCGGCGACCCCAATAATAACCCCGACAAGAGCGCCTACTACAAGCTGACCGGCACTGTCGCCTATGATCCCATCAAAGATAAAGATGGCAGCATCAAGCTGTATCAGGGTCAGAGAGGCGACTATTGGACCCCTGGCATCAGCGCAGAGGATCAGGCCATCAATGCCTACCTGGAGGCAACTGGCAGCAACAAGACGGCCAAGGACTTGTCCCCGAAAGAGCGCAATGCCATCGTCGGCACCTACGTTGTGAAGATTGGAACCACCGACACCAACAGCACCGGTGAGAGCGGCTATCAGGTCTATCTCAAGACCTCTGAGCTGACCGCCTACGGCTATATGACCCGCGATGCCAACACCTGCATCAACAGCACCTACAAGCGCCAGGACGGCACCTGGGGTTACGTCGGCGGCTATGACCTGATGATCTCCGAGCTGACCCAGGTGCGTGAGGGCAAGGTCGTCGGCCAGACGGAATCCACCATCAAGACCATCACCGCCCCGCTGAGCATCCGCAGCTCTCAGGACTTCGCCAACCGCCTTCTGGAGCTGAACAAGCAGACCACCACACATAAAACCAGTGAGAGTGCTACGGCTTCCGGCGAAAATACTTCCGGCGGCTTCGACGGTGCCTATACGCAGAATAAGAGCGAAACGGTTACCGGATCCGGTACCGGCAAAGGCCACTACACCACCTTTACCGAGGTGCTGAAGAAGCTGTTCTCCGGCAAGGTCGAGACCACCTACGATGAGGGCAAAGTTTCCTACACCCACCGCACCACGGACAAGGTGAACACCACGCCAGTGTCCAAGGAGACCGTGACCACCACCGACGCCCATGTGGACTACAACTATACCTCCATTGAGACCCGCACGGTCACCGTGAACGGCGAAGAGACGGTCATCGTCCCGCCCGTCACCCCGCCGGAAACGCCCGTGGAGGACGAGACCCCGGACGAAGTCGTGACCCCGGAGACCCCCGAGCTGCCGCCCGTGCAGGACGCCACCCCGGATGATGCTGCTCCGGAAACTCCGGTCCTGCCGTCTGACGCGGTCCTGCCCGCTGTGCAGGATGCACTGCCGCAGACCGGCGTGAACTGGATGGCCGCTCTGGGCATGGCATTCAGCGGCATGCTGCTGACCATCGCAGGCGCATTCGCCAGCCTCAAGTACAAGGAAAAGCACTGATGCCTTTCCCTTCCAACGTGATCCACGTCAAGTCGTAAACGCATAGAAAGGGCCTCCCCATTCCGGGGAGGCCCTTTCGTGTTGTGTTCGGCTTATGCTTCCGCTTTGGCAGCGCGGTACCACTGTACCAGCTTTTCGGCGTCCTGCCAGCCCTTGCGGTACATGGCTTCCAGTTCCATGCAGCGGTCCAGCGCACCGGCCCCGTAAATGCCCCGCAGGCCGGAACTTCCGGTGCCTGCGGGGCGGCTTTTTGCATTTATGAAACGGAGGAAAACGCTCAGAGGTCTGCGCCGTTGGAGCGGATGACCTTCTGATACCAGTAGAAGGAATCTTTCTTGCTGCGGGCCAGCGTACCGGTGCCGTCGTCCTGCTTGTCCACATAGACGAAGCCGTACCGCTTGCTCATCTCGCCGGTAGAAGCGGACACCAGGTCGATGCCGCTCCAGGCGATGTACCCCATCAGGTCCACACCGTCGGACACAGCCTGCTTGACCGCCTCGATGTGACGGCGCAGGTAGTCGATGCGGTAGTCATCGTGGACACTGCCGTCGGGCTCCACCGTGTCGTGGGCACCCAGACCGTTTTCCACCAGGAACAGCGGTTTCTGGTAGCGGTCGTACAGCTGGTTCATGGTGATGCGCAGGCCCAGCGGGTCGATGGCCCAGCCCCACTGGCTGGTCTGCAGATAGGGGTTCTTCACCGAGCGCACCACGTTGCCGTCGTTCACGGCCTTGCCCTCCAGGCTGGCCGCCACGCAGCGGCTGGCATAGTAGCTGAAGGAGATGAAGTCCACGGTGTTCTCCCGCAGCAGGGCGTCATCGCCGGGCTCGGTGTGCAGCTGCACCTGCTTTTCCGCAAACAGCTTGCGGGCGTAGCCGGGGTAGCGGCCCCGCACCTGCACGTCGATGAAGAGCAGGTTTTCCTGCTCCTTCTGCACCGACTCCCAGACGTCCTCCGGGTTGCAGGAGTAGGGGTAGAAGCTGCCGCCGGCCAGCATGCAGCCCACCTGATTGGCGGGGTCGTACTGGTGGGCCAGGCGGGTGGCCGTGGCGCTGGCCAGCAGCACATGGTGGGCCGCCTGATAGATCACCTGACTGCGGTTCTCGCCCTCCTGGAAGGCGATGCCTGCCCCGGAGAAGGGGCTGTGCAGCAGGATGTTGATCTCGTTGAAGGTAAGCCAGTAGTGTACAAGGCCGGAGTATTCTTTGAAGCAGGTCTCGGCGTAGCGGGCAAAGCATTCCAGCGTTTTGCGGCTGCGCCAGGAGCCGTACTGCTCCACCAGACCCATGGGGATGTCAAAGTGGCACAGGGTGACCAGCGGCTCAATGCCGTACTTCCGGCACTCCTGGAACACATTGCGGTAAAAGGCCACGCCCTCCGGGTTGGGGGTCCGTTCATCGCCGTGGGGGTACAGGCGGGACCAGGAGATGGAGGTGCGGAACACCTTCAGCCCCAGCTCTGCCATCAGGGCGATGTCCTCTTTGTAATGGTGGTAGAAGTCCACGCCGGTGTGGCTGGGGTAATACTCCCCTGCCTGCAGCGTCGGGTGGGGCGTGCCGCCCAGCTTGACCTCCATGCGGTGGACACCGTGGGGCATCATGTCGATGTTGCTCAGGCCGCGGCCGCCCTCGTTGTAAGCGCCTTCGGCCTGATTGGCCGCAATGGCAGCACCCCAGAGGAAGTTTTCGGGCAGTTTGTAATCAGACATAGGGATCACTCCTCTTCCGGGAGATCCTCAAAGCCGATCACCAGCGTCAGCACAAAGGACAGCACGATGGACAGCACCGAGATGCCGGCGATCCAGGCGATGCTCACACCGGGGTTGGCCGGGTCGATGAACTGCACACCGGTGAGAACGCTGGGCGACACCATGGAACGGCTGGCCAGGCCTGCCATGCCGGCCAGGCAGCCGCAGACAAAGCCGGTGATCAGGGAAGCGATCAGGGGGCGCTTCAGGCGCACGGCCACGCCGTACAGGGCGGGCTCGGTGGTGCCGGCGATCAGAGCAGAGGAAGCAGCGGCCAGAGCGGTCTGGCGCAGCTCGCTGTTCTTGGTCTTGAAGGCAACGGCCAGGGACACGCCGCCCAGGGACAGGTTTGCACCGATCTCAGAGGGCATAACGGTGCCCTCCATGCCGGTCTCGGAGATGGTCTGCAGGATGGTGGGGGTGAACACGCGGTGCATGCCGGTGATGACCAGCAGGGGCCAGAGGGCGCCCATGATGCCCACAGCCAGGAAGCCCAGCTTAGCCTGCACGAAGTAGACGAATGCGGAGATGCCCTCGCCGATCATGATGCCAGCCGGGCCGACCACGATGATCGCAATGGGAGCAGCAATGAGGAAGATCAGCATGGGCTTGAGGAAGTTCTTGGTGACAGCCGGGGTGATCTTGTCGATGGCACGCTCAATGTAAGACAGGATCCAGGTCATGCACAGGGCCGGGATGACGGTGTAGGTGTACTTGACGCCCACCACCGGGATGCCCAGGAAGTGTGCGGCGGTATCGCCGACCGTGACCGCCTCCATCATGGTGCGGAAATCCGGGTGCAGCATCAGGCCTGCAATGGCAATGGCGATGAACATATTGGTGTTGAACTTCTTGGAAGCAGAAGCGGCCACCATCACCGGCAGGAAGTAGAAGGCTGCATCACCGATGGTGTTCAGGATCTTGTAAGTCTCGCTGTCGGCCGACAACACACCGACCATGCCCAGCAGCATGACCAGCAGCTTGACCATGGAGCCGCCGATGATGGCGGGGATCAGCGGGGACATGGTGCCCACGATGGCATCCAGAATGTTGTTGCCCACCTTCTTCAGGGTCAGGGGCTCCTTCTTCTCGCCGCGGGCCACCTGGCTTGCCTCGCCGAAGTCGCCCATCTTGAGCACCTCGTTGTAGGCCTCTTCCACATGGTTGCCAATGATGATCTGGTACTGGCCGCCCTGGTTCACGACGCCCATCACGCCGTCGGTCGCCTTGACGGCTGCGTCGTTGATCTTGCCCTCGTCCTTCACCACGAAGCGAAGGCGGGTCATGCAGTGGGTCACGCTGGCAATGTTCTCCACACCGCCGATGTTCTCCACGATCTTTTTGGAGATCGCAGCATAATCTTTTGCCATGATTGTTTCTCCTTTACCTTTTCAAGTCATCCAATTTCCGGTCGAAGTACTTCTGATGTGTCCATTATAGACGCAGGCAGGTGGTTTGTCAGCAGTTTCTGGGCATAAAAAAACAAGTGCCGTTTTTTCGCACTTGTTTTTTCCAGGTAACACCCTGTTTTTTATTTTGGACTTTTTTCAGATGGCTGCCGGGCCCTCGGAGGTGTAGCGGTAGAGCTTTTTGCCCAGCCGCTCCACGATGCTCATGGCCGGGAGCTGGGTCGTCACATCGTAGACTCCCAGCCGCTCGTAGGTGACATAATAGGCCAGATTATAGTCCGAGAGTTTTGCGATGGTGCAGTTTTCCGTGTTGGTCACGCTGAGGATCTGGCAGTTCTGCTCCTTGAAGCGCATCACATGGCCGATGGTGTCGCGGGACTCGCCGGACACCGAAAACACGATCACCAACGAATTTTCCACGAATCGGCTCTCAGTGGGGTAATGGGGCTCGTCGATGTACAGGCAGAACTTGCCCATGCTGGAAAAATAGCGTGCCCCGTACTTGGCCACGATGCCGGACATGCCGCTGCCTACAAAAAAGATGTGCCGGGCCTGAAAGATGACCCTGGTCAGCATGTCCAGCTTCTGCTCAAACTCCGCCGAGCAGGTCTTTTTCAAAAAGTCGATGACCTCCGACACATCGTCCTTGACCGGCGGCTGCTTTGCCTGTTCCAGATGCTGGCGCAGCCGGATCTTGAACTCCGCGTAGCCGTCGCAGCCCGCCTTTTTGCAGAACCGGAGGATGGTGGATGTAGACACATGGGCGGCATCCGCAAACTCCCGGATGCGCATATAGCACACCTTGTCCGCGTTCCGCACAACATACTTATAAACTTCCAGCTCCAGATCATTCAGGCTGCAGATCATCTCTTCGCTGAACATCGGCCGCCCCTCCCTCGTGGTGGTTTTTGTTCCAGTATACTGTATTTTTTGCCGCGTTACAATTCCCCTGCTCAGAAAAAAGCCGCCGCACGGTGGCAGGGCCGTGCGGCGGCAGAAACATGCTTTGGGGAACCGATCAGATCAGGCTCAGGGCCTCTTCGTCGCCCACGAGGGTGAAGTCGGGGTGCATCTGCAGGATGCTGGCGGGCACTTCCGGGGTGACCGGGCCGAAGAAGGCTTTCTTCACGATCTCGGCCTTGCCGGTGCCGTTGACCACCATCAGCACCTTACGGGCCTGCATAATGGTCTTGATGCCCATGGTGTAGGCCTGCTTGGGCACCAAGTCTACGTTGCCGTCAAAGAAGCGCTTGTTGGCCTCGATGGTCTCCTGGGTCAGGTCCACACAGTGGGTCTCCAGCTCAAAGGCCTCGCCCGGCTCGTTGAAGCCGATGTGGCCGTCGTGGCCGATGCCCAGC
>ERZ779885.4264-NODE-4264-length-11321-cov-4.432452_pt1 | contig 11321 bp, 9 predicted proteins | sample MGYA00511554_ERZ779885 | MGnify/ENA primary metagenome ERZ779885 (study PRJEB29588, sample SAMEA2160998) | human gut metagenome | biome: human gut; feature: human-associated habitat; material: faeces | place: Denmark | collected 2008/2010 ... | reverse complement strand
CCGACTCGCTGCAGGGAGACAAGGCCATCGCCGCGCTTCTCGCGCAGGGCGGAGCGCGCCTTTCCTGGGAGGACGGGGCGCTGCGCTGCACCGCCGGTTCCTGGCGCGGCGTCGAAATTGACGCCGCGCAAATTCCCGACCTTGTGCCGATTCTCGCCGCCGCGTTCTCCCTCGCGCAGGGAACGACCGTAATTTCGCACGCGGAGCGGCTGCGCATCAAGGAAAGCGACCGTCTCGCCGCGATGGCGCAGGGGCTCTCCGCTCTCGGTGCGCATGTGCGTGAAACGGCGGACGGCCTCATCCTCAAGGGTGTGGAAACGCTCTCGGGCGGAAGAGCCGAAGGGGCAAACGATCACCGCGTGGTGATGGCGCTCTCCGTCGCCGCTCTGCGCGCTGAGGGTCCGTGCACCATAACAGACGCCGGGAGCATCCGCAAAAGCTATCCCGGATTTTTCAACGACTATCAAGCATTGGGAGGTTTTGCACATGGCAGCTTCATCCGTCTGGGGGAATAATCTGAGAATCTCGATTTTCGGCGAGAGCCACGGCCCCGCCGTCGGCGTTGTGATCGACGGCCTGCCCGCCGGGGAAGAGATTGACAGGGACGCGCTTCTTCTGCAGATGTCCCGCCGTGCGCCGGGCCGCGACAAGAGCTCGACGCCGCGCAAGGAAGCCGACGAGCCGGAGATTCTCAGCGGCATGCTCGAGGGCCGCACAACAGGCGCGCCGCTGTGCGTCGTGATCCGCAACACCAACACGCGCTCCGGCGACTACGCAAACCTCATGCAGGCCCCCCGGCCCGGCCACTCCGACTATGCAGCCTTTGTCAAGTACCATGGCTGCAACGATGTGCGCGGCGGCGGCCACTTCTCCGGCCGGCTCACGTCCTGCCTGTGCGCGGCGGGCGCCATCTGCCGCCAGATTCTCGAGCGCCGCGGCATTCTGATCGGAAGTCATGTGCTGTCCGTCGGGGCGGAACGCGACCTGCCTCTCCCGTCTGTGGAAATCCCGGATGAGCTGCTGCGCCGCCTTTCGGAAACGTACTTTCCCACCATCGGCGAGGGCGTGGAGGAAAAAATGCGCGCTGCCATTGAGGAGGCCCGTATGGCGCGCGATAGTGTCGGCGGTGTGGTCGAGTGCGCCGTCACCGGCCTGCCCGCCGGTCTCGGCGGCCCGCTTTTCGGCGGCGTCGAGTCGCTCTTCTCGTCGATCCTCTTCGGCATTCCCGCCGTCAAGGGCGTGGAGTTCGGCGAGGGCTTCGGCGCGGCCGCTCTGCGCGGAAGCCAGAACAACGACCCGTTTACCGTCGCGCAGGACGGCGCAGTCCGCACGACCACAAACCATGCCGGCGGTATTCTCGGCGGCATCACCTCCGGTATGCCGCTTGTCTTCCGCATCGCCGTCAAACCGACCGCGTCCATTTCCCAGCCCCAGCAGAGTGTTGACCTTGCGGAGCACCATGTGACGGAGCTCGAGGTGCACGGCAGGCACGATCCGTGCATTGTCCCGCGTGCCGCGCCCGTAGCCGAGAGCGCCGCTGCCGTGGCCACACTGGAGCTGCTTCTGCAAAACGGCGCGCTGCGCCCCTGAACCAGCAATTGTCACGCCCGGCAGAGCCCGTCTCCTGCCGGGCGTTTGCCGTGCTCTGTTTCCCGCCCCAAAGGCCGCCCGAAAGCCGCTCGGAAAGTGAACCGCCGGCCTGCCGCAGGCAGCTTGGGTAAACAAAGGGTTCCCCCCGCGAAAGCCGGGGAAGAAAGACCGCTCCCGCGCGCCGCGCAGCCGGGCACAGCCTGCGGCGGCGCAGAAATTCGATAAAGAGAGGAAGCGCAACCATGACGCTTGAAGAAATCCGCAAGAACATAGACGCGATTGACGCTCAGCTGCTGCCGCTGTTTGCGGCGCGGATGGACTGCGCCCGCGAGGTCGCCGCCGTCAAAAAGGAGGCGGGTCTGCCGGTGCTCAACGCCGAACGAGAAAAAGCGATCCTTGACCGCGTGCAGGAGCGCGCCGGGGAATACGGCGGCGCGGCCCGTGTGCTCTATTCCACGCTGATGGAGGTCAGCCGCGGCCTGCAGCACACCCTGCTGGACTCGGGCGCTCCGCTGCGCGAACTTGTGTCCAAAGCCGCTCTGCCGCCGGAAAAGGCGCAGCAGATTGCAACCTTCGGCAGGCCTGGATCGTTCTCCCACGCCGCGGCGCACGCCCTCTTCCCTGACTGCACCCCTGTTACCTTCAACTCCTTCGCCGAAATCTTCCGCGCGGTCGAGGCCGGAGACGCGGAGTTCGGTGTGCTTCCGGTCGAAAACTCCTCCGCCGGGTCCGTCGGCGAGGTCTACGATCTCATCCTGCGCTACCGCTTCTACATCGTCGGCGCGGCGACGCTCGGCGTTCACCATTGTCTGGCCGCCCTCCCGGGCGCAAAACCCGTGCGCGTTTATTCCCACCCACAGGCACTCTCCCAGTGTTCGCAGAAGATTGCCGCTCTCGGTCTTCAGCCCATTCCGTGCGAGACCACCTCAGAAGCAGCCTTCACGGCTGCGAAGGAACCTGACGCCGCCGCCATCTGCTCCGAGGAGGCTGCCGCCTCCGCAGGCCTTGAAATTCTCGAGCGCGGCGTTCAGAATACGGAGAACAACTGCACACGGTTTATTGTGATCAGCCGTACGCTTTTCCTGCCGGCGGACGCAAATAAGATTAGTCTGTGCTTCTCCCTGCCCCATCAGACCGGTTCACTGCACGGCGTGCTTTCGCGATTTGCGCAGGCGGGACTAAATCTTACGAAAATCGAAAGTCGTCCGATTCTCGGCCGGAAATTTGAGTACGATTTCTACCTTGACTTCACCGGTTCTGTCCGGGATCCCGGAACTTTGGATCTTCTTGCCTCTCTTTCTGTGGAATTACCTCGTTTTTCTTTCCTCGGGAACTATACAGAACGGGAATAATATGTTATAATCAAAAGCAGAAATGAAACAGCTGTGATTTCATTTTCCCGTAACTCGAAAGTTTTAGATGAGGAGTGTGCATTATGAAAATCGATGTGAGCGAGTTTGCCAAACCGTGTGCGTGCGGACACGCGCATGCCATTTCCGTAAGAGACATCTTTGTGGAAGCAGGCGCAATCCGCCGTCTTCCGTCCCTTCTGACGCAGTACGCCTACACGTCTCCCGTCATTCTCTGTGATGACAATACCTTTGAGGCCGCCGGACGCGCGGTGCGCGAGCTTCTTCCGGACAGCAGGCTGATTGTCCTGAATCCGGAAAACCTGCATGCCAACGAGCGCGCCGTCGCGATGGCGGAAGAGCAGCTCGACGCCCTGGCGCATTCCCCTGACGTCCTCCTGGCCGTCGGTTCCGGCACCATTCACGACACCACGCGCTACATCGCTCACAAACGTTCCCTGCCGTTCATCTCCGTCCCGACGGCGGCAAGCGTGGACGGCTTTGTCTCCACCGTGGCAGCCATGACGTGGAACGGCTGCAAAAAGACGTTCCCGGCTGTGGCGCCCATTCTTGTGGTGGCGGACAGCGATATTTTCTCCCGTGCTCCGCACCGTCTGAATGCCTCCGGCTTCTCCGATCTGCTCGGCAAATATACGGCGCTGGCCGACTGGAAGATTTCGCATGCCGTCACGGGCGAATACATCTGCGATCGTGTCTGCGAGCTGGAATATGATGCGCTGAAGGTTGTCTGTGAGCGCCTTGACGCGATCCGCGCCGGCGGACAGGAGGCCTGCGAGCAGCTGATGTACGCGCTGCTTCTGTCCGGTCTTGCCATGCAGATGGTCGGTAATTCCCGTCCCGCCTCCGGCGCGGAGCACCACATGTCCCATCTGTGGGAGATGGAGGTCATCAACGATCACGTCGACTACTATCACGGTGAGAAGGTTTCCGTGGGCCTTGTTCTCTCCTCCGGCATTTATCACCGCGCGGCGGAGGAAATCCGTAAGGGCGCTTTCACAATCAAGGACCACATGGATGTAGAGATGCCTCTGCTGGAAGCTTCCTTCCCCGACAAGGCCATGTTCGCCGAAATCATGGACGAAAACGAACCGAACCCGCTGGCCGTCGTGAAACCGGACGCCCTGCGCGCCGCTCTTCCCGAGATTCTGCGCTTCATCGATGAGATCCCCGCGCCGGAAAAGCTGATCGACATGCTCACGCAGGCCGGCGCCGTCAAGAGTCTTGCGGATATCGGTCTGCCTGCGTCCATGCAGGCTCCGACAGCTCACCTCTCCCCCTATGTCCGCGCACGTCTGACCTTTATGCGCCTGCTTAAAATGTTCACCTTTGAGCGCGATATTTTTTCCGCGTAAATGTGTTTTCGATACCTGAATTTTCATTATGAGAAAAACGGCTCCCGCCGAAAGCGGGAGCCGTTTTTGCTTGTCCGGATTTTATCCGGATGCTGTTTTCAAATGAATTTTGGGAAAAGACGGAAGGAAACAAGCCGTCAGGCGTTCCGGTCGAAGAAAATGCTTTTCCCGGTGACGCTCAGAGGAATTCCATGCCAGATCACAGGGCCTTCCACGTAGCCCATCTCTTCCGCGGCCTTCCCCACGGTATACATGATACGGCTGCTCATCCGCGGCCGCGGCGGCCGCGGATCCAAGGGCGATCCCCAGGTCAATTCCATCAAAGCAGCAGCGGCCCTTGGCTTCCGCGCAGGCCGCGCAGCTCTCGAAACCGCACAGAGAACAGTACGCCAGTCCACGGCGGGCGGGACGAATTCCAATCAGAACTACGGCCGCCGCCGCACGCAGGTTTTCCGCATCCCTGTGAAACGTGGAGGGCGCGTCGCCGAATTCGCGGGTCGCAACCTCGTGCATCTTATCAGCCAGCGCATCCTTATCGGCTCCGGTCAGGACAAGCGTCTCGATATGATCGAGTCCCTTTGCCTTCGGCGCGGTACGCGCTGCAGCACACATTTTCGCCGCCGTGGCGAGAACAGCCTGCTCTTCCATCTGTTGTGCATCGTATTTCATCCTCATTGCCTCCCATTTCCTTTTCATAGGGACGACTTCCGTTCGTCCACCCGCCGATTTGACAACAGCGGTACAGTTTCTCTTCACTCAGGAGAAAACCGTACCGCCGCAGACTCAAAGATTTCCGTTTTCTGCACTCCGAACGCTTCGTGCACTATTGTCCCTCTGTACCCGGCACCCTTTTCTTTGACAAAGCCCCCGCGCATACCAAAGAACACCTTACACCGAAACGCCGACGCTGTTCAGGAAACGTACGGCGTCTTCCACACCGCAGAAACGGTGTGCCTGGATTCCGCACGCTGCGGCTCCGTCCACGTTAGCCTGCAGATCGTCAAAGAAAACGCACTCCTCTGCTTTCAGGGAATACTCCGCGAGAAAGCGTTCATAGATCGCCCGCGTGGGCTTAACAAGTTTGTAAAACGCCGAGACAAAACGCTCGTCAATCCGCCGCAGAACGGAAAAGCGTTCAACCAAGACAGGAAAACGCACGCTCGCATTGGAAAGGACAAGGCACCGGATCCCTTTTTCCTGCAGCGTTCTGACAAGCTCTTCCATACCGGAAATCGGCGACATGCAGTCCGGCCACGTTTCAAACAGCCTTGCCAGCTTGCCGCGCAGTTCCGGTTCCACCTTCTCCTGCATGGAGGCAAGCGCCTCCTCCTCGGAAATGGCGCCTGCGTCGAGCGCCTGCCATTCCGGTCCGCCGAAGCATGCGTCAAAAATTTTCCGCGCATCCTCCGGATCGGCAATCTCCCGCTGCACAAAGGCCCACGGCTCATACGCCAGCAAAACGCCTCCCATATCAAACACAACATTCCGAATCACGATAGCATTCCTCCTCTTTCCACGCGCCTGTCCGAATGGCGCAGGCGCTGGCCTGCCGGACACACACCACTGGTGCTTATTCCTCGAACGAAAAACGGTTGCTCAGCCAGGTCAGGCACAGCCCCATCCACGGCGCGGTGGGCGGCATGGGAGTCGCCACCTCGGCGTTGCACAGTGAAAGACCGTGCACGCCTTTCTCAAACAGGTGAAATTCACACGGTACCCCCGCACGCCGCAGCGCCGAGACAAACAGCAGCGAATTTTCCACCGGCACGGCATCGTCCTCATACGTGTGCCACAGGAAAGCCGGAGGCGTGCGATCGCTGACGTGCGTCTCAAGCGACCAGAACGTCTGCTTCGCGGGATCCTCTTCTCCGGAAACATTTTCCAGAGACTGACGGTGTGCAAACTCGCCGGAGGTAATCACAGGATAGCACAAAATCAGAGCATTGGGACGATTCTCGCCGTTCGGACATCCGAGCGACGGATGATCCCACAGCACGCCCAGACTCGCCGCCAGGTGACCGCCTGCTGAGAATCCCATCACGGCAATCTGATCGGATATCAGGTGCCACTCATCCGCCTTTTCGCGCATCAGCGTAACGGCGGCGGAGAGCTCACGCAGCGGCGTCATTCCGCACGCTTTTCCCCTGCCCGTCGTATATTCCAGCACAAACGCCTGATAACCGCGATTCAGAAAGGAAAAGGCCGGCGGATCGGCTTCCCGGTCGGATCGGAACTCATACGCGCCGCCGGGGCAAATCAGAACGGCGGGACGGCGGGTACGATTGGGAATTTCGGGAGACGGCTCGTGCAGATAACCCACAAGAACTGCACTGCCGTTCAGAATACTTTCGCGGATCATTTTCATCTTTTCTCTTCACTCCTCTTGGTCTTCCTCGGCCCAGCTTCCCAACAGGACGCAGGCACAGCCGAACGGCTCACCCGCTTCCCGGAAAGCGCGATTTTCTTTCTTTGCCGGGAAAGGAATGGCTTTTGGGATTTCCCGCCGCTCCCTGCTCATCAGAGGCAAGAGGGGAGCGGAACTGCCTTTATTTTAGCACGGCAGGACAGTGAAGTCACCCTTTTTTTCTCAAAACCGCCGCGCTTTTCTGGATCCGGCAGGTCGATTGTGCTATGATGAAAAAAAGGCTGCGGTATTCTCCGCGGCAGTCTCTGTGAAAGGAGCTGTCTTTTCAAATGGATGTATTGGACCTGATGAAGAGCCGCCGCAGCATTCGCAAATACGATGGCCGTTCCGTGGAGGAAGAAAAACTTACCCGTGTGCTCGAGGCCGGACGCCTCGCTCCCTCTGCGCGCAACATGCAGGAGTGGAAATTCGTCGTCGTGCGCGGGTCGCGGCTTGCCTCTCTCGCACAGGCGTGCAACGGCCAGCAGATGGTACAGGAGGCCGGCACTGCGATCGTTGTGTGTGCGACGGAAAATCATATGATGGGCTGCGGCCAGCCGAGCGCCACCGTGGACTGCTCCATTGCTCTGAGCTTTATGCTTCTGGAAGCGCAGGAGCAGGGATTGGGCATGTGCTGGCTCGGCGCGTTCAGCGCCCCCGCCGTCAAGACTGCCCTCGCGCTGCCGGAGGACTGGACGCCCGTGGCTGTTTCGCCCCTCGGTTATCCGGCGGAATCTCCTGCCGCGCGCCCCCGCAAGACCCTTGAAGAGCTCACAGTGTATCTGACAGACTAATTCCCCGCCGGCAAAAAGGCTCCCTCCGCAGTCCGTTCTTACGGCGCGGAAGGGAGCCTTTTGGTATCTCTGTTGTTGTGTCGTCCTGCAAGCCCCTGTTTTCTCCCATACGGCGGATCCATGCCGCGAAAGCCCGCTCCCGCCTTTTTTATAGAACCAAACATGCCGAGCGAAAATCTCCGAATCGCCGGGAAAGGCTGTCAAATTCCCTCTTTTCCCTGATTGGGACGGCGCATAAAACCAATGATCAAAGCGGATACCAGCGTACCGGCAGCCAGTGCCAAAAGGTACATCGGCCAGTTCGGCACAAGCGCAAAAACGAAAATTCCTCCGTGCGGAGCCTGCAGGGTACACCGGAACCCGGCAGAAATGCCGCCGGCCACCGCGGAACCAATCATACAGGCGGGAAGAACACGCAAATCGGAGGCGACAAAGGGAATGGCCCCTTCCGTAATAAACGACAGGCCCATGACGAAATTCATCATCCCCGTCTGCCGCTGCCGCACGGTAAACCGGGAACGGAACAGCAGCGTTGCGAGCGCAATGGCAAGCGGCGGCACCATACCGCCCAGCATAACGGAGGCCATCAGCGGAGAGGAGACGGGCGCGCCGGCCGCATCCACCAGTGAAGCGGTGGCAAAGACATACGCCGCCTTGTTGACAGGACCTCCCATATCGACGCTCATCATCGCGGCGAGCAGAACCCCCAAAGCGACCGTCCCAATGGAGTCCAGCGAAGACAGCCAGCTTGACAGCGCAGCGTTTACATGGGAAATCGGCGGATCCAAAACCAGGAGCGTCAGCGCGGAAACAGCCAGAAGTCCAATCACCGGATAAAACAAAACCGGCTTGGCGCCCTCCATCTCGGAAGGCAGAAAGCGCAGAAGCCATTTCACCAGCTGCATCACATAGCCCGCCAGAAATCCCGCAAACAGCGCGCCGAGGAAACCGCCTCCCCCGCTTCCGGCCAAAGCCCCCGCGACAAAGCCTACCATCAGACCGGGACGGTCGGCAATGCTTTTCGCGATATAGCCGGAAAAGACGGGAAGCATAAAACCAAACGCCACGCCTCCCGCTTCTTTCTTGAGAAAGTATGCGGCGGGGGAATTCTGTCCGAACGTGGCAGCCGGACCGTCCGGCGCGAGAATGGAGTCGACAAGATAGGCCATAGCAATCAGCAGACCACCGCCAATCACAAACGGCAGCATATGGGAAACGCCGTTCATCATATGGCTGTAAACCGTATGCGCAATCCGCTTTACGCTGTGCTGTCGGAAAGAAGCCCCTCCCTCATAGTTCTGCACCTCGCCTGAAACGGCAAGCTGCAGAAGCTTGGCCGGCCGCCGGATAGCTTCGCTGACAGGGACAAAGATCACAGGCCTTCCGCGAAAACGATCCACATCCACAGCGGTATCCGCGGCCACAATGATTCCGTCGCAGCGGCGAATCTCCTCATCCGTGAGGGCGTTTCGCAGACCGGCTGCTCCGTTGGTCTCCACCTTCACAGGAATCCCGAGACGGGCGGCAGCCTTTTCGAGCTGCTCAGCTGCCATGTAGGTATGCGCAATGCCGGTCGGACACGCCGTAACCGCCAGGACACGAGGCGGACCGTCGTCCCTGCGCTGTCCAGCGTCACGACGGTGTTCCGCCTGCTCCACGGCATAACGAAACGCCTCCGTGGAACCCGCTCGTTCCAGCGCTTCCCGGAAAGAATCCTCCAGCAGCAATGCGGCCAGACTGCTGAGCACTTCCAAATGCGTTCCCGATCCCTTTTCCGGCGGGGTGGCAATGAGGAAAATCAGATGAACGGGCTGCCCGTCGAGCGACTCAAAATCAACGCCTTCCGGGATGGTCATAGCCGCCACGGCAGGGCCCCGCACAGCCGCCGATCGCGCATGGGGGATGGCCACGCCTTCCCCAACACCGGTGGTTCCCTCCTGCTCTCTTTGCCAAACGCATCGAAAAAACTCCATGGAATCTTCCAGCACGCCTCCGCGCTCAAGCGCCTGCGTCAGCAGCAGAAGCGCCTCGCGCTTCGTGGAGGGACGCTGATTCAAAAGAATAAAATCCTCCCGCAAAAGATCCAGCAGCTGCAACTCTGTCTCCCCCTTTCCCTCAATTCACGCAGCAAGGGCGCCGCCATCCCATAGCCGCCATATGTTTGCGAAAAATGCTGTAAAACAGCCACTGCGAAACACGTCGCCGCAGCCTGTGCGTCAAATTTTCAGGTTGACCCACTTTCCCTTTTTGAAACGGACATACGTCATCAGGAAACGCACCAATTGGTCCATGGCAAGGCCCAGCCATGCGCCGAGTAATCCAAGGCCAATCGGATAGCACAGAAGCCATCCGCTGAACGGACGCACAAAGGCCACGCTGATCAGGGAGACAAGCGCCGTATACCGGGCATCTCCCGCGCCGCGCAGGCAGCCGGTAAAAACCACCTGAGAAATCTGCAGGAACACGACGACAACCATCAGCCGCATAATCATGTCGCCGTAGCTGAGAATATCGGTTTCGCTTGAAAACAGAAGGAAAATCGGACGGCTGAACAAAAGATAAATAACAGCGAGAACGGTCGAAAAGAAAATCCCCACCTTTTGGCAGATTCCCCCGTAAATTCTGGCCAAATCACGTCTCTGCTCACCGAGGCTCCGTCCGACAAGAGCCACCGAAGCAACCGAAAGGCCGTCGCCAAACGAAAACGAAATACTCATGATGTTCATGCCCACCTGATGCGCTGCAAACGCTGTGGTTCCCAGATTGGCGACGATAATGCTGTACGTCAGGAACCCGATACGCAGAAACAGCTGCTCTGCGAGCGTGCTCGAGCCAATGTTTGCAATGGCGCGCATGGTTTCCCGGTCAAAGGACACGCGGATATGTCCGCGAAGGCTGATAAAGCGATCGCGGTGGAGCGTCGAGCGGATACTCATGCCGCAGGCCACCACAGTACCGAGCACAGTGGCAATGGCGGCTCCGCGGATACCAAGCTTCGGAAAGCCCAGATTTCCGCCAATCAAAAGATAGTTGAAGCAAATATTGACGGCGTTTGCGGCGATGTTTGTTTTCATCGCAATCCGCGTATTGCCCGCGCCCCGCTGTGCAGCGTTGATAACCATAGTCAGCGTATTGAACACCATACCGCCGGTAATGATGCGGAAATAAGCCACAGCATCCTCGTGCGTATCCTCCGCCGTTCCGGCCAGTCTCATGATAGGATCGGCAAATACAACGGCGGCTGTGCTGATAATAAGAGTCAATCCCAGCGTAATCAGAATTGCCTGCACCAGCACCCGGTTGGCTTTTTCCGGCTCCTCCTGCCCGCGGCGGCGTGCTACAAGAGCGCTCACCGCGACATTCAGCGAAAGAAACACCGCCAGACAGATGAATTTTGGCTGGGTCGTCAGACCAACCGCAGCGATTGCAGCCGTTCCCAAACCGCTGACCATAATCGTGTCAATGAAGCCTACCAGCGCCACAAGAAACGACTCGAGCATGGAGGGCCATGCAATCCGCAGCGTTTCCTTCAGAAGATCCTGATCTGCCGGAATCGGACCTTCCGGAGCGTCCCCGTGCAGAGCCGCGCGCGTGCGCAGCAACTTTGAGAGCAGCAATTCCATTCACCTTTTCTTTTTCAATTTCACTCCCGCCGCAGCCGATCTACCGCTCCGGCCCCGCGGCTTCCCTTTTTTATTGTACCTGATCCGTGTCCTTTCGTCAAACCCCAAAGCGATCAGCTACAGGCAAAGCCTGTTCCGACCCGCAGGCAGAACCTGTTTCGGCCCGCAGGCAGAGCCTGTTTCAGCCC
>ERZ779885.4262-NODE-4262-length-11325-cov-13.512777_pt1 | contig 11325 bp, 17 predicted proteins | sample MGYA00511554_ERZ779885 | MGnify/ENA primary metagenome ERZ779885 (study PRJEB29588, sample SAMEA2160998) | human gut metagenome | biome: human gut; feature: human-associated habitat; material: faeces | place: Denmark | collected 2008/2010 ... | reverse complement strand
CTTACTCTACTTACTTTGGCGGCGGTTTTGAGAAATCAGAGCCGCCGTTTCTTTGCGTCTACACAAACCAATGACGACTTGCAGGGACACGGTAGCCGATTGGAGGTTATTTTGCCGTGTCTCGTTTGCTTTTTCAAAGCTCACATGATCTACATCAGTTAAAAAAAGCATTGCTCCTCCTCCGGGCAAGTATAACATTGCATCGGCATTATCGTTCCATGTAATTCAGTATAATAATGGCTGTTCTTGGCGCGCCAGTTTTCCCTCACGGAAATCTGGCGTTTTTTGTTGCCATTTTTTCGGAGATGACCCGGTTGTCTGCCGGTGTCGGTCTCCGCCTCCATTCGATTCACCCGTCAATCACCCGTGAATCGAAATGGAGGTACATAATGAAGAAAATTAACCTTCGGGAACTTTATCCTGATGTTTATACAACAGACTTTTTTGTAGATGTGACAGAGGAAGTAATGGAGACTATTCGAGCAGCTGAACGTGCGGAGGCTGCGTATGAGCGAAAGATGTATCGTTATAAAGCACAGTATTCTCTGGATTGCGAGAATGGCATTGAAAATGCGGTGCTGTTGAAGCCGCAGACACCGGAGATGGTTCTGGAGGAAAAACAGTTTCAGGAGCAGGTCTATGCCGCTGTGATGAAGCTGCCGGAGAAACAGGCAAAGCGAATTTATGCCCGATACTATCTGGGAATGACGGTAAATGAAATTGCCGAAGTAGAAGGTGTAGACCCAAGCCGTGTCCGAGACAGTATCCGCCGTGGATTAAAGCAGCTTGTAAAATATTTTTGATAAAATTTCATTTGATGCGCCTGTTTTTTGCCTTTTTTGTCAGTGTTAATAAGAAGGACAAGTTTTCCTCCTTCATCAGTACATTGACAATCGAATAGACAGCACAACAGGTACATAACCCATGTACGAGCGAATATGAAACGCCGCGAAGATGGAGCAGTCAGGGAGGTGATGAAAGAACTGCTTCGGAGCGATCTACGATTTCATAAAACGGATTGTGGCAGATTCGGCGCGATGACTGCATGGGGGCTTAAAGATACTTCCTCACGGCCCGCCAAAGACTTGGGGGGAACCCTGCGGCACACGATACGAACGATGCTGCGGAGTTATGACAGCCGCGCCAGCGGAGACCTGTTGTGTTCCCATCGTCAGGGGGCGTGGCAAATGTGATGAAAGCTGAGTTATATAAATAGGAAGCGTTTGCAGCTTCCTGTTCAAAATCAGATACCATGCGCTGGCAGTTTCGGCTGCCAGCGTATTCATGTGGCTTTGAACAAACACGATGACAAACTTGACAGATTGGAGGAAATATGCTTTATGGAAAAACTTATTACACGAAAAGAAGCAGCAGAAATTTTAGGTATCAGCATTGCAACGCTGGACGCGGCCCGTAACAATGGTCTTATTTCTTATGTGCAATATGTGCAGAATGGCTGTGTGTACTTTACTTCAGCGGGCCTTCAGGAGTATATCGCAAAATGCACCCACAGAGCAAAGCCAGCAGAAAAGAACGCAACTTATCGTAAACCTCGCAGAGCTGGAGTGTGAGCCGGTCCGTATCCTTGTCGAAATCATAATGGTCTGATAAAACATAGATACAGCGCTGGAGTATATTCTTAGGAGGTGGCGGAATTGGCAAAAAGAAAAAGAGCAATTCCACAATACGGTACAGTTACGCTTAACGGCATAGATTATTATAGAACGCGGGTTCAGAACGCAGATGGAAAACTGGTGGCCCTTTATGCGAGAACACCGGAAGAATTATATGATAAAGAGTTGGGTGCATTAGAGCAGATCGACAACGATACATTCTGCCGGAAATCCCCGACGGTTGCAGACTACTGTGAAAAATGGCTTTTGATGCAGTCGGTTCATGTGAGGGCAACCACGCTGATAGATTATACATCAAAGGTCAGACGGCACATCATAAAAGAACTGGGGCAGATGCGGATGGCAGATGTGACACTGGATGACATTCAGCTTGCACTTGTTCCTGTTTCCGAGAAGTCTGCTTCAGTATATAAGTCAGTGGTTATCCTGTATAAATCCATTTTCCGTGCAGCAAAGGAAAGTAAGATTATTGATAACAACCCAACGATTTACCTTACGGCCAAAGGTGGAGGCGTTCCGCAGAAGGACAAAGCGGCATTGACGGATGAACAGGCTGCCAGACTGCTGGATGCCATTCAGGGACTTCCGCCGTATGTATTTGTCATGTTAGGGCTGTATGCAGGATTGCGGCGAGAAGAAATTCTTGCCCTAAAATGGGATTCTGTATATCTGGATGTGGATTGCCCTTATTTAACGGTACGCAGGGCATGGCACACGGAAAATAACAGACCGGTGATTCTGGATGAGCTGAAAACGAAAGCCGCGCATCGAAATATTCCGTTGCCGGTTTGCCTGGCGGACTGTCTGAAAGAGACAAAAGCTAATTCACAGTCAGAATATGTAGTGCCGAACCGGGATGGTGATCCGCTGTCCTATACACAGTTCAAGCGGCTCTGGCAGTACATTGTAACCCGAACAGTCAAGGAGCGTTTCTATTATCGCTACGAGGATGGAAAGCGTGTAAAGCACACGGTTACGCCGGTCCTCGGTGAAAAGGCAGCACATAACGGCAAAGTGATTTACAGTTTGGATTTTGAAGTGACACCGCATCAGCTGCGGCATACATACATTACGAATCTGATTCATTCGTCCGTGGACCCGAAAACGGTTCAATACCTGGCGGGGCATGAGAGTAGTAAAATTACGATGGATATTTACGCAAAGGTCAAATACAACAGACCGGATGAGCTGGTAAGAACAATGGGTGGTGCATTTGCCCAGTGGGATGCAGCACAGGCATAACATTATAAAAGCAGGAAACAACGCAGGAGCGAGGCAAGGATGTCTCGCTCTTTGTTTTTCATAATCCGTATCTTTGATTAAGTTAGTGCTTTCTGATAAAAAGAAGGTGTGAATTTAAGAACACTCATTATCAGGAAAGGAAGATTTGTATGGCTAAGAAAAAACAAAGCGTTCCAGAGTACGGAACGGTTACAAGAAAAGGAACACTGTATTACAGAACCAGAATTACAGATGCCGATGGAAAGCAGGTCAGCTTATATGCGACCACCTGTGAAGAATTATATGAAAAGCAGTTGGAAGGCCGGAGACAGGTGGAGGAAATCATCTTTCGCCGGAAGCATCCGACGGTTGCCGAGTATTGTGAGAAATGGCTGCTGATGCAGTCAGCAAAGGTGTCTACGGCCACTATAAAAGGATACAGACAGAATATGAAGAATTATGTCATCAACTCTCTGGGAGATATGTATATGGAGGAAGTGACTGCGGATGATATTCGTCTGGCGCTTGTTCCGCTGTCTCAAAAATCGAAAGGACTGTATGATACGGTAAATATGCTGATTAAGTGTGTGTTTTATTCGGCAGAGCGCAGTCAGCTGATAACCGATAATCCGTGTGTAGGAATTTCAGCAAAGGGCGGAAAAGCATCGAAAAAGAAAGATGCCTTAACAGATCAACAGGTTGCGGTTCTGTTGGATACGGTGAAAGAGCTTCCGCCATATCTTTTTATTATGATTGGTTTGTATTCCGGCTTGCGTCGGGAAGAAATTCTTGCATTGCAATGGGATTGTGTATTCCTGGATGAATCCACACCATACATTTCCGTGAGACGTGCATGGCGCGCGGAGCATAACAGGCCGGTGATTTCTACCGTTCTAAAGACAAAAGCAGCTAAAAGGGACATTCCCATTCCGAAGTGCCTGGTGGACTGCCTGCGGGAAGCAAAAGCCAATTCCATATCGGAGTATGTGATTGCGGACAGTGAGGGAGAGCCACTTTCCTATTCTCAGTTTACGAGAGTTTGGCAGTATGTAGTTGTTCGTTCTGCGAAAGAGAGAACTTACTATAAATATGTGAATGGACAGAGCATCAAATATACCGTCAAGCCGACATTAGGAACAACGCAGAGGAACAATCCCAAGATTCGCTATACCCTGAATTTCGATGTAACACCGCACTTGTTGCGGCATACCTACATCACGAATCTGCTCTATGCGGGCGTTGACCCTAAGACAGTTCAGTATCTGGCAGGGCATGAGAATAGTAAGACAACTATGGACATTTACGCGAGGGTCAAGTATAATAAACCAGAGGAACTTTTCGAGGTAGTGAATGATGCTTTGAACCAGGAGAATTTCGATGAAAAATCACCGATTTCTATGGTTAAGGAATAGGACAACCAACAACAGAAAATGCGAAAAAGCCCGTAATATCAAGGAAAAACGCACCATAGAGATGTTTAATACGGTCTCAAAGCAGCTCGTCGCGCTCCACAGTTCTCAAAGAGATAATATTTACAATCCAAAGCGTCTTATGGCGTTTCAGAAAAGTATATTACACCTCAGGACTTTTTGTCCTGGGGTGTTTTTTTGTAAGAACTGTGGTAGAATAAATAAAGAAGATTTTACATATAAAATATTATTGTCATCAGATTATCAGGAGGTAAATAAAAGCCGGAAATTTCTTTATTTTATGGAATTCGAGTTACAATGTATTATGATGATCATAATCCGCCGCATTTTCATGCAGAGTATAATGGAAATAAGGCAATTATTGAAATTGATACAGCTAGATGCATCAAGGGAGCTTTGCCATCAAGACAGTTAAAGTTGATTTTAGCGTGGTGTGTGTTACATCAAGATGAGTTGATGCAAAATTGGGAATTATCAAAAGATGGAAAGCCGTTAAATAGAATTAATCCACTTGTATAGGAGGTGTTTGTCTATGTTTCCGAAGGTAGTTCAGGTAGTACCTATGAAAGACTACACAGTATATGTGTATTTTGAAGATGGAAAAATCGTATGTTATGATATGAAAAATATGTTGGATAAAGAAATTTTTAAACCATTGAAGGATATTTCGGTATTTACTGATACATGTACAGTTATGAATGATACATTAGCATGGGATATAAGTGGAAACAGAGATGCTTGTAAGTGTATTGATATTGATCCGGATACATTATATGAACTTCCCTATTGTAAAGAGAAAATAGCTTAGTGATAAATCTGCATGTTATTGAAATGTTTTATTGCGTAGTATATTTAAGAAGAGTAACAATTGTAAGATTAATAGAGTAATGAGTAGTTCTGGGAATTTGTGGGCTTTTCACGCTCTCAAAGCGTTAGTTTTAGTTCTCAAAGAGATAGGATTTACAACTCAAATGTCTTTACGGCATTTCAGAAAAGTGTATTACACCTCGGGATATTGGTTCCGAGGTGTTTTTTGTGAACTGTGATATTATAATAACATAATAATAAATGAGGTTGTTTGAATGGGGGAATGCTCATGTGACAACTATAAATACAAAAAGTGGCAGAATTATAAAAGCTGTATCCAGGGAAGAAGAGAAAAGTACATTGATGGAATCAGATACTGAAATGAATGAAAGAGCGGTCTTATGTTGAGCATGCAAATGGGGGAAAGAAAGTATGCAGAATAGAAAACCGATGATTAATGTACGTGTAGAGTAACACCATAAGCGGCATCGTGACAATCGCGCACAGCGTGGTCACAACATTGATGGCGCTTGCGTATTTTGCGTCATTTCCATATACCTGGCATATTTGTGTGACCGTGGATGCGGAAGGCGTAATCATTGCCAGAAACACAATGAGCATAATTTTTGGCGCATCGGAAGAAAGTGCCGCAATCCGGCTTAGCTTAATCAGGGCAAGCGCGATGAGCGGAATAACAATCATTCTTAAAGATGAAATAATATATACGCGTTTATTTCCGAAAATTTTTTTGAGATCCATTCCGGCGAAAAGCATTCCGGTCACGATCATACTGGCTGGACCAATCATATTTCCAACGATTGAGAGGGTGTTGTTTAATATTTCAGGCAGATGAATTTGGGCAAAAAATAAAACCGCTCCAAGTGCAATTGAGATCATATTAATATTTAAGATAATTTTTCTCCAGTCGTAGGAAGTCTCCCGGCTTTCACAATGATAAAACCCATTAATATCATGAGAAAAAGCTCCAAAATCTGTTCCATTAAAAGTAAACTTATATGCATAAAATCACCGTACCCTTCTACTATAAATCCCATTGTCTGCTGACTATCATAGAGCTTTCGATGAAAAAATGCAATGTTTCGTTTTGCCGGTTACGACAATCCGGCACAGAGAACGATGATTGATAAAATAATGCTTGACATCCTTAAATGGATTGTGTACAATCTAAACATAAAAAGATTGCGCACAATTAAAAATGAAACAATTTAAACACATTCATTTTTAATGACAAAGAGAAAGGAGGGTAAGAGATGGGCATTTATGATTATTCTGTGGAGCGGCCGGACGGGACAATGCAGCCGTTGTCCACTTATGAGGGAAAGTGGCGAAAGCGGCGGCGATGGGAATAATGCTCCGCAAAATAGATAAGAATTATAAGGAGAATCCCGACATCAAATGGAATTTTACGAAGTTCCTTGTGGACAGGCAGGGCACGGTAGTGGTAAGATTTGAACCAACAGGAGATATGAGAAAACTGGAAGAACAGATTCTTACACTATTATAGAAGCAAAATAACACAGGAATGGAGAATGGTATGGAACGAGTAGATATTGCCATTATTGGAACGGGACCGGCAGGTGTGTCGGCAGCGATTACCGCGAAAGTGAGAAATAAAAGTGTGCTGTTAATCGGCAGCAGAGAACTCAGCGAGAAGATGAGCAAGGCGCATCAGATTTTAAACTATCCAGGGCTGCCGGAAGTTTCAGGAGCAGATCTGGTTGCCGGGTACAAGAAGCAGTTAGCAGGTCTTGGCATCGAGGTGACGGAGAAGCGCGTGAACGCGGTCTATGCGATGGGAGATTATTTTGGAATCCAGGTGTCCGGCGAGATTCTTGAGGCGTCCACCGTCATTCTGGCGGCAGGAATCGTCATGGGGAAACCGTTCCCGGGAGAAAACGAGCTGTTAGGAAGCGGCGTCAGCTACTGCGCGACCTGCGATGCGCAGTTCTTCCGTGGGAAGGAAGTTGCGGTGATCGGATACGGCAGGGAGGCGGAGCAGGAAGCAGACTATCTGGCGGAGATTGTCGGAAAGGTGCATTATTTCCCGATGGGAAAAGAGGAGCCGCAGCTGTCGGATGCCATAGAGGTTGTGCATGAGCGGCCGAAAGCGATCACAGGCACGCAGACGGTAAGTGCGCTTGAAACGGACGCGGGTTCCCATCCGGTGGACGGCGTATTTATCTTAAGAGACGCGATCGCACCGTCACAGCTCGTGCCGGGACTTGCGACGGAGGAGAATCACGTAAAGGTTAATCTCCAGATGGAGACAAACCTTCCGGGACTCTTTGCATGCGGAGACATTACCGGAAAGCCGTATCAGTATATCAAGGCGGCAGGACAGGGAAATGTGGCGGCGCTGTCCGCGGCAGAGTACCTGGATAAGAAAAAAAGAGAGATCTAAGGAGGATTATCATGGTTAAGAAGATTCAGAACAACAATATGGACGAAGCGTTACAGGCAAAGGCAGCAGTGGTGGACTTTTCGGCAGTATGGTGCGGACCGTGCCAGATGCTTGCCCCGGTACTGGAGGAACTGGCGGATGATCTGGACGGTGAGGTGGCATTTTACAATGCAGATACCGATGAGAATACGCAGCTTGCGATCGCAAACGGCATCACAAACATTCCGGCGCTTTTATTCTTAAAGGACGGCAAGGTGGCAGGCAAGAATGTCGGATTCATGCCGAAGCCGGAACTGGAAGCATGGGTAAAAGGATGTATGGAGCAGTAACAGCACACAGAAGATACGGAGTGAACACATATGGGATTTGACGAGGAACATCCGTTAGCGACGATCGTGGAAAGCATGTTAGAGCGCACGCATCTGGATTATAAGGAGACACCGGACATCAAATGGAACTTTACCAAGTTTTTGATTGACAGAGACGGAAACGTGGTGGAGCGTTTTGAGCCGACGGCGGATATGGATGTTGTCCGCGAAAAGATTGAAAACTATTTATAAGCGACAGGTGCCGGAATGAAAGATAAGTATGATGCTTTAAAATTAGAAAATCAACTCTGTTTTCCGCTGTACGCATGCTCCAAGGAGATCGTGCGGCGCTACAAGCCATATCTGGATGAGATTGATCTGACCTACACGCAGTATATTGCGATGATGGTGCTGTGGGAGCATGGCAGGATCAATGTGAAGGATATGGGGGCGCTTTTGTACCTGGATTCGGGGACGCTGACACCGGTGTTAAAGAAGCTGGAGCAGAAGGGCTACCTCACCAGAGAGCGTGATCACGCAGATGAGCGTGTGTTAAATGTGACGATCACGGAGGCGGGAGAGCAGCTAAAGGAGCAGGCGGTCGACATTCCGCGGAAGATGGGCGGCTGTATCGGACTGTCCGGGGAGGATGCGAGGGAGCTGTACCGCATCCTGCACAAGGTGCTTGCATTGATGGAGCAGGAATGAAATGGCCACGGTATGAAAACAGTAGACAATATACAAAAAACTGATATAATGAATTCATACTTATTTAAAGGAGAGTTTGTTATGATTGAGAGAAGAAATATTGCGGTGTGTATTGTACTGACACTTGTAACCTGCGGAATTTATGGCATCTACTGGATCGTGTGTCTGACCAATGACGTAAATACGGTTTCTGGTGATGTGAATGGAACATCCGGCGGTATGGTGGTGCTGCTGACGATTGTGACCTGTGGAATTTACGGCATTTACTGGGCATATAAGCAGGGAGAGAAGCTTGACTTTACAAAGAATAACCGTGGAATCCCGTCAAGCAACAGCGGTGTTTTGTATCTGATTCTCCAGATTTTTGGATTTGGAATTATTGCATATGCATTGATGCAGAACGAGCTGAATAAGCTGGCATAACAGATCGGAAATATAGGATGACGAAAAAAGCACGTTTGAAAAAATTGCTGATGAATATATTTTTACTGGGAATGGCGGGACTGTTGTACGGAATATTCGTGTCGTACACAGGGCTCGCCATTCCCTGTCTGTTCCGGAAAGTGACGGGACTGTTGTGTCCGGGCTGCGGTGTGACGGGAATGTGTGTGGCTCTCCTGCATCTTAACTGGAAGGGGGCTTTTTTCTGTCATCCGGTGCTGTTTGTGTTGCTGCTTCCACTTACGGCAGTATTTATCTGCAGTGCGGCGGGGTATGTGCAGAATGGCAGATTCCGGTTCGCCCGCTGGCAGAATCTCATTCTTTACGTCAGCGTCGCCGCGCTTGTAATCTTCGGTGTGGTGCGCAATCTGGTGCGTTTTTTGTGAAAAACAGGAAAAAAATAGATTCAGAATAATTTAACGTGGTCAACACATGATCTTCACATTGGCTTTCTATACTACCCCTATCAAAAAAAAACAGACATTGACAGAGTCAGAGAGGAATGAAGATCATGAAATGGAAAAAATTAGTAACATTGGGCTGCATCGTAGTTATGACGGTATCATCCGTAACAGCATGCGGCAGTAATACAACAGAGAACCAGACGGTAGAAGCAACAGAGCAGAGTGAGGAGAACCAGAGCGATTCTGTGATCGTGCAGGTTACAGCAGTTGAAGGCGATCAGATTACAGCGGATGTAGGAACACTTACAACCGCAAGCGCAGATGCATCCGGAAATGGAGCACCGGGCGGAGAAGCACCGGGCGGAGACGACAGTGGAAACGGAGCGCCGGGAGAAGCACCAAGCGGAGAAGCACCAAGTGGAGACGCACCGGGCGGTCAGATGCCGGGCGGCAGCAGTTTTGAGGCTTCCGGTGAGAGCATTACCTTTACCCTGACAGACGATACGGCGATCACGTTAGAGTACCTGCAGGGAAGCGACGAGGGAACCGCAGATGACATTGCAGTCGGCAGCGTATTGGAGGTAGTTCTGGACGAAGACAACCAGGCAGTGTCTGTCACTGTGCGCAACTTAAATGCAGGCGGCGGATTTGGCGGAAGCGGTGAGGTGACAAACGGAACTTCTGCAAATACGATTACCGAGGATACCGAGGTGGATAGTGAGACTTACACATCCACCGGTGATGATGAGAACGCACTTCGTGTCGACGGAGCGACTGTTACCTTAAAAGATATCACGATCGAGAAGACAGCCGGCTCCTCATCGAACACAGAGGATGGAGATTTTTACGGACTGAATGCCGGACTTCTGGTGCTAAACGGCGCAACGGCAACGATTACGGGAGCGACGGTCAATACCAGCGTGACAAACGGTAACGGTGTGTTCAGCTATGGCGAGGGCACGGTTGTAAATATTTCGGATTCCACGATCCGCACGACAGAAAATAATTCCGGCGGTATCCAGACGACCGGCGGCGGCACCATGAACGCCACAAATCTGGATGTCGAGACACAGGGAAATTCCGCAGCCGCAATCCGAAGCGACCGGGGCGGCGGTACGGTCAATGTGGACGGCGGTTCCTATGTGACAAACGGAACGGGAAGCCCGGCAATCTACTGTACAGCAGATATCAGTGTGTCAGACGCGACTCTGACAGCGAATGCCAGCGAGGGCGTTGTGGTAGAGGGCAAGAATTCCGTTGCACTGACCGACTGTGAAGTGACAGGAAATATGAGCAACACTTATAATGGAGACTCGGACGAAAACATTCACTGCATTATGATTTACCAGAGCATGTCCGGTGATGCAGATGTCGGAGAGGCGACCTTCTCTGCAGAGGGCGGCAGCATTACGGCGAAGACGGGAGATATGTTCTATATTACCAATACGGATTGTGAGATTACACTCAAGGACGTCGCATTTACACTTGCCAATGATGTATTCCTTCGCGTGGAAGGCAACTCTTCCTCCCGCGGATGGGGCACAGAGGGCGCAAACGGCGGAGATGTGACACTGACGGCGGATTCACAGGAGTTTGCAGGCAATATTCTCGTGGATGAGATTTCAAGCCTGGCACTTACCATGAAGAACGGCACCAGCTACGAGGGTGCCATCAATCCGGACGGGGACGGCGGTACGGTTGACGTGACCCTGGATGACGATTCGACATGGACATTGACCGGCGACAGCTATATCACAAGCTTTGACGGTGATACCTCCAATATCACGGCAAACGGATATCATCTGTACGTGAACGGAGAGCAGGTACTGTAACAGATTGGAGAGGCAGTTGAAAAGAGGCTGCCACATATCACAGGTGGCAGTTGATGATAAGTAATATTACAGGAAGCACATGATGCAGATTCCGGGTGGAACTGCATAGGAAACATTC
>ERZ779885.4253-NODE-4253-length-11340-cov-3.548250_pt1 | contig 11340 bp, 6 predicted proteins | sample MGYA00511554_ERZ779885 | MGnify/ENA primary metagenome ERZ779885 (study PRJEB29588, sample SAMEA2160998) | human gut metagenome | biome: human gut; feature: human-associated habitat; material: faeces | place: Denmark | collected 2008/2010 ... | reverse complement strand
AATGCCGGTCAGGCATTTTCTACGCCGCGACTATCTTCACATTTTCTTCTATATCAAATTTCTGCTTTTCGTCTCTTTAGTCCATCAAATTAGTATTTTAAGTTTTCTAAAACTTTTTGTGGGACTTCCATATCTCCCTGGCCTGTGAAGAGGGAGATATGTGGTTTATTCTGACCGTGGAAGTCTGTTCCGCCTGTTTTAAGAAGACCCCACTGTTTGGCAAGACCAGCAACATATTCCTGTTCAACAGGAGTGTAAGTGTTATAGTAAGCTTCAATTCCAACAAGGCCGGCTTCTTTTAATTCGCGGGCCAGAGTTTCTTTTTTGGCGGAATCTAACTTTTTATAGAACATAAGGTGTGCAAGAACAGGGACACCGCCACTGTTTTTGATTAGTTCGATTGCTTCCTGCGGAGTAGGCATGATACGTTCCACATAGCAGCATCTTCCCTCTGCAAGATATTTATCAAATGCTTCTTGAACAGAAGAAACATATTTCTTTTTCATAAGAAGCTTTGCGATATGTGGGCGGGCGATTGTTTCGCCTGGCTTATCTGGTTTGATTTCGTCCATGGAAATCTTAAAGCCCTGTTCCTGAAGTTTCTCAATAATTTTTGCATTACGTCCGTCACGGCTTTCACGACAAACGGCAAGGCGTTCTAAGAGAGCCTTATTTTTTGTGTCGATGTTATAGCCAAGAACATGAATTTCTACTCCGTGATAGTCTGTAGAAATCTCTACACCAGAGATGGCAGTAAGTCGTTCTTTATGTTTGGCCGCAGCTTTCTGAAATTCTTCTGTGCCAGCAACTGTATCGTGATCGGTAAGAGCAATTACAACAGGATTTTTATCACCAGCAAGTTTTAGGGCATCATTTATAATTTCTGTTGGGGAAAATGTACCATCAGAAGCAGTAGAATGAATATGTAAATCAATATAAGTTTTCAAAATGTACTCCTTTCATGCAATAATCAATCAAGTATCTATAATATTCTATATCTAGTATCGCAGAATTAGTTAAAAAAATCAATGTCTATGACAATTATTTATATGAATTGAAAGAAAGTGATGGAAAATGTGTAATAATGCAATACTTGTTTGTAATAATTGCATAAAGGTGTTAGAATATCTTTATTGAAAATGAGAAGCTAAACAGGCAGACAGAACATGTAACGGAGGTTAATCTACAATGGAAGATATGATGAAAGCGTTGTTAGATGTGGTGAGAGCACAGCACACTGCAACAGAAGGAAGCGAAGAAAGACCATTTGATATTAATGATATTATTGATATGGCGCTGAATATTACCGGGAGACCAGAAGAACCAGGGGAACAGCAGGAACTTTCTGATACGATTCAGAAGCTGGCAGAATCTCTGGCACCAGATATTTTCCCACCGAAGACATTTGAGGAGATGGATGATTCCGAGCAGGCAGCTTCTGCAGTGAATATGATAGAGGAACGGTTAAGAAATGGTGGCAGAAGAAGAGAGATAGCAGCCCCACAGTCACAACAGGAAATGACTCCACAGCAGAATAGTTCACAGATGCAGAGTGAGTCACATGAGGAGAATCCTTTTGCACAGGTAATGGAGAATGAAAATGCGAATATTCAGCAACAGTCAGAAACTGCAGATGGATATGGAAATATGGCATCCACAGACAGTGGTGCGTCCGAAGATTATGGTAATGGCAGTTCTTACGATATGTTTGGACAAGACGATGTAAATCATCAGGAAGCGGCGAATCTTAATGATTTGATCTATAATAATTTTATGCAGATGATGGGATTAAATGATCCTAAGGTAGAATATCCATTTGACCGTTCTCAGATTCGATATGGAAGGGAAAAGACAGCGACGGAAATGCTTGCAGAAGATGAGGCCAACAAGGCAGAAGAGAGAGCATTAGAAGAGCAGAGAAGAAGGCCAGTTTCAGCCTGGGAACTTGCACAGTCAGCTGTGGATAAGGATGAGGAAGCACATCAGAAAGAGGAATATGAACCTAAAGAGATGAAGATGCCAGAAACCAAATCAGCTTCTCAGTTAGCCGCAGAAGCAATCGCGAAGGCCAAAGAAGAGGATCAGATGAAGCTTGAGGCAGAAAAGAGAGCAGAACGTCTTATGGAAGAGGCAAGAAAGCGCGGAAAAGATCCGATGGAATTTGCACTTCATCAGCAGGAAATTTTAAATTATATGGAAAAGAACAGTGATGAACTCGTTTCTTTTGAAGATTATGAAGATTTATCACCAGAGGAAAAATTAGAGATAGAGAAAGAACTTTATCGGGAAAAACAGATTGAAGCGGGAGTGGCTCCAGAAGATATCAGTGATGAGTTACCAGATGAGATTCTGGAACAGGCTGGAATCGCACCAGATCAGACAGCAGGAGAGCAGAATAGTCAGGAGCCTGCCGGACAGGGAGATGGAACAACAGCACAGCAAACCAGCCAATCACAGGGAATGCCGGCATTTTCAGATGATATGCTTCGTATGATTAGCCAGGAAGTAGTACAGGAAAATGCAGAGATGATTCTGGCTGAAGATGCCAATGCAGACTTAGGATTAATTAACGAGACGATTTTCGAAAACTTGAAAAATCTAATGAGTCAGACTGGCGGAGCTGTGACGCAGGAAGATATGGAATCTTTGATCGGAGAAGTTATTTCCAGAAATACATCTTCTGACTTAGAAGAAACACAAGAAACTTTGGCGCAGACGGAAACAGGTACTACAGCTGAAACGGCACCGATGGCATTTGAAGGCGAAAGTGCAGGCAGTGCTGTTGGAAGTGGAATGGCAGGAACGAGGGAACCAGCAGTGGAAAGTTCACAGTCAGAATCACAGAGCCAGCCAATGTCGGCGGTAGAACTTGCCAGGGCAGCACAGCAGGCAGCTAAGCCAGAGCCACAGGAAGCCAGAGAAACAAAGTCAGCAGTAGAACTTGCAAAAGAGGCACAAGAAAACGCAGTACAGAAGAAGGCTGAACCAATATCGGAGACAGAGAAAGAACTGAGCGAGGCTGATTTAAACTTTGATGAATTAGATTTAGAAGAGGAGTCCGAAGAAAGTCAAAGTCCTTCCATTGAAGAATTAAAGGCACAGCTTAAGGCAGCGGAAGAAGCATTAGCAGCAGAACAGTTAAAAGCGGCACAGAAAGCCGGGAAAGCAGAGGAAGAGAAGAAATCAGAAGAAATTCCGAAAGTGGAAGAAGCAACAGAACAGCCGATGGAAGAGAGTGCATCAACAGCCGGGGAACAGACAGCAACAGAAGAAAGTTCTGAGATAACCCCTGCGCCAACAGCAGAAGAAGTACAAGAACAGCCTGAGTATTCTGAAGTTTCAGAAAAAGAAGCGGAAGAATTTGAATATGTTGATCCGGGCGAATTAGTTCTTGGAGACCACACACAGGCAGAGATAGATGAAGCTTTGGATAATCTGGCATCTCTTGGCCTGGAGGGTGAAGTCTATGAGCGTGCAAAAAGAATGCTCTTACTGGAACTTGCTGGTTCAGAAGTAGCACTTGATGCATGGCTTGAAGAACAGGAAAATGGCAAGAAGAAAAAGGCAGCGGTATCCGCGTTAGATACAGAAGAAGATGCTCTTGAAGATTTAGAAGATTTAGATGAAGATGACCTCGAGCGAGAATTAGAACTTGCTATGGATGAAGACTTTATTGAGGAAGATTTAGAAGAACCTGCAAATGAAGAAACTTTAGAAGAAAGCAGTCAGGACAAATCTGAAGAAACAGAAAAAGAGGCAGTTTCTGAGGAGAATTTAGAAGAAAACTCTGTAGAAAAAACGGAGGACGAATCTGATAAGACGGAAGGTGCCGAAGATGTATCAGAACAGCCAGAAAGTATTTTAAAAGAAGCTTCTGAGGAAGAAATAAGCAGTGAAGAGGAAAACTCTGAGGAAGAAGAGGGAGAGACCTCAGAGGCAGCTCAGGAAGAAGCAGCAAATAAGGAGTTCTCTGAGACAGAAGAAGAGGCAGCAAATAGAGAGTACTCTGAGACAGAAGAGAAAGAGACAGCAAATAGGGAGTGCTCTGAGACAGAGGAAAAAGAGATAGCAAATAAGGGAGTTTCTAAGAAAATAGAGAAAGAAGCAGAATACAAGGAAGCAGAATACATTTCTGAATCAGAAGACACAATTCAGGTAGAAAAAACAAGACCGGAAAAGGCAGAGAGGACATCTTCACAGACGAAGAAGTCTGCGCACAGTGAGAGAACATCACATTCCAGAAAACACAAGAATATTGTAAAACGTAAGGAAAAAACAGCTCCAGAAAAAGAAGAAAGAGAATTTAGCGCAGTAGTTCTAACAGGAAAGAATGTCGAAGAAAAAGAATTCCAGGTAAGTGTCCGCAATCCATTTGTTCTCAAAAACTCTGCAAGCTTTATGGATAAATTTGAAGAGTATATTGTAGATACACAGGAAAACAGAAAGTTAAGCACAGGATTCAAACGTTTAGATGCAATGCTCCGCTATGGCCTTCATAAAGGAAGTTACTTTGTAGATGCTACACCTCAGTATTTAAAGAACGGATTTATGCAGCAGATAGCCGACCGGGCAGCAGAAAGCGGTGTAGATGTACTTTATATTTCAACAGAGCTTACCCGCTATGACCTTATGGTAGATACTATCTCTCGTCTCAGCTATGAAATGAATAAAAAAGATGAAGAAAAAGCAGTATCCTCTATGGCAATCATGACAGGAGAAAAAGGCGCAGATATTCGTTCTTTAAAAGATGAATTGAATTGGTACAGAGGACGAATCAGTGAACATCTTTTTGTACTTGATCAGGAAGCAGTGTCTGAATATGTAGAAAATATGGAAGATGCCTCCGCAGGAGATATATTAGCAGAACTTATTCGTTCCATCGTAACAGAGGGAGCACATAAGCCAGTGGTATTTATTGATAATATTGAAAATATACTCTCAGTAGAAGATTCTGAGGATATGAAACCGCTCATGGATGGAATCCGTAAACTTGCAAAAGAACTGGGAATTCCGATTATTATGTCCTACGGATATGCACCAGCAGAAAGTGAAAATGAGCTTGACCCAGATGAAATCGAATATCACAAATCATTAGGAAATATGTGTGATGTATATCTTGAACTCAAATATGCAGATATGATAACAGAGGATTATGAAGAATTAACAGAAGATGATATTCAGGAAATGGTAGAAAACGGTGAAATGCTTCTTATTAACGTACAACTTCATAAAAATAGAAGAACAATGAAAGCATCCTGTCAGATACAGGCAACACCGAAGTTTAATTATTACGAAGAATAGTGATTTGCCGTAAGCAAATAGACGAAACACCAAAGAGAAGATATCCTATATCTGTGACTTTAGTCGCGGCGGTTTGAATGCTCGCTTATGCGCTTGCATCCAAACCTTGCTCCGAGGCCACAGATATAGGGTATTATATGGCGCTATTCCGTAATCCCAATATAATCCGTTACAACCTTAATCTTCGCACTGATCTTCTGAAGCTCTTCTGTTGGTTTATAATCTTTCGTACCAAAGAGATATTCGTGTGCTTTTTTTACATTTGTCTGGGCTGTAATTGGAAAACCGTAATAGATGCCGTTATATCGTTCATCTTCAGATTTAAAAGGATAAGCCTGCGAATCTTCTATCTTACAACGTGCCATGGAAAGAGTCAGCTTTGTGAGAGCGTCATTAGAGAGGCTCGTTTTACACTGTGGAAGAACAGTACTGATTAACTTTCCAAGTTTTAGCGGCTGTTTTTTAGCTGTATTCATAATACCTTCAAGAACAAGTCGCTGATGGTTAGCTCTTGCGTGATCTCCGCCTTCCATGTAGCGGATACGAGAGTAGGCAACAGCCTGATTACCATCGAAGGTATAAGTTCCGGTTTTTTCAAACTTCGGAGAATTTCCACCATTAATATGATTCATATTACCAATATAATCATTTAAATTCTGTAATTCTTTTTCGGAATTAATGGTCAATGGAATGCCGCCAAGCACATCAACAGCATCGGCTAGTGCTTTAAAGTTAACTGTGGCGAAATCTGTGATATTTAAATCCAGGTTACGGTTAATTGTGCGAAGGGCAAGTTCTGGTCCGCCATAAGAATATGCTGCATTAATCTTATCGTATTCGCCATCAATACTTACATAGGTATCACGGTAAATAGACATCAATTTTACCTTTTTGGTTGATTTATTGATGCTGGCAATGATGATACAGTCGGTACGGGAACCTTTATCTTTAATTTTATTATCCTGACTATCAACGCCAAAAAGAGCAATATTTTGATAATCTTTTATATTAGCATCCGTATCATTTACAGTTACACTTGTTTTATCTAAAGGATATTTTTCTATTTTGGAGAATGCACCTTTTAATGAGAAACGGAATGCAAAAACCGCCCCGGCAATTAAAAGAATGATTAAAAGAAGGAAGGGAAAACATCCCCGTTTTTTCTTTTTTTTACGTTCATGATAAGTTAAAGCTCGTCCGCCAGAAGTCTGCCGCTTTTGAGACTTTGTATCAGGCTTGTTCTGGGAAGAGGACTTCTTTGTTGATGGTTTGCCAGAATTTTTTATAGAAGAACCAGAGGAATGATATCCTGTACCGGAAGAACTTCGAAGCAGGCCATCAGTATTCAATGTGGAATGTGTATGATGGTCGTGAGAAGTTTCGAAATTATTCTGAGAACTTCGTCTGCCGCCTGTGCTGGAATAGTTATATTTGTTTTCAATGTTATCTTTACTATATATTGAACCATATTTCATAAAATATGCCTCCATTCTGTCATAGGTACTTCTGGAAATTTAATAGGTTTATGGAATGTTTCGGAGAGTACATTCATTAGTTAAAAAATCTGTGTTAGTAAGCATTTTTATTGACAAATCCTTTAAATACAGTAAGAAATAGAATCTTAATATCAAAAGATAATGTCCAGTTTTCAATATAAAAAATGTCATGTTCAATTCGTCCCTCAATGGATGTGTCTCCACGGAAGCCGCAAACTTGTGCCCATCCTGTCATACCGGGACGTACCTGATGCTTTATCATATAACGAGGAATCTCCTCTTTAAATTTCTCAACGAAAAGAGGTCGTTCTGGCCGTGGACCAATGAGACTCATATCACCCTTTAATACATTAAATAACTGTGGCAGTTCGTCAAGACTGGTCTTACGGATAATTCTTCCCACGGGAGTGACCCGGGGATCGTTGTGTACTGTCCAGGCCTTTTGTTCCTTAGAGGCAGACTGTACTCCCATCGATCGGAACTTGTACATTTTAAAAGGTTTATTATGAAGACCGACTCGTTCCTGACAGAAAATAATTGGTCCTGGGGAACTCTTTTTAACGAGAACAGCAACAACAGCCATAATCGGTGAAAAGAGAATGATACAAACGATAGAACCAATAATGTCCACAAGACGTTTGATACATTTGTTTACAGTATTTGTAAGCGGAACATTACGGATGTTGATAACCGGAAGTCCGTTCAAATCCTCAGTAACTGGGTTAGTAGAAATAAATTTATAATAATCTGGAACAAACTTTGTATGCACACCAGACTTTTCGCAGATAGCAACCATATCTCCCAGTTTATAATACTCTTTCAGGCTGAGTGCGATTGCCACCTCATCCATAGAAGTGTTCTGAAGAAACTTTTCTACATCCTTTAACTTACCAATGCAAAAAGTATTGCGGTAAGAAAAGTCAGTCTTGAGATTATCATCGAAAATACCGTGAATGGTGTAGCCCCACTGTGGGTTTGACTTAATACGGTCGATGTAGGCTTCGGCTGCTGCACTGAAACCAATAACAACAACATGTTTAAGATTAAATCCCTTTCTGCGAGTTCTTTCTAATGCATAACGGATTGCCGCCCTTTCAGCAATGGTAAGAAGCATGGAAAGAACATAGAACATTAACTGAAGACTTCGTGAAACATGGGGAATCTTCATAAAGATTATATATATAAAGAAGAAAACCATTCCAATGGAATTCGCCTTAATGAGATTCGCATACTCTGAAGTCCTATTTTGAAATCTTTTTGGTTTATATAAATTAAACTTTGCATATAAAATAAGGTATACAGGAATCAGAACAAGAAGTATACCCTGATATTGCCACAACTGCCGCCAGTAACCAAAACGAGGGAAAATGTCTTTAAAAAGAGGGCATATATATCGAATATAGTAACTAAGACAAAAGGAACAATAAATAACCAGTGCATCAAGAACGACGTGGAACCGGTTAAGATATTTTTGATTCTCTTTAATCATAAAAGTGTACCTCCATCACCCAAAAGGGATATATATATGGAAAAAAGGGCGTAATATACCTCTTACTGGGATAATTTTCTAACTTATTATACAATAGAACAGGGCATTCCACAAGGTTATTTCTTTTCCTGCTTTTACGAAAAAAGTGTGAAAAAGCTGCAAAATCAGTAGAAATCCATAAATTTGCCATAAATACAACACAAATTTATCACACATCGTTGCTAAGATAAGGTTACAAACTTAGGAAAGGGGATAACATTATGAACGAATTTGAAAATGGATTCCATAATGAGAATTTAGAGAACAACAGGATAAATAACCAGGAAAACAACAGTCAGCAAGTAGCTATAGATGTAACACCGATTGAGGAATCGGTAACACAGGAGAATACAGAGAGTCATAGATATTCTTACAGAGAACAAGGTACAGGTGGCAGTTCCTATCAGTATGACAATGGAAATAATTCCAACGATACTTATAATAATTCTTATAGCAGCCACGGATGGAGAGATGAGAGTACTTATAATAATGAAAATTATTATGGGAATATCCCGCCGGAACCTGATAAGAGACGCAGACAGAGAAAGAATGGCAGTAAAAATAATAAGAACGGAATGGGTAAGAAAGCTGCCAAGTTAGTTGCATCCGCAGCAGTATTTGGTCTTGTAGCGGGAGCCTGCTTTGTAGGAGTGTCCGTAGCAAAAGATAAATTATATCCTTCTACAGCAGATCGAATTGAAACAACATCGGGAACAACAAGTGCAAAGAGCGAGACATCATCAAGCGGCTCAAGCAGCTCCAGCAGTAATGTAGCAAGTGTAGTTAATGAAGTGATGCCATCTGTTGTATCTATTACAAGCACAATTCAGTCTTCCAATTATTATGGCTTTGGTACACAGGAATCAGAAGGAGCAGGTTCAGGATTTATCGTTGCAAAGACAAAAGATAATCTTATGATCGCAACCAATAATCATGTTGTATCTGATGCCACTTCCCTCACCGTAGGATTTGCAGACGATACAACAGCCAAAGCAACAGTAGTCGGAACAGACTCCAGTGCAGACCTTGCAGTTATTTCTGTAAAGATAAAGGATATCAAAGACTCTACAGCATCAAAGATTAAAGTTGCAACACTCGGAAGTTCTGATGATTTAAAAGTAGGAGAAGAAGTTGTAGCAATCGGTAATGCATTGGGATATGGCCAGTCTGTTACAACAGGTGTAGTCAGTGCAAAGAACAGAGAAGTATCTTTAACAGATGGAACAATGAACCTTCTTCAGACAGATGCCGCAATCAACCCTGGTAACAGTGGTGGTGTACTTATTAATATGGATGGTCAGGTTGTAGGTATCAACAATGCGAAGTTAGAAGATACATCCGTAGAAGGTATGGGATATGCGATTCCTATCACTACAGCTAAAACTATCTTAACAGATTTAATGAATGCCAGCAGCGTAAGCACAAAAGATGCTGCATTCCTTGGAGTCGTAGGCCGTGACATTAATGAATCTTATTCCAGCGCACTTGGAATCCCTAGCGGAATCTATGTATCACAGGTAGTCAGCGGATCACCAGCAGAAAAAGCAGGAATCTCTGCAGGCGATGTCATTACCAAGTTTGAGGGTAACAACGTATCTACAATGTCCGGCTTAAAAGAAAAACTGGCACTGAAAAAAGCTAATACAAAAGTAAAAATCACATTTAAGAGAGCAAACCAGAGCGGAACATACGAGGAAAAGACCGTTACAGTAACTCTTGGTAAAAAGAGTGATTTCAGTGATGTAACAACAGATAACTCCAGCGATTCCAGCAATGATTCCAATAATAACTCCAATAATGGAAATAATAATGGAAACAGCAATGGCAACTCTGGTAATAGCAATGGAAATTCCGGAGACTATGGTTATGGCAATGGAAATTTTGGAAATGACAATGGCAATGGATATATAAATCCATATGAATATTTCTTCGGAAATAACTATTAATTTACCATTTAATTCGGAAGCTGTCTTTGGATGATTTTTAGATGAATTGAATTTAATCATAGTCCAAAACAGCAATCTCCAAATCCCTCCCTTGATAGCAGGTGATAGCATAACCATGGTCAGTGCATTTTTGCAACGGCCTAGAGCGTGTTTAAAAAAACACTTGACATCTCTTCATACCCATGATATCATACCAAAGTATGAACGCCGAAGACAGCAGGCGCCGTAAGGCATAAAGTGAGAACACCTGCCGAGGAAGTTATATTCAGATAATTTTATTCTTAGAATATTTCTGCTCTTTGTCTTTGGACAGAGAGTTTTTTTATTTCATCGAAAGATGAACTGACGGCGGTACACACAAATATTTAAGGAGGTGCACCAGGAAGATGGCTAAAGTAGAATTAAAACAGCCTATTGTTGACGAGATTAAGGCTCAGCTTGACGGAGCTAAATCTATGGTAGTTGTAGATTACCGTGGAATTTCCGTAGCTGATGTAACAGAACTTCGTAAACAGTGTCGTGAAGCAGGTGTTGTTTATAAAGTTTATAAGAACACTATGGTAAAACGTGCTGTAGAAGGTACAGAATTCGAAGGCGTTGTAAAAGATTTGGAAGGAACAAACGCATTTGCAATTTCCAAAGATGATGCAACAGCTCCAGCAAGAATCGTTGCTAACTTTATTAAGAAAGCAAAATGCTGTGAGTTAAAGAGCGGTGTTGTAGAAGGTACTTACTACGATGCAGCAGGTATTGCAACAATCGCAACTATCCCATCAAGAGACGAACTTATCGCAAAATTCATGGGAAGCATTCAGTCCCCAATTACAAACTTTGCCCGCGTAATCAAACAGATCGCAGAGCAGAAAGATGGTGGAGCTGCAGAATCCGAAGCAGCAGCTGAATAATTAATATTATAATATAAGATTTATGGAGGGAAATAAGATGACAACTCAGGAAATTATTGAAGTTATTAAAGGTTTATCCGTATTAGAATTAAATGATTTAGTAAAAGCTTGTGAAGAAGAATTTGGTGTATCCGCAGCAGCAGGTGTTGTAGTAGCAGCAGCTG
>ERZ779885.4250-NODE-4250-length-11349-cov-6.083938_pt1 | contig 11349 bp, 8 predicted proteins | sample MGYA00511554_ERZ779885 | MGnify/ENA primary metagenome ERZ779885 (study PRJEB29588, sample SAMEA2160998) | human gut metagenome | biome: human gut; feature: human-associated habitat; material: faeces | place: Denmark | collected 2008/2010 ... | reverse complement strand
CGGCACGTGGTTTTGGAGACCACTGCTCTACCAACTGAGCTATACCCCTATTTCCCCGCTGCCTTTGGTTGTCTTTCTGACTTCCTCAGCGCGAGTATTATAATACCAGATTACCCTCGGGATGTCAATACTTTTTTTCTGTTTTTCCGACACATGCAAAAAAGCTCGCAAACCCCCATTCCCATGCGGTTTTTTGCGGACTGAACCATAAAGCAGTCAAATTTTTTTGAAAAAATCAAATTGTTTTTTTCAATTCTCTCGCCAAACTCTCTTTTTCGGTCATGCATTTTCCCATAATTTTGTTCTTCCCTCTTTATTTTTTCCGTAACCATAAAAATTATTCGGCCGTCTTTAACTCCGTCTCTCCTTCATTTCAAGGTGTAAAAGTACGGAGAAGTGCAAATCCGTTTTGGCTGAGAGAAGAACAGAGTATTCACAAAAATAATCTTTCAAAAATATAAAACGTGAAAATTCATATCGAACAAACAGAAAAGCTCACCGGCAGCTTCTCGTCCGGCTTCTGGATGTCTTATCAATGAACAAAGCTTCTCCTCAGCAGACAAAGAGAAAGTCAGCTCCTTGAGCCAGGCACGCCCCCGGCGGCGGTTTTCTTCTGGCTTTCCGGAAAGAGGATACAACCAGTTTTTCCGGAAACATGTCAATTCCCGGAAAACTCTCAAAGAATCAGGCAGGAAAAAAGGCACTTTGTACCGTCGAATTTTGGCCCCAGACGACGAAGAACAGGAGCCGTATATTCTTCCAGTACAGGGACCAGTGAATGGATTCACTGAACCGGTAATCGCTGTAATCCTCGGCTTGACGATACAAAGGATAAATGGGCAGTAACACCAGAAAACTCATCTTATTCAGCAAAAGAAATTTGGGCAAAGATATGCCTTCCATAAACAGTTTTCTCCTGGAACTTATTCTTTCAGAAGGGGAATAAACTGATTCATCATTGCCTTTGGTTTTGTTTTTTGGTCACTGAAGCCGCTCCTCAACTTAAACGACTTACTATTCTGCGTAAGGTCAAAAACTCCACACAAAGAAATAACGGGCGAGGAACAGCCGCTCCCCGCCCGTCGTGAATCTCGTTAAATGATCAAATGGAAATCTTATGCGCGATTCTGTAAAGATCCTCATCAAACGTACGCTTCATATTGAGCGCATCGGTAATATCAAGATCGATAATCTTACTGTCGCGCATAACAACAACACGATTGCTCTTGCCTGCACACAACAGTTCTACAGCACGGTAACCCATTTCGCTGGCAACAACACGGTCGCGCAGAGACGGAGAACCACCACGCTGCACATGGCCGAGAACAGTTGCGCGCGTCTCGATACCGGTCTGGCTTTCAATCGCCTTCGCCAGATCGTGTACGCTGCGATCAACACCCTCCGCAACAAGAATAATGAAGTGTTTCTTTCCGGTCTTCTGCGTAAAACGCATGCGTCCGATAATATCTCTGTCAAAGTCGTAGGGAACCTCAGGCACAAGGATGGTGGTCGCACCGACAGCAATACCAGTCTGCAGCGCCAGATCACCGCAGCGACGGCCCATTACTTCAACAACACTGCAGCGATCATGAGATTCCGTCGTATCACGGAGGCGGTCAATCATCTGAACCGCCGTGTTCATAGCCGTATCAAAGCCGATCGTATATTCGCTGCTGGCAATATCGTTGTCGATGGTGCCGGGGATGCCGATGCAGGGAACGCCGGTATTCGTCAGGTCACGTGCACCGCGGAAGGAGCCGTCGCCGCCAATGACCACGACGCCGTCAATCCCCAGCTCACGGCATTTGTCGGCAGCCTTTTTCACGCCCTCAGGCGTGTTGAATTCGGGGCTGCGGGCTGTATACAGCATCGTTCCGCCACGATGGATGATATCGGAAACCGAACGGAGATTCATCTCAAAGATATCCTTGTCGTCCTCCGTCTCCTTGCCGACCTTACCACTCAAAAGGCCATTATATCCTCTTCTGACACCCATAACCTTGAGACCCGACGTAATTCCGGCGCGGACAACCGCTCTGATTGCGGCGTTCATGCCCGGGGCATCGCCGCCGCTTGTAAGGACAGCAATCGTTTTTTCGCTCATGAGTTGTATCCCCCTATAATTATGATGTGATGAAAAACAATCAGGTATCACCCTATATTATAACGGCTCAATTTGATTGAATCAAGCGAAGAAATATGGATATTGGTTCCTACTTTATGGAATTTTCTATCATTTGTCCACAATTGCGACATTTTTATTTCCCAAAACATGACACAACTGTTGCAATAGCACATCGTTAAGTGATACCCTCATGGAGACAGGCGCAGAAAAAAGTTTACGCACATCGTTATAATAGATATAAACAGGTGTAGCCCCTTCAAAAAGCTCCAAAAGCTGGCACGCCCGCTGATACCTTGGACTGCTGCCGGACGGAACTTTCAAGTACAGTCCCGGCCGCTTTCCGGACGATCGCTTGGCTGGCTGCGCCTCTCCCCCATGTGAATCCTCCTCCTGAAGAGGCAGGACAGATTCACACAGCAGCTTCGCATCCTCTTCTTCACGGCGGCTCAGCTTTGCCTTCATCACGATGGGCTGGCCTTCTGTGAGATAGGCGCCGTACTCGTTAAGCGTAGAAGGAAAGACAAGGACCTCGATGGAACCAAACATGTCTTCAAAAAGCAGGAACGCCATGGTGGCCCCGTTTTTTGTTACCTTCATCTTCATGCTGCTGATCATGCCGAGCACTGTAACCATTTCTCCGTCACGGAAGGATGTGCTCTCTTCCTCAAGCAAATCACCAATATGCACAGCGCCGTATTTTTCATACCGATCAAGATAGGACGCCATAGGATGACCCGAGAGGAACATCCCCGTCACTTCTTTCTCATAAGCAAGCTTTTCGCGTTCTGAGAAATCAGGCAGCGGAGGAACCACAAAATCCTGCTTATTTTCTTCGGACCCACCGAGATCAAAAAAGCCAAGCTGTCCCTCCACATTGCGGCGCTTATCATCCTCCAAAAAATCCAGTACGGTTCCAGCGTTTTCCAGCATCTGCCTGCGATTGAGATCAAGGCCGTCCAGAGCGCCGCACTTAATAAGGCTTTCAAGCGCACGGCGGTTCAGCTCAGAAAACTCCCGTTTACAGAAATCGAAAAACGAGGTAAACAGCCCATCCCTCTCTCTGTCCCGAACGATATGCTGCAGAAAACCACGGCCAAGATTCTTGACAGCCAAAAGGCCGAAACGAATATTGCGCCCCGCCACGGCAAAGCCCAGATTGCTCTGGTTAATATGCGGAGGCAATACGCGAATTCCCAACCGCGTGCACTCTGCTATATAGGAAACGATCTTATTGGTATTATCGAGCACACTGGTCAGCAAGGCCGCCATGTATTCTTTGGGGTAAAAACATTTAAGCCACGCTGTTTGATAGGAAACGAGAGCGTAGGCCGCGGCATGCGATTTGTTAAACGCATAGGCCGCAAAACTCTCCATCTCACTGAAAATTTCAACCGCCGTTTTTTCGTCCACCCCTCGACGGATGCAGCCTTCTACCTCAACCTCGCCTTTCTCATTGGTCAGGCCATGAATAAAAATCTGCTTTTCTCTCTCCATCACATCCGCTTTCTTTTTGCTCATAGCACGGCGAACGATATCGGCACGGCCGAGAGAATAGCCTGCGAGCTCACGAAAAATCTGCATTACCTGTTCCTGGTAGACAATGCATCCGTAGGTAACGTCCAATATTTTCTTAAGACGAGGATGCTTGAAGCGAACCATAGAAGGATTGTGGCGGCATTCGATATATCGGGGAATCGACTGCATAGGGCCGGGACGGTAAAGGGAAATAACCGCAATAAGATCTTCCATGTTCTGCGGACGCAGCTGCATGATCACATTGCGCATGCCTCCCGATTCAAATTGGAAAACACCTTCCATATGCCCCGCTGTCATCATTGCATAGACATTCGGTTCATCCTCTGGAATAGATTCAATGGAAAAATCCGGCCTGATTTTCCGAATCTGCTCCACGGCGTCATGGATGACAGAAAGGTTGCGGAGTCCAAGAAAATCAATTTTGAGAAGTCCCAGCTCCTCAAGCGCGGTCATAGTATACTGTGTCACAATGGAGTCGCCATTCTTGGCCAAGGGTACATAATAGCTGACCGGCTTGTCCGTAATCACAACGCCGGCTGCGTGCGTGGAAGCGTTGCGCGGCATTCCTTCGACTTTTCTCGCCATATCGACAAGACTGTGAATCTGCGGATCTGATTCGTAGCGCTGGCGAAGTTCAGAGGAGCGCTCCAGTGCCGCGTTTAAAGTAATGTTCAGCTCCATCGGAACCATTTTCGCGACGGAATCCACCACTTGATACGGAATCGCCATGGCCCGTCCCACATCACGCAGAGAACCGCGCGCTGCCATTGTGCCGAACGTTACGATTTGCGCTACATGATCCGCTCCGTATTTGCGCACCACGTATTCGATCATTTCTGGACGGCGCTCATCGCTGAAATCCACATCGAAATCCGGCATACTGACACGCTCCGGATTTAAAAAGCGCTCAAAAAGGAGGTGATAGCGAATGGGATCAATGCTGGTAATCCCTAAGCAATAGGCAGCAAGGCTTCCGGCGCCTGAACCTCTTCCCGGTCCTACCGGAATCCCAACACTTCTCGCATAATGGATAAAGTCGTAAACAATCAGATAGTAGTTGACATATCCCATCTGCTCAATGACGGATTGTTCATAGACAAGACGTTCCACAATCTCCTGAGACGGATGATCGCCATAACGCCTGCGAAGCCCCTCCCGGCACAGGCGGCGGAAATACGCCAGATTCCCTTCTCCCTCCGGTGCTTCAAATCTGGGCAGCTTGGTTTTCCCGAATTCGAACTCCACCTGACAGCGTTCGGCTATTTTCCAGGTGTTGTCCGCCGCTTCAGGAAGATCGGGGAAAAGTGCACGCATCTCCTCCTCCGACTTAAAATAAAACTCCTGTGAGCCAAATTCAAGCCCGTCTTTCTCTTCAATTGTTCGGTTTGTTTGAATGCAGAGGAGAACATGATGCATTTCATGATCGTCGCGGGTGATATAATGGCAATCGTTTGTAACGACAAGAGGGATATCAAGCTCACGGGAAAGGCGGATCAACTGAGGGTTGATCAGTTTCTGCTCGCGAATCCCATGATCCTGCAGCTCCAGAAAGAAATTTCCTTTACCGAAAATGGATTCATAGCGCAGGGCAGCTTCGCGGGCGCCTTCATAATCATTGGCGGTAAGCGCACGGGGAATCTCACCTGCCAGACAAGCAGAAAGCGCAATCAGTCCTTCATGGTACTGTTCAAGCAGCTCCATATCGACACGCGGTTTGCTGTAAAAGCCTTCTGTCCACGCACGGGAGACAAGCTCAGTCAGATTTCGGTATCCAACATTGTTTTCGCATAACAGGACCAGATGACGATGCTCGCCATCCAGCTCGTGCACTTTATCAAAACGGGAGCGCTGCGCGACATATACCTCGCAGCCGATAACAGGGTGAATCCCGCGTTTTTTCGCTTCTTTGTAAAATTCTACCGCTCCGTACATCACGCCATGATCCGTGATGGCAACCGCGCGATCGCCCCGGCTCTGCGCAGTGTCAAGCAGCTGCCGAATCCGACAGGCTCCGTCGAGCAGACTGTATTCTGTGTGAAGATGCAGATGGACAAACATATTTTTTCTCCTCTCCCGGTCTTCCATACCATCGAAAAAGGCCGAGGAACACTCTTTGCTGCTGTCATGGAGGCAAATGAATTCAGTCGGAATCGCGCGAGCGCGTCTGCTCTGCGAGTTCCACGATACGGCGCAGGCGATGGTTTACTCCGGAACGGCTCAAAGGCTGCCGAAGCATCCCACCCAATTCTCGCAGCGTTAAATCCGGATTTTCCAGGCGCAAGGCGGCCAGCTCGCGCAAATCTTCTGGCAGCGCTTCGATTCCGATCGTATTCTGAATCTGCTCAAGCGCAAGCAGCTGCCGGGCGGCTGCATTGGCTGTTTTATCAATATTCGCCGTCTCAAAATTGTTGCGGCGGTTCAGATTATTGCGCATTTCCTTCAGCATCTTAGCCTGCATGAGCTCCATAGAGGCGTTCTGCGCGCCAAGATACGTCAGCAAATCTGCAACGCACTCACTGCCGCGAATGTACACCACATACTTCCCCTTCCGATTCACGCTTCCGGGCTGCAGGCCAAGGCCCCCTGCGCGGGCAAGCAGTTCCGACAGGTCGCCGGCCAATCGCATAAAGGGTACGGAAAACTCCAGATGATACCCCTTCTCCGGAGACATCACCGTTCCGCAGCAAAGGAAGGCCCCGCGCAGAAAAGCCTGCACGCAGCCCTCGCATTTCATATTCTCATCATGGATTCGCAAGTTCAATTCTGACGAACGGTGGGAAAAGGCATGCAAAAACCGGAGCCGCTGATCTTCTCCCGGTACAGAAACGGAAAATGTGGTTTTCCCTCCCCTGCGGACTACAGCGGACGCCGATTCCACAAAAACTCCGATCGCCGCCGCAGCCTCCTGCGCAGCCCGTCGCGCTACCGGAGCGCTTTCCGTCAAAAACGAAACAGAGGAAGCGGAAAAACTTCCGCCAAACAGAAAAAGCCCGTAGCATTCCGCCGCACGGCAGCAATCATGCGGCGTTTCGACACGGCACAGCTCTGCTTTTGCCTCAGATGAAAACGACATAACAGATTACCTCTTTTGAATGTCCCTGTGGTTCACACTGGCCCGCTTTCCCTGTGCAGTGAAATGGTCGTACAGAAGCTGGGCAAATGTTACGGAACGGTGTTTGCCTCCCGTACAGCCCATGGCAATCACAAGCTGACTCTTTCCCTCCTCAAGATAAAGCGGGAGCATATAATCGACCAGGGACAGAAGGCGTTTGGCTACCTCCTGCGACTGCTCCCAGCGCATCACATATTCGCGCACCGGTTCGTCAAGCCCCGTCAGGTTTTTTAACTCCTTGACATAGAACGGATTCGGCAGACAACGAACATCAAACACCAGATCAGCCTCTGTAGGCAATCCGTATTTAAATCCAAACGACACACAGTGAATGGCGAGCGCATCCGATACGTTGCCAAGAAACACCGTAGAAATCTGCTTTTTCAGCTGCGCCGGAGACAGCAGAGAAGTATCAATCACATAATCTGCCATCTCCCGCACAGGCTTGAGTACGGACCGCTCCATCTGTACAGCCTGATCCAGGGAACCCATAAAGTAGTCCGCCAGCGGATGTTTTCTCCTGGTTTCCTTGAATCGATTGGTCAGAACGGAATCCGAGGCGTCAAGGAACAAAATTTTATACGGCTTTTCATCCTGCCGCAGTTCCTCCAGCGTCCCCGTCAATGTCCGGAACACGTCCTGTCCGCCGCGAATATCTGTAACTACCGCCACGCGTCCAAAACGCTCTCCCGCCTGCTGGCAAAGGCTGTAGAAGGTGCTCAGCAGCTGCGGAGGCAGATTATCTACGCAGTAAAAGCCAATATCCTCCAGCGCATGCACAGCCTGCGATTTTCCCGCTCCGGAAAGTCCGGTGACAATTAAGAACTCCATGGTTTATTCCTGCTCCCCTACCAATTTCACTTCGCATTCCAGCGCAACTCCCGTCTCGCGGAATACCGTTTCCTGAATCCTTTCAATCAGCCTGCGCACATCCGCGCAGGTTGCGCCGCCTGTGTTGACGATAAAGCCCGCATGCTTTTCGCTCACAGCCGCCCCGCCTTCTCGAAGTCCCTTCAAGCCGCACTGCTCAACCAAAGCACCTGCAAAATGGCCCTCAGGACGTTTGAATACGCTTCCGGCACTGGGCTTGTTCAGAGGCTGCTTTTCCTTTCGCCTGGTGTAATAATCCTCCATCAAAAGTGCAATGCTGTCACGGTTCCCGTGCTCCAATCGGCAAACCACCTGCGTAATTACACCGCCGTTATCCATAAAGGCACTGTGTCGATAGCTGTAGCGCAGCTCTTCTCCGTGAAAAACCGCCGGAGTTCCGTCTGGCAGCAGCGCGTGCACCCGATCCACAACAGTACTCATTTCTCCGCCGTATGCCCCTGCGTTCATAAAAGCGGCTCCGCCGACAGACGCCGGAATCCCCCAGGCAAACTCCAAGCCGGCAAGCTGATTCTTCTTTGCAAAATTGCAAAGCCCGGCCAGAGAAACGGCAGGGCCGCAGGAAATGTTGGTTTCTCCACGAAGAGAAATCTCATTAAAATCACCGGCCAGAACCGCTACACATCCGCGCACGCCGCGATCGGAAACCAACAGATTGGAGCCTTTTCCCAGCACAAACAGCGGTACATGAAGCCGGCTGGTTTCCCGGAGAAGAAGCTGCATTCCTTCTTCACTGCACACCGTCACAAACAGATCGGCAGGGCCTCCTATGCGAAATGTGGTGTGACGGTTCATCGGCTCATCGCGAACCGTCAGGCAACCGGCCGCGACAGCGGCTCTCTCGAGTTCATCCAAAGGCAGCATGATATTCCTCCTGACCATGTATTTCTCCGGTCTATAGCCGGGATAGCTGCTGTCTGTAGTTCCTTACAGATCCAATTTGATTTGTTTATCCTCCTCCTGCAGGATGTCAATATCCATACCGAGGCTGGTAAGAAGCTCCTTCGCGGCATTATAACCCATCTTCTTCTGACGGTTGTTCATGGCGGCTACCTCAATGATAACAGCCAGATTTCTGCCGGGCTTGACAGGGATCGTCAACACCGGAACTTTAATGCCGAGAATTTCCGTATACTCGTTATCAAGGCCCATACGGTCGTAAACTTTCTGAGGATCCCACAGTTCCATATTGATGACAATGTCAATTTTTTCCGTCATCTTAACAGCGCCCATACCGAAGATCCGGCGTGCATTGATAATGCCGATACCGCGAAGCTCAATAAAATGCCGAATGTTCTCAGGAGCCTGACCAACAAGGGACTTGGCCGAAACGCGCCGGATCTCCACAGCGTCATCCGCAATCAGACGATGACCGCGTTTGATGAGCTCGATAGCTGTTTCGCTCTTTCCAACGCCGCTGTCGCCGAGAAGCAGGATTCCTTCACCGTATACCTCAACCAGCACGCCGTGCCGTGTAATACGGGGAGCCAGCTCCACATTCATGAAGGAAACCAACGCTGCAACGAGGCTGGAAGTCGTATCTGCCGTACTGAGCAGCGGAACGCTGTTTGCCTGTACCGCCTCCAGCATTTCAGGAGTCGGTTTGAGATCACGCGCAATGATCGCGGCCGGCGGATGTTTGGAAAAAACCGCGTCGAGAACTTCCCTGCGCTCCTCCGTGGAAAGAGAATTCAGAAAAGCAGTCTCGGCATTACCAAAAATCAGGATTCTCGTGGTGTCAAAATAATCATAGAAGCGGTTAAGCTCGAGCCCGGGACGATTGACGTCCATTGAGCAAATCATGATTTTTTCCGGATCCTCCGGCATAAAGAGAACGGAAAGTCCAAGCTCCTTCATCACTTTGGAAAGTGAGACGGTAAAATTCGTTGGCAAGAAGAACACCTAACCTTTCCCTGATCAGTATATTTCTTTTATTATATCTCATGCAGGCAAAAGATGAAAGAGCAAAAGAAAAACTTACGCTGCTTTTCATACGGAAACACCTGCAAGAAAAATCACCGCAGAAACAATTCGCCGGATGCGCCGCGCAGAATCAGTCAGCTGGAATGCATTTCGAAGGTCCCCTCCCGCTTTTCCCCAGAAAAAAACGGCACGGCATTGCTGCCGCACCGTTTTTCATGTTCAAAGTAAAATCAAACGGGATGAATTTCCTTCTCCGCGTCTGCATGCTTTCCGTCAATGCCATACTTGGCATCGCGGCGCTTCTTAAAGAAGTCGAGAGCCACCTTCGGGAACTGAGCATAGGAAAGAACATCCTCTTCCTGCTCGATCCACTCCGCGCATTCCTTGCGCAGCGATTCAAGCTCAGGCTCAAGCAGATCAGCCGGACGGCAGGTAATGATCTCCTTCCCTCCGTTGACCTTCTTCGCGAACTCAGGATCCACCGGAACAGGCGTTGTGCCGTACTTACCGGAAACCAGATCCTTGAATTCGTTGGTGCACATCTTGTAGCGCTCACCGTTGATCACGTTAAACACAGCCTGCGTGCCGACAATCTGGGAGGTCGGGGTAACAAGCGGCGGATAACCGGCATCCTTACGGACACGCGGAACCTCCTGAAGAACGTCCTCAAGCTGATCCGCCTTTCCGGCCTGCTTGAGCTGCGAAAGCAGATTGCTCAGCATGCCGCCGGGTACCTGGTAAATAAGCGCCTTGGTATTCGTAGCCAGCATGCTCTGATCAAGCAGACCGCTTTCGATATACTTCTTGCGCAGTCCCATAAAGTACTCGCGAATTTCGTTGAGAAGAACCAGATCCAGACCCGTATCGTACTCCGTCCCCTTGAGGGCGGCAACGATGGACTCCGTCGGTGCATGAGATGTGCCAAGAGCCAGCGGAGACATCGCGGTATCCACCACGTCGACGCCAGCCTCAACACCCTTCATAATGCACATGGAAGCCAAGCCGGAAGTGTAGTGCGTATGCAGCTGAATCGGAATGGAAACAGCCTTCTTCAGTTCGCGGACAAGCCCCTCCGTCTCATACGGAGTCAGCAGAGCCGCCATATCTTTGATGCAGATGGAGTCAGCGCCAGCCGCCTCAATCCGCTTCGCATAATCAACATAATACTCATGCGTAAAGACAGGACCCGTGGTATAGGAAATTGCAACCTGCGCATGAGCCCCCTCCTTCTTCGCAGCCTTAATTGCCGTCTGAAGGTTTTTAATGTCATTCAGCGCATCAAAAATACGAATAATATCAATACCGTTGGCGACGGAACGCTGTACAAAATACTCAAGGACATCATCGGCATAGTGACGATAGCCCAGCATATTCTGGCCGCGGAACAGCATCTGCAGCTTGGTGTTGGGGCACATCTTGCGAATGGTACGCAGGCGCTCCCACGGATCCTCGTTGAGGAAGCGGAGGCAGGAGTCAAACGTCGCGCCGCCCCAGCACTCCAGAGAATAGAAACCGACCTTATCCAGCTTCTCAAGAATGGGAAGCATGTCCTCAATCGGCATTCTTGTCGCAATCAGAGACTGGTGCGCATCACGCAGCACGGTCTCGGTAATCCCGATTTTCTTTGCCATAATTCTTCTCTCTCCTTTTCAAAAAGTGTGGAAACACAAGGCGCTCTTTCTTACTGGAGAGAGACGAGAGCCGTTCCGGACTCGACGCTGTCACCCTTGTTGACATGAACGGCGGCCACAGTCGCGTCATGCGG
>ERZ779885.4237-NODE-4237-length-11367-cov-7.043317_pt1 | contig 11367 bp, 10 predicted proteins | sample MGYA00511554_ERZ779885 | MGnify/ENA primary metagenome ERZ779885 (study PRJEB29588, sample SAMEA2160998) | human gut metagenome | biome: human gut; feature: human-associated habitat; material: faeces | place: Denmark | collected 2008/2010 ... | reverse complement strand
CGAAAAATACTTTGCGCGGAGAGAGTGTGTTTTCACGCATTTTATGCGTGAAAACACGCGGGTCGGAGCGAAAGCTCTTTTGTCAAAAAAGGGCGCCGCCCTTTTTTGACAAACTCAAATCCCCGTAACCATTCGGGTAATGTTCATAGGGACACAAGTTGACACCATATCTTGCAAGGGGGCGGACAGCGTTTGCTGTCCGCTTTCTTGCGCTTTTTCTCTGTTTTTATTATGCGGGAAGCTGGAATACCTCACTCAGGGGCGGCGCAATGCGCGGCTGCGCCTCGCCCTGCTCCATCGCGCTGTCCACCGTGCCGATGTCGCGGTACACGATGCGGATGCTCTGGTGGGAGCTGCGGGAGTATTTCTCTGTCCGCTCGCCTACCTCAATCCGCTGGATGAACAGCCGCAGCAGCTCCGGTGTCAGCTCGTCGATGGTGGTATACTGCTTTGCCTTCTCAACGAACGTGTTCACGTTGGCGGAGGCGGCTTTCAGCTTTTCCAGCCGGGCCTCCTTTTCGGGGATCTGTTCCTCCAACGCTTTCTGTTCGAAGGTGTAATCGCCCGCCAGCATCCGGTACTGCTCATCGGTCACCCGCCCCAGCACGTTGTCCTCATAGAGCCGCTTGAACAGCTTGGACAGTTCCTCTCTGCGCCGCCGCATGGTATCCAGATCTTTTTGGATCGTGTTCATCTCACGCCGCAGCTCCAGCGTATTCTTGCTGCTGATGTAGGCGGCGAACTGCTTTTCCTTCATCCGCGCGAAGTGCGTCACCCGGCGTAAGTCCTCCAGCACAACGGCTTTCAGTTCAAACTCCCGGATGTGATGCGGCGTGCAAACGGTCTTGCCCTTTTTGCCGTAGGTGTAGCACTTGAAGTTGTACTCCGTCCGCTTCATGGTGCTGGCTCTGTGCAGCACCAGCGGCTTGCCGCAATCCGCGCAGAACACCAGTCCAGAGAAGATGTTCGGCTCGTCCATGTGCTTGGGAACACGCTTTTTGTGCTGACGCACCTCCTGCACGATGTCCCACTGCTCCTGTGTGACAAGAGCTTCGTGGGTGTTCTTCACTACGAACCGCTCACTTTCGGGGCGCTCCACGCGCTGCTTGTTTTTGTAGGAGATCGTAGTGGTGCGAAGCCCAACCGAGTGTCCGAGGTAGACCTCATTGTTCAGAATGCTGGTGACGCTGTTGGAAGACCACAGGCAGGGTCTGGTGGTGTCCAGTCCCCGATGGCTTTTTCCAGTCTTGCGGTAGTAGGCGTTGGACGGGTTCACCACCTGCTCTTTGGTGAGGAGCGTGGCGATCCGCTTGGGGCCGTTTCCAGCGGCGCAGAGGGAGAAGATGCGCTTCACCACAGGCGCGGTGTCCTCGTCCGGAACCAGCGTGTTGGCGTCACCATCACTCTTCCGATAGCCGTAGGGCGGTCTGCCGCCCAGCCGCTCTCCCTGCTCCGCTTTCATTTTCATGACCGCACGGACCTTGCGGCTGGTATCCTTGGTGTGAAGCTCGTTGGCCCAGTTGCGGATGGGGTTGAAGTCATTGCTGCTCTCCACTGTGGAATCCACGCCATCGTTGACAGCGATGAAGCGGACATTCTTCTGGGGAAAATATATCTCCATGTAGTAGCCCACCTGAAGGTATTCACGCCCCAAGCGGGAGGCGTCCTTTACGATGAGGTTCGCCACCTGTCCTGCTTCGATCATCTCCACGATCTTTTTCCACGCCGGACGCTCGAAGTTCGTACCAGAGTAGCCGTCATCCGCAAGGAAGATGGTGTTCTCGAAGCCCTTTTCTTTTGCGTATTTCTCCAGCAGGGTGCGCTGGTGCTGAATGCTGTTGGACTCTCCGGCCCGCTCGTCCTCCTGACTGAGCCGCCCGTAGAGTACGGTGTATTGCTGATTTTCTTGACCTGCCATAGTTACCTCCTTTTCGTTGGGGCAGGCCGGTACGGTAACAGGAAGTATACCGCACCGGCTCTCGCAAGTCTACCGGAATTTTACTGCTCATGATGCTCCCGCTCTAACTTCGTGTCGATAAGCTGCAGGAGCTTGTCTGTGGGTGTTGCCGATGCGCCGCCGGGGAACACAGAGGTCACAAGAAAGCACTTCCCACCGACCAGCATCGCCCGTTGACGGGTGAGGTCATCCCCCTCCCATTTGGCTGTGCTGTCACGGAACAACGTTTCCACGCCGCCGTCCTCGGAGCGGCGCAGGATGACCTGCTCCGGCCGGTAGGCTCCGAGGATGCCCGTGTCACGATAAATTTCCCAATCCAGTTTGATCCTAATCCTCCCATCGTTTGCTCATGCTGTTGCTTTTTCTGTTCTTCTTGTGCGGCGTGTTCATCCAATTTTTCTTTCATCGCCAGAGCTGCGCCTGCGGCGAAGCCGATCACCGCACCGAAGTTTTCGGCGGCGATTTTCGCCTCCATGCGCCGCCGCTTTTCCTCGGCGTCTTCATCCTCGTCCATCAATGTCCCCACAGCGGTCAGTCCGGCCACGGCGGGGATCAGAGGAACAGGCCGCGGATCGCCGCCGCGCCATACCAACCCGCCAGTGCCGCCGTGCCAAGGATCAGCACCAGCATGATCCACTTGAGGGCCACCAGCAGGCTGAAGTCCGGAAGCCAGTCGATCCACTTGGAGGAATACTTCTCGCTCAGGTTCCCAACCCGTTCCAGCAGTTTGTTCGTCTCCGTCAGCGATCTCTGCATCTCCGCCAGAGACTGCTGCACCGGTGTCAGGTCGACGCGCGTTTTTAGCTCCGGTAGGATCTTCCGGATTTCCTCCAGCTCCCAGTTTATTCCGTCTGCCTGCTGCGCCAGTTTGCTCATCGCCTGCGGCAGATCGCACTGGATCACAATGGGCTGCATCGGCTGCGGCGCAGACGGCGGCGCGCTGTTCGGCTGGTTCAACTGTTTCAATTCCTCCATCGGTTTCCTCTGCTCGACGGAGTTTTCTCTTGACGAGCTCTGCCCGTATTCTGAATTCATGCTCCATGACCTCCTTGCAATACTTTTCCTCGTGTAGTTTGTTGTCACGGCATTTTAGTCCGTCCGGCGTGGTGTAGGTGATGTACTTGCGGCCACTCTCCCAGCACACCGCGTAGCCCTCGGACGTCATCAGGGAAACGAAAGCGTCCTTGTCGGCGGCGTATTTCATGCACTCGTCAATGGTGTTCATGAGCCGCAGCTTCCAGCTTTGGCCCTTCAAAGCCGTGTGGTACTCCGCGCCGCTCATGCCGCGGGACTGCTGCGTTGGCGCATCAAAGACAGGAAGACCCATCTCCTGACAGATCGCATCGTTGCGCCGCATCAGCTCTTGAATCTGCTCCTTCGCCATGTGCAGCTTTTTGCCGGTGTCGAAATTGACGGAGTTGATGACGCAGTGGGAGTGGATGTGCTCCCGGTCTACATGGGTGCAGACCAGCACCTCACAGGCGTCGAAGTATTCCGCCAGTCGCCGCGCGGCTTCGTGGGCCTGTCGGGGATCGACTGCCGCACCCTTTGGAAAACTCTGCACCATGTGATAGAACATCACGCCGCCGTCCTTATGGTAGAGCAGCTTCGTGTTCAGGAAATCGTCATAGACGCTTTGGGGCTGGCAGTTGATGCCGCTGACGAGCGGCTTGCCCTCCCATGCGGTTTTCTTTTCCTGCATGACGTAGAGCATCACGCCGCGCATGGCGGCGCGGGATTGCGTGCCCCGCTTGTAGTTCACAAAATGTACGATGGCCATACGGCTCACCGCCCTTCCATGACTGACCGCAGCGCGGCGCTGACCTCGGACAGCTCACCAGCAGCTTTTTCCAGACCGATGACCTGCACCTTGCCCATGTTGGCGAGGACGGTGAGGCGGTTGATGTTGCTGCCGATGCCCTTGAGCTGGCGGAGCAGTTCCTTCTGCTCGTCGATGACCACGATCCGCTTGCCGAGACAGCAGGCGGTGACGTAATCGCTCATGGACATGTGGGCCTTCGCCGCCAGCGCCCTGATCTTCTCACGGTCAGCGGACGCCATGCGCGTGCTGAATTTGATATCTTTTTTCATAATCAATGACCTTTCTGAAATGATTTCTCTCGTCCCCTCGGAGAGCTGGGGGTTCCTCAAAGGGGGACTGGTCCCCCTTTGAAGCTGCGCCGCCGGAGGCGGGTAAAAGCGTTTCCGCAGAAACGCTCGCAGCTTGGTGGGTGTGGGCTTCTGCCCGCAGCTTGGGGGTGTGGGGCCATGCCCCGCCCAGAGCGTTTGGCAGGGCAGCGGCTTCGCCGCAGACCAGACAAATGCGATGCTGGCCACCTCCAACGGAGGTGATAAAAGCTCCCGTAACAGAAACTCTCTGCGCCTATCGGGAATAACGGTTTACGCAGAGGAATTTTCCATCTGCGGCAGAGAAATGAACTGTTTCTTCATCCGGCTTTCAAGGGATTATTTCCCCTGCACACAGCGCTTTTTCGGCGTTCCTGTATGGGGGTGGTATCACTACCCTCGGTGCGCTCTGTGTGCTGTTGAAACACTCGGCGCCCGCTTGTCAAAGTGACTCATTTGTCATTTTCTGAGGCCGGGTAGCCTTCATTGATTCCAGCGGCGCAAAATGTGCTTGACAGGTGAGTCTACTTATGATAGACTTCAAGCATCAGAAGTCTATCGTAAGTAGACCGACAAAGGAGGAGGCACACATGGACGGTTACAAACTGGGCGTTGTTGAGACGCGTTTTGCAGAACTCATCTGGCAGCACGAGCCGCTGACCTCTGGCGAGCTGGTGAAACTATGCGAACAGGAGCTGCAATGGAAAAAATCCACGACCTACACAGTTTTGAAAAAACTCTGCGAACACGGTATCTTTCAGAACGAAAACGGCATGGTCACTTCTCTTCTCTCACAGGAGGGCTATAACGCCGTACAGAGCGAAAAATTTGTGGAGGACACCTTTGACGGTTCCCTTCCCGCGTTTCTGGCTGCCTTTACCACGCGGAAGTCTCTTTCGGAGAAGGACATTGCGGAAATTCAACGTATGATCGACCGCTGCGGAAAGGAGTGAGCCTATGGCCGCCGTCTTTTTGAAGCTCTTAAATCTGAGCATTTCCGCAAGCTGGCTGGTGCTGGCCGTGCTGGTACTGCGCCTGGTATCAAAGCGTTCGCCCAAGTGGATGAATGTTCTGCTTTGGGGCATCGTCGCGCTGCGGCTTGTGCTGCCATTTTCCGTTGAAAGCGCGCTGAGCCTGATCCCCAGTGCAGAAACGGTCAGTCCCGCGGTCGTGCAGTTTGACCCCGCGCCGACCATCACCAGCGGCGTGAGCATCATCGACAACGCTGTGAATCCCTCGCTCAGCGAGCATTTTGCCGCCGTGCCGACGATGAGCGTCAACCCGCTCTATGTCTGGACGGAGATCGCAGGCTGGGTGTGGCTCATCGGCCTTGGAGCCATGCTGCTCTATGCGCTCGTGAGTTATCTTCGGCTGCGTCGGCGCGTGAGTGTATCGCTCCCCGTTCAAGATCACATTTATCTTTGCGATGCCATTTCCTCGCCGTTCATCCTCGGCGTTGTAAAACCACACATCTATCTGCCCTCCGGTCTGGACGAGGTGCAGCGGCAGAATGTACTGGCGCATGAGCAAGCGCATCTCGCGCGGCGTGACCACTGGTGGAAGCCGCTGGGCTTCGCGCTGCTGGCTGTCTACTGGTTCAACCCCGTGCTGTGGCTCGCCTATGCACTGCTCTGCCGCGACATTGAGCTGGCCTGCGATGAGCGGGTGATCCGCACGATGGACGAGAGCGCCGTCAAGACCTATTCCACGGTGCTGCTTGCGTGCAGTATGCCGCGCAAGGCGGTCATCACCTGCCCGCTGGCGTTCGGTGAAGTTGGCGTCAAGGAGCGTGTCAAAAATGCGCTTCACTACAAAAAGCCCGCATTCTGGGTGGTCGCGGCGTCGGTCGCCGTGTGCGTCGTTGTAGCGGTGTGCTTTTTGACAAATCCGCCTACGGATACCGACGCCGCCGGACTGGTCGGTTTCCATCGGGAACAGGTCACTTATGCCGATGTAACGGGCGCAAGCGGCGCGCAGCCATCCAACGTCCAGTTGACGGCGGAGGAAACGGACGCCGTCTACGCTCTGCTGGATGCCCTGCAATACAAACGCCTTGGTGCTGCGTCAGCAATGGAGGACTGCTATGCAAGGCTCTATTTTATCAGCGCCGCGGGCGAACGCTGCGAGATCATGCTCTCTGAGCGTGAAATGCTGGTCAACCCCATTACTGACGGCAAGACAGCGCGGCTCTATGAGCTGCGTTCCGGAAGTACGGAGTTGAGAGACTATCTGTTTGGATGTATTGGCGCAAGCGAGCCGGCAGAGGAGGAAATGAAAACCCTCACCGACCCCAAGCTGGGACGACGGCTCACCGTTCCGGTGAAGTGGGGCGAGCTTGCGGTGCTTGCCGTGGGAGGAAAGGGAATCATGCCGCCCGACGGCGATCCCAACGCGGAGGATTACATTCCGCTCTTCCGCCTCTACGAAAAGCGAGCCTATGAATCGGCCCCGCAGGATGAACAGGGATATGTTTGGAACCTGTGCGCCATGCGGACAGACCGCTTTGAGAGGACCTATGGCGCAGACGCCGTGTTTTCAGAAATTCTCGGTATCGCGGACTATGTGATCGGGTCGGACGATGAGTATGTTTATCTGCTGACACTACCCTCGGATGTCCGCTGGCTGGAAAACGATCCTGTCAGCTATCGCCAATACAAGGCACTGCAAAGCGACTCACAAGGCGTACTCACGCGATTTTTGAAGGACAACGGAATCCACATAAATGAAGTGTGCCCTGCCTCCTCCGTGTTTTCGCCCCCTGCGCGCGGCGATGCGGCGAGCACGACCGGCTACACTGCCTACGACGCGCTGCTCGCCGAGATCAGCGACCTGCGGCGCTCCGGTGCAAGCGAGGCGCAGACCGACTTCAGCCACGATCTCCTGTCCGCGAACGACTACTACCAGACACCCGGCTGGCTGCTGCGCGATCTTGACGGTGATGGGATCCCTGAACTGTTGCTCGGCGCGGACTGGGGCGACGGCCACAGCGTGATCTTCAATATTTACCGGCTCGACGGCGCAAAGGCCGTCCGCGTGGTGGACGGCTGGAACCGCAGCCGCTGGTATCTCTGCACCGACGGCAGTCTCGCCCACGAGGGCAGCGACGGTGCGAGCGAGGGGACCTACTCTTACTACCGCTATGAAAACGGCGCGCTGCGGCATTTGGAAACTGTGATTTCTTTAGACGGCTGGCTCTACTCCGATACGACCGACCACTATGTTGGCGGCAAGGGCTTCCGCTCTGTCACCGAGGCTGAAGCAACTGCCGTGATGGACAAATACACCCACGAAACGCTGGTCTTTACGCCATTTGTGGTATGAGGATAGATAGTGTGGACTGTGGCGCAAGGTTGCAGTTCGCCAATCCCCTGCGGATATTACAGCCTCTGACCCACTTTTGACCCAGAACACGAATAAACTGTACCCAAGAAAATGGACACGAGATTTTGACCCATGGTCCCGTTCGGCGGACACGCATTTGACCCATAGGGGCAGAAGCGCCGCACCTGTGTTATGATAGAACTACCGAACGGAGGTGCTGTATGGGCACGAAGAAGAAATTCACACCAGAGGAACTGAAGCATCTGCAGGCAAACCCCTACACGCTGCGGGTGACGGCAGACAGCATATCCTACACCCTCGCTTTCAAGGAGGCGTTCTGGGCGCTCAGTCTCCAGGGCTACACCGGCACAGCCGCCTTCCGCAAGCTGGGCTATAACACGGAAGTTCTGGGTTTCGAGCGGATCCACAATACTACAAAGCGCATCCGGCGGGAGGCCAGATCGCCGGAGGGCTTTCATGAGGGCGCCCGGGGCGGTGTGCGTATATCAGGCGGCGGGAACAACCAGACAGAGGGGGCGTCCGCCCCGTCTGACGAAGCCGCCAGACGCATGAAACGGGAGATTTTGTGTCTCCAGCAGCAGATGGCGTTCTTAAAAAAAGTTATGCGGCTGCACGGCAAGCCGGGAGAATAGCCATGGACAGCGCCGGAGAGAGATTTGAGGCCATTCGCGCCGCGTTGGCGGATCGGAACAACATTCTCACCGTGAAAGACCTGTGCGAATTGGCAGGTGTCTCCCGCTCCGGCTACTACAACTGGGTGCGTTCTGAAAAAACAGAGAGCTTCGGGAGGCGAAGGACCGGGCGGCATTCGAACAGATCCTGGAGGCATACCGGTTCCGGGGCTACGCAAAGGGCGTTCGCGGCATTCATATGCGGCTTTTGCACATGGGTATCCGAATGAACGTGAAGAAGATCCGCCGCCTGATGCGGAAATACAAGCTCACCTGCCCCATCCGAAAGCCGAATCCCTACCGCAGATTGCAGCGATCCATCCGAATGGGCAGCGCTGCGGAGAATTTGGTCAACCGGGAATTCGAGTCTCATGGGCCGAGAGCCATCCTCCTGACGGACATCACATACATCCCGCTCCGCGGCAGATTCTGCTACCTCTCCACGATCCTGGACGCCTGCACAAAGCAGGTCCTGGCCTATGCGATGAGCGAATCGCTGGAAGTGGATTTTGTTTTGGAAACGGTCCAGCTGCTGGTAAAGCACCATGGAATCTCGCTGAGCAAGGAGACCGTGATCCACAGCGACCAGGGGACCCACTACACCAGTTTGAAGTTCATCCAGCTGGTGGAGAACAGCGCACTGCGGCGGTCCATGTCCCGCAGAGGGAACTGCTGGGACAACGCGCCCCAAGAGAGCATCTTCGGGCACATGAAGGACGAGCTGGCCAGTGAGATCCCGGGGTGGACGTCTTTTGAGGCCGCCAAAGCCTCCATTGACCGCTGGATGGATTACTACAACAACGACCGCTGCCAGTGGGATCTGGCGAAGTTATCCCCTAACGAATATTACCACTACATCACCACAGGTGAGTACCCCGCCGGTATTGCCGTATGGCATACGAAGCGGGATTTTCTCCTATTTGCCCTATTCTTTATCTGCCACTGTTCATCAACGACGCTATCCCGGAGGAACACAAAAACGGGATTGATATGCGCCGGGATATGTTGCGCCGCTCTCATGTGCTTGTGGTCTGCGGTGACGAGGTGGACGAGGATGTGAAAAACGATATTGCCGTTGCCAAGCGGCTGAACATCACGGCCACTACCCTTGACGGTATCCTGACAGTCAACCAGCAGGGCCGCCACGATGTTTGAAGCCTATGTGACCAATCTGGGGCTCTACCCGGAGCGAGGGGCCGGGGCTGGGGAATATCTAAAATTTCCTACGACTGTTGAGGAAGTGCAGGCTCTCTTTTCCCGGATTGGTATAGACGAAAAACAGTACGAGGAGTATTTCATTACCGACTATGACAGCGATATTCTGGGGCTGACTGACCACCTCGGGGAATATGAAAGCCTTGACGAGCTTAATTACTTAGCACATCTTCTGGAAGAAATGACCCCGGACGAGCTGGAAAAGCTGGAGGCGGTCATGGATGCTGAGGAGTACACAAACAGCGTCAAGGACTTAATCAATTTGACCCAGAACCTTGACTGCTTCGATTTTTACTCTGATGTCAACAGCGAAGAAGAACTGGGCCGTATGTATATTCAGGATTTTGAAGCTATACAGGTGCCTGAACACCTGATTGACTACATCGACTATGAGGCATACGGGCGGGATATTCGTATCAATGACGGCGGCCACTTCGCTCCCGGTGGCTATGTGGCGGATAATCGGAGTAACTTTGTGGAGCACTATACCGGGCTGGACGATATTCCAGACGAGTACCGTATTTCCAAAGTCCACGCCCGGGACGAGAAGGAGGAAACCCATTCTATTCTGGCGGCAATCAAGCAGTTTAAGGAGGCCCCACCTACTCCTCACAAGGAGAAGGCGGGGCCTTCCCATGAGGAACGGTAGACCTCGGGCCAACTTGGCCCGAGGTTCCCCCTTCAGGGCGATGTTCCGAGGCGTCCGGTTTTTGATCCACTCGGAGGAAAGGAGGCAGTATGCAGGAATATGTAGAAGAACGGACAATCGCTATATCCGTGAAAGCGGCCAAGCTCTCGGGTAAGGTGCTGGCTGCGGCCTGCAAAAAGGTATTTTCGGAAATTGCAAAACAGCAAGAAGCCGCCAAACGGCCCAAGGGGCGGCAGAGCGTGCGGAAACTGATGAACCACCACGGCGGTAAAAACGCCATGAAATATGTGGGGGCTCCCAAGGATTTTGACCGTATCGCCAAGGAGTTCCATGTGGACTACGCTTTCCACAAGACCGGCCCCGGCCACTATCTGCTGTTTTTCAAGGCGGATCAGGCCGACGCCATTCAAGCGGCTTTCGGCAAATATACGGAAAAGGTCATGGGCCGCAGTCAGGACAGGCCATCTATCCTCGGTCAGCTTCGACAATTCGTAGAGCAGATTGCGGCAAGGCCAAAGCAGAAAGAACAGGTCAGAGAGGCGGTGAAGGAGGAACGGTAAGTAAGAAAATCAAGAAATATGTACTTCCATGTTTCCCTTATCTCATAGCATTTTGGTTTTTCTCCAAGTGCGGCACAGCCTACCGCATGGCGGCGGGAGCCAACCTCGGAGAAAAGCTGTTCGGTATGGTCAAGACCATCGGCCCGGTATTTCAGAGCTATGCACCGGGGCTGGGCCTCCTTGACCTTGCCGTAGGCGTAGCTGGGGCCGTGATACTGTATTTCGTGGTACAGTCCAAAATCAAAAAGGCCCGGAAATTTCGCCGGGATATGGAATATGGCTCGGCCCGCTGGGGTACAGAGGCAGATATAAAGCCCTTTGTTGACCCCAAGTTTGAAAACAATGTCATCCTGACCGGGACGGAGTTCTTGACCATGAACACCCGACCCAAAATCCCGGCCAACGCCCGCAATCTGAACGCCTGCGTCATCGGCTCGTCAGGCTCGGGCAAGACCCGCTTCTGGCTCACGCCCCAGCTTTTGCAGGCTCATTCTTCCTATGTGGTGGTAGACCCAAAGGGCGGCACACTCTCCCAATGCGGCTATTTTCTGCAAAAGAAGAAGGGCTACAAGGTCAAGGTGTTCAACAGCATTGATTTTTCAAAATCAATGCACTACAACCCCATGGCCTATATCAAGACGGAAAGCGATGTTTTGAAGTTCGTCAACGCCCTGATTGCCAATACCAAGGGGGACGGCAAGGAAGGTGACGAGTTCTGGACGAAAGCGGAAACCCTTTTGTACTGTGCTCTTGTGGCCTATATCGTCTTTGAGGGGCCGGAGGAAGAACGGAACATGAATACGCTGGTGGAAATGATAAACAGCATGGAAGTCCGGGAGGATGACG
>ERZ779885.4236-NODE-4236-length-11369-cov-2.705409_pt1 | contig 11369 bp, 7 predicted proteins | sample MGYA00511554_ERZ779885 | MGnify/ENA primary metagenome ERZ779885 (study PRJEB29588, sample SAMEA2160998) | human gut metagenome | biome: human gut; feature: human-associated habitat; material: faeces | place: Denmark | collected 2008/2010 ... | reverse complement strand
TGCCGAAGACGGCTCTTTTAAACTCCAGACTCCATCGGGAACGGTTATACTGGAATTCTCCTATGTGGGCTGCCAGACTCAGAAAGTCAAGGTGACACCGGGTCAGAAAGACATCACGGTCCACATGCAGGAAGATGCCGTCCTGCTGGATGAAGCGGTAGTTGTGGGCTACGGTACTCAGAAAAAGGTCAACTTGACGGGTGCCGTATCGACGGTAGGCAGCAAGACGCTCGAAAACCGGGTATCCCACTCCATCACCAACATGCTGCAAGGTTCTGTGGCAGGTCTCAACATCACCACCTCTTCCGGTGTGCCGGGTAGTTCGCCTGCCATCAATGTGCGTGGTGTGACTTCCATCAACGGTGCCGAGCCGTTGATACTGGTGGACGGTGCCGTGGGTGACCTGAACCGGGTCAATCCGAATGACGTGGAGTCCATCTCTGTCATCAAGGATGCCTCGGCAGCAGCTGTCTACGGTGCACGTGCGGCTTTTGGTGTCATCCTGGTCACCACCAAGTCCGGTACCGAACAGAGCGGCAAGGCAACCGTACGATACAGCGGCCGTATCGGATGGGAAGCTCCGACAACTTCCACCGATTACGAAGACACCGGATATTGGTCAGTCTATACCATCAACAAGTTCTGGAAAGCTGATTCGGGAACACTATACGTCAACTACACCGACCGCGACATGCAGCAGTTGCTTGCCCGCGTGAACGACAAGACGGAAAATCCCGACCGGCCGTGGGTGGTAGAAGAGGAACGGAACGGCCGCAAGCAGTGGGTTTACTATGGCAACTACGACTGGTGGCACATGCAGTATCGGGACAACCACCCCGTGCAGCAGCACAATATCTCCATCAGCGGCGGAACAAAGGATATCAAGTACCTTGTTTCCGGTGCATACGATTATCAGAAAGGTATTCTGAAAGCCAATCCTGACATCTACAGGAAATACAACCTGCGTTCAAAGATTGACTTCCGGATTAGCAAGTGGGTTACGATGACCAACAACACCTCTTTCTATGGGTCACAATATTCCTATCAGGGAGACGGCAGCGTAGAGAACACCCTCGCATACGGTGCCCGTCACGCACTGGCCTGCTTCCCCATGCAGAATCCTGATGGCTCATGGCTCTACAGTACACCTTATCTGAACTATAAAGTGGGCAACGGCCGCCACATCATCTTGGGAGAAGGTTCGCACCGCAACGTGGAGCGTGCCAACGACTTCTCCAATACCACACGCCTTGTCATCAAGCCCATCAAGGCGTTGAGCCTGACGGCAGACTTCACTTATCGTCTGTATCAGGCACGCAACACCAGCCGTTCCAACAATATGTATTACCGGGAATATCCGGATGCCGAGCTGGGTGTCTATGCCACCGGTGCCGGTGCCAACCGTCTGGACGAAGCGGTGAATACCCGCAATTACTATTCCACCAATGCGTATGCCAACTTCGAAGAAACCTTCAACGGAGTACATCACCTTTCGGCTGTTGCCGGTTTCAACTACGAGACACTGAGACGGAAGAACGTGTCGGCTTATGGGGAGTTCCTCTCTTCTACTACACTGGATGACCTCGACCTGGTGGGACAGAACTCCGAAGGCCAGACCATCACGGGCGTAGGCGGCGGACAGAACGAATATGCCCTGATGAGATTTTTCGGCCGCATCAACTACGATTATAAAGCACGCTATCTCTTCGAGGTCAGCGGACGTTACGACGGTACTTCCCGCTTTGCCCGCAACAGCCGTTGGGGATTGTTCCCTTCCGGTTCGGTGGGATGGCGTATCTCGGAAGAACCTTTTTTCAAGCCTGCCCGCAAGGTCATCGACAATCTGAAGCTGAGAGGCTCCTTTGGTAGCCTGGGCAATCAGAACGTATCTTCCTATTATACCTTCGTGCGTGGTGTTTCCATCAACGACTTTGGCGGCTATTCCTTCGGCGAAGGCAGTGCCATGGCCAAGTATTCTACCTTAGGCGCTCCTTTGGCATCAGACTTGACTTGGGAAACCGCCCAGCAATGGGATCTTGGACTTGACCTCTCCATGCTGGACAACCGCCTGAACATCACTATGGACGGATACATCCGAAACACCAAAGACATGCTGACGGACGGCATTGAACTGCCTGCCGTATATGGAGCCAGCGTACCCGATATGAACACCGCCAACCTGCGTACCAAAGGTTATGAACTATCCATTGCGTGGAGAGACAAACTTTCCTTGGGACATCAGCCGTTGGAGTACAGCATCGGTTTCAATGTGAGCGACTACAAAAGTTATATCACTAAATACGACAACAAAGACAAAACCTTCGCCAAGAGCTATTACGAGGGCATGAGACTGGGCGAAATCTGGGGATTTGTCACCGACGGACTGTTCCAAAGCACAGAAGAAGCCCAGGCCTATGCCAAAGAGGTGGACTTGAGCTACATCAACAAACGCATCACCGGCGGATGGCAAGGAGGCGACCTTAAATTCGTTGACCTCGACGGTGACGGCATATTGGACATCGGCGGCAACTCCGCCAATGACCCGGGCGACCGCAAGGTATTGGGCAATTCGCTCCCCAGCTTCTCCTACGGCATCAATGCCAGTGTACGTTGGGCAGGTTTCGATGCTTCCGTGTTCTTTCAGGGCACCGGCAACCACTACTGGTATCCCACCGGTCAGGCCATGCAGTTCTGGGGCCCATATTCCTATCCTTACCTGACCTATTTGCAGGAAGACTTCCTGAAGGATGTATGGGCAGAAGACAACAAGGATGCTTACTTTACCCGTCCGATGGCCTATTCTGCCACTTCCGGCCCGCTGAGCAAGGTCAACGACCGTTATCTACAGAACCTGCGCTACCTGCGTTTCAAGAACCTGACAGAGGGATATACCGTTCCCGCCACTCTGACGAAAAAAATAGGCGTCGACTTGGTTCGTGTTTACTTCTCGGGGGAGAACCTCTGCTACTGGTCTCCTCTGAAGAAGCACACCAAGTACATCGATCCCGAAGCAGCCATCGATAGAGACAGTGCTTATAACAACGCCTACTATCCTTGGCAGAAGACCTTCATGTTTGGTATAGACATTACTTTTTAATCATAACTAAGTTACAATCAGAATGAAACGAATAATTATAGCAGCTATGGCATTTTCCTTGGGACTTTCGTCTTGCGACGACCTCCTCGACTTGCAGCCATTGAGCCAAATTTCACAGATGGATTACTTCAAAACGGAAACTGACCTACAGCTTTTCACCAACTCTTTCTACAATAACTTGCTGGACAAGGAACCCTATGACGACCAAAGTGACATTTATATACAGCAGAACCTCTCGGACGAGATGCTGGGCGGAACCAAGCGTACCGTTCCCGCTTCGGGTGGCGGATGGACGTGGACAGACCTGCGCAAGATGAATACCCTGTTAGCATACGCCGACCAATGCACGGACAAAGATGCCGTGGTGAAATACACCGCACTGACCCGCTTCTTCCGTGCCTATTTCTACTTTGAGAAAGTGAAACGCTTCGGCGATGTGCCTTGGTATGACACCGAGCTGGGTTCAGGAGACGAGACGCTTTACAAGGCACGTGACTCACGCGAACTGATAATGACCCACATGATTGAAGATGTGGACTATGCCATCGCCAATCTTCCCAACGACAAGGAAGAAACGAGTGCCCCTTATCGTGCCACTAAATGGGCAGCCATGGCACTGAAAGCCCAATTCTGCCTCTATGAAGGCACTTACCGAAAATACCACCAGCTCAATCTGGAAGGACACGACTATACCTATTATCTGGAACAGTCGGCTGCCACCGCACAAGAGTTGATGACCAAAGGCCCGTACAAGTTATACACCACCGGACATCCTGAAAGCGACTACTTGAATCTCTTTGCCGAAGAGAACGCCAATCCGGATGAGTATATCCTTGCCATCAAGTTTGATTACGGGCTCGCCATCTACCACAACGCCACGGCGCATACTTTGGTGCCCACACAGGGACGTCCGGGATTGACCCGCAAGATGGTGAATACCTATCTGAAGAAAGACGGAACAGCCTTTACCGACAAGGCAGGCTGGCAGGAGATGACCTTTATTGACGAGGTGAAAGACCGTGACCCCCGTCTGGCCCAAAGCATCCGCACGCCGGGCTATACGCGCATCGGCAAGAAGGATGTGCTGTCACCCGACCTCTCTACCAGTATCACAGGCTATCAGCCCATCAAGTTCGTGCAAGACCCTACCGCTTCGGGCGGCAATGTAGACCGCAACAGCCGTTCTACCTGCGACCTTCCCGTGTATCGTTATGCCGAAGTACTCCTGAACTATGCCGAGGCAAAGGCTGAACTGGGCACCTTGACGCAAGATGACCTCAACAACTCCATCAACCTGATTCGTAAGCGTGCAGGGATGCCGGGCCTCGATTTGGCTGCTGCCAACGCCCATCCGGACAGATACCTCGCTTCGGAGGAAACCGGCTATCCCAACGTGACGGGCACCAACAAGGGTGTCATCCTTGAAATCCGCCGTGAACGGGCGATCGAACTGATGCAGGAAGGTTTCCGCTTCGATGACCTGGTACGCTGGAAAGCAGGCTACTGCATCAACCAGCCCATCACGGGCATGTACTTCCCCGGCTCTGGAACGTATGACCTTACCGGTGACGGAAAGGCAGACGTGGTGCTCTACGACAAGGGAACCGCCAAACCCGACGCACCTTCGGGTACACAGGTCTATGAGATAGGAAAGGAAATCATTTTCTCGGCAGACAACAACAGTTACATCTACTATCACAAGAACATTAAGCGTACCAATTTCTCCGAAGAAAGGGATTACCTTTATCCGATTCCAATCAACGAACGCTCACTCAATCACAACCTGACACAAAATCCGGGCTGGGAGGACGGACTCTCGTTTTAATCTAACAAAATCATTAAAAATATGAAACAGATAAACTATATAATGACCTTGGCCCTGTTGCTGTCCATCAACCTTCTGTGGAGTTGCGACGAAGAAGAGAGCACGCTTTCTAAGGCCGTATTGGCAAGTGCCGGAACCTTGAACTTTGAGGCGAACGGCGGAACAGAGAAGATGATCACCGTCTATGCAGATGCCGATTGGGTGACGGAAGTGCCCGACTGGGTGACGGTGACCCCCGCTACGGGCACGGGAACTATGGACATCACGATTTCAGTGGCCGACAATATACGTGATGGTGCCATCGACAATCCCCGCGAAGCTGCCGTAATATTCAAGGGAGCTACGCTGGCAAGCAGAGCGGAAGTGATTATCACCCAGAATGGCGACAAATACCGTGACTGTAAGGAATATGCCCTCGATGAACTGGGCACGCTGGCGGACAAGACGATTGTCTCTGTGTCGGAAATCACCGTGACTGCCGTCACCACGGCAGGCTTCATGGCTACCGATGCACGGAACGGGACGAACATGTATATGCAGAGTACCCTGCCCGTAAGCATTGGCGACAAGGTTTCGGTAAAGGGTACCAAAGCTACGGATTCGCAGTCGCTCGCCCTGGTGGAGTGCGACCAGGTGACGGTAGTCTCCACAGGCAATACGGTGACTTATCCCACGGCCACGGACATCACCGGCAAGGTAGATACCTACACTTCTACTTCACGGGATTTCATCTCGGTGAGCGGCATACTGGACGGCAACAACATCACAGTGGAAGGGGCTGCATATGTGGTTTCCATCGTCAATGCGCCGGCCGACCTGAAACTGGCTTCGCTGAACGGTCATAAGGTGACGGTCAGCGGTTACTTCGCCGGAGTGGCTGCTCCCGTGGTGAAGATGTTGGCAGCTACGGTTGTGGACAACGGTGTGGTCGAAGTAATCTACTTCTCGGAAGATTTTGAGTGGTTGCAGCCGTGGGCCGACATCAGTGGTGCCGGGCAGACGGTAGAAAATGACGGAGACGGTACTGCCCCGCAGATATACGTAGCGAAGGACGAGGTAGGTCAACTGGCTTCGGAGGCTCTCGAAGCACGCGGCTACAAGCTGGAAGAAACACCGGGTCATGCCATCTATCTGCAGAAGAACTATCTGAAGTTCGGCAAGACAGACTACCAGGCGGGACTCACACTGCCGGTTTTGACGAACGTGCCGGAGAATACCAAACTGATACTCTCCTTCGACTGGGCGCCGATGGTAGGCGGTACGCGCAAGTTCGATCCTGTGAAGTTGATTGTTTCCATCACCAATGGCAGCCAGACGGTGGAACTGGATCCCATCGGGCATAACTTTATAAACGAGGTGGATCAGTTGGAGTGGCTTCATGCCGAAGTACAGATTGACGGAACCTTTGTCACCAAGGACACCCGCATCAGCATCAAGTCTGATGGCTGGGGAGATACTAAGGGAACTACAGGCAGCAGTGTCTATCGCCGCTGGTTTATAGACAACATCAAGCTGGTAAAGAGTGAATAAAACTTTTAATAAGACCTTTAATGAAACAAAGAATAATGAAAACAGAAAAAATATTAGTAAGTGCGATGCTTCTGTTCGGCACTCTGCTGACAGCGCAGGCACAGCGTCGCAATGAGATTCAAATCCCCAATCTGGAGGGGTATGTCACCTTGAAGTGCGATTTCCACATGCACACGGTCTTCTCGGATGGTCTGGTATGGCCCACGGTACGTGTAGACGAGGCATATCGGGAAGGGTTGGATGCCATTTCGCTGACGGAGCACATCGAATATCGTCCTCATAAGAAGGATATTGTCTCCGATCATAACCGCTCGTTCGAGCTTAGTTGCAAGAAGGCGAAAGAACTGGATATCCTATTGATTAGAGGCAGCGAGATTACCCGCCCCATGGCTCCGGGACATTTCAACGCCATCTTCTTATCCGACTCCAATCCGTTGGAACAGCCGGAGTATAAAGATGCCTTTAAGGAGGCAAAGAAGCAAGACGCGTTCATCTTCTGGAATCATCCGGGATGGGCCCGTCAACAACCGGACAGCACGTTGTGGTGGCCGGAGCATACGGAACTCTACAACAGCGGCTGCATGCAGGGCATCGAAGTCGCAAACGGGGCTCTCTATATGCCCGAAGCCATTCAGTGGTGCCTGGACAAAAACCTGGCCATGATAGGGACTTCGGACATCCATCAGCCAATTCAGACCGACTATGATTTCTCGAAAGGAGAACATCGCACCATGACTTTTGTCTTTGCCAAAGAGCGCTCGCTGGAGGGGATCCGTGAGGCACTGGACAGCCGTCGCACCGCCGCCTATTATCGCGAACTGCTGATAGGCCGCGAGGAATTGCTTCGTCCGTTTTTCGCGAAGTGCGTGACTATCGAAGAGGTGAAGCGCACAGAGAAAAAGGTAATTTTCTCTGTGACCAACACGACGGATCTCGTACTACATCTGAAAAAGACGGCTCACGATGCCCGTCTGATCTATTTCCGCAACATGACATTGAAACCGCATACGCGCTATAGCATTACGGTAGAGCTGACGGAAGACATCAAGGAAGGAGACTGCAACTTCGAAGTGACCAACTTTGTAGTAGCGCCGGGCAAGGGACTGGACTATACTATAAAGTTATAGGAAACCCGTTGGAGGAATTATCCTGTTTCTCTTTGTCAAGGTCTGTAACTGGTGCAGATGCAGCGTGCCCGGAAAATCCGCTTTCCGATGCTTTCGGGTTCACTGCATTTGCTTCGTTTACAGCTTGTCCGGAGTGAGCAACTCACGGCTTGCCGAATGAATCACTTATCACTACCCCCAATGAACAGCTTACGGCTCGGGAAGTGGATAACTTACGACTTGTAGCCCCTTTTAAAGCTCGCCCGGACAATATACAATAATACTCACCTGACGTGGCGCGAACACCTTGTCAGCCGGATGATAGTGAAAATCCTTGCCGAATATCTCTTCGATATCTTCTATCGTATACGGAGTATCCTAAGCATTATAGTAGTTTATATTCCATTCATCACTTCATGTCTTTTACTTTTAAACTGTGAGGGGCTATCTTTCGGACACCCTCTTTTGCAAAACAACACTTATAGAATAAAAACCATTGCTGATTTATCCTATCCGTATACTGCTTTTAATATTTAATTATCTTGAAGCTTCTGATTATACATCTCAATCTCATTATATAGCTTACATCAAATCTATAATTCTATCATTAACATTGTCCTTAGCCACTATCTATGGAAAGAAAATGAGACAGTAACTTCATTGTCATTTCCTAATCCTTCACTTATATAGGAACCTATTGGATAGTGAATAGCTGGGGCGTCATGCGTCGATAAATCAGTATGGCGTTTCTTATATCTGTCCTTTTCAGATAAGCCATATCAATGGAGGGTACTTCCAATTGATACCATAATAACTATGTTCTAGTAATAATTGCAATTTTGCAAATCAATATTTTAGGTTGCACTGTTTACACTCTTTTCGTTATACTCCCTGTTACCCGTTGGCCAATAATCATCAATATAATAATATAGTATGGCTATCATCTATATGCCCCCTACCCTCCCTCAAATCAGAATATAGATAGATCCCATTCTACTGTCAATTCTCCCAAAGATAAAATTCCTTCCCGTTTTTATCAGGAACAAAATTTATTCCTCCTTTAAAATTTCATTCTCCACACTTTTATACAACTACGTTTCATATGTTTCTTTAGATTCAATTATCATCTCTTCTACCCTTTATACTCGAAACCCATATCCCTCCCTATATTTTATCCCTTTCATTCTCCCGTTATTACCACTACTGTCATCACCGTACTACTGCTCCAGGGCTTGACTGATTTTTCTCTGCAAATTTCATTGCATTTCCATTATTTCCTTTCAAAACCCGCTTGAGCTTTTTACGCAAAATCTTCCTTTCTACGCAAGAGTATTTCACACAAAAGTTTTGCAGGAATAACCTGCAATCACGAAAGCAGAAAAAATAGTTAAGCCCTCTTCGGTCAGAACGATCCGGAAGGGAAAAATCAATTAAAAACAAAAAAATCATGGGAACAAGAAACCTAACAATGGTAGTCTTAAACGGAGAAACCAAGATAGCCCAATACGGACAATGGGATGGATATCCAAGTGGTCAAGGGCTCACCATATTAAATCTTCTAAAGACATTTGATTTAAGCATTTTCAGAAAGAAAGTTGCTATGCTAAGATGGCTGACCGATAAAGAATGCGACCAGCTCAATGAAACGGATTGGAAAAAGCAACATCCATACTTAAGCAGAGATGTCGGTGGTAAGATAATAGGAATAGTATATGATGGAAAACTATGTAATACTACTTTAGAAAAGACCACGATTGAGTTGGATATCAAAATCCTAGGATTGATAAATGAAGAATCCTTTGCAAAAAATAGTGCATTTTGTGAATGGGGATATGTAATTGACCTTGATAACAATGTATTTGAAGTATATAAAGGTTTAAACAAGTCCCCGCTAACAGAGACTGATCGTTTCTACGGACCGTCGCAATATGGTTATTATCCCATAAAAGAGGTTGCCAGATTTGATTTAAACAACCTTCCATCAGATGAAGTTTTCCTAAACCAAACTCAACATATAAAGCTATGACAACAAAGCAATATAATTTCATAGACAGATTGATAGGTAAAATCACCTTGAACAGCCAATCCAACAACAATATATTTTGTTATTACAAGCATCTGATTATATTGCAAAGTGGTACGAAAGATTATGTCTCTGTAACAGTACATCACACAACTGATCCTGATTCCGGTGTGTTAGCTAATTTCAGTTTTGACTATTGGACTTACAAGCTACATTTCTTTTCTACAGAATGCGAAACTCTCACCGACAGAATGATTAACGCTTTCAGGTCTATTTACGGCATTACACAGATTCGCGTCACCTTTGACTAGACCGAGAATGGGAACAAGTAAAGTCCCATTTTCAAAACCATTCGAATAATTCGTACTCATTATAATTATATGCAACAACATCGGCGAGTAACACTGATGTTGTTGCTATGCTTATCCTTTTTACGGCAGAATCTCCTGTTATACTACATTTACATGCTGATACCCCCAATTATATGTGCGCTTTTCACCCTTTCATTTCTCATTGTCTCACCATTTGGTTTTATCGGACGCAAAGATCAGCCGCCATACTTGATCTGTCCGATTTGAAACAAGTTTCTTACAGAATCTTCCTCCCTACGGAGCGTATTCAGCAAGAAAAATCGGCAGATGAATTATTCGGCGACTGTAAACCGCATCCATAAATCTCAAACCGGCTTCGACCAAGAAGAAACCGAAAAAAGGGAAAGATAAATGTTATACTTAATATAGAAATGATGAAGAAATTATTTACACTTGAAAACTTAATAGACAGTATTAACAACACCGGAGACGATGTTGATGTATATGTTGATGGTAGAGAGGGCATAGCCGTATGTCCGCCAGTAAACTTCACAGAAGCAGGTAGAAAATATTTTAAAGCAGCCTTATCATTGCCAGTGGAGGGATATTGCATAATGGGTGAGGATAAGGATTATAGTGATTTAGCCGAATACGAAGAAGAGGATAAAGGCGATGGAGGCAGATTACTTCTTGCTTGGGAACTTCTCATATCGCAGGCTGGATATTGCCCAAGTTCAGATTACGAGAAATGGTTTGGAAAATAATCTAACAAAAAGAAAAATCATGGAATTTATAAATAATTTAAAGATCGAGTACGCAACTCAAAAGAGTGCATATGAAAACGAAAAAACGAGAATTGAAACAAAAATTGCCAAATTGGAGAAAAAACGGCAAAAGCTAGTCTACCCGCATTGGACCGATCTTTTAGTCCATCCGATAATGGAAGAAGTTGCCCATCGGACTCCCGATATTGTTTGGGAGAACGATAGACCCCTCAATACATTCGGCATGCGTTGTGAATGTCCTATATTTGGTAAAACCTCGAAAGGTCACATTGTCGGAATCACTTTCACTCCCGGTAAAGAGACTCTATATTTCGATACAGGTGAAAAACATCACTCCACTGAATACAATGACTGGAATGGATTTAATAATGTCTCAAAGCCTGTCGAATCCATAGACGAACTCGTTGCACTTGTTAGGAAACAAGAATTACAGAATATGGACAAACAAAAAACAAATGATATAATCGAATAACCAATCATCTAAATAATAGAAAACTTTCATTTGAAGAAATGGATACTTAAATGAATTAATGGGATATAGTTGAAAGGAAAAGTAGAAACCAACGAAAATTAAAGTAAACGCAGAAAGAAAAAGCAAGGTTGATGATAATACAGCAAAAATGCAGTCTATTAAGTGGTTAGGTGTTTAACTCATAATACTGCATAAGCTGAAAAAGGAGGTCCGCTAAAAG
>ERZ779885.4211-NODE-4211-length-11403-cov-4.539390_pt1 | contig 11403 bp, 8 predicted proteins | sample MGYA00511554_ERZ779885 | MGnify/ENA primary metagenome ERZ779885 (study PRJEB29588, sample SAMEA2160998) | human gut metagenome | biome: human gut; feature: human-associated habitat; material: faeces | place: Denmark | collected 2008/2010 ... | reverse complement strand
CCGCCGCGCAGACGGCGGAACAGCGCGGGGTCGGCCGCCGCGCCGCGGCCGAGCATGACCGCCTCCGTTTCCGGGTGAGCGGCTTCAAACGCGCGGATGTCCTCCGCGGTGAAGAGATCGCCGTTGTATACGACCGGGAACGGGCTTCCCGCCGCGGCGAGCGCGAAGGCGTCCATATGCACCGCGCCGGAATACATTTCCTTTCGCGTGCGCGGATGGAGGATGAGCTCCTGCGCGCTATATTGCCGGTAGATCGACAGAAGGCGCGGAAATTCCTCCGGCGCAAGATACCCGATGCGGCTTTTGAGCGACACGGCAATGGGCGAGGCGGCAAACACATCCGCGAGCAGCGTGTCGAGCACGTCCGGCTTTTGCAGAAGCCCCGCGCCCTTGCCCTTTGCCGTCACGGTTGCCGACGGGCAGCCGAGATTGAGGTTAAAGACCGTATATCCCATGTCTTGCAGTCCCTCGGCGGCCCAGACGATGTCCGCGGCGCACTTGGAGAGAATCTGCGGCACGACCGGCGCGGCGCAGGGCGTCTCCGGCGTCAGCTCGCGCAGCTCCCGCGGCGTAAAGAGATGGTCGGACGTCGGGGAGAAAAACGGCGTATAGTACCGGTCCGCGCCGGGAAAACGGCGCGAATGGACCGCGCGGAAAACGTGCGTCGTGATCCCCTCCATGGGGGCGAAATAGTATTCCATGTCTGCATAACTCCATAAGAAAGATGCGATCGTCCGCGGGCGGAGCGAAGCGCCGTCCCTACCGGTTTTTCATTATATCGCATAGCGGCGGCAGTTGCAAAACATTTGACGCGCGTGCTATACTTAGACAGCATTACAGGAGGCATCGTATGAACGTTAAACGCTTTCTTTCCGGCGCGCTTTGCGCCGTGCTTCTGCTCGCGCTCTGCCCCGCTGCGGCGGCGGACGCGCCCTGCGAAATATCCTCCGCGGAGGAGCTTTCGCTCCTGCGCGAGACGCCGGACGGCGACTTTGTTCTCACCGCCGACATCGACATGACCGGCGTGGACTGGCAGCCGATCGCCTTTTCCGGCACGCTCGACGGCGGCGGACATACCATTTACAATCTCACGGTCACCTCGCTCGGCGCAGACCGCGCCGAGACGGTGGACGGGAACGACAAGACCTACGACACTGCGCTCACGGGCTTTTTCTCCGTGCTCAGCGGCGCTTCGGTCCGTGATCTTTCGCTGCGCGGCGTGAACATCGCCGTGGAGACGCCGGAGAATGTGTTCGCCGGAACGCTCGCGGGCTTTGCTTCGCCTGAAACGGTGCTCGAAAACGTCTCCGTTTTTGATGCCCGCATCGATCTCACGGAGACATGCCAGCGCGAACCCGCCGATGAGCACGACCGCTGCATCGCCGGTATCGGTGGGCTCGTCGGCTTCGGCGGCGGAACGTATATGAACTGCTCCGCGGATTCCACACTCGTTTTCTCCGATGAGAGCATTGCGTCGCTCCGCTGCGAGGAGTTTCTCGGCGGCATTCTCTCCTGCGGCAATGCGGCACTCACCGGCTGCACCGCCGCGATCGACGGCCGCCTGCCGCGGCTATGCGCACAACGGCGGACTTGTCGGTATGTTCTATCAGTACGACAAGACCGTGGACATCGGCACGATCTCCGGCTGCGCCGTGACCGGCAAGATCACGTTTTTCGAGGACAACGCCGACCGGCGCGCCTACTGCGAAGCGTTTGCCGGAGAGTTTCTCACCTGGACGAACATCACCGAATGCACCGCCGATTTTCAGCGGAATGAGATCTTCGATTACTCCGCCGCCGTAAAGCCGGAAAAATGTGCTGAACCGTCCTATACCGACACGGTGGTCACCGGGAACTGCGATACCTTCGGCTATACCGAGCACACCTGCGCCGTGTGCGGCTATTCCTACCGCGACACGTTCACGCCGCCGCAGCACGCCCCCGGAGAGTGGACGGAAACGAAAGCGCCCACCGAGACCGAAGACGGTGAGGAAACGCTCCGCTGCGCGCTCTGCGGCGCGGAAATGGAAAAACGCGCCGTGCCGAAGCACGTTTCCGGCGACTGGATGACCGTCACCGCGCCGACGTATGACCGCGAGGGGCTGCGCCAGCGCTTCTGTGCCGACTGCGGCGTGCTGCTCGGCGAGGAGAGCATTCCCATGCTCATCGCCGCGAGCGGCATAGAGGGACTGCCGGACGCGCTCACGCTGCACTATAAGGACACCGTGACGCTCGAAGCCGTGATCACGCCGGAGGACGCTTCCGACAAGACCGTCCGCTGGTACACGAACATCAACATTGCCTCGGTCGATCCCTCGACCGGCGAGGTGCGCGCCTGCGCGCGCGGCGAGACCGTTCTCACCTGCGTTTCCGGCGACGGGTTCGTCACGAAGGAGATCCCCGTAACGGTCGACTATACTATCGGGCAATGGCTCATCAAAATTCTCCTCTTCGGGTGGGCTTGGTACTGATGGAAAGCTACACCGTCATCCGCTCGAACCGGAGGACCGTCGGGCTGCGGCTCGATAAAGACGGGCGGCTCGTCGTTCGCGCGCCGTATTGCACGTCCGAAACGGAGATCCGCCGGATCGTGGAAAAAGAGAGCGCGTGGCTCGCGCGCGAGCATGAGCGGTTCGCGGCGCGGCAGGCCGCGCACCCCGAACCGGACGAAGCGCAGCGCCGCGCACTCATCGAAAAGGCCAAAACGGTCCTTCCGCCGAAGATTGAGCACTATGCCGCGCTCATGGGCGTGCACCCGACGCGCGTGACGATCACCGGCGCGCGCACCCGCTTCGGCAGCTGCTCCGGCAAAAACCGTCTCAGCTTCTCCCTCTACCTGATGGCCTATCCCGAAGCCGCCATCGAATACGTGGTGGTCCATGAGCTGGCGCACATTCGCCACCACGACCACTCCCCCGCCTTCTACCGCGAGGTGGAAGCCTATCTGCCTGACTGGAGAGAGTGCCGTGCCCTCCTTCGCCGGTAATTCCGCCATTTTGCGCCGTACATTCGATACTTCGCCGCCGCCCGTTCAATCGGGCGGTGGTTTTCTTGTGATTTTCACAAGAAAACCACCGCCTTTTCTGTGCGTTTCGGCAAAAATGCGGCGAAGCAATTGACAATTGCGGCAAACACTGATAGGATAACTATGCTGAACGGAAACGTTACCGGAAATGTTTTCGCTTTCCTCTGACGATTTTCGTTCCTTTCGATCTGGTATAGTAGGAGGCACACCCAGGTATGACGATCAAGGATATAGCCAAACAGTGCAGCGTCAGCGTCAGTACCGTCTCCCGTGTGCTGAATGACCGGCCGGATGTCAGTGAGGATGTCCGGCGTAAGGTGCTTTCCGCTATCAAGAATAGCAACTACATTCCCAACAACAGTGCCCGCGATCTGGTTCGCACCAAGTCCGACGCTGTGGGTCTGGTAGTCCGCGGTGTGTCCAATCCGTTCTACACCGACATTATCCGCGCCATTGAACGCACCATCACCGATGCCGGTTTTACAATGGTCATGCAGCAGATCGGTACTTGCGACGACGAGGTCAAATGCGGTGCGGTCATGGAGCGCGAAAAGCGCCTGCAGGGCATCGTGTTCCTGGGCGGTCGGTTTGATTACACCCCCGCTGATCTGGCGATGCTGAACGTTCCCTTTGTGTGCTGTTCCTACTCCAACCGCTATGGCACGCTGATCGAGGGCGAGTATTCCTCTGTGTCCATCGCCGACGGTGACACCGCACAGCAGGCGGTGGAGGAGTTGTACCGCCACGGGCACCGGCGCATCGCGGCGCTGATCTCCCGGCCCGATGACCAGTCTATCAGCCAGCTGCGGTACGAGGGATATATACAGGCGCTGGAGAGTCACGGCATCCCCGTGGACCCGGAGCTGGTGATATGCACCGGCGGATTCGGCGCGAAGGACGCCTACAGAGCCGTGCAGGAAAAAATGGCCGAAAACGTTGATTTTACAGCACTTTTCGCCATCGCGGACTCTATGGCCATTGGTGCCATGCGGGCTTTGATGGACGCCGGCAGGCGTATCCCCGAGGACTGTTCCGTTATAGCGATAGACGGGTTAGAATTATCTGCCTATATTGAGCCGCCGCTGACCACCCTGTGCCAGCCTATGGAGGAAATGGGCCGCCGCAGCGCCGAGATTTTGCTGGACATGGTGCGGCACAAGGGCTCCCACGCCTGTGAGCTGCTGCCCACCACCCTGCGCCAGGGCCGCAGCGTGGCCGCGCCCGGATGATACTTTTGTATATCTTTGTGATCTATTTTGTGTATCCTAAGGATCCGTTTCCTGCATCCCAATAATTTGTTTTTTGTACCCTAATGATCTGTTTTTTACATCCTTGTGATGTGAAAATAAAAACAAAAAAGGAGTAATTACCATGAAGAAGTTTCTTGCAATGCTTCTTGCTCTCGTGATGGCCCTGTCTCTGGTGGCCTGCGGCGGCGGAGATACCGCCAACGAAGAAACCAGCACCGATGTAGAAAAGAAAAACTTTATGCGAGATGCTAAAGAGGCAGAGATTGTATTACAAGGTGTTTATCGTTCAACCATAGAAGATGGACAATATGGCTATCATTTATCTATATTGTTTAATTTAGGAACAGATATGGAGCAGGCAGAAGGAAATAGTACGGAGAACTATCGTATCATACCAGCCAATGCATTTCCTACCACTCAATCGGAAGTACAAACCACTTGGTCATCTTTGTATGCCGGTGTCTATAATGCGAATGATTTTCTAGAAAGAATCTCAAGCAAAATAAATACATACTCAGATACCGACCGTCAATTGGCCACTTTATATATAGCTGAAGCAAGAGCTTTAAGAGCTATGTTTTACTTTGAATTAGTGCGCAGATATGGTAATATTGCTCTTATGACCAATACAGAAATGTCGAAACAAGATCCAAGAACATTTGTTCAAGTAAAACCGGAAAAAGTGTATGAATTCATCGAAGATGACCTGCTTTACGCTAGTAGAATACTGCCCTATGCACAAGATGACCAATACCGCATCGATAACAGCTATCGTTTTTCCAGGGGGGCTGCTCTAGGCTTATTATCAAAAGTTTACGCCACATGGGCAGGATATCCTGTATATGATGAGTCAAAATGGGAAGAAGCCGCTAAAACCGCGCGTACTTTAATAGAATCCGGCAAACATGCTCTTCTATCTGATTACGAACAATTATGGAAAAACACTTGTAACGGGGTTTGGGACCCAACAGAAAGCTTGATCGAAATATCATTTTACTCCCCTACCGTTTCAGGAAACAGTGACCCTGTAGGCCGTATTGGAAAATGGAATGGAGTTAAAACCACATCAATCGCAGGACAGCGTGGAAGTTGCGCAGGAAATGTGAAAGTGGTGCATACTTTCGTAACAGAATGGCGTGAACATCCTCAAGACTTACGCTGCGATCTTTCCGTTGCCAATTATAAATACGATGATGATAAAGTACTTTGGACAAAAGGAAAAAATGATACCGATTATTCTGCTAAAGAAAAAGACAAAGACCCCACTAAAGGACAAAAAGAAAAACAGAATTATACACCTGCTAAATGGGACATTGAAAAATATGTAACCACCAGTAAATTAATCAATAACGATAAATCAAATGTTAATTGGTATTTCCTACGTTATGCAGATGTACTTTTACTTTACGCAGAGGCTTTGAATGAATGGAAACATGGACCTACTGATGAAGCTTATGAAGCGATCAATATGGTGCGCCGTCGTGGATTTGGTAATCCTAGTAAGACGAGTATTTGTGATTTAAAAGATTTAAATGAAGAAGATTTTCGTAAAGCAGTCTATCAAGAAAGAGCTTATGAGCTGGCTTTTGAAGGACACCGCCGCATGGATTTAATCCGCTGGGGAATATATTATGAAACTATTCAAAAAACATACAATGATTTGCTTAACTGGTGGACTGCGGAAACTGAATTTAATTATGTTGTTTACAGACATACTGTAAAAGGTAAGCATGAACTATTTCCCATTCCACAAAGAGACATGGACTTGATGATTAAATTTAATCAAAATCCAAATTGGGAATAGTCCTCATTCTCTCCAATATGCCTTAATTAGGGCATATTGGAGAAAATTAAAACCTTTTTCAACAAAATCAAAACTTGAAAAGCAGAGTTCAAACTCCTTTTGGACAATCCTGCAACACAAAGTTAAGCCTTTCCACTACTTTTGTATCAGTTACAAAACTTCTAAAAACAATCACTTAAAATGAATAACATGAAAATGAAACTTGTTCTCTTTGCTTCGGTTAGTATTGCACTCGCGTCGTGCCAGACAACCCCAAAGGAAGACTACAGTTGGATAAAAAAAGGACTGGATGTAGCTTCTGCCCAATTACAACTTTCTGCTGAAGAGGTTAGTGGTACGGGAATGTTGCCACGCTCCATCCGTACCGGTTATGGCATGGATTTCCTTTGCCGTCAGTTGGAAAGAGATTCATCAACATTCAAAGATTCACTACGCGCACAACCCACTGCTGACCAGCTAGGCAAACGTCGCCTCTGCAACGTTTATGACTGGACGAGTGGTTTCTTCCCCGGCTCATTGTGGTACGCATACGAACTGACAGGAAACGATACACTGAAAACTCAAGCCATCCAATATACAAATCTGCTGAATCCGGTACGCTATTATAAAGGTACGCATGATTTGGGATTCATGGTCAACTGCAGCTATGGCAACGCAGAACGTCTTTCACCCAACGACACCATTGCCGCTGTGATGAGAGAAACTGCCGATAACCTCTGCGGCCGTTTCAACGATTCTATCGGCGCTATCCGTTCATGGGATTTCGGAACATGGAACTTCCCGGTTATTATCGACAATATGATGAACCTCGATCTTCTGTTTAATGTAGCAAAAGCGACAGGTGACAATAAATACAAAGACATTGCTATCAAGCATGCTATGACTACCATGAACAATCACTTCCGCCCGGATTATACTTGCTGGCATGTAGTAAGCTACAACAACGACGGAACTGTTGAACGCAAGCAAACTCACCAAGGCAAGAATGACGATTCTTCATGGGCACGTGGTCAAGCATGGGCTGTATATGGCTACACAGCTTGCTACCGTGAAACAAACGACAGTACTTTCCTGAACTTCGCTATCAAAGTAGCTGATATGATTATGGATCGCGTTAAAACAGACGATGCTATCCCCTACTGGGATTATGATGCACCTGTGACTGAAGAAACTCCACGTGACGCTTCTGCCGCTTCTGTTACCGCTTCAGCATTGATCGAACTAAGCACAATGGTTCCCGACGGACAAAAATATCTGGATTATGCGGAAAAGATTCTGAAGAGTTTGTCAAGCGACGCATATCTTGCAAAAGTGGGTGACAATCAAGGTTTCATTCTGATGCACTCTGTCGGCTCACTGCCCAACGGTTCTGAAATCGACACTCCACTGAACTATGCTGACTATTACTATCTGGAAGCATTGAAGAGATTCATGGAATTGAAGAAGTTGAGGGTTGAGCATGGAGAGTTGAGAATGATCCAATAATACAAAAGCAAGAGTGTTCTCAATCGTAAATAGTAAATCGTAAAATCGTAAATTATATCATGAATAAAACTTTAAAGTATATCGTTCTGCTGGCAATCGCTTGTTTTGTAGGCAAAGCTAGTGCCCAAGAACTGAAAAGCGAAGTCTTTTCAATTCTTAACCTGGACTATCCGGGATTGGAAAAAGTGAAAGCTTTGCATCAGGAAGGTAAAGATGAGGATGCTGCCAAAGCATTATTAGACTATTACCGTGCACGTACCAATGTAAAAACTCCGGATATCAATCTGAACAAAGTGACTATCAGCAAAGAAGAACAGCAGTGGGCAGATGACGGATTGAAACATACATTCTTCGTACATAAAGGTTATCAGCCTTCTTACAACTACGGAGAAGACATCAACTGGCAATACTGGCCGGTGAAAGACAATGAACTCCGTTGGCAATTGCACCGCCACAAATGGTTCACTCCGATGGGAAAGGCTTATCGCATATCCGGTGACGAGAAATATGCTAAAGAATGGGCACATCAGTATATCGACTGGATTAAAAAGAATCCGTTGGTAAAGATGGACAAAAAAGAATATGAGCTGTTAAGTGATGGAAAAATCAAAGGTGAAATAGAAAACGTACGTTTCGCATGGCGCCCGCTGGAAGTTAGTAATCGTCTGCAAGACCAGACTTCACAGTTCCAGTTATTCCTCCCTTCTCCTTCTTTCACTCCGGACTTCCTGACAGAATTCCTGGTAAACTATCACAAACATGCTATACATATCCTTGCTAATTATTCCGATCAAGGTAACCACTTGCTGTTTGAAGCTCAACGTATGATCTACGCCGGTGCTTTCTTCCCTGAATTCAAAGATGCTCCGGCATGGAGAAAAAGCGGTATCGATATTCTGAACCGTGAAATTCATGTACAGGTATACGAAGACGGCGGACAGTTCGAACTCGACCCACATTATCATCTGGCAGCTATTAACATTTTCTGTAAAGCTTTAGGTATCGCAGATGCCAACGGATTCCGTAAGGAATTCCCTCAAGATTATTTGGATACCATTGAAAGCATGATTATGTTCTACGCAAACATTTCTTTCCCTGATTATACCAATCCATGTTTCAGCGATGCTAAGTTGACAACAAAGAAAGAAATGGTGAAAAACTACAAAGCATGGAGTAAACTATTCCCCAAAAACCAGGCTATCAAATACTTCGCAACTGAAGGTAAAGAAGGTGCATTGCCGGATTATATGTCTAAAGGATTCTTGAAATCAGGTTTCTTTGTATTCCGTAACTCATGGGGAATGGATGCTACGCAAATGGTAGTAAAAGCTGGTCCGAAAGCATTCTGGCATTGTCAGCCGGATAACGGAACGTTTGAACTTTGGTTTAACGGCAAGAATTTGTTCCCGGATTCTGGTTCGTATGTCTATGCCGGTGAAGGCGAAGTGATGGAACAACGCAACTGGCACCGTCAGACTTGTGTTCACAACACAGTAACGCTGAACAACAAGAACTTGGATACGACAGAATCTGTGACTAAATTGTGGCAACCGGAAGGTGCTATCCAAACTTTAGTGACCGAAAATCCTAGTTACAAGAACCTGAAACACCGTCGTTCCGTTTTCTTCGTTGACAACACTTACTTTGTCATTGTAGACGAAATGATCGGTAGCGCCAAAGGTTCCATCAATCTTCACTATCAAATGCCAAAAGGAGAAATTGCCAACAGCCGCGAAGACATGACGTTCCTGACACAATTTGAAGACGGCAGCAACATGAAACTGCAATGTTTCGGTCCCGACGGTATGTCGATGAAGAAAGAACCGGGTTGGTGCTCAACTGCTTATCGCAAACGTTACAAACGTATGAATGTATCTTTCAACGTGAAGAAAGACGGCGAAGAAGCTGTACGTTACATCACAGTTATCTACCCAGTTAAGAAAAGCGCAGATGCCCCTAAATTTGCAGCTAAGTTCAAGAACAAAGCGTTCGATGAAAACGGACTGGAAGTAGAAGTGAAAGTAAACGGAAAGAAACAGTCATTAAAATACAAACTATAATAAAGCTGACTAAAAAGTCGGTCGCATCTCAATTTCTCCTCCTTCCGGAAGGAAGGGAATTGGAGATGCAACCGGCTTTTTAGTCACTCCCCTTCATCATTATGGAAAACTATTACACCCCCTCTGCCCTACTCCTCCCACTAGCTGCACTAAGTCTCGCTTCCTGCGGCAATCAAAAGAAAGAAGAGACCAGACAACCGAACATCATCTTCATGATGACGGATGACCATACCACTCAAGCAATGTCCTGCTACGGAGGAAATTTGATTCAGACTCCTAACATGGACCGGATTGCCAACGAAGGTATCCGTTTTGACAACTGCTACGCTGTCAACGCTCTTTCAGGACCTTCACGCGCCTGCATCCTCACCGGTAAGTTCAGCCACGAGAATGGTTTTACCGATAACGCCAGTACGTTCAACGGAGATCAGCAGACATTCCCCAAACTGCTTCAACAAGCCGGATATCAGACTGCAATAATTGGTAAATGGCATCTTATCAGTGAACCGCAAGGATTCGATCATTGGAGCATCCTTAGCGGCCAACACGAACAAGGTGACTATTACGATCCTGATTTTTGGGAAAACGGGAAGCATATTGTAGAAAAAGGATACGCCACGGATATTATTACTGATAAAGCCATTGAATTCCTCGAAGGTCGCGACAAGAACAAGCCTTTCTGCATGATGTATCATCAGAAAGCTCCGCACCGCAACTGGATGCCTGCTCCCCGTCATCTGGGTATATTCAACAATACTACTTTCCCGGAACCGGCTAATCTGTTCGACGACTATGAAGGCCGCGGAAGAGCAGCCCGTGAACAGGATATGTCTATCGAACATACACTGACAAACGACTGGGACCTCAAATTGCTGACTCGTGAAGAAATGCTGAAAGATACCACCAACCGTCTTTACAGTGTATACAAACGTATGCCTGTTGAAGTTCAGGATAAATGGGACTCTGTATATGCCGGACGCATTGCCGAATACCGCAAAGGTGACCTGAAAGGCAAATCATTAATCAGCTGGAAATATCAGCAATATATGCGTGATTATCTGGCGACAGTTCTGGCAGTAGACGAAAATATCGGCCGCCTGCTGAATTATCTCGAAAAAATTGGTGAACTGGACAACACAATCATTGTCTACACCTCCGACCAAGGTTTCTTCCTTGGCGAACATGGCTGGTTTGACAAACGCTTTATGTATGAAGAATGTCAACGCATGCCGCTTATTATCCGTTATCCGAAAGCAATTAAAGCAGGAAGTACCAGTAATGCCATCAGCATGAATGTGGACTTTGCTCCTACTTTCCTCGACTTTGCCGGAATAGAGATTCCATCAGATATTCAAGGGGCCTCCCTGAAACCCGTATTGGTGAATGAAGGCAAAACTCCTGCCGATTGGCGCAAAGCTGCTTATTATCATTACTACGAATACCCTGCTGAACATTCTGTGAAGCGTCATTATGGTATACGCACGCAAGACTTCAAATTGATTCATTTCTACAACGACATCGATGAATGGGAAATGTATGACATAAAAGCTGACCCAAGAGAAATGAACAATGTCTTCGGCAAACCGGAATATGCTGAAAAGCAAAAAGAGCTGATGCAACTGCTTCAGGAAACTCAAAAACAGTATAAAGATACAGACCCGGATGAAAAGGAAAAGGTTCTTTTCAAAGGTGACAGAAGACTGATGAAAAATCGCTAAATGATAATTTTGCGGAGTGCCCTGAAAGGGCTTAATTATATAGCGTAGGGCAACGCCCTAC
>ERZ779885.4209-NODE-4209-length-11405-cov-4.529604_pt1 | contig 11405 bp, 8 predicted proteins | sample MGYA00511554_ERZ779885 | MGnify/ENA primary metagenome ERZ779885 (study PRJEB29588, sample SAMEA2160998) | human gut metagenome | biome: human gut; feature: human-associated habitat; material: faeces | place: Denmark | collected 2008/2010 ... | reverse complement strand
GCCGGGTAAACCGCTGCCGCCGCCGCCGGAGGCGCCTGACGGACGGGCCGCATATCCCGCTCGGACGTCAGAATCGCTACCACAAAGCCTACAGCCACCAGAAACGACAGCATGAAAGGCCCGGCGACGCCGCACCAAATGAATCCCCACCGTCCCATGTTGGGGCGGTAGCGGTAGCGTCCCAAAAAGAAGGGGATGAGCCCCCACAGGCATCCTGCGACCACCGTGGCTGCCAGATAGGCGATTGCGTAAATCAGGGTGATCATGTCGATATCCTCCTCTCGTGTTCTCCGTTTGCTATGGCTTTACTTTATCACAGGCCTTCGCCCCTCCGGTCCAAGTGTTTTCCGGCGTGCCGGACAGAGGTCCGAAACGTGCGCCCGCCGGTTTTCGGGCATGAAAAAAGGGCCGCCTTTCGGGCGGCCCCTGCGTTCGCGGGTTCTTGTTGTTTCCAATGAAAAATGGGAGTGTAAGGGGGGCAAAGCGCGGAAACCAACGCCGGACGCTCAGGCGTCCGCCGCCGTCCCCGCATCCGGGCGATCGGCGTAGTACTGCGCCTGCGCGTCCCAGAGGGAGCGGTAAAGGCCGGCTGCATCGGCTAAAAGCGCGTCGTGCGGCCCCTGCTGGACGATGCCGCCCTCGTCGAACACCGCGATTTCGTCGCAGAATTTGCACGAGGACAGGCGGTGGGAGATGTAGACAGCCGTCTTGTCCGTCACGATGTCGTTGAAGCGGCTGTAGATCTCCGCCTCCGCCACGGGGTCAAGGGCGGCGGTCGGTTCGTCGAGGATGATGAAGGGGGCGTCCTTGTACAGGGCGCGCGCGATGGCGACCTTCTGCGCTTCGCCGCCGGAAAGATCCACGCCGCTGTCGTCGAGATCCTTGTAGAGGATAGTGTCGAGCCCACGCGGAAGGCTTTCCAGACGCTCGCGGAACCCGGCGTCCGTCAGGCACCGTCTGGCGCGATCGCGGTCATATTCCACGCGGCCCGCGACGTTTTCTCCCAGCGGCAGCGACGGCAGGCGGAAGTCCTGAAACACGACGGAGAACAGCGCGAGGTAGTCGTCATAACGGTATTTGCGCACGTCGATGCCGTTGAGGAGGATTTCCCCCTCGGTCGGATCGTACAGGCGGCAGAGCAGCTTGATGAAGGTCGTCTTGCCGCTGCCGTTTTTCCCCACCACGGCCAGACGGCTTCCCACGCGGAACGTGAGGTTGACATGACGCAGAGCCCACCGGTCCGTGTCCGGATAGCGGAAGGAGACGTCGCGGAACTCGATCGTGTAGTTCCGATCGGCGCGCTTTTCGGTCGTCAGGCTGCCCTGGTACATCCGGTTGGGGAGATCCAGGAACCGGAAGCTGTCCTGCAGGAAATCCCCGTTGGAGCGGATTTCCCCCATGATTTCCAGCAGGCGGGAGATTCCCCGGAACAGCTGGGTGATGGCCCCCACATACTGTGTGACGGAGCCCGCGCCGAACGCCCCCGCCCATGCCTTCAGGCAGACAAAGGCGTACACCGCCCCGGTCAGGACGGCTGTGACACATTGGGACAGCGCGCTCCACAGCCCCATGGGGCCTTTGGCCATTTTGGCGATGGAGGATCCCGTCACAAAGCTGCGGTCCCGCTTGAAATAGACGCGGCAGACGTTTTCCTGCTGCCGGTACAGCCTGAGATCCGCCGCCCGTTTGCGGTCGAAGGACATATAGCCGTAGAAACCGAAAAAGCGGTTGCCGAGACGCGCTTCGGAGGCATAGCGGGACCAGTACCGGTTCCCACGGTTGCTGCAAAGGGAAGCGGCGACCGCGATCAGAAGCATCAGGGCCAGCATAGCCGCCGCGATGAGCGGATGGTTGACAAAGGCAAAGCCGCTCTCCTGCGGAACCTTGAGGAGAAACAGGCTGACCGACAGTCCCGCGCCGCCGAGAATCTGCGCGGCCGCGCCCACAAGCTCTTCAAAATAGTAAAGGGTTTTCCGTATACCCCAGGAACTCCAGTTTTTGTTCTGAAGAATCTGAGAATACAGGTCATGGACCGCCTGCCGGTCCATGTCCGCGTAATCGAGCCGCGTCATTTTTTTGATGTAGATGTGCTCCTCCTCCGGATAGGTGGAGGACATTTCACAGCTGGACCACCGCGCCGCAAGACTCTGCAGCAGAGTGCAGACCGCCGTGCAGGCCAGGGTGAGAACCACCCATCGGAACAGTTCGTCCGGCCTGCGGCTGCCTGCCAGCTCGTCAAGAATCCGCGCCGAAAGATAAATCGTCACATACGGCGTGACGGCTTTCATCACGGAGGAGGCCAGGGCCGAGAGAAACACGGAAGGGCGAAGCTTCCACCAGATGCTCCATGCACGCAGGTTCATTTTCCAGGCCTTCCGCCAGGTCAGCTTTTCGTTTTCACGCTTCATGCTCTTCGCCTCCCTCCCGGTAATACCGGCTCTGCACCTCAAACAGCCCGGCGTAGCCGCCGCCGCGCGCGACCAGCTCCTCATGCGTTCCCTCCTCGGCGATCCGGCCGTCCTCGAGAAACAGGATGCGGTCGCAGAACCGGGTGGACGCCAGACGGTGCGAGATGAACAGCGAGGTTTTTCCCTGCGTCATCGCGCTGTACTTTTGATACAGATCGCTCTCCGCCAGCGGGTCGAGAGCGGCGGTCGGCTCGTCCAGCACCAGAACCGGTCCGTCCTTGTACAGGGCGCGGGCGAGCATCATACGCTGGGTCTGGCCGCCGGAGAGCTCCACGCCGTTCTCAAAAACCCGGCGTCCGACAGGCGTTTTGACGCCGTCGGGAAGGGACGCGGCCTTTTCTGCCAGCCCCGCCTGGTCGAGGCAGCGCTGCACGCGCTCCCCGTCGATCCCGTCTACCCGCTGCGCCACGTTTTCCGCCACGCTGGCTTCCAGCACGGAAAAATCCTGAAACACAGCCGAGAACAGCGTGTAATATTCGCGCCGGTTGTAGCGGCGGACGTCCTCCCCGTTCAGGAGCACGCGGCCCTGGGTGGGGTCGAGCAGGCCGCAGACAAGCCGTACCAGCGTCGATTTGCCCGCGCCGTTGAGACCGACGATCGCCAGCCGTTCGCCGGGACGGATGGTCAGGCAAATGTTGTGCAGCGTATCGGACTGCGCGCCCGGATAGCGGTAGGAGACGTTCTCAAGCCGCAGCTCGCAGGGAACGCGCAGAGGGGACGGCAGCGGCTCGCCGTCCTCAAACCGGAAGGGCTCCGGATATTCGAGAAATTCCCGAACGGCGGAGAGATCCAGACTTTGCCTGTGCAGCTGCGTCAGCATGTCGAGAATGCCCGTCACCCACTGGGTAAAGCCGGAGGCGGCGGTGAACCACAGCAGAAACTGAGACGCGCTCAGTCCGCCGTCGAGCGTGAGCCGGAGCAGGTAGGCGTAGGCGATCCCGTTGCGCAGCAGGGCGAGGAGCAGATCCACGACGTTCGCCCACAGATAGGACGCTTCCCGCTTGCGCAGAAAAGCGTGATACAGACGGGCGGCGCGCTCCCAGACGCCGCCCAGCCATTCGCCGAGACCGAAAATGCGGATGTCCTTGGCATGGGAGCGCCCGGACATCGTTTCCCGCAGATAAGCAATCTGCTTGAACGGTACGGCCTCCTCCTCGCGGTGGCGGTAGCCCCATCCGCTGAGCCTCCGGTTGACAAAATATCCGGCGGCGGTCGTTGCCAGAATCACGCAGAGCAGAAGCGGATGCAGGCCGGACAGGACGGCCAGATAAGCGGCAAAGCCGAGTACGTTCGTCAGCAGCTGCGTCCAGACGGTCCAGACGTATTCCGTTGCCTGCTGGTTTCCGGAGCAGGCGTCGCTCGCCTTGTTTTCGAGATCGCGGAACCGGGCCTCCATCAGGTTGGGAAAGGAGGTGTCCGCGAGCTTTTGGCTGATCTGCAGCAGGATGCTTTTGCGGACCTGTACGCGGCCGAACAGCGTGTTTTCGTCCAGGTAGCGCCGGAGCCCGGAAAGGAGCAGCAGCACCAGGCTGAAGCCCGCGATGGTGAGGAGAAGCTCCGCGAGCGGGGCGGACTCCTCCACCTTCTGCAGTACGGCCGGGGCGAGAAACAGCTCTGCCACGGTCTGCGAGGCCGTGACCGCCGCCAGCGCCGCGCACAGAAAAATGACGCTCCGGCAGCTTTGCCAGGCGTTGACGAGCATGAAGCCGGTGTTCTGCCACATGCTGTAGGGGGATTTTTTCTTCTTTTCCATTCTTGCCTCACCTCTGAGAATACGCCGGGCGGGGAGCGCCGGGGAGGGCCCCCGGATCCCGGGAAGCTCTCTTCCGCATTTTGTGAAAGCAGCGGGAGGGCGCTTCGTTTGCGGCGGGACGCGGCTTGACAGCGTCCGGTTTCCGCCGGCTGCTGAACATGATGGTAGCACAAAAATTCGTCCCCGGAGCATTCCGGGGACGAATTGCCGTTTTCGGGGGATAAACTGTAAAGGATTCGAGGAAAGCCGCATGCTTCCGGCGGCACGTACCGCGAAGATTTCCGCCGGCCGCTCCGCGCGCCTGTGGGAGAAATTCGGGCGCAGGCCGTTTCTCATGCGGCGCGCTTTACACCTGCGGGAGCAGGATTTCCGTGGTAAACGCGCCGTCCTCGCTGTTGCGGCTGAGATAGCCTTCAAGGCGCTCCACAATCGCGTCCACACGCACGAGGCCGAGGCCGTGTCCTTCCCCCTTGGTGCTGCGGAACAGACCGCCCTGCTTTTCCATCTTTTTTCCGGCGGTGAAATTGGTGAAGGAGAGGTACAGCTGCGTGTTTTTCATGTCCATGTAGACCCGGATCAGCCGTTTCTCCTCAGGCAGCTTCATGCTGGCCTCGATAGCGTTGTCAAAGAGGTTTCCGATGATGCAGCACAGATCGATCTCAGAGGATTTAAGCCGGACCGGAATATGCGCGTCCGCGATCACCTGGATGTTTCTGGATCTGGCCAGCGAAATTTTGGAGTTGAGAATCGCGTCCGTCATGGGGTTCCCGGTCTTGACGACGGTATCCACCTTCGTCAGATCCTCGTCGAGCAGATCGAGATACCGGCAAATGGCTTCCCAGTCCTGAGCGGCGGCGTAAGCCTTCATGGTCTGGATGTGGCCGCGGTAATCGTGCCGCCAGCCGCGCATCTGGCGGTACATGTTTTCCACCTCACGGTAGTGCGTTTCAATGAGCTCGCTCTGGTAGGCGGCGATCCGCTTCTCCGTTTTTCGGGAAAAGAATCCCATGGTTTCACCTCATTTGAATAATCGCCCGGTTGACGCCCTCGTACGCTCCCCGGGGGAGGGGGATGGCCGTGCCGTCGCTGAGCCGGATTTCTGTCTTTGTCACCCGGGAGATATACGTCAGGTTGACAAGCACCGAGCGTCCGGCGCGGTAAAAGCGCTCGTCGAGCTGCTTTTCGAGCTCGCCAAGCGTCATTTTGACCGTGCAGTCCTCGCGCGCGTGGAGGGTGACGTAATTTCCCATCACGTCCGCGTAGCGCAGCTGATGAATGGGGATCCGCACCAGCTCGCCGCCGGACGTCAGGTTCAGCACCGTCTCGTTTTTCCGCACCTTGTCCAGCGCGCGGTCGAGCACGGAAAACAGCTTTTCTTCCTTGACGGGTTTGACAAGATAGTGAAGGGCGGCGACTTCATAACCCTCGGCAATGTAGTCGGAGTATCCGGTGAGAAAGAGAATTTGAATCGTCTCGTTTTCCCTGCGGATCATTCGGGCGAGGCTGACCCCGTCCATGCTCCCCATTTCCACGTCGAGAATCAGAATATCGCAGCGCTTGTCCTCCTCATAGCGGAAAAGAAACGATTCCGCGGAGGGGAAGGTCTCCACCCGGACGGGGATGCCGGCGGCTTCGGCCCATTTCCGGACCAGCCGCTCCACATATTCCCGATCGCTTTTTTGGTCGTCGCAGACGGCAATGTGACAGCTTGTCATGAAATCCCTGCTTCCTTCCTGTCCGGCGGACGGGCTCCCCTGTGCCGGAGATCTGTCCGCCTGCTTGCCGGAAAGGGCCAAAAACGCTTGGCCCCTTTCCGTTTTTTGCAACTTAACTTAGTATAGCATAAACCGGCGTCGTGGGAACCGGAAAATAGTGGCTGTGCGTCCCCTCTCAGTCCTGCGGGAGGGCCGGAGAGATGGTGCGCAGCTCCCGGCCGGATTTGAGCACAAGCTGTAGCGCGGAGAAGGTGCCGCCGGACTGACGGCCGTCATAGACGGCGAGGACGCGCTGGGAGCGGTCGATCATAAAGCGGTTGCGGTAGCTGTAAACGCCGGGGGAATAGCGCTCGGAGAGAATATGCAGCTGTGAGCAGCCGTCGAGCAGGGCGCACGATTCCGGCGAGCGCCGCAGCGTCTGGATCCGCCCGCGGAACGGGATAGCGCCCTCGAGGCGGATTTGCGGGAAGCTCCGGGCGCGTTCGAGCACAAGCCTGGCAAAGAGCTGATCCGTTCCTTCCGCGAAGCCGGTGAGAAAGCAGGTGAAGCCGTCCTCAATGGCGCGGTCGATTTCGAGCGCCAGGGCGCGCTCCACGTAGGCCGCCCGGCCGGCCGGAATTTCCCGGTGGCCCGTGATGCAGCAGGTTTTCTCTTTCATCGTCTCTTCCTCATTTCCTGCGGGCAGAGTATGCTCCCATTCAAACGGGAGCCGCCGCTTTTCCCTTTTTTTATTATATATCAAATGGGGGGATACATCAAACAGAGAGACAGAAAAGAGGAAGGGAAAATTTTGCCGAAAAAGGTTCGGTTTGTTTTTATGAGTTTTTGTCCCGCGCGCTCTCCGCATAACGCCGGAGAGCGCGGTTACAATAGAGCCGACAGCCCGGAAAATTTTGCCTCTCCGGCTTTACGGGCCTGTCTTCCCGCGCTATAATAAAGAAAGCGGCGCCGCCGCACCTGAAACTGTGGACAGGCAAGGAGGACCCTCTGTGAATTGGCGTGACTGGATTGGCAACCTGAAGTTCACCAAGAAAATATTGTTTTACATCACCTATACCGTCGTGCTTGTCTTTGCCCTTTTTAATCTCAAGGAGATCGGCGGCTGGATCGGGCATTTTGTCGGTATCGCCTATCCTTTCATCATGGGCATTTCCATTGCCTTTGTGGTCAATGTGCTGCTCAAGTTTTACGAGGAGCGGGTGTTTGCATTTCTCAACCGGCGCGGCAGCCGGCTTTGGGAGAAGTGCCGCCGGGGCGTGTGCGTCTTTCTGTCGTTTCTCACGCTGATTCTGATTCTGACGGCCATCATTGTTTATGTGGTGCCGGAGTTTGTCTCCTCGCTGATGATTCTGGTGGATAACGCCCCTGTTTATATTGAACGCCTCTCGGGCGAGGCGACGCGGCTGCTCTCGGAGTTCAACATCACGCAGGAGCAGATCAACTCCCTCTCCATCGACTGGTCGTCCCTGATTACAAAGGCCACCGAGCTGACAAGCGGCCTGATGGATTCGGTCGTCGTGGTGACGACCTCCATTGCGAACGGCGTTTTTATCGTTGCGATGGGCTTTATTTTCTGCATGTATCTGCTGTTCGGCAAGGAAAAGCTTATCGGCAACCTCAAGAGGGTGCTTTATGCGTATCTTCCGCGCCGCGCGGCGCACCGGCTGATCGAGGTCGGAGCCCTTTCGAACCGGATTTTCTCAAACTTTGTGCGGGGCCAGCTCACGGAGGCGTGCATCTGGTTTGTCATGATCTATGTTGTGCTCACGTTTATCCTGCGCCTGCCGTATGCCGTGCTGATCAGCTGCATTGTGGCGCTGTGCAGCCTGGTTCCGATCATCGGGCCGTATATCTCGATGTTTACAGCGGGTTTTATTTTGCTTCTTGTCAACCCTTGGTATACGCTGACCTACATTATCGCCTTCCTGATTCTCCAGCAGATTGAGGGCAACCTCATTTACCCGCGCGTGGTCGGCACGTCGGTGGGACTGCCGGGAATCTGGGTGCTGTTTGCCATCATCGTGTGCGGAAATCTGATGGGGATTGCAGGCATCCTGCTCGGAATCCCCACGTTCTCCGTAATTTACACGCTGCTGCGCCAGTCGACGGCGCGCCGTCTGCGGGCAAGGCACATCACGAGCGCGCAGGCGATCGCCAACAATCCTTCCGGCCTGCGGGACGTTGAGGAGGAGGACGAGGATCTCGAGGAGCTCGAAATTCTCGACGGCCTTGAGCCCGATCCGGACAATGCGGACGCGTACGGCGAGGAGGACGGGCGCTGAGGCCGTCTTCTCATGCAAAACGATGGAAAGCGGTGCTCCCCTGGCGGGAGGGCCGAAAAGGAGGAACCCCTGCTATGCGAATTTTAGCCCTGGAGAGCTCCTGCGACGAGACGGCGGCGGCGGTGGTGGAGGACGGCAGACGCGTCCTCTCGAACGTTGTCGCCTCCCAGGTCGAGGAGCACAGACTGTACGGCGGCGTCGTGCCGGAGATTGCGTCGCGCCGTCACTGCGAGGCCGTCGCCGGTGTGACGCGCGAGGCGCTCTCGCAGGCCGGCGTGGCCCTGTCCGGCGTTGATGCTGTCGCCGTGACTTACGCGCCCGGCCTGATTGGCGCGCTGCTTGTGGGCGTGAGCTTTGCCAAGGGTCTTGCGCTCGCGGCGAAAAAGCCGCTTATCCCGGTGCATCATCTGCGCGGGCACATTGCGGCGAACTACATCACGACGCCGGATCTCGAGCCGCCGTTTCTCTGTCTTGTAGTTTCCGGCGGCCACAGCCACATCATTGAGGTGAAGGATTACACGGATCTGCATGTGATTGGACGCACGCGCGACGACGCGGCGGGAGAAGCCTTTGACAAGGCGGCCCGCGCCATGGGCATGCCGTATCCCGGCGGCGTGCAGATGGACCGCGTGGCCGAGGAGGGAAACGATCATGCCTTTGTGCTGCCCCGTCCGTCTGTGGACGGCGCGCCGTATGATTTCAGCTTTTCGGGCCTGAAGACGGCCGTCATCAATTTGCTGCACAACGCCTCCCAGAAGGGACAGACGGTGAACATTCCCGACCTTGCGGCGTCTTACCGGCGCGCCGTTGTGGAGTGCCTGGTGAAAAATTTTGTGCACGCGGCGAAGGATACCGGGGCAAAGACGCTGGTCATCGCGGGCGGCGTGTCGGCGAACTCCCTGCTGCGCCGCAGTCTCGAAGCCGAGTGCGCGAAAAACGGCTGGCGGTTTTGCCGCCCGGACCTCGCCCTGTGCGGCGACAACGCCGCGATGATCGGCGCGCAGGCGTATTATGAGGCTGTGGCGGGGCATACGGCGGGCATGTCTCTGAACGCGTGCGCGTCGATGGAGATCTCCTCTCTGTCGGAATGAGGAAAAATTTGAAAATATCTTGGCCCGTTCACACAAAATCAATTGATTATTTCTTAACAATGGATTATAATAAGGAAAGATATCGGCTGTTCGACCAGTGAAAGGAGAAACGATCGAAATGACTCAGAACAAGTCCGTTTTGAACTGGATTGAAAACATGAAAGAGCTTGTCACCCCCGACAACGTCGTGTGGCTGACCGGCGAGGAGGCCCAGCTTGAAGAGCTGCGCAAGCAGGCCTGCACGACCGGCGAGATGATTAAGCTCAATGAGGAGAAGCTGCCGGGCTGCTATCTGCACCGCACCGCCGTCAATGACGTTGCCCGTGTGGAGGACAGAACGTTCATCTGCTCCAAGAAGGAAGAGGACGCCGGCCCGACGAACCACTGGATGGATCCCGAGAAGGCCTACAAGATGCTCTATGATATCGCGAAGGGCAGCTACAAAGGCCGTACGATGTACGTCATCCCCTACTCCATGGGCCCTGTCGGCTCTCATTTCGCCAAGGTAGGCGTGGAGCTGACCGACTCCATCTATGTTGTTCTGAACATGGCCATCATGACCCGCATCGGCGACAAGGTGTGGGAGGCTCTGGGCGACAGCAACGACTGGGTGCGCGGCCTGCACTGCAAGTGCGACATTGACGCGGAGAAGCGTTATATCTGCCACTTCCCCGAGGACAACACCATTATTTCTGTGAACTCCGGTTACGGCGGAAACGTTCTGCTTGGCAAGAAGTGCTTCGCGCTGCGCATCGCTTCCTTCCAGGGCAAGAACGAGGGCTGGATGGCTGAGCATATGCTCATCCTGGGCCTGCAGAACCCGAAGGGCGAGATTAAGTATATCAGCGCTGCGTTCCCGTCCGCGTGCGGCAAGACCAACCTGGCCATGCTGATTCCGCCGGAGGGATATCGTGCGAAGGGCTACAAGGTCTGGACGGTCGGCGACGACATCGCCTGGATGCGCGTAGGCCCCGACGGCCGCCTGTGGGCCATCAACCCGGAGAACGGCTTCTTCGGCGTTGCTCCCGGCACCAACGAGAAGTCCAACCCGAACGCTCTGCACACCACCCGTCAGGGCACGATTTTCACGAACGTTGCGCATAACCTCGACGACAACACCGTGTGGTGGGAGGGCCTCGACAAGAATCCGCCGGCTAACGCCGTCGACTGGAAGGGCAACCCCTGGAACGGCAAGGAGAGCACCGAGAAGGGCGCTCATCCGAACAGCCGCTTCACCGCTCCCGCCAAGAACTGCCCCTGCATCAGCAGCGAGTTTGAGAACGGCGCGGGCGTGCCGATTTCCGCTATCGTGTTCGGCGGCCGCCGTGCACAGACCACTCCTCTCGTGTATCAGTCCCGTGACTGGAACAACGGCGTGTTCGTAGGCTCCATCATGGCTTCTGAGACCACCGCCGCCGCCACCGGCGCTGTGGGCGTGGTCCGCCGTGACCCCATGGCCATGCTGCCCTTCTGCGGCTACCACATGGGCGACTACTTCCAGCACTGGTTCGAGATGGGCGAGAAGCTGGGCGAGAACGCCCCCAAGATTTTCAACGTCAACTGGTTCCGTCTGGACAGCGAAGGCCACTTCCTGTGGCCCGGTTTCGGCGACAACTTCCGCGTGCTGGAGTGGATCCTCAAGCGCTGCGAGGGCAAGGTGGACGCCAAGGAGACCGCTATCGGCTATGTGCCCTACGCTGAGGACATCAACCTGGAGGGCATTCAGGACTTCGACATCGAGACCCTGAAGTCCATCCTGGAAGTGGACAAGGCTGCCTGGGCTAAGGAAGCCGAGGGCATTGAGGAGTTCTACAAGAAGTTCGGCGACAAGCTGCCTGCCGAGCTCAAGGAGCAGCTCGAAGGCCTGAAGGCCCGCCTCGCGAAGTAAGTTTTTCCCTTGATTTCCCGGCGGACAGGCCCTGTTCCGCCTGCGATAGAAACGCCCCTGCGGGATTTGCTCCCGCAGGGGCGTTTTGCGTCTCTTTCCGCTGTCTTCCCCGCGCGCTGCACGTGCGGTTTTTCCACCGGACATGCACTGCCGCGTGGAAAAAGGGGCCAGTGCGCGCAAAAACCAGAAAAAGGCGCAACAAGGCGCG
>ERZ779885.4207-NODE-4207-length-11410-cov-2.332981_pt1 | contig 11410 bp, 11 predicted proteins | sample MGYA00511554_ERZ779885 | MGnify/ENA primary metagenome ERZ779885 (study PRJEB29588, sample SAMEA2160998) | human gut metagenome | biome: human gut; feature: human-associated habitat; material: faeces | place: Denmark | collected 2008/2010 ... | reverse complement strand
CGTAGGAGAGGGCGGCGTAGAAATCCTCGCCGAAGACGGCGGTGAGGGGTTCACGGAGAAATTCGTAGACGCGGATTCCTTCCCGGCGGCCTTTCTCATAGGCATCCTTGCATATTCACCAACGATGGAGATTGAGCGCCTTGCCGCCGCCGGTGAGTCTGGTGACGCGTACCGGGTAGAGCCAGCAGGACTGAGGCTTGCGGAACTTGCAGGTTCCCTGGAAGAAACACCTCTCGATGGAGCAGAAGCAGTTCCCGTCCTCGTCGAATGTGGTGTAGGCGCACTCCTCGGTCTGATCCACGACGGGCGTCACGATGTCACCGTCACGGTCGATGGAGAAGAAACCCTCCTTGCCGATCTGCGCGCGGCCCTGCGGCCTCATGAGTTTTGAATATACAGGATAACCCTCTTCCAAAGGCTCCAGCTCTGACTCCTCCAACGGGGCCCCGCTGTCCCCGATGATGCAGCAGCAACCTTTGCACACTGCGTAGTCGCAGGCGAAATGTTCAGTGACAACATCTTCTGACACAAGGACATCACCAATCTGGATGATGGTCCCGAACTTATTGTTTGACGACATATTCGATTCTCATTCCTTCGGACAACGCTGCGAAGATTTCCTTTACCTTGTCGGCGGAGACACTGCCGATCCTGCCGGCATAGCCCGTCAGCACGTCCTTACCTCCGGAATAGCGCATCAGGACCGCGTCGATGTAGTTGTCCGGATCGGCGAGATAGGTCGAGTAGCTGTTGGTCAGCAATGACTTGCATGCCGCAAGCTCGGCGGGAGCTATCGGATTTGAAAGCACGTTCTCGATTACCTTGCGGGCCTCCACGAGGGAACGCATCGGCTGATCCGAACCGCTTTTCACGCCGTAGGGGAGGCCACACTCCGGCACCGGAGTGCAGGTGAAGATCAGCTCCAGAGCCTCCTGAGGCCAGATGCTGAAACGATCGGACATCCTCACGCTGAATCCATGTTCGGCCATCACTCCGGTCAGACGACGCTGGAGCGCAAGACCGGCGACCTTGAATGCCATGTAGTTCTCTGTCGTGAACGGTTCGGCGCACGCTAAGGCCACGCTGAGGCTGACAGGGGAATCCTCTCTTGTGTAGGTCGTGGATCCGCTGCGAAGCTTGTAGGGGTTGAACTGGCGGACAGACTGGGTCTTGCTCACCCTGAAACCACCCAGGTACTGGCAAAGAATCTTCTGGACGGATTCGGCGGACAGATCCCCGAGCAGGACAAGCACGCCGTCATTAGCCCTTATGAACTGGTCGTCGAAGAATGCCGAGGCGACATCCAGCGTGCGCGCCGTAAGGCCGGTCGGAGTCTTCACAGAGGAATAGTTGTAGTCCTGGTACATGAGACTGTCCAGATAGGCAGGCTTAAGGGATGCGAGTTCCATCCTACGCCACGAATCGAAGGCCTGCACCGAAGGTCTCCTCAGATTGGCGGCAGAGAGCAAAGCCTTGAGAGTCAAGACAAATCTGTTGGATTGCGCCGACCCGTAGAGTCTCGTGTCTGATGTCGAGACAGCGCAGTTCATCTCCACTCCGTTGGCTCTGAGGAGCTTGTCGAAATCTCTTCCGGACATGCCCGCGATGTTGCACAGGCCGAACATGTCCGAGAAGAAGGCTCCCTCGCCGCGGCGCAGATCGCGCACGGTGGAGAAGCCACCCTTGATCATGAAAGAGTAGCTGAACCTTCCGGATGTAGGCATCTTCTTGTAAATCACCTTCATGCCGTTGGAGAAAGTCCACATCTCTCCTCCGGAGACCGGTTCCGGAGACACGGACTTCATCTTGACCTTGTTTTTCTCGTTCCACAGGGCGGACGTGTCCTTGATGGCCGTCCTCCATTTGTAGGAAGGCTTGTCCAGCAGAGAGACGCAGTCGGTGGCCGAGGGGAAAACCACAGGCCAGAACCATTCGTCGTAGTCCTCCTCGTCGCCTGTCCAGGTCACCTTAGGTGTCTTCATGTCCGAAAGCAGCGCCGCCGCATAGCTGTTGAACAGATCCGTCTCGGCCTCGGCGGACATATTCCTTGAGGAATAGAATGTCGCCTTGGTGGCCGGGGCGGCCAGATCAGAGCCATAGAGATAGGAAGAGACGCACCTTTGGACAAGCGCGTCGTTGGTCTGAGGCTTGTAATAGCCGCTCAGCACGGAGTTGCGTGCGACGAGATATTCCTTCACCTCGACCCCTTTCGAACAGATCTCCGACAGGACGGAAGCCACCGCCAAGGATGCCGGCATAAGCTGGCTCCGTGTGGTACGCACGCCCACGCTGAACATCTCGTCGCCTGAGCCAGAGGCACTTCCGAAATAATCCACCGTCAACTCCCGGGCAGGAATATCCCGCGTCATGAGGGACTCCCGCAGACGGACTCCGACAATCCCCCGGAGGGACTCGGAGAAAAGCTCGGAGATGAACGGCTGGATCGTGTTCATCTGGTCGTCCGGCGTCCTCGGGGAACGGAACGCAACCGTCAGCGAAGACTCCTTGGACGGGATGAATGAATATTCCGCCTCCTCCGAAGGTCTCCAGACATATTCCTTCTTCTTGTAGAAGGGAGTCCGGGAAGGCACCATCAAGGAGAAGACGTTCATTCTCTCTATGATGGCGGCAGGGTTGATGTCGCCCGCGATGATGACCGCGTGCGGACAAGGCTGGACCGAGATGAGGTCGAACAGCATCAGCAGAGTGGTGTCCGAGGCGGCCTGGTCGAAGACGGGGACATCATCGAATCTGAATATGCTCGCTTCGTCCCTGAAGGAGACATAACCCTCCGGACGGCAGCCTATTCCTTTGCGGGACAGGAACTTGTAGGGAATCGTCTTGTTGAAGTGGGGCAGGGACGAGAGTTCTTTCCTCGCCGCCAGTGAGTCAATCCTTCCTTTTCCGACGAGGGCGAAATCGGCCACACCCTTCATCGAAGGGTTCGTCACAAGGTAGTAAGTGATTCCGTTTGTAAGATTGCCGGTGGTGACCGCTCCGTCCTTAGGAAAAACGGGCAGAGTCTGCGCTGGCATCATAATTGAAAAACCAAGCAGGGCAAAGCAAATAATTATTTTGACCGTATGACGCATCATTTCACCTCCTGTTAAAGCAAAAATAACCAATAATGTGCATTTGACACAAATTTTTATTACATTTGTGATTACTGCCATCATTATGGAATATAGTTAAACATAAATTTTTAATACAATGAAAAAGTTTATTCTCGCGATCGCGGCCGCGTTTATGGCCGCAAGCATGGTGTCCGCCCAGGACATGGCTCAGGCTACCGAACTCTACAATAATGGAGCCACAGCCATCTCGATGAAGAATTGGACCGAGGCTCTCGACTATTTCCAGAAGGCTCTCGAAATGGGTAAGACGATTGGCGCCGACGCCGATGAGCTCGTGACGAACTGCAAGAACGCCATCCCTGGTGTGGCTCTTGAGATCGCCAAGGATCTGATCAAGGACAAGAAGTACGAGGAGGCTGAGACGAAGCTTGCGGAGGTCGAGAAGATCGCCACTGAATATGAGAATGCCGAGGTTGCCGAAAGGGCGAAGGAACTCGTTCCGCAGATGTGGATGCAGAAGGGCGTGGACGCTCTCAAGCTGAAGGACTTCGCGACTGCGGCTGACGGATTCGCAAAATCCTACGCCATCGACACGACCGCCGGCAGGACCGCTCTTCTTCTGGGCCAGGCTCTCGGCGCCCAGGGCAAGACCGAGGAGGCCATCGAGGCTTTCCAGCACGCCGCTTGGAACGGAGAGGAGGCTGAGGCCAAGGAGCAGATGTCCAACATCTATGTAAGGCAGGCCAACGCCGCCCTCAAGGGACAGAAGTTCGCCGATGCCGTGAAGGCCGCTGATAAGGCCAACAGCTATTCCGAGAACGCCACCGCCTACCTCATCGCAGGTCAGAGCTCACAGAAACTCAGCAAGAACGCTGACGCCATCAAGTACTTCGAGAAGTATCTTGAGATGAAACCGGACGCCAAGAACGCTCCTGCCATCACCTTCACCGTAGCCGCTCTCTACCAGGGCGCGAAGAACAACGCCAAGGCTCTTGAGTTCTACAAGAAGGTTCAGGATGATCCTAAGTTCGGCGACCAGGCCAAGCAGATGATTACTTCCCTCAGCAAGTAATCAATGGAATTTCTCGAATTGCTTGCTCCGGCAAGGAATGCTGACATCGGCATCGCGGCGATTGACTGCGGTGCCGATGCCGTGTATATCGCCGGGCCTGCGTTCGGGGCAAGACAAGCCGCCGGCAACTCCATGAAGGACATCCGGAGGCTCACTGAGTATGCCCATCGCTTCGGTGCACGCATATTCTTGACTCTCAACACGATTCTGTTTGACGATGAGCTTGCCGAGGCGGAAAGGCTTCTTGCCGAGGCCAAGGATGCGGGAGTTGACGCGATCATCGCCCAGGATCTAGCCGTCTGGCAAATGACGGATCTTCCAGTCCACGCGTCCACGCAATGTGCGGTCAGAACACCGGAGAAAGCCGGATTCTATGAAGGTCTCGGCGCCTCCAGGATTGTTCTGGAGAGGGAAATGTCGCTTGAACAGATCCGGAGCGTAAGGTCAGCTGTCGGCTGCGAACTGGAGTTTTTCGTCCACGGCGCGCTTTGCGTCTGCTACAGCGGCCAGTGCTACATGTCCGAACGGATCAGCGGGCGGAGCGCCAACAGAGGGGAATGCATCCAGGCCTGCCGGTCTCTCTACGACCTCGTGGACGATTCGGGCAGGGTGCTGGCGCGGAACAAGGCCCTGCTGTCGCTGAAGGACTACAACCTGGTGGACAGGCTTGCCGATCTGGCGGATGCGGGAATGTGCTCGTTCAAGATCGAGGGGCGGCTGAAGAGCGTTTCCTATGTGCGGAATGTCGTGCGGGCATATTCATCGGCATTGGACAAATTGGTCGCCGTGAATCCGGCAAAATACCGTAGGGTGTCGTTCGGGCGCTGCGAGGGTGGATTCGCGCCGGATCTGGGCAAGACATTCAACCGTGGCTACACGCAGTTGTTCCTTGACGGGAAACGTTCAGGCCGATGGTCTTCGATGGATGCGCCGAAATCGATCGGCGAGGAGGTCGGGACGGTGGTCTCCGTCGCTCCGGCGAGTGGTTCCGCGCGGGGTTTTAAGAGTGGTTCCCCGGCCATGGGCCGCCGTGAGGCCATGGGGGACATCATCGTCACCGTCAGGCTAAGGGATCAAAGTGTGCGTCTGCAGAACGGAGACGGTTTCTCGTTCATGGCCAAAGGCCGCGGAGAGATTGTCGGTTTCCGGGGTGATGTCTGCCAGGGGAGCCGCATAATCTGCCGCAATGTCCAAGGTCTTTATCCCGGCGCGAGGCTTTATCGTAACCTCAGCGCCGCCTTCGAGAAGGAGTTGGAGTCCAACCTGCCGTCCAGGACGATTCCGGTCGAGGTGGACGTGGCTGTGCGGTCGGATAAACAAATATATTCATTGAAAATCAAGGCCCAAAGTCAGGATGGACGAGTCGTGGAACTGGAGCGTGAGGCCGGAACGCAGGTGGCGGAGAATGCGGAGAGGATGCGGTCGTTGTTCTCGGCCCAGATCTCCAAGGCTTCGGGAATATATTCATTCACTCTTCGCTCCCTTGACGCCCCCGGCGGCGCACTGCCTTTCCTTCCCGCGTCGGCTCTGAACGCCATCAGGCGCGATGTGGCCGCCGCCCTGCCGGCAAATCCCGGCAGAAGGATGTCGGATGCTTCCAAAGTTCTTGATATTCAAGATAATTCATCGGATGACGTACGCCTGACGTACAAGGCCAACGTTGCTAACCACCTCGCCCGTGAGACCTATCTCTCCCTAGGCGCGGCTTCGGTGGACAATGCCTTCGAGCTCTCCCACCGCCCCGATGCCGAGCTGATGCGCACCAAGTACTGCATCCGCCATGAACTCGGCCTCTGCCCGGTACATCCAAACGCCAGAGAGCTCCGCCCGGCATCCAGATTGGCAACCTCGCCGGCGACCACCTCGCCCGAACCCTCTTCCGCCGCCCGTCTGTTCCTGACCAACAACGGCAAACGTTACCCCCTCGCCTTCGACTGCTCCCGCTGCGAGATGATCGTCAAGGCGGACCGTAAGTAAGCCGGCATCTTCGATAACGGTCTTTAGGCCTTGTCGTTCTGGGCCAGCAGGGCCATCGCCGCGTCGTAGTCGGCGGCGTTCACCTTGACCTCCACGGGATCAACATAGTTCAGTGAGACGTAGGAGGAATTCTCCCCGAACACTGCGGCAGGAATGCCGTTCTCGTTGAGCATGCCCGCTGTGATGTGGGCGCTCATCGCGTCGCTGAATTTGGCGACAGTCTTGAGTTCTTCTGCCATAGTCTTTGAATATTAAAGGTTTATAGTTGTGTGCTTGTGACGCTCATGCGCCACGCTGACATATTCATAGCTCATCTTTCCTCGCTTGCGGAGGGGTCTCAGTCCTCGTCGGCCGCGCGGAACTTGTACTCCAGGCCGCCGACAATCCGCACCACCTCCTTGGTGAGTCCCTCGACCTCGAAGCCACCCATCTCGCGGGTCATCGTGATCCTGTCCTCCATCATCTTGACCAGGGCGCTGAACTTCGAGCGGAGTCGGAAGGTCATGTTCTCGCCGTTCTCGCTTTCGAGACGGTAGCCGCGCGCTTCCATATATTCAATAATCCCGCCACGGATGTCGGAGAACTCGCCGTTGATTATTGCGGATCTTTTGATGAACCCGAACCGAGGGTAGAATGCCGACACGAATGCGAACAGCAACGCAATCTGCCACAGCGACTTGTAGCCGTCCCTGAACATCAGGCTGACATCCGGCTTGACTACTCCGATAAGCACCAGGGCCGCCATGATGACCACGAACAGGAAGGTGAAATAGAAAAAGTATTTGACGGATCTTACAAAGTATTTCATAAATAGTCCGATTTTTGCTAACCAAACAAAGATATGAAATAGTTTTGTTATTTTTGTGTCGTTAAACATTAAATCGGAAGATTATGGCAGAAATAGATCCTATCCAGGAGCGCCGTGAGCGCGAAGAGCAGGAAAGAAAGAATGAAAGCCTCAAGAAAACTATGTGGGCTCTTGTGGCTGTGGCGTGTCTGCTCGCCGCGGGACTTGCTTACATTTGGTTCTCAAAGTCCAGCCTTGTCAAGGACCTTAACGCTGAGAAGGAGGACCTTACCCAGCAGATGATCGCCCTCAAGGGAGACTACGACAGCCTTTCATCTGACTATGCATCGATCAACAGCCAGCTGGACTCCTCCAAGGAAGAGGTCAACCAGTTGATAGAGAGGATCCAGAAGACCGAGGCCACGAACCGTCGCAAGATGCGTCAGTACGAGAAGGAACTCGGAACCCTTCGCAGCATCATGAGAAACTACATAGTGCAGATTGACTCGCTCAACACATTGAACCACAAGCTGACAGCCGATGCCGCCGCCGCGCGCCGCGAGGCCGCGGAGAGCCGTGCGGAGAACGCTGACCTCAAGGGACAGGTCGAGAACCTTTCCGGTCAGGTGGCCGCCGGTTCCGTGATCAAGTCAAGGGGACTGAGCGTCGCCGCCTACAACGGTTCCGACAAGGTTACTGACCGCAGCAGCAGGGCGGAAAGGCTCTTGGCCTCGCTGAGTCTGGTCGAGAACGATCTGGCTCCGAGGGGTCCGGTGAGAGTCTACCTGCGCGTGAAGGATCCGGACGGGATTCTCCTGACCAACAGCAACCAGACATCGTTCACGTTCAACGGACAGACGATGGTCGCATCCGCATCCCGTCAGGTGGACTACGAAGGAAAGGAGGTCGAGCTGAGCATCTACCTGAACGACATCCCTTCCTATCAGGCTGGCATCTACACGGTTGAGGCCTACACGACCCAGGCTTTCCTCGGCAAGACCGAACTCTTGCTCCGCTAACCCGTGATCTACCTCCATGTCCCTTTCTGCGGAAGTTTCTGCACCTATTGCGACTTCTATTCGGAAATCTGTCGCGGCGGGCGGGCTTTCAATGAATATGCGGACGCGGTCCTGAAGGAAGTCAACGATCGAAGGGAGGAAATTTGCATGAATATGTCCGCTCCCGGAGCGGTCAACACTCTCTACATAGGAGGAGGCACCCCATCGGTGCTTCCTCTTGATGTTTTGTCACGGATTGTCGGTGCGGTTTCCCAGACTGAACGGCTTTCTTTGGTCACTGAGCCTGTCGAAGTGACCACCCCGACAGAACTCTTCGATGAGTTTACCGTTGAAGTGAATCCCGAAGATATAGTGGAAAAAGGCCGTGAATATGTCCGCGGACTTCTTGCCTTGGGTGTGAACAGGGTCAGCATGGGGATCCAGTCATTCAACGATGACATTCTCCGTTGGATGAACCGCCGCCACGATGCAGGGAATGCCGTCAAGGCTTTCCATATCCTTCGCGAAAGCGGAGTCCGGAACATCAGCATTGACCTGATCTTTGGCATATCCCAACTGACGGACGAGACCTGGAAAGACACGATCGAAAAGGCCTTGGAACTTTCTCCAGAGCATATTTCGGCCTACCAACTGTCAATAGAGGAAGGAAGCGCCCTTGCCAAGATGGTAGCCGACGGGCGTTACGTTGAGGCTTCCGAGGAACAATGTCGCCGGCAGTACGACATCCTGTGCAGATGTCTTGGGCGGTCCGGCTACCATCATTACGAAATCTCCAATTTCGCAAAGCCCGGCTTCGAAGCCGTCCACAACAGCGCCTATTGGCGCCGGGCACCGTACATCGGCCTCGGCCCAGGCGCCCATTCACTGACCGGCGACATCCGCTCCTGGAACAGTCAGGAACTTCCGCACAGAAGTACGGACGGTTCCCCGGCGACATATTCAAGAACCTCCGAGACCCTTTCGCCCGAGAACATCAGAGTAGAGAGGATCATGCTCTCCCTCCGCACCGACAAAGGCTTGGAAGCCGCGGAACTATATTCATTGGCCGACCGCGCGGTCATTAATTCCCTTTTGAGTGAAGGTGCCCTTGAAAAGCAAGGCGGCAGCATCCGCATCCCCGAATCCCGCCTCTTCACCTCCGACGAGATAATCCGCGAACTGATCTGATACTCCGCTTGTCCCTTTGACCCTGCCGCAAAAAAAATTGGACTCCGGCGTACCCTGTCGTGATTGATGTATCTATCAAAGTTATAATGTCTTACATTGTAAATATGACATTTTATCATTTTATGATAATCATTTTATGATAAAAATGCGCTTTGTCGAAGGTGGCGACCGTGTCAATGAAGCCTCAAGGAGTGGTTTCTTCGGGGGTATCACCGAAAATATTTCTGTTTTTTATGAATTCTATATGTTTCTTTCTGTTTCCTTTCATTAGGAATGCCTAACTTGCGGTCGTGTTCCGGGAGGAATCGCGGGACATTTTGACAAACAGACATGATTCACTTCAACTATGGAGACTTCAGAGAGAAACGAGGCCGTCAGGCGGAAGGCCGATGACCAGACTACCATTAACCAAGAGACCATTAGACATGGTGCCTTCGAAAAGGAGGCTCCGGATCAGGGGACGATGTCCGCCGGGGATCAGTACCGGAAGCTGTACCGGCACTGCCGGAAGCTGATGGGGAGGGCTCTGAGCGCGGCAGGCCAAGGGGATAGAGAAAGGGTATAGAGAAGGTTGCCTAGTCGTTGCTGTCCTTGGGAGTCCCTGTAGATCAGATCACGGCGGCCACAGACATGACCACTGAGCAGGTTGAAACTCTGAAGTAATAATTTCGTAACATATAACAGATTGGTAGTAAGTAAAGCACGTTTGTGGTCTGAAAATTCATACCACGTGCTTGCTTGATTCGCTAACTTATATGATAAGTGCCACGCCGAGACAATGGTCGTGGAAAGGGAAACTGGACTATGACGGGGAACTTTACTTTTACGGAAGTCTTTACCGCGCTCGGCGACCTTTTGATGCCGCGGGAGTGCATTGTCTGCGGGCGGATTCTCACCCTTCGCGAGAGTCACATCTGTATTGACTGTCTTGCCGACCTGCCCAGAACGTTTTTCTCGAATATGCCGCACAACCAAATGGCAGACAGATTCAACTCACTGATCCAGCGGGATTTGGATGCAACCGGAGGTTTTGAGGAATATTCCCGGGCCACTTCTCTGTTCTTTTACCGTTCCCAGACCGGCTACAGGCTGATCACCCAAAGGTTAAAGTACCACCACGACTACCAGGCAGGACGTTATTTCGCATCGATGCTTGGCCGGGACATGTCTGCGTCTTCGCTTTACAGTGATGTTGATGCCGTGATTCCCGTTCCTTTGCATTGGACGCGGCGGTGGTCAAGAGGGCATAATCAGGCCGAGATCATAGCCGATATCCTGGCGCGCTCGCTCAAGGCGGAACTTCGTTCAGACATCCTTAGTCGTCCGCATCGTACCCGCACCCAAACCAAACTCTCGGTCAAAGACAAGACTCGCAATGTCGCAGGCGCCTTTCAGGTAAACCGGCTGAAGAATGTCACTGAATATTCGCACATCCTGCTGGTGGATGATGTTTTCACGACGGGGGCGACGCTTCATGCCTGCCACAGGGCGTTGAGAGCCGCTTTTCCGCCGCACGTCCGCATAAGTGTCGCCACACTCGCCTGTGTGGGAATATGACAGGAACCTTACTTCCTGCTTACGAATCATAAGGAGAAACGTTTTAAATCTGTGATTTACCGAATTAACGTGCTTTGGAAGCCGTGAGCCGCTGGCTTATTAAAACCAACTAAAATTTCCCTTATTGTTTATAGAACTGGAAATAAAACGGTTAAGTAGAATAATCGGCGAAAAATGCAAAAAAATATTAAAAAATATTTGCATGTATAAAAAAAAAGCTGTACCTTTGTACTCGGGTTGAGCAAGGAGGTTCTCTCCCCGATCAACCTATTGGTTATTAGTTTTAGTGTTATTAATTATGTGGTTAGAGTGAGAGTCCACGCGGGATGCGTCGACGCTCATTTTTTTTGTATTCTCCCCTACCCTCATCCACGGAAAAGCCGTTCCGGTGGATAAACTGGGCAAGGCTGGACGGCCATCCACGGGAAAGCCGTTCCGGTGGACAAACTGGGCAAGACCGGACGGCCATCCACGGAAAAGGCAGTTTTGGTGGACAAACCGGGGCTTCACCAGGGGGACAGTGCCTTGGGCTTGCCGCCACACTTGCCCAACCGCCGGACTATTCGTAAATTTGCCGGTAGAAATATTCGATAACTATGGTAGAGATTGGAATAAAAGGCCGTCAGGAGGAAATCGTGACGGAGGATTTGACCGCGAGCCACATCGGGAGCGGAAGTGTCAGGGTGTTCGCGCCACCTATGATGATCGCCGTGAGGGCTATGCCGTTCTGCATGTGCAGACGCCCCAGATGCAAAAG
>ERZ779885.4204-NODE-4204-length-11421-cov-4.480732_pt1 | contig 11421 bp, 7 predicted proteins | sample MGYA00511554_ERZ779885 | MGnify/ENA primary metagenome ERZ779885 (study PRJEB29588, sample SAMEA2160998) | human gut metagenome | biome: human gut; feature: human-associated habitat; material: faeces | place: Denmark | collected 2008/2010 ... | reverse complement strand
CTTCCGATACCCAAAACACACTGACCGACACTAGCAACAATATGTATTTGATGAATATATGCATAACGCTATCCTTCCAACATTAAAATCGAAATATTTGCGATCCAACTCTACTCATGTCTCATTTTCCACAATATAGAAACATTTTCCTTTTTCGTATATATTTCTTATTTCGAACCAAAAAGCAATTTTCTTATCGGGCATTGGAAAGCTTCGTCAAATTACGGGTTTTCGCCACTCCCATAAATAGCGGCAAGAACAGGAACAGTCCCAATAACGACATTATCAGCCCACCGATTGTGCCGATCGCCAAAGAAAACCAGAAATCGTTTCTTTCCGCTCCGACGAGAAACGGCAGGAATCCCAATATCGTAGAAACAATCGTAAGTATAATGGGTATGATCTTGGTATTCCAAGCTTTGAGATAACTCGATAAAACAGATAATCCCGGTTGTCGACGACGAATGGCATTGTATTCGTTAAGGAGATAGATACCGGCATTGACCGTTATACCGCACAATAAAACAAACGCCGCAAAACCGCCTTGGTCGAATCGTATGCCGAAAAGATAAAACGTAAGAAACGCTCCTATGTAAGAGATAGGTATGAGCAATATGATAAGAAACGGTTGTTGTAATGAATTGAAAAGTATGCTCGAAATAAAAAATATAATAGCTACGACCAGCAATAACAACAATACATGGGTATAATCATCGGAATCGCCCCGCCAAGAACGCCGAGGTATCTCGGCTGTATAACCAAGAGGCAAAATTTCGTTCAAAGCTTCCACCTCTTCTTCCAAACGCTTATTCCCTTGCTGATATGATCCTATGTAGGTAAACTGCACGACAAGTACATATTGCTGGTTTTCCTTCCGTATACTTTGCGGTGCATCTTCTCTTGTAATTGTTGCCAATGAACTTAGTTTCACACTGCGCCCTTGCAGCGGAACCGGTATGTTTTCCAATGCCCAAATATCGTACTCTCGCCCTAATGAAGATACTAAACGGACTTTTTCATTTTTACCCTCGTAAAAAACCGTTCCGCAAGAAATATCCTGACCAAAAACCGGTTTTAACGCCGCATATAGTTGTTGTGTCGAAACATTTTCCTCTGCCATTCGCCGCTTATCCAAAGAAAGATAATATTCGGTATAATCGTCTTTCCAATAAGATTGCTCGGAATTGATGGTTATATCCCTTATACGGCGATACTGCAAAAGTCGATTGCGTAATGTATCGGCCCAAGCATACAACTCATCATAATTATAACCATATAGTGTAACGACTTTATCGCCGGCACTCTCGCGCACATCGTTGTTGAACGAATCCATAGGCAGACCATACACGCTCCAACTTCCACCGCCCAACTCCAACGCCTTACTCACGATGTCGGAATTAAGGAAATAGGGAAAACCATTATCCAATGCCTCCCGGGTAAAATAAATACTGATACTTGCCCGCCGAGCGCTCGAAACCGAAGTCTGAAACTGTCGTATTTCGGGAAAAGAGGTCAAGTACTGCTCCATACGAGAGATTAAAGTATTCATCTGTTCGAGAGTCGCACCATTGGGTAACGTTGCATTGACATGAAGGACAATTTCACCCTCTTCGTCCCGATCATAATAACTGCCTCTATTCCCTACATGTTGGGTAAAAAGCCTGAGCGTCCCACCCAACACCTTATCAACGACCGGCCGTATATGCTCGCGATAGGTATCATGGTCAAATATCTTATTATAAATATCCACTCCCCAACTTTCACCTTTCATCTTCTCGGGCAAGAGATAAACCGGTAAACCGAAAGCCAGTACAATAAACACAATCACCCACCCTCGATACCGGGAAACAAACACGATCGTCTTTCCATAAAAACGGGTAAAGCGTACAGTCATACGTTTTCTTTTCGCTCCCCGACCCGAATAGCCCCGGCTTCGCACAAGCGTGATTTTTTCAATAACCGAGGGAACGAAAAAGAGTGCAACAAACAGGGATATCAATAAATTGATGATAATAACCGCTGCAAAATCTTGTAAATTCAGGCGTACTTTTTCGTCCATAAAAAAGAGGATAGAAAGAGCCCCGACGGTGGTCAACGTAGCCGCCAAGATAGAAAGGAATGTTTTCAGATCCTTGCGGCGTAAATAATGGTCGGTCATTACGATGGTATTATCGATGACGAGATTCAACGAAATCGTAATACCCGCCAGAGAATATAGCTGTATTTCAAGGTCGAACAGATAATAAAAAATTACGGCAACCGAAATATTTACAGCAAGAGATACCGTAATGAGAAACAGATAGCGCACATTACGCGTAATAAGAAACACAAACAACAGTAGAATCAATACTGTGAGTCCTGTACGGAAGTAAATCCGTTGCAATTCTTCATTTATATAATCGGTTGCATCGTAGCTTTTATGAAGTTCGTACCCGACCGGGAATTTCTCCTGTACTTGTGCTAGAACCTGTATGATATCTTCTTTCAACAACAGCTGATTGACCCTTTTTTCAGATGTGATATTCAGGTAAATTGAATTCAAACCATTGATGCGGTAATAGCTTGTAGGCTCTGCTTCCTGTCGGGAAATACGCACAAGAGACGACAAAGGGAATATTCTTCCGTCCGAAGATTGTACCCTCACCGCTTCGGGAGCAAAATCAGAATCAGGCTCATCGGTCGTCAACACGACCCGTATCCAGCTTTCCTCTTCATTATTCTCTAAACGGCATATTCCCAATTCTTCTTTTTCGACACGTCCCGACAACGCCCTTTGAATATCCGAGACGGAAACATCCAGATGCGACAACCGTTCCCTGTCATAATTCAATGTCCACTCCATCGGAGTGGCACCGGTCAATTCTACTTTGGAAACGCCCGACAGACGACCGACAGCAGGGACGATATTATCCTCGGCATATTGCAAAATATAAGCAGGAGCTGCCGGAGCATTGAGTGTATAAACCATAAAGGGACGGGAAGAACGGCTCTCGGAATAACGCGCCGATACCAGTGGATAACTTACCGTCTCGGGCAACTGCGGCCACATCTGGCGTACGAGTGTGGAAATCTCAAAACGCACAGCATCGATATCGGCGTGTTTGTCAAGTCGTACCGTAATACGTCCACTTCCGTCATCCGATACCGAATTGATGCGGCTCACCCCCCGCACACGGGACAGCATACCTTCGAGACGGCTGGTTACTTCGGCCTCGATAATCCGGGCGGAGGCATTACGCATCGAAAACGATATCGTAAGCGTAGGCATCTCCTTTGTCGGCGACAACTTCACCGGCAATTGTGGAACAAGCGCAATCCCTATCAACGAAAGACATAAAAAGAGTACGATCCACGTAAAAAACGATATGTTCGCCAAACGACTTTTCATCGAACAATCTTATTGTCGAAATCGAATTTTTCGTACAACGAAACATTCCATTCGAAATCATAAAGTGTCAGCCGCCGTATTTTATAATAATTCCCCCAATAGTTTTGCAACGCCGTAATATAGTTACGCTGGGCTGTTTGTTGACGATTGAGGGATAAACTCAAACTGTTGACATCGGCTTTCCCGATGATAAAGCGCCGGCATGTTTGCATATAAGCATCTTCGGCCAGCCGTAACGCCTGCGCCGCACTGGCGAGCATTTTTTGTTGTACATTGAAGTCCCGAACCGTAACGACGATCTCCTGCTCGACACTCTGTTTTTCTTGTTGCGAAGTGATATAAGCCACATTCAATTCGTTCTTTGCCATATTGTACTTGCCCCGGGCTACTCCCCAATCGACAAGAGGAATGGAGAGACTGAGCGAAACGACTTCCTGTTGCAATGGGTTACGATAGGCATCTCCCAAACGGTCGGAAACCTGATTGAGCCCCACACTGGCATTTACGCTGGCATTGAAACGAGACTGTTTCCGTGTACGGTCGACAGCTTGTTCCGCTTCCAAAACGGTCTGTTCCTGCTCATAATAGACCGGATTATTTTCTCGTGCATATACTATGGCTTTCTCCACAGGGATTACGACCAAACGCGGATTAGATGGCAAAATGAGTGATATATGCACATCTTTCGGTAGATTCAAGAACGAAACAAGCGCATACATGGCCTTATCGAGCTGTATCCGTGCATTCTCCAAAGAATTGCGGGCATTGACCATGTCGAGCTCCAACGTAAGCAGATCGGATTTTTCGATTGCCGCAATCTTATAACGTTCCAATCCGATACGGTAAAGCGTATCGCTCGTAGACACATCGCTCAAAGCCATATCGTAATTGCTTTGAGCCATTGCCAAAGAAAAAAAATAGTTTACAGCATTTTCCGATACTTGCTCCGTATTATAGACATATTGCCGTCGGACTTTTTCATAACGTACCGGCTCTATTTTCCTTTCCCAACGAAACGCATTATAACCGATCAGACTCTGCGAATACCCTACCCGTATGGGAACCGTCGAAAATTGAGTAGACGTCGATGCTCCGAAATTCCGCATATAATCGAGGTCTGTTTCGAGATAAAAAGTACCTCCGGTAAAATCGACGTTCTGTTCGATCGTCAACGAGGCTCCAACACTGAACCGTTGTTGCTCGCGATAAACATCGGCATCGATTTCGGAATCATACCGTTCGGTAATATCGCGATTATAACGAGCCGGTACCAAATCGAGCGTAAGACTGGGCAGACGGTTGGCCTTATATGCACGATATTGCCAAAAGCCCGACAAGTAAAGATTCCTGTTACGGAATGCCTGCAAAGAACTGTCATTGGCCAATGCGATGACTTGGCGCAAATCGAGGGTGATTTCTTGTGCGGATACAAATCCGACGCCGGTTAAAAAACAAAATATAGTCAATAATTTACGTTTCATCTGCTTTCTGTTTTCCGATATACAAACCAATATACCAACGGTATCAAGAAAAGGCTGACCAGCGTACCGACAGCCATAGCTCCTATCATGGCAATAGCCAACGGTTTTTGCAATTCAGAGCCCATATCCGAAGTAAACAACAATGGAACCATTGCCAGAATCGTCGTGAGAGAAGTCATTATAATGGGACGCAAACGGCGATGTCCCGCCTCGTGTATCGCATCGAAAAGCGGCATACCCGATTTCCGTAGATTATTCATGGCATCGAGCTTCAATATAGAGTCATTTACAATAATACCGCAGGTAACGATAATACCTATCGCCGACATAAGATTCAGCGTATGGCCCAATACCCATAAAGCGACCAAAGCAAACGCCGTATCGACAGGAATTTCTATCAACACGATAAGGGGTTGCACGAAACTCTCGAATTGTGCACATAAAATAAAATACATCAACAGCAACGAGACAAAAAGTATGATGACCAACTCGCCCATCATCTGCTCGTTGGAAAAAAAACTTCCCGAAAAATCGACTTCCCAATCTTTATCCCCTCGAAATGAATCCCGTATTTGGGATATAAGCAACGGCGGATTCTCGACATCATAGAAATAGAGAGGTATAAACTCTCCGTCCCGTCCAGCCGTAATCTGTTTCAAATCGTTCGCATATTCTATCTTTACCAGTTCAGAAAGGGGGATATACCGTCGCTCTTCGGATTTCTTTCCTTCCTTGTCGGTATAATTGCTCGCAATATGGGTGTGCTGCAAGACTTGCGTTACCGTCGGGTCGTTTCCGACTATACATATAGGCAGATATTGCTGATACGAACGTAACACCGAGACCTGATTATCTTTGAAAGCCGAACGTAAAGCCTGCGCCACATCGTCATATTTCACCTGATATACAAGCAGCTTTTCCTTATCTACCACCAAGCAAAGCTGACGTTGCAAAGGAACGCCTTCGGGATCTTGCCCTCCGGCCTCGGTTACGAGCTGTTCGGCACGTTCTATTTTATCTTGTGTCGGATTTCCGTGAAGTGAGCGCAGCTGGGCAACGACATCGGCTTCGCCGGTAATGAAAAGTTTTTCGAAAATATTCTCGGGCGGTGAAAATGTTACAATCGCGGACGGATAACACACTCGCAGATAATGACGTAAAAGATGTTGCAAACTGTCGACTTCGGCCGGTACGTGTACTTTGAAATAGAGTTCGGCCTCGGTCGCCGACAATTCCTCACCGCTATCGAGCAAATAATCCTGCACACCGACATAAGCCGTATGCTCCACAGCGTATGGCCGGGATAAACGCAACAAATCGGCTATTCTGCGATTATTCTCATCGACATGGATATTCTCATTCCACTCCAACCGGACGACTACTTCATGTTGCTCGATCTCGGGCATTCTCGTTTTTTCGATAATGTAGAACATGAGCACGCACAACGGCAAAGTAAGCAACATACCCACAACGCAAAGCGTCTTGTGGGAGAATGTCCAATCGATACCCCTATCATAGAGACGCTCGAGCCAACGATCGCTCAATAACTGATGAAAAGAAAAATTGAGGATATTTTTCTTATTTCTTATCCCCGCTTTGTAAAACAAGAGATAAAGAACCGGTAACAACAGAATACCCACAAAATACGAGCACAGCAATCCGGCAGTAATGGAAAAGGCCTGATCCCTGAAAAGCGCACCGGCAATACCGCTCATAAAAATCAGCGGTACAAAAACGGCTATCGTCGTAAGCATCGAGCTCAACATGGGCGTTATCATCTCGGTTGCCCCTGCCGCACAAGCCCTGCGCAATGTATATCCCCTCTCCTTGTACTGGGAGATATTCTCGGTTACGATGATGGAGTTGTCGATCATCATACCCACAGCAAGTATCAAGCCCGAGAGGGAAATAATATTGAGAGAGACATCGAACAGATAGAAAAACAGGAATGTGATGATTACCGCCACAACCATGTTTATGGCGATGATAAGGGGCGATCGCAAATCGTGCAAAAAGAAAAGCGCGACGACCAGAATAAAGAGAAATCCCAATCCCAGATTCTGTTGCAGGTTAGAAATCGTATAATCGAGCAACTCGGTCTGGTTGCGGGTGATACCGAATTCTATATCGGGATAACGGGCGGCAAAATAGTCTGTCGTTTTTTTCAACGACGACTTCAAGGACGACATATTTTCCTCGTCCTGCTTGATGATCGCCAACGTTACGGCACGCTTGCCATCGGCCAAAGAACGCCCCAGCTCCTTCTGAGGGGCATACCGAACTTCGCAAAAATCTCGCAACTGCATGATACGCCCACCCACCGACAAATAAATGGCAGCAACATCATCGACAGTACGCAGCGCATTCGATACGCGCACATTGTACTCATAGTACCCGTCCCGTACAAACATGCTGCCGGGTTCTACATTATTTGCAGTAAGAGCCGCTTCGATATTATCTATCGTCAATCCGACCGACCGCATTTTATCCACATCGGGAACAAGTTGTATCATACGGCCGGGAATACCCGTAACATCGGCCATAGCCACTTGCGGAAGCTGTTCGATACGTCGCTTGATGACAGTCTCGGCGACCGTACACAATTCGAGAAAACGGGCTTCGTCGGTCTCTTCATAAGGCCGGTCGTCTTTCAAGGTAAGATTGAGGTAGAAAACCGGTATATCGGTCGCACTCGATTTGATAGCCCTCGGACGCTCGGTCTCTTTGGGAAGGGACGACATGGCGGCATCGATTTTCTCGTTCACCTCGATAAAAGCGAGGTCGGTATTGGTCCCGAACTCAAATTCGAGACGGATCACGCCCGACCCATCACGGGTCTCACTCTCTATTTCTTTCAATCCCGAAACCTGCAACAACTGCCTGCGTACCGGTGCCACGACCGTGTTTTCGAGCTCCCGGGCCGATGTATTTTCGCCCGACACCTGCACCGTAATACGGGGAATATCGATATGCGGCAACAACGAGACGGGCAGGGTGCAATACGTTACCGCACCTACGATGACGCAAGCCGTGAATGCCATAAGCACGGCGATGGGACGCTTCAAAAGGAATTTGATCATAACTCGTTGCTTCCTACTACGACAACCGGGGATTCATGGGCCAGATTGACATTGCCCGACACGATAACCGTCGCCCCTTCTTCCAATCCCTCTTCGATCGTGTACTCATCGAGATTCTCCATGCCCGTGCGGACATAATTCCACACGGCAAGCCCCTCTTCGAGCGTAAAAACGACCTGACGCCCCGAACGCAATACCACGGCACTTTTAGGAACGACCAGTTCCCGGCCCGATTCCTGCTGTATGCGTACTCGCACGTTCATACCTTCATAAAGGTGCGGCGAACCGTTCACACGGGCTTTGGCCCGCACCATACCGTCCGACTCCACAAGCGGATTTATCGCCGTTATGCGTCCCGTATATTCTTCGGCATGACCGGCATAAGGGGCGACTTTCACCACATCGCCCCGACGCACCTCGAAAAGTTCACTTTCCATCAGTGTAAAATCCACCTCCATACTATCGGTTGCAATCACCCGGCAGAAGGCCTTTCCCGTCTCGGCCGGATTGTTCTCTTTACGGAAAAGATTGGCCACCACTCCGTCATAGGGCGATACGAGGATAGCGCGTTCCAGCTGATACCGGGCTTTCTCATAAGAGGCCTCACTCTGGGCATAGCCGCTGCGTATAAGCGCGACCCGCATGATATCGTCGGGTACAGCGGCCAGAGAGTCGGGCGAATATCCTTGCCCTATCAATACGTCTTTCAGGTCGAGACGGGCTTTTTCCAGACTATTGGCCGCTTGCGACAAATCGTTTTGCAGAGTAAAAAGGTCGAGTTCGGCCAGTTTCTGCCCCCGGTTCCCCCGGTCGCCGTTCTGTACATAAATACGGGCAATACGCTCGCCCGAAACAAAATAAAGGTCGGAGTAAGCCGCTGCCGATACTTTTCCGTTGCTTATCAGCTCATTGCGGAAAACCCGCTTTTCGAGCGGCATGACACTCACCTCGCTGGTCATTTCCTGCAAAACGGTCGAAACGCTCTCTTCGGGCTTCGGTTTTTCCGACGGTGCAGAACAGGCCGTCAGCCCACACACACCTAATCCTAAAAGCGGGAATAGATAAAGTTTCTTGTTCATGGTATTCTGTTTCAATTGATAAATCGCACCGTACCTCGTGGCGACTTCCACACGCACACGGCAACACCTACGATAAACTCCTCGGGCACCAATCCCCAATAACGGGAATCGCCCGAGTTCATGACATTATCACCTGCTGCAAAATAGTAATTTTTTTTGAAAATATACTCTTTTACCGGTTCTTTTCCGAGAAAAATCTCGTTTTTCAACGTATCGAGACGCAACGCCTGTCCTGTTTCCCACTCGATATATTTGCGATACAAAACTGCTGTTTCTTGTGTAAGAGCCACTTTACTGCCCGCAGCAGGAACATACAAGGGGCCGAAGTCTTGTATCGTCCATGCAAACGGCTCGACTTTGGGATAGGCCGGATATGCCTTTCCGAAAAACGTCCGTGCCTCGTCGCAGTCGCCATACAACGTTGCCGCCAGCTCCTGCCCGGACACGTTTCCCAACGGAAAGCCGTCCTTTCCCCGCACCTTGTAACGCCAGTTGCGTATCTCTATCGTATCGCCGGGCAAAGCCACGCAACGCTTGGCAAAATAGGACATCAGGTCGAACTCCACCCCCGCCCGGCTCGAACGGCTGGGACGATTGAAGACCAACACGTCGTTGTAATCGACCTCGCGCCAACCCCACAAACGGTACACGGTAAAAGGCCGTTTATCGGCGGCCGCCCACAGGTTGAATATGCGCGGGCCGAATATAAGTTTGTTCACCAATATGTAATCGCCGGGAAGAATAGCCGGTTCCATCGACCCTGTCGGGACACGAAATGAAGCTACGACCAAAACAGCCGACAAGACATAGACAATAATCGCCACGACGACGATTGTCCATATCCTATCCAGCCATTTCAGTACATGTTTCACATCTATCATTTCATGGTATAAAACAGTAGCACATATCCTTCTGTTTCGAGGTGATGTTCTACCTCCTCACCAGCTCTCGCAAACCCTCGTTCTACAAGATTTTGATATTGATCATAACTCAACAACAGACTCACATACCGACCGTCATAGCTACCAATGGGTGGCAGCACAAAATTTTCGGCACTGCTTCTTGTATGGGTTATAAAACGCTGAACATTCGGGTCATAAAAATAAGACATCATGCTACCCGCCGAACTGACCCAAACAGACACATATCCCCCACAAAGTACCGGTACTTGCGAAATATATTGATAACCGGCCTCTCTGATAAGTTCAATCTCACCATGCCGACAATATTCGGGTACCTTATCTTTGAAATCGATGGCTATATGCCGATAGCTACCGTCACTCCGACTGAAAATCGTATAACCGTCGAAATAAAATGAGCTAAAAACAATACTGTCGCCACAAGTCGTAAAATAGGTTCTCTTCCCTACCGGATCTTTCTCATCATCACTATACTCAAAAAGACCATTCTTTATGGAAAAATCCTTGCCTACCACAAATATCCGATATTGCGGTTGGGCATGTTTTAAACGGGCATGTGAAGTAGGAACAAATGTCAATAAAAAATCGCCATTATACAAAGCCTCCACATCACTTGCCACAACAGGCAACCGTCGGGTTTCTTTATAATCTCCCGTATGGCAATCGTAAACATACACTCCGTGACGGAAATTGTCGAGAATATAGATATTCTCATCATCGACGGTAAAGCTTTTTAGCTCTTGATACTCGCCGGGACCTACTCCTCGACGGTCGACCACAAAGGCCAACTTTCCATACATATCATATACCACGACTTTATTCATTAAAAAATCGCCGATGTAAATCAATCCGTTTCTGAAAATAATTTTATCTATATCATGAAACATGGACGACTCGGTCAATTCCAAAGGAACGAAATCGATATGCTGTACTCGTGAAGAAATATACTCATTATCAAGAATATTAAACTCCAATCTCTGAGACATTTCAACAGAGTGTTCTTTTCTCTCTGTTGAGCAGGAGAAAAGAACACTCACAAAAATCATTACAAAAACAAATCGTTGTCGTTGCATTTCGGTATAACTCAACTATTTCTATGGGTAGGACAGTCTTCTTCATTACATCCGGATCCACCTCCTTGGCAAAATATAACTGTTACAGTACATTTTTCAACGTTTCCCCAAAAATCTTCTGTACCAAGAGATACTCCACATTCAGATACTATAGCCAATCCATCATCATAATCGTATTTTCCATTTTCTCCCCCGGCCAATGCTTCCACATTAGCCAAAACCAACTCACTCATAGGCTCCGAATGTTGTGATTGCCATACAAAAAATCCGGCTCCCATAATCACCACTGCCAACGCAACTTTAAAAATTTTCTTTTTCATACTAAATATATTTATAATTATATTCGCAATTATAACACATATTTTTGAAATATCAAAATTTTACAGTAAAAAAATAAGAA
>ERZ779885.4198-NODE-4198-length-11430-cov-3.098637_pt1 | contig 11430 bp, 9 predicted proteins | sample MGYA00511554_ERZ779885 | MGnify/ENA primary metagenome ERZ779885 (study PRJEB29588, sample SAMEA2160998) | human gut metagenome | biome: human gut; feature: human-associated habitat; material: faeces | place: Denmark | collected 2008/2010 ... | reverse complement strand
TTCATACATGGCTCCCTCGGCTTCGAGTCCGATGAGCCTCAGCACCGCAAGCAGAAATGCCGGGTCGTCGGCAATCCATTCGCCCGCCGCGAAGAACCGCGGAAAAAAGGATGAAATCGCCGCGGCGCTTCTCTGGAACGTGAAGAAGTCCATGTCCTCGTGGGAGCCCGAGTGTGCAGGATCCACTAAACCCGGCTTAGGCTGGAGTCCAACCTCATAAAGTGCCGCACGCAGCGCCAGTGCGCCCGCACGACGGGCGGCCGCAGACACGGTGAAGGCGGGTTCATACGCAGCGAACCGTGCCAGCCGATCGGTCACGCTTTGCGCGACATCTTCGGCTGAATGGCTTTTTTCCCGCATGCAAAGCGCTGCCGGACGGCTGCAGACAAAGCATGTGCGGCCCATCCCGTGACGTGAAGCCAGAGAGACCGTCTTGCCGCCGGCATCATAGACATCAAAGTCAAAAAGCCTTGACCACGGATGGAGGGCCTCGAGCTCCGCGGTCTTCTCCTTGACGCTCTGCGGCGCCTCAGCTGCCGCGAAGAGTGCCGAAGGACCCGCTGAAGCATTGGTGAGCGCACATTCCGTGAGCTGCGGGAACCGCAGGGCAAACTCAGACATGCCGCTCGCGAGCAGCCGCCGCAGAAGCGCGGAATCCTTGATTCGGCCGGGGATATTAAGCGCAAGCTGAACCACCGTCTCGCCGGCGTGACGCCGCGCAAAGGCCTTCCGGCGCTCGACGCGCGCCTCCTTCTCTTCGAGATAGGCGGCAAGGCGCTCCGTCTGAGGGGCGTCTGGCGAATAGCAATGCCTCACCGCGCTCATGACGCCTCCCTGCGGAGCGCTTCACACAGTGCGGTCCCTTCAGGAGACTTGAGATAGGCGAAGGTCGACGCGGGCACCCACTCCTCAACCTCGTCCATTCGGCCGGCCGTCCAGGCCGCACGCACCCGTGAGGCAGAAATCGCGCCGACTCCGTCTTCAATGCGCGGCACTTCCACGAGTTCGAGCGCGTACTTTTTGAAGACGTCTTTCAACGCTTCGTTATATGCGCGGGTGACCGGGTCCGTCGGCTCCGTCCCGACGAAGCGCTTGGTGATGCCGAACCCCGGGGCAAGCAGATGCGCAAAGATGGTTCCGTCAAGATGCGTTTGAGCCGGCAGCCGCTCGTTTTTCTTTAGGAAATAGGAGGGAAAGGTCCCGGCAGAAATAATGTACGGGCCGCTAGGCACTACGCGGACATTGGGCAGATCGGCAGTGCCTGCGCGCACGAGCGCCAGTCTGACGTCAAACGGAAAAACCGACTGGTTTTCCTCAACGACAAAAACGATGCACTGCTCAGCATCGCGCGCCGCGAGCTCAATCAAAGCCTTGTGCCCCAGCGTAAATGGATTGGCGTTAACAATAACAGCCGAAGACCGCGCATTTGGGTTCACGCCGCCCGCGCAGATGCGCCGGATCCACTTCTGGGGTGAACAGCTGCCGAATTCCAGAAGGCACGCGTAGGGCGGAACATTCTCCACGAGCCGAAAGCCTGCGCCGCTGAAAGCTTCGGCATTTTGAGACTTCGTAAAGAGCTGCAGGTAAAAGATGCCGCGCTCGCGCGCCTCTTCGACAATCGCGGTAAAGAGCTTCTCGACAATCCCTTTGTGACGCATTTCGGGGTCGACCGCGGTATTGCGCACAACACTGCCCGACAGAATGACCGTGCCGACGAGCCGGCCGCCGATAAAAGCGCCGAAGCACGCATCCGCATATTCGCGCCGCACCGGCAGATCTCGTTCTCGAAGAAATGCCGTCACCTTCTCCCACTCTGAAGGATTAGCAGCTTGTATTTTCCGGATCTCTTCCATAGCGCACCCGCTTTGCGGAGGTTTAACTTCATTTCATTATCTGCGCAAATCTTTTGATTTTTCAGGTTACTTTAATTACCAAACACCCTCACATTCAGACTGCAAAGATACAATTAAATTTGCCCTGTCTGCGCTCGTAAATCAGTGTCAGGCAATTATGAAAACACTTTTGACAGGAATACCGGCCCTTCAATAAACACTGTCCGGTCTCTTGAATATTAAATGCGCCTGCAAACAAAACTTCTTGCATTAACGGCAGCATTGTTGTGCCTGATGCTTCTCGTCATCCTGAAATTCATTCAGGTCTACGAGGGCGACTTCGTGCATGAAGACGTCTCGAACCGCGCTCAGGCGATCTCTCGGCTTGTCGCCTCCAATTCAAAGCTGCAGGACTGGATGGCGCGTTCGCCGCTCACTCCGGAAGGGCTCGAAGGCATCCAGCGCTACTCCGAGCAGGTGCGGCTCGCTACCGGCGTCGAATTCATTGTCATTTTTGACAACCACGGCAAGCGCCTTTCGCACCCTAATCCCGCGAAGATTGGTCTGCACATCCAGGGGGCTGATGAGAGCGGCGCTTTGCGAGGAGAGGAATACATCTCCGTTTCGATCGGCACCCTCGGCGAGTCCATCCGTGCCTTCACGCCGATCTTTCATGACGGCCGGCAGGTAGGCGCTGTCGTCACCGGCATTACGACGGCCAATGCCAAAACGCTCACCGAGGCCCGCATGACGAAGATGCTGGGCGGCATCTCCCTCGTGTTCCTCGTTGGCTTTCTCGCCATCATCATTTTCTCGAGAAAGCTCAAGAAAACGCTCCTCGGCATGGAACCCGAAGAGATTGCGCTGCAGAACACCATCAGCAGCACAGTATTAAAGTCCGTGCGCGAAGGCGTGCTCGTCATCGATGCTGCCGGGCGGCTTCAGGTCGTGAACGATCAGGCGCGCAAGATTCTCGCTAAGGCCCATCTCCCTTCGGATGTGCTGGGGCAGCCCGTGGACAAGGCCATCCCGCACACGCGCCTCTTGGAGGTGGTGCGCACCGGACGCGCGGAAAACGATGCCGAACAGAATCTCGGCGGCGTCGTGATCATCACCAACCGTGTTCCGCTCGTCGTGAGCGGGAAGATCATGGGCGCCGTCGCAACCTTCCGGGATTTAAGCGACATGATGGAGCTTGCCGAAGAGCTGACCGGAGCCAAAAAGTGGATCGAAGCCCTGCGGGTTCGAGCCCACAACTACCGCAACACGCTGCACGTCATCAACGGACTCGTGAAGAACCAGCAGTACCCCGAGCTCGAGCGCTACGTCGAAGAGCTGCGCATTGCCGATGAAGTGCATAACGGCCGCATTGTCCGCCTGATGAAGGATCAAGTGCTCGCGGCGTTCCTCCAGAGCAAGGTTGCCCGCGCAGCTGAACTCGGCATTGAACTCGACGTGGAGCCCGATTCCCATGCCGACGAAATCCCTGACGCTCCTTTCCGCCAGGCCCTGCTCTCCGTCGTCGGGAACCTCCTCGACAACGCCATGGATGCTGTGAACGAATCCGAAGAACGGTGCGTGCGCATCCGCATCACGAGCGGCCAGCCTATCTGGTCCGTCGAAGTGTCCGACTCCGGGTGCGGCTTTAAGGGCGACCCAATGCAGTACTTCCGCAAGGGCGTCACCACCAAGGGCGAAGGCCACGGCTACGGTCTTTATCTCGTTGCCCGGGCCGTGCACGCCTATAACGGCTCCATCGAAATCGAAAGCAATTACCCTGCCGGCACCGTGCTTAAGATTGTGATGCAGGCTGCGGGACCCGAATAAGGAGAAAGAAGTGATCCGCGTGATGATTGTTGAAGACGATCCGATGGTGGCGAGCGTGAACGAAACCTACCTCTCCCGCCTGCCTGGGTTCTGCGTCATTGCGAAGGCGGCCGACGGCCTGCAGGCGCTCGAAAAGATCAAAGCGCTTTCCGGGAGCGTCGATCTGGTGCTCCTTGACGTCTTCATGCCGAAAATGGACGGACTCTCTTTTCTCGAACACTTGAAGAACCTTGCACCGTCGGTCTCGGTGATCATGATCACCGCCTCGCAGAATAAGGAAAGTCTGCGTACTGCGCTCGCTCACGGCGTCGCCGACTACATCATCAAACCCTTCACCTTCGAGCGCTTCAAGGCGGCGCTGCTCACCTTCGCCGAACGCTGGCGGCTGCTCCATGAAGCCGAAGACTTCGACCAGTCCGACCTTGACAACATTTTTCACCGCGGCGCCCCGCCGCAGCAGTTTTCCAAGGGCATTGATGCGGACACCTTGGAAAAAATCCTCGCTTCGGTCAATGCTGCATCAGCGCCCGTTTCCACTCAGGAAGTTGCAGACGACGTGGGACTCTCTCGAATTTCCGTACGCAAATATCTTTCTTATCTCGAAGAAAACAACCGTATTCAGGGTGAACTTTCATACGGCGGGAAAGGACGGCCCGTAAAACTTTATCGCGCGCTTTAGCAGCACTTTTATCAATATTGAATTGATCCGCTTTTAACCGTACTTTCAAAACTTACATAATCGATCTACTTAATCTCCTAAGCGAGACTTCTGAAAAACCTATTTCCATAATGAAAGTGCTCTTATTCCGGAGGCCCATTATGGAAACCACTTCCAAAACTTTCTGGCAGACCGCCTGCGAACTCAAAATCGGGCCCGTGCCCGCGCCGGTCTACCTCGTACTCGCCGTCATCGTGGCTGCAGCAACGATTTTCGGCCAGCTGCCCGCCGACATGGTGGGCGGCATTGCCATCATGATGGTGATGGGCATTCTGCTCGGCGACATCGGCCTCAAGGTGCCGATTCTCAAGGACATCGGCGGCCCGGCCATTCTGTCGATCTTTATTCCGTCAGCAATGGTTTACTACGGCCTCTTGAACAGTGATGCCATCAAGGCGATCACGGCCTTCACCAAGGGTGCGAATTTTCTCTACTTCTACATCTCGTGCCTCGTTGTTGGCTCCATTCTCGGCATGGTGCGCACCGTGCTCGTGCAGGGGTTCCTGCGCATGTTCGTTCCGCTCGTGGTCGGCACGGTTGTTGCGTCGATTCTCGGCTGCATTGCCGGCATGCTCTGCGGCGAAGATCTCTATCACACGTTCTTCTTCATCGTGATTCCGATCCTTTCGGGCGGCGTGGGCGAAGGCATCCTTCCGCTCGCAGCTGCTTATTCGGAAATTCTGAATCAGTCCGCCGATCAGTTCCTCGTGCACTTCGTGCCCGCTGCGATGCTCGGCAACCTCTTCGCCATCATGTCCGCGGGCTACCTCAAGAAGATGGGCGAGCGCTTCCCGAAGCTCTCGGGCAACGGCACCCTTGTAAAGTCGGGCGACCTCTCCGACATTACGAACGCCAAGGCCGAAGAAGCCCCGCTCGACGTCAAGATGATGGGCGCGGGCCTCGTCCTCGCCTGCTGCTTCTTCTGTGCGGCCAAGGTGCTCGCCCTCTGGATTCCGATCCCCGCGCCGATTCTGATGATCATCCTTGCCGCGCTCATCAAGGTCCTTAACATCATGCCGACCGTGATGGAGCAAGGCGCCAAGCAGTGGTACAAGTTCGTCTCCGGCAACCTCACCTGGGCGCTTCTCGTCGGCGTGGGCGTCATCTATACGCCCTGGAATGACGTTCTCGCAGCCATCACGCCGGCCTACATCTTCACGATCATGGCGACCATCTTCGGCATGGTTGCTTCGGGGCTCCTCTGCGCTCGGTTCATGAACATGTACCCGATCGAATCCGCGATCGTCACCTGCTGCCACTCGGGCTTGGGCGGCACGGGCGACGTCGCCATCCTCTCGGCAGCCAACCGCATGGGTCTGATGCCCTTTGCGCAGATTTCCACCCGCTTGGGCGGCGCCTGCACGGTGATTGCCGCGACGATTCTGATGCGCGCGCTTCAGTAAATCGCCCTCATCCCAAGCACTTTGCTCTGCCAAGCTCTTTATTCATGAGGCACATCATGCGACAAGGACAAGCCGGAACACTCGAAAGCAACGACGCGGTCATCACGGTCGCCGAAGCCCCTGCGGGGAGCGGGATCATCATCGACCTTGAAAGTTCCGTGAAAGCCGCCTACGGCGACGCGATCGAAGCCGTCATTCGGGATGCGTGCCGCGAGGCCGGGATTGAGGACGCCGAAGTCGACGTCCGCGACAAGGGCGCGCTCGACTGCACCATCCGCGCCCGCACCCTGACGGCCATTACCCGCGCCGGCCTATAAACCAGCCAAAGGACCACTCATCATGAGACGTACGCTTTTGTTTCTGCCGGGAAACAACCCCGGCAATCTGCAGTCCGGCGCAGTTTTCGGCGCTGACGGCATCATCCTCGACCTCGAGGACTCTGTGTCGCCCGCAGAAAAGGACGCGGCGCGCCTTTTGGTTGCGAGCGCCTTAAAGAGCGTTGATTACGCGGGCGTAGAACGCGCCGTGCGCATCAACACGCTCGCGACCGGCGGCGAAGCGGACATTGCTGCTGTCGTGCCCTGCCGCCCGGATGCAGTCATGCTCCCCAAGACCGAATCGATCGACGACATCCGTGCCTGCGAAGCACTGCTCGAAGAGGCTGAAGCGGCCTGCGGCGCAGCGAAGAAGACCCTCATCATGCCGCTCATTGAAACGCCGATGGGGCTCGCCCGGTGTCTCGAAATTGCCTTGGCGAGCAAACGCGTGACGCTCCTCTCGCTCGGCGGCGAGGACTACACCGCATCGCTGGGCACTCAGCGCACGCGCGAAGGCCGCGAACTCATCTTTGCCCGCGGCATGCTCGCCAACGCTGCAGCGGCAGCCGGCATCGACTCCATCGATGCCCCCTTCGCCGATACCAACGATCCCGAAGGGCTCTTTCTCGACACTCAGAACGCCCGTACCTTCGGCTTCAAGGGAAAGTTTGCCATCAATCCGCGCCAAATCAGCGTGATCCACAAGGCATTTGCGCCGACCGCGAAAGAAATCGCCTGGGCCAAGCGCATTCTTGTCGTCATTGAAGAAGCTCAGAAGAAGGGTGCCGGCGTCATTGCGCTCGACGGCAAAATGGTTGATGCGCCGATCGTCGCCCGGGCCCGCCGCACCATTCATATGGCAGACATGCTCGGCCTGCTTGAGGAGGAATAACCATGCGCAAGACCATTCTCGGCCGCGAGATTCCCGATCAGCTCGACGGCATCGAGCTCAAACCCTTTGCCGGCGCATTCGCCGCCCGCCCCTCGGGGACGCGCGCAGCGCCCCCCGTCAAGTGCAGACTGCCGGGCGATGCCAAGTGCCTGCCGGACCTTGACGCCGTCTTCACGAAGGTCGGCCTGAAAAGCGGCATGACGCTCAGCTTCCATCATCATTTCCGCAACGGCGACATGCTGATGAACCAGGTGATTGCAGCGGCTGCAAAGCGCGGGATCAAGGATCTGCGCATCGCGGCAAGTTCGATCTTCCCCGTGCACGCCCCGCTTGTTGAATTCATCCGATCCGGCGTTATCACACGCATCGATTCCGACTACGTCAGCGGACCAGTAGCCGAGGCCGTCTCCTCGGGACTCCTCCCCCGAGCTGCTGTTTTCCGTACGCACGGCGGCCGAGCCCGCGCCATTGAATGCGGCGACCTCCACATCGACGTCGCCTTCATTGCAGCGCCTTCGGCCGACGCATACGGCAACATCAATGGCGTCACGGGCGAGACGGCCTGCGGCTCCCTGGGCTACGCCTTCCCGGATGCGGACTATGCCGATCAGGTCGTTGCCGTCACAGATAATCTGCAGCCTTATCCGCTCACGCCGATCTCCATTTCTCAGGAACGCGTCGACTGGGTCGTTGAGCTCGAGAAGATCGGCGATCCCAACGGCATTGTTTCCGGCACAACCAAGGTGACGAAAGACCCGGTGCAGCTCATCATCGCTCAGAACGCCGCCAAGGCAATTGCTGCTTCCGGCCTTCTTCAGAACGGCTTTTCGCTTCAGACTGGTGCGGGCGGCGCTTCGCTCGCCGCAGCGGCCTTTATCGCGGAAATGATGCGAGAGAAGCACGTCGTCGGCAGCTTCATCATGGGCGGCATCACCGGTCTCTTGGTCAAAATGCTCGAAGAAGGCCTCTTCAAGCGCATCCTTGACGTACAGGACTTTGACCTCGAAGCCGTGCGCTCCGTTCGTGAGAATCCCGCTCATGAAGAGGTCGGCGCATGTCTCTATGCAAGCCCCTTTAATTCGGGCTGCATTGTGAATCAGCTCGACTGCGCCATTCTCGGCGCCACTGAGATCGACACAGACTTCAACGTGAACGTGCTGACGGGCTCCGCCGGGGCCATCATGGGGGGTTCGGGCGGTCACAGCGACGCTGCGGCCGGCGCGAAGATGACCATCATCACGGCCAACCTCACGCGCTCGCGCATCGCGGTGATCAAGGACCGCGTACGCACCATCTGCACGCCGGGCGAAACCGTTGACGTTCTCGTCACCGAGTGGGGCATTGCGGTAAATCCGCGCCGTACAGACCTGCTTGAGCGCTTCACGAAAGCGAAGCTTCCAGTTCATTCGATCGAAAAGCTCCGTGAAAAGGCCGAGCGGCTTTGCGGCAAGGCCCGTCCGATTCCCGAGGGCGAGCGCATCGTCGGGATCGTCGAGTACCGCGACGGCACGATCATTGACGTTGTGCGTGCCAGAGCATAAGGGCCTGCGTCCAGCCGCATATTCATAACCTTTCAGGGAGTTTCGTTTGAGCGGGACTCCCTTTTTTTCCGTATCAATCGATCACAATCGCGCAGTTTTTCGATCTTTTTGTACCCACGGCAAAGGGCGAAGACGATTAGGATCAGTACCAAAGAATTGCGAAATGCAGACGATCCGTCTGCACTCGAGCATAATGTGAAGCATTTTCATTATCGGCACTCCCGCTCAGGCCGCGCATCATGCGCGAGGTCCGCCTGCGGCAGCTGCTGATGCTTTGGAGCCTAATTTCAATGACTGAACCCAAAATCGCTGCGCTGGATGCGGCAAAAATCTGGCAGCTCTTTAACCTGGGCGGCACGGTGCTTGTTTCTGCAGAACACGACGGCAAAACGGACATGATGCCGGCGAGCTGGGCCTCGCCGCTCGACTACGACAAGGTATTGGTGGTAGTGGACAAATCCCACTACACCCGCAAGCTCATGGATCAATCCGAATACTTTGCGCTCGGCGTTGCTTCTGCGGGCATTCTTCCTGAGCTCCTGTCTCTTGGATCCGTGAGCAAGAATGCAGATCCCGAAAAACTCGAAAAAAGCGGGATGGCGCTCTTCACGCAGCCAGGCTTCAAGATTCCGCTTGCCCGCGGCTGCTCGGCCTGGGCCATTTTCAAGAAACTCCCCGAAACGGACGAACTTTCAAAGAAGTACGACCTCTTCCTCTTCTCTGACGAAGTATATCGTGAATTTATTTATACCGGCTCTCCTTATATCTCTGCCTGTCATCTGGAAGGTATCGAGAATAATGTAGTGCTGATCGATTCAGTTTCCAAGCGTTATTCGGAGTGCGGAATCCGTATCGGTGCATTGATTACCAAGAACAAAGAGATACGTGACGCTGTTATGAAATTCTGTCAGGCTCGTCTGAGTCCTCCTTTGATCGGACAGATTGCCGCTGAGGCTTCTTTGGATGCTCCGGAGGAATATTCGCGTGAGACGTATGATGAATACGTAGAACGGCGTAAATGCTTGATTGATGGATTGAACCGTATTCCGGGCGTTTATTCTCCGATTCCGATGGGGGCTTTCTATACCGTAGCCAAACTCCCCGTAGACGACTCGGACAAGTTCTGTGCATGGTGTCTTTCTGACTTTGAATACGAAGGCCAGACCGTATTTATGGCACCGGCTTCCGGTTTCTATACTACTCCGGGCTCCGGCATCAATGAAGTGCGTATCGCCTACGTATTGAAGAAAGAAGATTTGACCCGTGCGCTTTTCATCCTGCAAAAGGCGTTGGAGGCGTATCCGGGAAGAACGGAATAGGTATTAAGTAATAAGTATTAAGTAATAGGTAATAACCGTAGACGCTGATTGGCGTATGATGTATTATAAGGTTGATAATTATATCATAAGGTGATGTCTTAATGCTTAATATAATACTTAATCCCTAATCCCTGATCTCTAAATAAGCTACGGCTATTACTTATTACCTAATACTTAATACCTATTAAAGAATTGTCGTTATCTCTTTTTATAGCCCGTCGTATTTATCGCGAGAGCGATGGTGGAAAACAGGTTTCACGCCCTGCGGTCCTCATTGCTATGGCTGGTATTGCCATAGGGTTGGCTGTTATGATTATTGCGGTGGCGGTAGTCATAGGGTTTAAAAGTGAGGTAAGGAATAAAGTCATCGGATTCGGGTCGCACATTCAGATAGCGAATCTGGATGCGGTCAATTCTTATGAGACTCATCCGATTGCGGTGGGGGACAGTATGATGACTGCTCTTTCCGGTTATCCCCAAGTAAGCCATGTGCAACGTTATTCTACCAAGCCGGGGATGATAAAAACGGATGATGCTTTTCAGGGAATGGTACTGAAAGGTGTCGGACCGGAGTTTGATCCGAGTTTTATGCAGGAGTATCTGGTGGAAGGGGAGATTCCTGCGTTCAGCGATTCGGCTTCGAGTAATCAGGTACTTATCTCCAAGGCGCTGGCTACCAAAATGAAGCTGAAGCTGGGAGATAAGATATATACCTATTATATTCAGGATAATATCCGTGCCCGGCGCTTGACGATTGCAGGCATTTATCAGACCAATTTCTCGGAGTATGATAATCTGTTTCTGCTGACTGACCTTTATTTGGTGAACCGTCTGAATGGCTGGGAACCGGAGCAGGTGAGCGGAGTGGAGCTACAGGTGCGCGACTATGATAAACTGGAAGATATCACTTACGAGATAGCCGTTGATACGGATAGTCAGCGGGATAAGTTTGGAGGCGTGTATTATGTACGCAACATCGAGCAACTGAATCCCCAGATATTTGAATGGCTCAATCTGCTTGATCTGAATGTATGGGTAATCCTTTTCCTAATGATAGGAGTTGCCGGCTTTACCATGATTTCCGGTTTGCTGATTATTATCATAGAACGCACTAATATGATCGGAATACTGAAAGCGCTGGGAGCCGATAATTTTACGATTCGCAAGACTTTCCTTTGGTTTGCCGTCTTTCTCATCGGCAAGGGGATGCTTTGGGGCAATGCGATTGGACTGGCATTCTGTTTTATCCAGTCCCAATTCGGAATATTTAAGCTCGATCCGGAGAATTATTATGTTGATACGGTATCGGTTTCTTTCAATGTCTGGTTCTTCCTTTTGATCAATGCAGGTACGTTGCTAGCATCGGTTCTGATGTTGATCGGACCTTCATACTTGATAACGAAGATCAATCCTGCAAGCTCCATGCGGTACGAGTAATCTTCTCTTTTTCTTTTCTTTTTTTGCTGCAAAAATAATTTAGACCGTAGCGTGATGTAGAGTGAATAATATGTCTATATTTGCGCCCGATTTACTTAATATCCTCTTGTAGGTTTAATTTTTAACCATTATGAATAATGTGTT
>ERZ779885.4195-NODE-4195-length-11435-cov-2.613093_pt1 | contig 11435 bp, 4 predicted proteins | sample MGYA00511554_ERZ779885 | MGnify/ENA primary metagenome ERZ779885 (study PRJEB29588, sample SAMEA2160998) | human gut metagenome | biome: human gut; feature: human-associated habitat; material: faeces | place: Denmark | collected 2008/2010 ... | reverse complement strand
TTCAGCTTTGGCAGCCTTTGCAGCTTTTGTTGTTTCTTTTACTTCTGCAACTTTTTCTTTTACAGCTTCTTTTACTTCTGCTGCTTTTTCTGCAACTTTTTCTACTGCTGTAACTTTTTCTGCTGTTTCTTCAGCAACAGTTGTCTTTACTTCTTTCTTTGCTGCTTCTTTGTTTACAGCAGCTGCTGCATTTTTCTTTGCCTGTCTACGGTTTGCCATAATAGTTTCCTCCTCATAAAAAAACATTCTAAACTCTCTTGTTTTTAATGCTTCTTAAGCAATCGGCTTAATCATATACCATTTTTTACAAATTATCAACTATAAATTCAAATTGCACAGATCCTTGTACATATATTTTTCGAGATTTTGTCTTAAAATGGCGTAATCTTTCCCTTCCGGATAGGATGGATCCTGCAGGGTGTCGTTTGCTGCATCGTTTGCTTCCTGTAAGATCGCGGCATCCTGAAAAACATCTCCGATGCGAAATGCAAGCTCTCCGCTCTGGCGGATTCCAAAGAGATCTCCCGGTCCCCTCAGACGCAGATCTTCGTTCGCAATATAAAAACCGTCGTTGGATTTGTTCAAAATTTCCAGGCGATTTTTTGTCTTTTCTCCGTCTTTCCCATAACACAGGATACAGTAAGACTGTGCATCTCCTCTTCCGACACGCCCGCGAAGCTGATGCAGCTGTGCAAGACCGAAACGCTCCGCATTTTCGATCATCATAACGCTGGCGTTCGGTACATTCACACCAACTTCGATCACCGTCGTAGAAACAAGAACCTGGATTTCATTTTTCACAAAAGCTTCCATGATCTCGTTCTTCTTGGCCGCTTTCATCTTGCCATGGAGATACGAAACCGTAATATCCTGTGGCAGTGTACTTCTCAGTTTTTCTGTATAAGAAATCACATCTTCTGCTTCGATCTGCTCGCTCTCCTCCACCATCGGACAGATGATATACGCCTGATGCCCCATCTTTACCTGTTTTTCTATAAAACGATATGCTTTCGGACGGTAAGAGGTGTCAACCACACAGTTTTTGACCGGCAGACGGTTTGCCGGAAGTTCATTCACAACCGAAATATCAAGATCTCCATACAAGATCACGGCCAGTGTCCTTGGGATCGGAGTTGCACTCATAACCATCACATGCGGCATATCTCCTTTTTCCGACAGAGACTCTCTTTGCCGCACACCGAAACGGTGCTGCTCATCGGTAATCACAAGTGCCAGATTTTTATATTGGATCTTTTCCTGAAAGACCGCATGCGTCCCGATGATGATCTGTGATTCTCCGGAGACAATTCTGCCGCAAGCTTCCCGTTTTTGTTTCGCTGTCATGGAACCGGTAAGCAGTTCTGCATAAAAAGGCAGTTTCTGTTCGCAGATCTGCTTCTGGATAGCCTCCATATGCTGCACTGCAAGCACCTCGGTCGGAACCATCAGGCATCCCTGCCAGCCATTTCCCGCTGCAAGAAATAGGGCAAGAAAGGCAAGGATCGTCTTTCCAGATCCTACATCTCCCTGTATCAGGCGTGACATCAGATAATCACCTGTCATATCACGCTCGATCTCCTGCCAGACCTTTTTTTGTGCCCCGGTAAGTGAAAAAGATAAGTTTGCAATGATCTGATCTGTCAGAGGAATTTTCTGTATCTGAAATCTCTGCGGATTTCGTTCATTTACCTGCTTCAGCTGCCGCAGTGCAAGGATAAACAGATAAAATTCATCAAATACCAGTCTTCTTCTCGCCAGAAGCATCTGTTCCCGATTCTCCGGAAAATGAATCTGTTCAAGTGCAAAATGATATTCTGCGAGATGATACTTGCTACGGATAGCAGGCGGCAGTGTCTCTTTGAAAAAGGGCAGACTTTCAAGTGCCTGCCGCACTGCTTTCTCGATGGTCTTTGCAGAGAGTCCTTCCGTCAGAGGATACACCGGTTTTAAATGCTGCCGCATCCTGTGATATTCCTCGAAAGAAAAAACAGCTGGCTGCTCCAATACCAACTGTCTGTTTTTCTTTGCTGCTTTGCCCCACAGCACATAAGGCACACCGGCTCTTACGGTGCTGCGAAGATAAGGCATATTATACCAGGTGATGCGTATTTTCTGTGCATCACTTTCGAACACGCCGGATACAATCTGCATGTTTTTTACACGCTTCACTGCCAGCGGTCCCTGAAACTGACCATACAGAGCAGCCGTCATGCCGTCTGTTACGGCATCCGGCTTCTGTATTTCCCCGTACGTTTCATACGTTCTCGGATAGTAGGAAAGCAGTTCTCCGACATTCGTTACGCCCACTTTTGCAAACAGCTTTTCTGTCTTTTCACCAATTCCTTTTAGCTCTGTAAGCGGTGATAATGTATTCATAATTACTCCACAGAAACAACATAATAATAGATCGGCTGACCTCCGGCATAGACTTCCACATCACAGGAAGGATATTTTTCCGTCAGTGCCTGTTCCAGTTTTTCTGCATCTTCGGCTTTTGTATCCTCTCCGTAATATACCGTGATCAGTTCTGCATCATCGGCATCCATCAGGGCAATCGTTTCCAGTGTAACATCCTGAATCTCTTTTCCGACCGCAAGGATTTCATGATCGCCGATTCCCATGATATCGCCCTCATGGATCTCCTTATCATCAATGTGCGTGTCACGCACTGCATAAGTGATCTGTCCGGTTTTTACATTTTTGATCTCTTCAGACATTGCCTCCGTATTTTCTTCCACAGAAGCCTCGGCACTGTAAGTGACAACGGCTGTGATTCCCTGCGGAACGGTTTTGGTCGGAATCACGATCACTTCTTTGTCTTTGGTCAGAAGTTTTGCCTGATTTGCTGCCAGAATAATGTTTTTATTATTCGGAAGAATGTAAATCGTCTCCGCATTTACTTCTTCGATCGCACGCAGCATATCTTCGGTACTCGGATTCATGGTCTGACCGCCTTCGATCAGATAATCAACGCCCAGTTCGCGGAAGATTTCACCGATACCCTCACCAATGGAAACGGAAATAAATCCGACCGGCTTCGGCGGCACCATTTTTTTACGCTCTTCTTCTTCGAACTTCTGCTGTTCTGCAACTTTTGCCGCATCTTTGATCAGTTTCTCCTGATGCTCCTCACGCATATTGTCGATTTTGATACGGGTCAGTGAGCCGTAAGTGAGTGCTCTGGAGATTGCTTTGCCAGGGTCGTTTGTATGTACATGGACCTTGACAACATCTTCATCCGACACAACAACGATGGAATCACCGATGGACTCCAGAAATCCTTTGAACTCCTGCTCCGTCTGCGGTGTATACTCTTTTTCGAGCATGATGATAAATTCGGTACAGTAACCGAATCGAATCTCTGCCTGAGCCGGTGCTTCCTTTTCCTGTGCCGGGGCTTTTTTAGTGCTTTCAGCCGGTTCAACCGTATAATCGATCTCTTTTCCAAGAAATGCATCGTAAGCACCCTTTAACACCTGCACAAGTCCCTGTCCACCGGAGTCTACAACGCCTGCTTCTTTCAGAACCGGCAGCATCTCCGGTGTCTTTGCAAGGACAGCATCTGCCTCTTCGATCACCTGTTTTAAGAAATCATCCAGCGAAATATCATTCTCTGCAAGCTCCAGTGCTTTGTCTGCTGCACCCTTTGCCACTGTGAGGATCGTGCCTTCCTTTGGCTTCATAACTGCTTTGTATGCAGTCTCCACTGCTTTCTGAAAAGCAGCTGCCAGAATCGCAACATCAATCTCCTCATACTTTTTGATTCCTTTTGTAAATCCACGGAACAGCTGAGAGAGGATAACACCTGAGTTACCGCGTGCTCCGCGAAGAGATCCGGAAGAAATCGCTTTTGCAAGTACTTCCATCGTCGGATCTTCCAGTGCCGCTACTTCTTTGGCCGCAGCCATGATGGTCATGGTCATGTTGGTTCCGGTATCACCGTCCGGTACCGGGAAAACATTCAGTTCATTGATCCATTCTTTCTTTGACTCCAGGTTTTTTGCTCCTGCCAAAAACATTTTGGCAAAAAGTGTGGCATTTATTGTATTTATTTCCACAACGAGTTCCTCCTTAATCTATCGGTCTGACACCTTCTACATAAATATTGATCTCATGAATCTCCATACCGGTAAATTCTTCGACTTTATATTTGACATTGTTGATCAGATTGTCTGCAACCGCAGAAATGCTGACGCCATAAGCCACGATCACATGAAAATCAAGTGAAATTTTATTATCCTCAACGGTAACCTGTATTCCATTTTTCAGGCTGTCTTTCTTCAGAAGTCTTACCAGACCGTCTTTCATGCTCACCGTTGCCATACCGACAATTCCAAAACACTCTACTGCAACACTTCCGGCATAGGTAGCGATCACATCCGTGTCGATCAAAATCGAACCCAGTTCTGTTTCCATTCTTCCTTTCATATCATGATACCTCCTATGTTAATAGCTGTATTATTTATTCATTATAACCTGTTTCATATAAAAAGAAAACATGAAAAATCATTTTTTACAGTTTTTTTAAATTTTCGCATTTTTTGCTTGCATTATCATGCAGCTTCTGGTAAAATACTTATTGTTGTGAGCCTATTGTAGGCAATATAATGTCAAGGAGGTGCAGTCATGGCTAGATGTGCTATTTGTGATAAGGGAGCTCATTTCGGTAACAACGTGAGTCATTCTCATAGAAGATCCAATAAAATGTGGAAATCTAACATTAAATCTGTTCGCGTTAAAGTAAACGGTGGAACAAAGAAAATGTATGTATGTACTTCATGCTTACGTTCTGATAAAGTTGAAAGAGCATAAGGATCATAAAATAAAAACATGGATATAAAAGAGCAGGGATAGAACGACCGATGTCCCGGCTCTTTTTTCTTTTGCTCAAATTCTCATTCCGGTCAGAGCGTTTCAGAGCATCATATCTGATCTTATACAGCAAAAGAGCGGGGAAACCTTTTTGGGTTCTCTCCCGCTCTTTTTTCTTGCTATCGGATGTTTCTTTGGAACGGTTCTGTTACAGAGTAGCTTTTACTGTTCCGGAAACATGTTCCGTTTTCTTATTTTTTTACAGTTGCTTTCTTTGGCAGACCTGCTTTTTTCAGCATTCTCTTATACTTGGAAAGCTTCTTGGCCGGTACGGTCACTTTTGCTTTTGCATCGATCTTGCTGAATGCTTTGCTTCCGATGGAAGTAATGCCGGTTGCTTTCTTCATATTGACAGTCTTCAGTTTGCTGCAGCCTGCAAATGCATTTTTCTCAATCTTCTTCACATTGCTTCCGATCGTAACTTTCTTCAGCTTCTTGCAGCTCTTGAATGCATTTTTGCTGATCCGTGTTACTTTGTAAGTAACGTTTCCAATCTTAACTGTCCTGGCAATAGTTACGGAAGTTAGATTCTTTCCTTTACTTCCTCCGACACCAATAACGGCTGCTGTTTTCTTATTTTCATTTAAGATGCGGTAAGTTACGTTTTTGTTTACCGTTTCTTTTACTGCCGTCTGTCCAGGATTGGACGGTGTGGATGGAGTAGATGGTGTATCTGGCTGCTTAGATGTATCCGTTGTCTGTGTATCTGCTTTTTTCAGATTTGCTTTTGCACTCTGTAAAGCGGTGAGCAGGCTCTGAAGTTCTTCGGCTGTTGCATCTGCTTTTGCATTTTTCGCATTGTTATATGCAGTTACAAATGCTGTCCAGCTTTCGGAAGTGTAAGTAGCGTTTGCATTTCCAGCTTCATAGATGCTCTTGGTTTCCGCATTTTCTGTTTCATTTTTTAATGCGGTTTTAGCTGCTTCTACTGCTGCATATTTCAGATTTGCTTTTGCATCCTGTAAGTTACTCAGTAATTCTCTTAATGTGCTTAAAGCAGCATCTTCTGCCGGTGCTTTCGCAGCATCGTATGCATCTGCAAATACTTTCCAGCTGTCACTTGTGTAAGTTTCGTCAGCATTTCCAGCATCGTAGATATCTTTGTATTCTGCGCTGTTTACTGCTGCTGTCAGTACTTCTTTTGCTGCCACTTTTGCATCCTTCAGGTTTGCCTTTGCCTTCTGAAGATTTTCTGCTAATGTTTTCAAATCATCCGCTGTTGCGTTTGATGCAGGTGCTGTTGCAGCCTTATATGCATCCTTAAATAATTTCCAGCTATCACTTGTATAGTTCTCATCCCCGGTATTTCCAGCGTCATAAATATTTTTTACATCAGCTATTGCTGCAGCAAGTGCTTTTTCAGCTTCTTCCATTGCAACATTTTTCAGATTCTTTTTTGCATCCTGCAAAGCACTTGTCAATGTCTGAATTTCATTTGCTGTTGCGGTAGTTTTGTCAACAGTTGTTGCGTTTTTATATGCAGTTTCAAATGCACTCCAGCTTGCATCTGTATAAGTTTTATCTACGTTCCCGGCAGTATAAATACTTTCCGCTGATGCAATAGCTGCACTTAAATTCTGTTCCACTTCTTGTTTTAATTCATCGTCTGTCTGTTTTGGAACCTGAAGTGTAATAATTTCACAGATTGCCGGTTTTACATCACCCCAGGTAAGTTTTACATCTAATACCTGATCATACATATAAGTATAGAATGTAGTCAGGCTCTTATTTAATGTTCCAAGTGTTACCCAGTTATTTTCATCGATGCGAACTGAAACAGTTGCATTACTGATAGATTTCTGTACAATATTCAGTTTACGTACGTTTGTTGCATCAGACAGATGATATACCAGAGAACCTTCAGTCTTATCCGTCATATCCGGTACAAATGCGGTTGTCAGATCACCGTCATTTAAGTTCCAAGGCTCCTGACCTCTCTGCAGAGCAGCATCGGTCTCAAATGTCGGATCATTTACAGTTGGAATATATGCACCGCCGTTGATCTGGATCTCATTGAGTTCTACCCAACGAGCACTGTATCCTGCGTTAAAGTACAGACGGATGTATTTTGCTTTTACATTGTTAATGTTTGCATTTTCAACATAAGAATATGCTACATCTACAGTGTCATGTGTCCAACCATTTTCTGCCGGTTTGGTGTCGCGGTCTGTTCCGTCGTTTTCGATACCGTCACCGATCTTGATAAGGTCTGTCCAGGTTTTATTATCAACAGATGCCTGGATCACTGCATCACGCGGATAATCGATTGCAGTATCCAGAACATATACTTTCAGAGATTTCAGTGTGATTTCCTGTCCGAGTGTATATGTTATATAATCGTCTTTTGCCGGTGTTGCACAATATTTTGCCTTCGATGTCAAATCGCCGTCCATCCAGTTTGCGGTCGTACCAAGTTTTCTTGCATCCTCACTGTTTGACGCTCCGCCAATGTTTGTTTCAAGCAGATCCATAGCCCCGATCTCATCGTTTGTCACTTCAAATTTGCTCAGGCTGAAGGTAACATCCGTACTTCCGTTGTTGATCAGGCGGATGTAACGTGCACTCTTTGCAGATGTGCTATCTGTCCACTCTTTCTGATTCAGGGAAGTCTGCAGAGTCAGTTTGTCAGTTCCGTTGCCTTCTGTATCGATGGATGCGATCGCATGGATACGGTCAAGTTTCAGTCCGATGTACTGTCCGGCTTTCAGGGTTACATTGTCTCTTGCATAGACTTTGGAAACTTCATCCCCATAAGTTACTTTCCAGTTCTCATCGTTTGTATTGGTGTAATCCATAACATCGCCGGTTACTTCTGCTTCTTTTCCACAAACAGAGAACTCGTTAAATTTAATCCAGTTGTGACGGTCTTTATTGTTTACCAGTCTGATATAACGTGCAGATGCACCTTTTAAATCTTCCTCATAAGTATCGGTGCCATTGGCTGTTCCGGTCTGTGCAGATTTTGAAGTCCAGCTATTTCCATCTTCTGAATATTCAAGATGGTATTTGATCCATTTATCTGCACTGCCCGCACCCGTGACGATACGCACTTTGTATACTTCTTTTGCTTCACCAAGATCCATCTGAATATAATCTCCGGCAACGCTGGTATCATTGGAAGCTGGTTTAAACCAGGTAAAGGTAGAATCATCCCCGTCTGTCACATTGGACAGCGGATAACTTCCGGACTGATACAGGCTCCATCCGCTCGTATAGCTGATGGTTCCAGTATATTTGTTATCTGCAACTTCACTGTTGCCATCTTTTTCAAATGCATCACAGGAAATCTCACGGATGATCAGCCAGCGATTTCTGTCGTTGTTGCTGTTCTTCCAGCGGAATCCTTTGATCTCTTTTGCTTCTGCAAGCTCCAGAGTTACATCTGTGTTAGAACCGGCTGCCGGCTGTGTTTCAAATGTCGTCCAGCTGCTGCCGTCTGTCGTATATTCCATAACACCGTTTGGAATATAATCATTTTCGTGACCGCTGCATGCCAGTGCGACCGTCATTTTTTTAACCGGTGTCATCTGGTTGAAAAGAAGTCCTACATAGTCACCAGTCTGCTGATCCGTCTGAATCTGGAAATTGGTATTTAAGTTTCCATCAATTGCATTGGCTGCATTTCCGGTATTTCCGGAGTTTTCTGTTCCGCCGACACGGTAGATCAGGGTTCTTTCCAGTTTGATGTGTTCCGGATCAATGATCTGTTTTACGGTATCAGAAACATTTTTCATGACTTTTTCGGTAAACGGAACAATGTAGAGAAGACCTGCTGTCGCATATTTTGTTTCATTTACATAACGGAATCCATAAGTCTGGGAACGTTCATATAAAGTCTGTGCTGCAGAATAGTGCTCCCATACTTTATCATTTTCTTTTGTCTGAACAGCTTTGAGTGCATCCATCAGCTCGATATCTGCTTCACACTCATCACGCAGACACTCAAGGAATGGTGTCATCTGCTCGCTCAGACGTTTATTGGTGCCATCTGTCAGATATTTTACAGCTGCATCGTAAATGGTCTTGAACTCGTTACGCATATCATTCAACTCTGCTGTCGTAACTGTTCCTGCTTCTACTTTTTTCTGGATCTCTGCCAGCTTGTTTTTCAGGTCAACAGACTCTTCAAATTTTGCCTGTCTTCCGGCTGTCTGAACCGGTCCCTGATAGATCATGTGTTTTGCCACTTCACGCAGGGCTGTGGAAGAATCGGATTCCAGTGCGGTAACATGGTCAATGTACTTAAAGGAATCTTCCCATGCCTGGTCTCCTTCTTCTGTGGCATCCCATGGTTTCCAGCTATAGTCTGCTGCGGTAAAGATCGCTACTTTGGAAGGTTCTGAATGCTGCATCGGGTTGAGGATGATACCTTCATATTTATGACCGTCAATTCCGGTATGCAGAATGGTATTATGTCCGCCCATGATCAGACCGGTCTTGTAGTTATCGTTACATGGCCAGTTTACCCACATGTACGGATAACGTCCTGCGACACCATTGGATGCTACATTATTATAGAAATTATCTGCAAAGTTTGCACTTACCTGTCCCCATACTGCATTACCGGTCATCAACATATGTACCTGTCTGTTGGCAGAAGCATTGATGCCTTTCAGTTTTGCAGAGGAACCATTTCCCATGTAGTCTGTCGGGCAGTACAGGATATCGGTTTTCAGATCCGGATATTTGGTGTTTTTCAGTTCTGTCAGCCAGTTTGTCAGGTCATTGAGCAGTCTGCTTAAGTTTGCTGCACTTGATCCGGTCGCATCATCCTCCAGAAGGGCAATCTGACGCACGCCGGATTCGATCACCTGCAGATATTTTGCTTTTACTGTTGCCAGATCTGCATCGTAATTGTTGAAATTAAATGGACTGTTCATAAACGTATGCAGAGCATAAACGAAGAAACATTTGCTTTCATTGCCTGCCTGTGCAAGTTTTTTGATCTTCTCAAGATCTGCCTTTGGATACAGCTCTCTCCACTGTTTGTTGTGGTAAGGATCGTCTTTCGGTGCGAACACATACTGATTCATCTTGATCTCGCCGCCGAATTTCATCAGATCAATACGGTCTTCCAGTGACCACGGATTTCCATAATATCCTTCGATAAATCCACGGAACTGTACTTCTGCATAGTCTGTCACCGTCAGCTCTTTGATCTTTTTGTCTGCGGAAAGCTGTTCAAAAATACGTTTCAGTGTGGTGACACCGTAAAATGCCGCATCGGTGTCTTTACCAAGGACTACGATCTTGCCGTCTTTGACATACAGCATATAAGCATCGTAATTATCAAAGGTCGCCTGAACCGCTCCGTTTGCTTTTCCGTAAGTATCTGCTGCATCCCCGGAACCATAAACACCAACGATCAGCTCGGTCTTGTCTGACGCTGCACTTTCGTTTCCGGTCAGTTTCAGCACATTCAGCGTGTCTGTGATACGTGTTTTTGTGTAATCGTCAATGTCACTTCCGATCGACAGTTTCACCTGATCGGTAAGCTGCATTTCTTTGTCACCGTAGGTGATCTCCTGCGGTGTCGGGTAGATCTCATACTCACCTGCTGTTTCTTTTACGCCTGCGGATACAGGAATACAGAACAGCATAAGCATTGCCAGAAAAGCAACGAGCTTCATACCCAGTGATGTTGTTTTCTTTTTCATGTGTTTCCTCCTTTTCTTTTTGTACCCCTGCACAAAAACCTCTTTATCTTAGTCATAAACAGGCAGGGATACGTTACTTTTACTATAACAATTTCCGTAAGTTGCGTCAACTGTTATCTTCAATCTCTGTCGGAAAAGACGCCTGCTTCTGCCGGGATGAATACATGATCCAGAACCGGATCTGTCGGCTGCTTTGCATTTTTTACCGCCTCTTCACAGAAATAATCCTGTGCACAGATCAGCATCTTTTTCCCTCTTTTATCAATCTTTTCATAGCTTCCGTCCGGCTGCAGGATGTGAGCCTTCAGATTATCAGCAAGCTGGATATCCAGAATATGTTTTGCCTGCTGTTTGATCTTTTCATCTTTTAATGGAAATACGATCTCAACACGTTTGTCCAGATTTCGCGGCATCCAGTCCGCACTGCCCATATACAACTCTTCTGCCCCGTCATTATAGAAATAGAAGATACGGGCATGTTCCAGGAAATTGCCGACGATCGAACGTACCGATATGTTTTCGCTGATATGCGGGATGCCGACCTTCAGACAGCAGATGCCGCGGATGATCAGTTCGATCTTCACCCCTGCCGCCGATGCCGCATAGAGTGCCTCGATGATCTCCCGGTCACACAGGGAATTCATTTTTGCAATGATATGGGCTTCTTTCCCCGCCAGTGCCCAGTTCTTCTCTCGTTCGATCAGTCTTAAGAAACGTTTGCGGAGCCAGATCGGTGCAACGATAAGGTCGTTCCAGTGTTTTGGTTCGGAATAGCCGGAGAGCATGTTAAATACCGCAGTCGCATCTTCCCCTATCGGTTCTGCACAGGTCAGAAGACCGCAGTCCGTATACAATTTTGCCGTAGAATCGTTATAATTTCCAGTTCCGAGATGCACATAACGGCGG
>ERZ779885.4193-NODE-4193-length-11444-cov-4.480376_pt1 | contig 11444 bp, 9 predicted proteins | sample MGYA00511554_ERZ779885 | MGnify/ENA primary metagenome ERZ779885 (study PRJEB29588, sample SAMEA2160998) | human gut metagenome | biome: human gut; feature: human-associated habitat; material: faeces | place: Denmark | collected 2008/2010 ... | reverse complement strand
TGCAGGAGCGTCTGGCCAAGCTGGCTGGCGGCGTGGCTGTCATCAAGGTCGGCGCTGCCACCGAGGTCGAGGCCAAGGAGCGCAAGCACCGCATCGAAGATGCTGTGCGTAACGCCAAGGCCGCCATCGAGGAAGGCCTGCTGCCTGGCGGTGGCGTGGCCCTCGTTCAGGCTGCTGCCAAGGCCGAGAAGACCGAGGCCGTCACCTCCCTGACCGGCGAAGAGGCTACCGGTGCCGCCATCGTGTTCCGCGCCATCGAGGCCCCGATCAAGCAGATCGCCGAGAACGCCGGCGTGTCCGGTGACGTGGTCATCAACACCGTCCGCTCCCTGCCTGATGGCGAAGGCTTCAACGCCGCCACCGACACCTACGAAGACCTGCTGGCCGCCGGTGTGACCGACCCGGTCAAGGTGACCCGCTCCGCTCTGCAGAACGCCGCCTCCATCGCTGGTCTGTTCCTGACCACCGAGGCCGTCGTTGCCAACAAGCCGGAGCCGAAGTCTGCTGCCCCGGCCGCCGGTGCCGACATGGGCTACTGATCCGCAAACGATCGCTAGCTGATTGAGCTGAAAGGGGACTCCTTCGGGAGTCCCTTTTTTGTATTCTGGCTCCCCTCTTTGAGGGGAGCCAAGAAACTAGCTGGCAAACAGGCGCGAAGCTTGGATTTCGGCGTCAGCGTACACGGTGGAGGCTTGCGTCAGCGAGCGTTGGATGGACTCGAGTGAGGCCTCCATCTGCTGTTGGGCCGCACGCCACTGTTCGGCTACCGCGGTGAACTGGGTGGCCGCCGAACCTCGCCATGCGTCCTGCAAGGCATTGAGATTGGTGTACATGCCGCCCACGGCCTGCCTGATTTGCGAGATCGAAGTGGCCACTGCGGCCGAGGATGATTGGATTCGCTCGGAATCTACCTGATATTGGGGCATCGTTGCTCCTTTTCTAGAGGGTTAATGGTATGTATGGCGGCCGATTGCCAATACCGGCCGTTAAGGTGGAGGATATGTCAACAACGAATCGGGAAGACGGAAAAACAACTATTGTGGTCCTAGCTTCGGAGCCGTCCTATTCGGCCTTCGGGAATATGGTCCGAAAATGGCTTGTTTGCGCCATTTGCGCCCTTGCTGCAGTAGCGATGAACGCAATGTGGATAACCGCAAATGCCTATGGGGATAACTCGAGCGACAGCTCTGACAGCTCCAGCAGCAGCACCGACAGCGGCGTGACCATCACCGAGAACATCACGGATACGGAAAATCTCCTGGGCTCCCATGCGGCCGAAGTCACGGATGCCATCGCCAAAACCGAGAAGGAAACCGGTGTACACGTGCATCTGCTGTATCTTTCCAGTTTCAATAGTCAACAGAAACCGGGAGACTGGGCGGCAACCGTGATGGAGTCCATGAATCCCAAGCCGAACACAGTGATGCTTGCCGTGGCCTCGAATGACGGCAACCTGGTGGTCGTCGTGTCCAAGAACTCCGATAAGTGGCTTCTCGATAACAAAACCGTCGATAAGCTATCCGAAGCCGCACAGCAGCCGTTACTGGAAAACCCGCCGAGCTGGTCTGGCGCGGCAACGGCAATGATGGATCAAATCGTGAAATCCAAAAAAGCCTCCACCTCATCGTCCACGGTGATCGTAGGCATAATCATCATGGGTGTGGTATTGGTGGCGCTGGTCATCATCATCGTGGTCATGGTGGTGATTCATCGGCGCAAGGAGATCAAGAAGGATTCCAAGGCCGAACTCCAAGATGACATTCAGGAAACGCCCAGAAGAGCGCGACACTCTAGGAAGCATGAGTAAGCCTATTGAAGCATCGATTGTTGTTGTCGACGACGAGCCGTCCATCCGAGAACTGCTGGTCGCTTCCCTGCACTTCGCCGGATTCGAGGTAAACACCGCCGCTTCCGGTTCCGAAGCCATTGAGGTTATCGAAAAAGTGCAGCCTGACCTCATCGTGTTGGACGTCATGCTGCCTGACATCGATGGATTCACCGTCACCCGTCGCATCCGCCAGGAAGGCATTAACGCCCCTGTGCTGTTTCTCACCGCTCGTGACGACACCCAAGACAAGATCATGGGCCTGACCGTCGGCGGTGACGATTACGTCACCAAGCCGTTCAGCCTCGAGGAAGTCGTGGCTCGCATCCGCGCCATTCTGCGCCGTACCCGCGAACAGGTGGAAGACGATCCGATTATTCGCGTCGCCGACTTGGAAATCAACGAGGACTCCCACGACGTGACCCGTGCAGGGCAGCCGGTTGACCTGAGCCCTACCGAATACAAGCTGCTGCGCTACCTGATGGACAACGAGGGCCGAGTACTGTCCAAGGCACAGATTCTCGACCATGTCTGGCAATACGACTGGGGCGGCGACGCAGCCATCGTCGAATCGTACATCTCCTACCTGCGCAAGAAAGTCGACGGCATCGAGGTCGACGACGGCGAAGGCGGCAAGCGCAAGGTGACTCCGCTGATCGAAACCAAGCGCGGCATCGGATACATGATTCGCGAACCGAAGAACTAATCGCCTCCATCCATAACGTATCGCAATCTCATGAGTATCCCCGATAAGCAGTCAGGCGGCGTACCGCCGAGCAGCACGCCGAACGCCGCCCCGAACACGAATCCCATGCCTGCAATGTCGCCGTTCGCCGCCCATTTCCAAGAGCAGCGCGAGCGTAAGAAAAACATGCTGATGCGGCATATCGACCGTATCTCGTTGAGCAGCAAGCTGGTGGCCTGCACCATCGCCGTGCTGCTCATCGGCGTGTCGGTGATTTCCTTCTCCATCCGCGCGTTGGTGAACAACTACATGCTGCAGAAAACCGACACCCAGTTAAGCTCGCAAAGCCAACTGGTGGTCAACAATATCGATCTGCTGTCAAAAAATGACTCATCGGGACCGAACTCGTACTTTCTGCAGATTCAATACACCGACGGAACCAAAGACAAAGAAGGCAATCCTCTGGTCGTGACCCCGCTGATGCCGCAGATGCAGGACGGTATCGTATCGGTGCCGATTCTGCCTACCTATGGCGATACCAATGGCATCACGCTCGGTCAGGCATTCACTACGCAGGCGGTGGCCAAGCAGATCATCACGGTGCAGTCCGACAGTGCGGACAGCCAGAACGATCCGGCCAACGGAAACTCCAATTCCTCTGACACCATCACCAAGGTACTGGCCAACCCCACTGCCAATGCCAACCATGCCGCCATCGTCACGGCGAGGGCACCATGGCGTATTCTGCCGGTGACCTTCCAGCAAAACGGCAAGGACCGTGCCGTGGTGTACATCGGCTTGTCGCTGGCCGACCAAATCGACACCGTCAACACACTCACCCGATACTGCATTGTGGTCGGCATCGCCGTGGTGCTGCTCGGCGGCTCCCTGTCCACGCTGATCATCCAGCACACGATGACGCCGCTGAAGCGCATCGAGAAGACCGCCGCGAAAATTGCAGCCGGCGACCTGAGCCAACGTATTCCTTCCGCGCCGGAAAACACCGAGGTCGGCTCTCTGGCCGCCTCGCTGAATTCCATGCTCACCCGAATAGAATCCAGTTTCCATGAGCAGGAGGAGACCACCGACAAGATGAAACGGTTCGTCTCCGACGCCAGCCATGAGCTGCGCACCCCGTTGGCCGCCATCCATGGCTATGCGGAGCTGTATAAGATGCAGCGCGATATGCCTGGTGCCTTGGAGCGTGCGGACGAGTCCATCGAACATATCGAACGGTCCAGCCAGCGCATGACTGTTCTTGTTGAGGATCTGCTGTCTTTGGCCCGTTTCGATGAGGGGCGTGGCATCGATATGACCGGCACGGTGAAACTCTCGTCGCTGGTCACCGACGCCGTCGACGATTTGCATGCGCTCGACCCGGACCGTGCCGTTCGCCGCATGCAGATTTCCCTCGAACCGGCGCGCGATTTGAACCATCCCGCCGAATTCAGCCTTGCCGAAGGCGATTGGCCTGAGGTCGTACTGCCCGGTGATGCCTCTCGACTGCGCCAGGTGGTGACCAACATCGTGGGCAACATCCACCGCTACACGCCTGCCGATTCGCCCGCTGAAGCCGCGCTCGGTGTGATGCCGGCCGCCATCGATCCAAGACAGCTCGCCCGCATGCCCGCCAGCGACGCGTCAATGCGGCGGTTCATCGACGCTGCCGAAGTAGGTGCCTCGATGCAGACCGGCTATCGATATGCCGTATTGCGTTTCGTGGACCATGGCCCCGGCGTGCCGCCTGAATCGCGCTCGAAGATTTTCGAACGCTTCTACACCGCGGACCCATCCCGTGCCCGCGAAAAGGGCGGTACTGGTTTGGGCATGGCCATCGCGCAATCCGTGGTCAAAGCACATCACGGCTTTATCTGCGCCACCGGCACCGATGGGGGAGGCCTGACCTTCACCGTGGTGCTGCCGATTGAGCAGATCGCCGCTCCTGAGCCCAAGCAGTCCACCGGCAAAACCAAGGACGCCAAACAGAAGACTTCTTGGTTCAGCTCTGAGCGTAAGACTCAGGCGACTCAGCCCAAAGCGTGAGGTCAAGCCCTGTGAGGTAAACTGTACCTTCGGTTTACTATTTCCATTGAGGATTAAGGAAGGTTCGCAATGCCCACCGGTCGAGTTCGTTGGTTTGACGCAGCCAAGGGTTATGGCTTCATCACCAGTGAGGAAGGCAAGGACGTGTTCCTGCCGGCTCAGGCCCTACCCACTGGCGTCACCACGTTGCGCAAGGGGGCCAAGGTGGAGTATTCCGTGGTGGACGGCCGTCGTGGGCCGCAGGCCATGGATGTTCGCCTGATCGCCTCCGCTCCCAGCTTGGTCAAGGCCACCCGCCCGAAGGCGGATGACATGGCCGCCATCTGCGAGGACCTCATCAAGATGCTTGATGCGGCCGGCAATACGTTGCGCCGTCACCGTTACCCATCTGCTGCCGACAGCAAAAAGCTGGCCACGTTGCTGCGTGCGGTGGCGGATCAATTCGATGTACAGGACTGATCTGATCTATGACTGATACCACCGAAACCATCGTGACACCGGACCCTCACGCCATCGCGCGCGCCGTGCTGCTCGAAGTGGCCGACGAGAGCGATCAGGTGGGGGATTTCGTTACCTCATATGATCTTGAGGATCACGTCACTGACTTCCGCTTCGCCGCGAATATCCGTGGCTACGAAGGATGGCAATGGTCGGTGACGCTGTATCACGACGAGGAGATCGACTCCTGGACCGTCAACGAATCCTCCTTGATCTCCACTGAGGACGCGTTGATGCCGCCCAAGTGGATTCCTTGGAAGGATCGCCTTGAGCCCACGGATCTGGCTCCCACCGATTCGATCGGTACCGATCCGGATGACGAGCGCATCGAGGAAGGCGAAGTCGAGGAATCCTCGCTGCAGGATGTCAACGACGCCGTCGAGACCTTCCGACTGACCCGCCGTCACGTGCTGACCTCGCTGGGCCGCGCGCAGGCTGCCAAGCGCTGGTATGAAGGTCCGCGAGGCCCCAAAGCGTTGAGCACCAAAACCGCCGAAGGCAACCTGTGCTCCACCTGTGGTTTCTTCGTGCCGCTCGCGGGCGAGCTCGACCGTATGTTCGGCGTGTGCGCCAACAAGTGGAGTCCGGATGACGGCCGCGTGGTTTCCTTGGACCACGGCTGCGGCGAGCATTCCGAAATCGAACCTCCCGAGCCAAGCCAGCTGTGGGTGCAGTCCAAGCCTGCTTTCGACGATCTGCATATCGACGTGGTGGCCAACCGTCCGCGCAAGCAGGAGCCGGCTGCCCAGGACGAGGCCGAAGGCGAAACCGACAAGACAGGCGAGCCTGCCGGTGATGATATCGAAGCACAGAAGACTGTTGACGGGAACGCCGTCGATACTGAGCCCGCTGAGGAGGCGGCAGGCGACGGGACCTCGCAATCCCAGTCTGCCGGTGATGAGTCCGTTGCACAGAACGTATCTGATTCCGTTGTGGATGTTGATGCAGCTGATTCCAGCGACGATTCCAAGTCTGATGCTGACGACGAGGCCACCGAAGAGGATATCCTCAACAACACCGTTGCCGATGATGATGAGGATGATGAGATGGACGACGAAGAGGATAACGTTCGTCCTTCAGACGATGTGACTCCTGAACTCGAAACCGTCATCGATCTCATTGAGCAGCTGCGCCAGAACAGGGCGGACGAGGAATAAACTCCGAATTCCGCGAAAAGTAGATGGTGATGGGGTTGCAGGAATAAAGAATTCCTCCCTGCAAGCCCATCACCGAGGCGTGCGTTAGCACTCCATGCCGATTTTGGTGAATCAGTGCACCACGGTCACCGTGCATTCGGCGAAGTTCACGATCTGGCGGGACACCGATCCCAGGAAGTGCGCGTCCAGCCCGGACAGGCCACGCGAGCCGACCACCAGATGGCTGGCGTACCGCGAGGCCGCGATCAGACCTTTGGATGCGGGAATATGGAAGGCGTTTGTGCTGACCTTGACGCCATCGGGAATCCGGGCCTTGGCCATCAGCTCAGAGAGAATCTCCTCGGCGCGGCGTTGACCGACCTTCACCGGTGCCACGGCGTTCTCATAGCCCGGAATAACGCCCAAATCCTTGAGCTGCCAGCAGAACATCACATGCAGCGGCGCGTCGTGCAGTCGTGCTTCTTCCAGTGCGAAATCGAACGCACGGCGGGAAGTCTCGGAACCATCCACACCAACCACCACCGGGCGGCGAGCCTCCTCAACCACCGGCTGAGGCTGCGTGTAGTGAACGGGCTTGTCTCCCGGAGTCAGGGCGTTGGCAATGGCCTCGGTCACGGTCTCATCCTCGCTGCCGGCGATGCGCACCACGGTCACCGGCACTTCGGCGGCCTCGGCCAGCGAAGCGGACAGGGACCCCATGAACCAGCGGGCCATACGGCTCAGCGAGCGGCGGCCGACCACGATCTGCTGCGAATCATGGCCGATCTGCAGCAGGGCCGAAGTACCGGAGGCCTTCACCGAGGTGAGCTTCAGATTCGCCGGATCGAAGTCGATGCCTGCAGCGGCCTTGTCGACCCACACACGCAGCTCGTTGGCAATATCGTGGCGGACCTTGGCCCAGGCCTCGTCGCTGTCCGGTTCGGACCCCATATCCCAGGAATGCGTCCAGCCAAACACGGCGTTGACGCTCTGACCGGTTAACGAGGCCTCCTCAAGCGCCCACTTCAGCGCGGCAAAGGATTCATCGGAACCATCCACACCGACAACGATGTCGGGCTTGGTTGCAGCTTCACTCATTTCGAGCCTCCTTGTAATCGACTACGGGTGAATCTAGAACCAGCATATCGTTTTCTTCTCCTCTCACGGCGCAATTCGTGGAATCCGATGAATAAACGTCATCGTGAATCGGTAGAGTAAGACGGAATGTCAATTGAGGAAGGACAAGCATGTTCGAACGGTTTACCGACCGTGCACGGCGCGTGATCGTGTTGGCGCAGGAAGAGGCGAGGGCCCTTCAGCACAACTACATCGGCACCGAACACCTGCTGCTCGGCCTGATCCGCGAAGGTGAGGGTGTAGCCGCCAAGGCACTCGCCTCGAAGGGCGTGGAGCTGGATGCCACCCGCAAGCAGGTTGAAGAAATGATCGGCAAGGGCAACGCGGCTCCGAACGGGCACATCCCCTTTACTCCGCACGCCAAGCAGGTGTTGGAGTTTTCGCTGCGTGAAGCCCTGCAGCTGGGCCACAGCTACATCGGCACCGAGCACATCCTGCTCGGCCTGATTCGCGAAGGCGAAGGCGTGGGCACCCAGGTGCTCATCAAGATGGACGTCGATCTGGGCGAGTTGCGTAGCGCGACCATCGATATGATTCGCGGCAACTCCGGCACCGGCACCGGTGACGGCAAGGGCGACTTGGCCAACGCCGGCGGCGTGACGGACAAGCAGAACAAGTCCGGTTCCGCCATCCTCGATCAGTTCGGCCGCAACCTGACCGCCGAAGCCGCTGAAGGCAAGCTGGACCCGGTCATCGGCCGTACCAACGAGATTGAGCGCGTTATGGTCGTGCTTTCCCGCCGCACCAAGAACAACCCGGTGCTGATCGGCGAGCCCGGCGTGGGCAAGACCGCTGTGGTCGAAGGCTTGGCCCAGAAGATCCAAGCCGGCGACGTGCCGGAAACCCTGAAGGGCAAGCAGGTCTACTCGCTGGACCTCGGTTCCATGGTGGCAGGCTCCCGCTACCGTGGTGATTTCGAGGAGCGCCTGAAGAAGGTGCTGAAGGAAATCAAGACTCGTGGCGACATCGTGCTGTTCATCGACGAGATTCACACCATCGTGGGTGCCGGCTCGGCTGACGGCGCGCTGGGTGCCTCCGACATGTTGAAGCCGATGCTGGCCCGTGGCGAGCTCCAGACCATTGGTGCCACCACCACCGACGAGTACCGCAAGTACATCGAGAAGGACGCGGCTCTGGAACGCCGTTTCCAGCCGATTCAGGTGCACGAGCCGACCATCGCCGAGACCATCGAGATCCTGAAGGGCCTGCGTTCCCGTTACGAGAACCACCACCACGTGACCATCACCGATGGCGCGCTGCAGTCTGCCGCAGAGCTGTCCAGCCGGTACATCCAGGACCGTAACCTGCCTGACAAGGCCATCGACCTGATCGATGAGGCCGGTGCACGCCTGCGCATCAAGCGCCTGACCGCCCCGCCTGAGCTCAAGGAACTCGACGAGAAGATCGCCAAGATCGCCGCCGACAAGGACGAGGCCATCAAGGGCCAGGACTTCGAGAAGGCCGCCGAACTGCGCGACAAGCAGGAGAAGCTGGAAGCCGATCGCAAGCAGAAGGAAGACTCCTGGCGCGAAGGCGAGTCCGACGTCAAGATGGTCGTGGACGAGGACGTGATCGCCGAGGTCATCAGCTCCACCACCGGTATCCCGGTGTTCAAGCTGACTCAGGCCGAGTCCAAGAAACTGCTCAACATGGAAGCCGAACTGCACAAGCGCATCATCGGCCAGGACGAGGCGGTTTCCGCCCTGTCCCGCTCTATCCGCCGTACTCGCGTGGGTCTGAAGGACCCGAAGCGCCCGTCCGGTTCGTTCATCTTCGCCGGCCCCACCGGCGTCGGCAAGACCGAGCTGGCCAAGACGCTCGCCGAATTCCTGTTCGACGATGAGGACGCGCTGATTCGCGTGGATATGTCCGAGTTCTCCGAGAAGTACGCGGCTTCGCGACTCTTCGGTGCGCCTCCGGGATACGTCGGCTACGAGGAAGGCGGCGAGCTCACCGAAAAGGTGCGCCGCAAGCCGTTCTCCGTGGTGCTGTTCGACGAGATCGAAAAGGCTCATCCGGACATCTTCAACACGTTGCTGCAGGTGCTCGATGACGGCCACCTGACCGACGGTCAGGGCCGCAAGGTGGACTTTAAGAACACCATTATCATTCTAACTTCCAACCTTGGTTCTGATCTGATTTTGGACGGCATCCAACCTGACGGCGAAATCAGTGCACAGGTTCGGGAACAAGTACAACAGCTTCTGAAACGGAGTTTCCGTCCGGAATTTCTCAATCGTTTGGACGAGATCGTGTTTTACAAACCGCTTACACGGGAAAATATCGGTGCAATTGTGGAATTGCTTTTGCAAGATTTTTCTCATCGGTTGGAGGAAAAACGGTTGCATCTGCGCGTGACCCCGCAGGCAAGAGAGCTGGTGGCACAACGTGGATACGATCCGATCTATGGTGCGCGTCCGCTGAAACGGTATCTGCAAAGCCATATGGAAACGTTGGCTGCAAAATTGATGATTGCTGAAAATCCTGCACCGTATTCCACCTTGGTTGTGGATGTCAAAGACGGTGAACTCTCGGCTGAATTTTTACCGCCGGCACCGGTGGAGTCATCTGCGTCTGCGGCGGAGAAACAGTAATCGAACCAAACGCCGGTAGGTGGCATACAACCAAAAACACCGGATTGCAATTGATTTTGCAATCCGGTGTTTTTCTTTTTTTATGGTACGTCTACAGTGTAAAGATTCAATTTTGATCATATAAGGTACATGACGCCGTACGAATCAACAAGTTTTCAAGCAATTATGCCATCAATCTGATCAAAATTTTGGCTACCGATCAGATCAAATCGTTTCTTCGCTTAACAATTTGCGCAGAGCGGCAATTTTAATACAATTACACAATACATCCACAGCGACACGCAACTCTTCCAAAGTAGGATAGGTCGGTGCAATTCGCAAATTGGAATCGTCGGGATCTTTGCCGTAAGGATAGGTGGCACCTGCGGGTGTCAGCTTAATGCCGCATTCACTTGCCAAACGATAAACCTCTTTGGCACATCCGTTGGGAACATACAGACTGATGAAATAGCCGCCGCGCGGGGTATGCCACTTACAAGTTTGCGTTGGCCCCAGTTCGCGCGCAAAGGTATTTAATACCAGATCAAAGCGGGGACGTAAAATGGCGGCGTGCTTTTTCATATGTGCACGGACGCCGTCTGCATTGCCGAAAAAGCGTACATGGCGCAACATATTCATTTTGTCGTGTCCGATGGTCTGAACGGACATGATCGATTTGATCTGTGCAATATTGTCATGGCTGGAAGCAATGGCTGCTACTCCTGAACCGGGGAATGTAATTTTAGAGGTGGAAACAAACTCGTAAGCGATGTTTTCATTCTTTGTGCCGGCAATCAGTTCGAACAAATTGCAAAGCGGCTCGGTCGTATCTTCCAGATCGTGTACAACATAGGCATTGTCCCAAAAGATCCGAAAATCAGGTGCAGCGGGACGCAGTGCTGCAAAACGACGCACGGTTTGCTCGGAATAGGTAATACCGTCGGGATTGGAATATTTCGGTACGCACCAGATACCCTTGATATGCGGATCACTTTCTACGAGCTTTTCCACTTCATCCATATCCGGACCGGTTGATGTCATACGAACAGGAATCATTTGAATGCCAAGCGATTCGCAGATTGCAAAGTGGCGGTCGTAACCGGGGGCGGGGCACAGGAAACGAATTTCTCCCTGTTTGCTCCATGGTTCACCACCGGGTACACCGTACAATAGACAGCGCACAACGGTGTCATACATGATATTCAGAGAAGAGTTACCGCACACGATGATATTGTCTGTGGGGACTTCCAATATATCTGCAAACATTTCCTTGATTTCCGGAATACCGTCCAGCAAGCCGTAGTTGCGGCAATCAATCCCGCCGCGGCAAGTAAAATCGTTTGTTTTGCTCAGAACGTTGTTCAGTCCCACCGTTAAATCCAATTGCTCATTGGACGGTTTGCCGCGGGACATGTCCAGATGCAGACCACGGGACTGGAAGGCATGATAGCGCTGCCAAAGCGCCTGTAGATTTGTAGGAGTTTCCATAAAAACCGCCTCTTTGTCCAAATTTGGTTTGAAAATTTGTGTATTTTGTGTTGTTTTTT
>ERZ779885.4190-NODE-4190-length-11448-cov-19.164224_pt1 | contig 11448 bp, 7 predicted proteins | sample MGYA00511554_ERZ779885 | MGnify/ENA primary metagenome ERZ779885 (study PRJEB29588, sample SAMEA2160998) | human gut metagenome | biome: human gut; feature: human-associated habitat; material: faeces | place: Denmark | collected 2008/2010 ... | reverse complement strand
CCGCATCGTCCTGCGGCGGCAGCGGGCAGGGCTCCCCGGCATCGCACACCGGCTTCGGGCAGATGCCCGGCGCGCGGGCGGCAAAGGTCTCCAGCTGCTGGTCGGAAAAGCGCTGATGCTTCACGGCTCCCAGCACCCCGGCGGCACAGCGGCCCGCCGTGCGGGCACCCCACGCCACGGCAAGTGCCAGCGGCTCACAGCCGGTTTTGGAACGGACGAGCTGGCAGGCCCGTTGATTCTGCAGCATGACTGCCGCCTCCTTATCTTTTTTACACCGTCTCGTGTGCGGTCTCCGGCTGCGGCTTATTGGCATCCCGCAGCTTCTTGAATGCGCAGCGCAGCAGATCCCGGATGTTGAATTCCTTTTCGTCATCCGAGGTGGCACTGGCTGCCCTGTACTCGATGGCGTAATCCGGGTTCAGGCTGTTGTACTCCTGGATCTGCTCGTCCAGCACTTCCAGAATGGCTTCCGCCTTGACGGCGTTGCATTCCCGGAAGAAGCCCACGATCTGGCCCGCACCGTTGGAACCGATGAAACTCTCCTCGGTGCCAAGGGCCGCCACCAGCCCGGCAAAGTCCCGCAGGACATGGTTGCCCACCGAGTAACCATACTCCCGCGAGAGATGGTTCAGGCTGGTAAACTGGAAGCACATGCAGGTAAAGTGGCTGGGCAGCAGGCCCTGCTTTTCCAGCCGTGCCATCATGGCATCCACACGGTCGCGGTTGGGCAGACCGGTCTTTTTGTCCACATACATAAAGTATTCCACAAAGTCGCGGGAACGGCCCACCACAACGGCCAGTGCGCAGCCCACGAGGAAGAAGAATACAAAGCCGATGGCCAGATACAGCTTGGTGTTGATGCTGGGCCACACTCTGGTGGAGCTGGTGGTCTGCAGATAGTCCGCGCTCAGGGAGCGGTTGTGCTCCATGCTGGTCTGGTTCACGATCTGGTAGTAGTCCACCAGCGTCTGCTCGTACTTGTTGATCTCCGACTCGATCGCGGCATGGGAGGCCTCATCGCCGCCCACCCCGCCGGCTGCCTGGAAGGTGTCCAGCAGCTGCTGGGTGTAGGCCCGGCGGATGGCGCTGCTGCGCAGGGTCTTGTCGATCTCCACATACTCCAAAATCAGCGAATCGTAGGTGATCTGCTTGCTCTGGTTGTTATCGTAGGCCTCTACGTTCTTCAGGATGTAGTCGGTGCCGCTGTCGTTGGCGTCGTTGTGGTAATGGTAGTTGATCAGATCGCGGTTCTTCTCCGAGTAGTTCTGGATCAGGCCGCTGAGGTAGGCTTCCCGCTCCTGATACACCTGCTCGTTCTGCACGCTGCTCTCGATGCTCTGGGTCAGGTTGCGGCACAGCTTGTCGGCGTTGCGCACCTGCGGCCCGGTCATCACATTCGCGTACAGCGACGGGATCTCGTAGTCGTACAGCATCTTATAGATGTCGTACAGGTCCTCGTAGGAATAACCCGTGACCGAAGAGCGGAAGTTGGGATAGTTTGTCTTTTTATCCTCCAGATAGTTCAGCACCTCGGTGGTGTCGGCCGACAGCGCGTCCACGCACTCGTAATAGTCGTAGCCGCTGTTCAGCAGGCCGCTGGAGGGGTTCATGGTCAGGGGCAGCTCCACATATTCCTCCGTGTAGATGGTGGAATAGCTGCTGACGATGGCATCCAGCACCCGGCGGGCGTAGCTCGCACCCAGGCTGCCGTCCACCACCAGCGTCACCTTGTATTCGTCCGGGAAGTAGGTAGACTCTTCCCCCTTGTCGATGAGAGCTTCCTGCAGGGCCTTCTGGTCGTCCGGGATCAGCTCTTCCACCGTGCAGTGGGAGCGCACAAGGTTGATGCCGCTTTGCAGCCCAAGGCTCTCCATGGCCTGCGAGATGACCTTGGAAGAATAGATCTCGTCCACGTTCATGGCGGTGCCGTCCGGGGCAAAGCCGTCCTTGATGCCGTCGTGCAGGTACTTGATGTTCACACTGGCGGTGTAGGTCTGGTTGTTCTTGCAGTACCAGCACACCACCACTGTGCCCGCCATGGTCACGGCCAGCACCAGTGCAAAGAACCGCCGGAGGTAGCGCAGGATATCAAACTTTTTCAACGCTGTTCCTCCTTCCGGATCTGCCGGGCGGTGCGCACCATGCACAGGCCGAAGCACAGCACCACAAAGACTGCCATTTCCACGATCACCCGCTTGAGGCCGATCTGCTGCACAAAGGAGCCGGCCGCATAGTTGAACACCAAGTAGTTCTGGGTCTTATAGATGATATAGGAGGCATCCGTCACCCGCAGTGCCTGCTGGATCTGATCCATGGTGGTTTCCAGTTCCTGCAGCATGGCGTTCACCGTGGTCAGGCCCGCCGGGTCGCTCATGGTCTGCATTTGCTGCACCACATACTGGGTGGTGGTGATCACATCCTGATGGGAGGTCGCCTCCGCCAGGGCACCGTCGGCGTCGCTGGCCATGGTGTCCAGCGCCGTTTTGGTGCGGGACATATAGAACTCTCTGTTCTCGTCCAGCGTGGGGATCATGACGATGGCGCTCATGCTCTCATCGTACAGGCCAATGCCCAGATTGTCGGAGTTGTAGTAGGCCATCTGCTCCTGATAGTCCAGCTGCTCGATCTGCAGCTTGTATTGCAGCATGGCCGTCAGGGAAGAAACGTCCGCCGACAGGCCGCCCCGCAGGATATAGGCCTGGATGCGCGGGATCTCGTAGTTGATCACGTTCTGGATCTGCTTGGACAGGCTCAGGAAGGTGTTGCCGGTGGTGGCGTCCTGATAGCTCTTGTTCTCGCTGACACGGGCCGTGAGGTAGCGGTCCAGCTGGTTGGCCCGCAGCGTCAGGCTCTTGAGGCGCAGATACGGCTCGGTGTCAAAGTAATCCGGCATGGTGCAGGAGAACACGCTCTGGTTCTCGCCGTAGTGCTCCATGAAATAATCCTTGTAGCTGCCGCAGAAGATCCGGAGCAGCGTGGCTGCGGTCAGGTGCTGGCAGGGTTCTTCCAGCTGCAGGCTGATGCTGCAGCTGGTGGTGATGTAGTTTTCCGAGCTGCTCACGTTGGTCACATCGGTGGGTTCCACCGTAATGGCCTTGCGCAGCTGTTCCACCGTCATCTGACCTTCCAGTCCGGCGTTGTACAGGGTGCTCTGCAGCACCTCGTCGGAGGTCAGGTCGGTAGTCGTAAACCGGGTGCGGTTGGGGTTGAGCCCCTGCGATGCCTCAGAGTAGTTCAGGGTCATCTGGGCCGAGGCCACCCGGCTGCTGTCCTGATATTGTGCGGTGCACCGCAGTGCCGCGAGCAGGATGCACACCACGATCAACGGCACCCGCAGGCTCCAGAAGCGCAGCACAGCCTGTTTGAAGATCTGCTTGATCTTTGTCACCACGTCTCCGGGCCTCCTTTCAAGTTCGTTCATCTCAGTACCAGTTCACATCCACCAGAACCAGCTCCGGCGGATTGTATACGCGGGGGATCTGGTTGGAGTCGCCTAGGCCGCAGCCCACGATGAGGGGTGCCCCGCTGTCCAGCTGGTACATGCCGCCCGCATACTCCGGGAACAGCCCCTCCTCTGCGGTGTACAGCCGCCCCAGCACCGGCAGGCGGATCAGGCCGCCGTGGGTGTGCCCGGCCAGCGCCAGGTCAAAGGGCGCATCCTGCATGTAGTCCACAAAGGCCATGGGCACATGGTTGATGCAGATGCGGAAGGTGTCGTACTGGCGGCTCAGGCTCTCCACACAGTCGCTGGCACCGTATTTGTAAAAGTCCTTCAGGGCACCTTCCAGCCCGATGAGCTCCACGTTGTTTTCCCCGATCTGGATGGTGCGGGTCTCATTGCGCAGCAGCTGCACCCCGGCCTCCGAAAATTTTTCCGCCAGCTGGTCATCCACCCCGCCGTAGATCATCTCGCTTTCGTGGTTGCCCAGCACCCCGTACAGCGGGGCCACATCGGCAAGGCTGCGGCACAGCGAAAGCATATTCTCATACTCCGGGTTCGGGAAGGTGACAAGGTCACCGCCCAGCAGGATCAAGTCCGGGTCCAGCTCCTGCACGGTCTGGATCAGCTCCTCGTTGTGCTCGCCGTATTCCCGCAGGTGCAGGTCCGACAAAAACAGGACCCGCAGCTTTTCCGACACATGGCTGGAGGTCACCCGGTAAAAGGTCACCTGAAAATGACTATTCGTATAATCCGTGTACAGTTTCAGTCCGGCAGCTGCCACGCCGCACAGCAGCACAAAAGCCGCCAGCAGCTGCAGCAGCCGGTTCTGCCACCATCGGCGGCGTGCGCCGTCCGGCGGGGGCGTTCGTTTTATTCTTGCATGTTGCGCCATGCTCTTCTGCCTTTCCTCGTCAATGGGTCAATGATTCATCCCCCGCCGGAACAGCTCCGGCGAGAGGGCAAACAGCGCTGCCTTGGCCCGGCGGCGGGGCGTGCAGGCAAACTGCAGCATCCGCAGCCGCTGCGGGCGGTAGCCCGGCAGAGTCCTGCAATCGAACCGCGCCGCGCAGTCCAGATACTTCCAGCACAGGTCATCCCGCAGGCGGCGGCGCAGCGCCCGCGGGGTCACCGTACGGTAGATCTCCGCCAGACTGTCGTAGATGCGCAGCCGGTCCTGAACACGGCGGGTGCTCAACCCTTCCGCGTGCGTGATGGAACCGGCGCGGCAGTTATCGTAATAGTAGATTTCCTGCCCGGTCAGCACCACCCGCTGCGCCTGCAGCAGCACCCGCGGCGTGAACTCTTCGTCCTCGTGCAGGATGCCCTTGCAGAACTGCAGGCCGTTCGCCCGCAAAAAGCCGGTGCGGTACAGGTGCCGCCCCACTTCCACCCGCAGGCCACCGGTCTGCAGGCATTTCAAAAGATACTCCTTACCGGTGTAAACTGTGTGAAAGGTGAAGTTTTTTTCCACCGCTTCTTCCCAGCGGGTCATCACCGGTTCCTCGCGCAGAAAATGCACCTTGCCGATGACCACATCGGCCCGGTCCTGCAGCGCCATCTGCAGCAGGCCGGGGCAAACGTTCTCTGCCAGCCAGTCATCACCGTCCATGAACAGGATATACTCGCCCTGTGCATGGCACAGCCCGTAATTGCGGGCGTCCGACAGGCCGCCGTTGGGCTTATGGATCACTGTGACCCGGCTGTCCTCTGCCGCCAGTGCGTCACACACCGCGCCGCTGTCATCGGTGCTGCCGTCATCCACGATGAGCACTTCCAGCGGCACATCCGGCTGCGCCAGCACCGAGCGGACACAGCGCTCCACATAGTCCCGGATGTTGTACACCGGGATCACGACCGAGAGCAGGCCCTCACACATCGCTTCTTCATTCCGCATCGTGTTTTTCCTCCGTCGCTCCTTTTTTGATCGTAAGCGTGTGCAGCAGCCCGCGCAGGGTGTCCACATTGCGCCAGTCCAGCACCGCGTTCACCACAAGGAACAGCGGCAGCACCCACAGCCCGAACAACGCACCCTTCAGGCACACCATCAGGTAGCCGCCGCCATAGCAGCGGTCAAATCCCAGCAGGTACAGCAGCACAAAGCAGAGCAGCCCGTTGACGCCCAGCCGCACAAAATCGCCCACCGGCGACTCTCCCAGCACTTTGGTCCGGGTAAAAAGGATCAACGCCGTATAGCGGTACAGGTGCGCCGCCAGTGTGCCGAACAGGCAGCCCGCGATGCCGAACCGCAGCACCGACATCACCGACACCAGCAGGTTGATGCCCATCTCGATCAGGGCCTGCTGCCGGGTCTCTTCAAAGCGGCCGCTGATGTTCAGCAGCATCCCCAACGGCTGCTTGGCGCTGGACAGCAGCTCCACCGCCGTGAACAGCACCAGCAGGCGGGTGTCAAGGTACTCGGCATCGGTCACACCGGACGTATACAGCGCGATGATGGGCATCAGGAACACAGCCACGGTCGTGAACAGTGCAAAGGCCGCGGAAAGGTAAAGGGCATCGTACAGCCGGTACAGCCGCTTGAACTTTTCCGGCTCCACATAGAACAGCTGCCCCAGCCGAAAGCTGATGCTGTTGACGATCGAGTAGAACAGCTTTTCGATGTTGGAGAAAAACAGCATATAAATGGTGTACACACTGGCCGACGCCAGACCGCACAGGCTGGAGATCAGGATCGTGTCGGTGTTGTTGAACACGATGCTCGTGAGCTGATGCACCAGCACCGAGCCGCGCTGGGCCAGCGCCTCCAGATTGGGGGTATCGTGCGCGTTGAGCCACGGATAGTTTTTGCGCATATAGGCCGTAAGCACCAGCACCTGGAACACCGAAGGCACGCAGTAGGTCACCTGCACCAACAGGATGCTGCGGGTAAACAGCAGCGCCAGCATGCGCAGCAGGTTGCCCGCCGCCATGGTGGCCGTGGTGATGTAGGTGATCACATAGTTTTTGCCTTCCACTTCCATAAAGGAGCGGTATTTGCCCTGCACCAGATAGCTCACGATGCCCGGGATGCCGTAGAACACCACGATCAGGCTCACGGTGCCGTAGGACAGCACTGTGTTGATGCACAGGGGGTACAGCAGCGCAAACACCACCGTGACCAGCAGATACACGATACCGGTGCGGCGGTAATAGTGATGCGTGGCCGAAAAAATGCCGTTGATGGCTTTCCGGTCGCCCACGGCCACCGGAAGGTAATAGGCCTGCTGCGAGGCCAGGCCCACGCCCGCTTCCAGCAGAGTCAGACAGGAAAAGATCTGCTTGATGGTGCTGTCCAGACCGTTGAGCTCCGAACCGAAGCTGGTGAGGTACAGCCGCGGCAGCAGCAGGCCGAACAGGATCACCGACAGGTTGTACAACAGCGACGAGCACATGTTGTGCAGCACCCGGCGGCGGCTTTCGGCCGCGGTCAGGACCGGACCGACCGGGTTCTGTTCTTCCTTTATCATGCTGCGCCTCCCTGGGCGGCTGCGGCCTTGCTGTGTGCCTTGGCCTGCGAAGGTATCTCCTTGAGCGGGTCACCGATCACATGGTGATACACTTCCTCGTACCGATCCAGCATGACATCATAATCAAAGTTGGTGCGCACATAGTCCACCTGTGCCTCGCGCTGTTCCGGCGTGAGGGGCCGGGCGGTGTCCCGCTCCAGTGCCCGGGCCAGACTGTCGGTGTCCTCGGTGCGGAACTCGGTGCCGTAGTCGGCGGTCACAGTGGTGTTCTCCGGGATGTCGCTCACGAGGCACTTCACCCCCAGCGACAGTGCCTCCAGCAGCGAAAGCGAAAGGCCCTCGGTGTGGCTGGGCAGCACGAACAGGGCGCAGTTGCTGTACAGCTCCAGCAGCGCGTCGCCCACCACATAGCCCGTCGTGATGATGTTGGGGTTGCCCGCGATCTTCTCCTGCACCGTGGTGCAGTACTCGGTCTCCGCAAAGGGGCCGGCCAGCACCAGTTTTTTGTCCGTGTGGGCTTTCAGATAGCCCTCCACCAGGTCCAGCGGGCCCTTTTCCGGCGAGATGCGGCCCACATACAGAATGTAGCTCCCGGCTTCCAGCCCGTATTTTTCGCGAATCAGGTTGCAGGGCAGCGGCTGGCGCATCTGCACTGCATTGGGGATGAGGATGGCGGTACGATCGTACTTCTCCTGAAAATAGTTCCACTCGCTCTCCGACAGCACCACCAGATCATCCGCATACTTTGCGGCCACCCGCTCACCCAGCTTCAGGTAGGCGCTGGCAAAGCCGCCCCACTTGTCCACCTTCCAGTTCAGCCCGTGCACGGTGCACACCGTGTGCTTGCCGAACAGCTTGGCGATCACCAGCGGCACCGATGGGCCGATGGCGTGGTAGTGGATCACATCGCAGTCCCGCGTCAGGGCGTCAAAGGTGGCCAGGAACGAATAGACCATGGCATTCAGCGACGCCTTCTGAAAGGTAAAGATGCGGCGGGCCTGCACGCCCTCGGTCGTGTAAACATTGTGCCCCTTCTGCAGGCCGCGGTTGTACACCGTGACCTCATAACCGCGCCGGACCAGGCTGGTTGCCAGCCCGCCGACCATGACTTCCACACCACCCGAACGGGACGGGAAGTCCTTGTGCCCGATCATTGCCACCTTCATACCAAAATCTCCCTTTCCGTGACAGCGTTTGCTGCCGTTCTGCCGGTCGTGGCTGGCCGGCTTCTGTGTGCAACTCAATTGTAACATAACCGCAACACCTGCGCAATGTTTCCGTGCATTGTTTTTGGCAAAAATCCCCGCAGAGCCTGCATTTTTCTCCATTGACCGGACCGTACCTGCGCCAAATGTTTAACAAAGTTTAAGGCGTTCCGTGCCCCCAAATTGATTGACATACTTTTCACAGGTATGCTAAACTGTTTTTGTTGGTTCTGTGCAGATTTTTCCACAGAGCAGGGCCAAAAATCACAAAGAGACACAAGAAGAGAAAGAGAAGGAAACCACTATGAACAAGATCTCCCGCAAAGGCTTTCTGAAGATCGCCGCTGCCGCCGCCATGAGCGGTGTCACCGCCGGTGCTCTGGCTGCCTGCAATGCAGCCTCCGGCTCCACCTCCACCGCTGCTTCCGGCAGCGCTGCCGCTTCCGGTGCAACCGGCACCTACATCCCCGGCACCTATGAGGGCACTGCCGAGGGCATTTCCTCCACCGTCAAGGTCACCATGACCTTCTCCGACAGCGCCGTGACCGACGTGGTCGTGGACACCTCCGGCGAGACCGCTTCCATCGGTGCTGCTGCTGCCGACGAGCTGCGCGATCAGCTGCTGGCTGCCGGTTCTGCCGAGATCGACGGCGTGTCCGGCTCCACCATCACCTCCGAGGCCGTCATGAAGGCTGCCAAGAGCTGCTATGCACAGGCCAAGGGCGAGGCCGTTGTGTCCTCCGTTCAGCTGCCCACCGGCGATGAGAACGACTGGCTGGGCACCGAACCCGACATCGACGAGGCTGCCATCACCGAGACGGTGGACACCGACATCCTCATCGTGGGCGCCGGCAACGGCGGCATGTTTGCCGCTGCCTATGCAGCCGCCAACGGCCTGAACTTCCGCATCATCGAGCAGAACGGCAACGTGCAGGACACCCGCCACTGGTACGGTGCCATCGACTCCGCCGCCGCCAAGGCTGCCGGTGAGGAGCCCTTCGACCGCGCCAAGCTGCTGAGCGAGATCTCCCGCTACGCTTCCGGCAAGTGCGACCAGCGCGTGGTCAAGACCTGGATTAACGAGTCTGCCGCCATGCACGACTTCATGCGGAGCATCCTGGAAGACAAGTACGGCTGGGTCTGCGACTTTACCTCCGGTACCGAGGCTGCATGGCCTGCTGAGAATGCAGAGCACAACACCGACTACCTGTTCCCCGTAGAGGAGCACAACTACATGGCCAGCGAGCGGGAATCCGGTCTGGCCCGCAACGAGCTGCTGCTGCAGTACATCCAGGAGCTGGGCTACGGCGTAGACTTTAAGACCAGCCTGGCTAAGCTGGAAAAGAACGCCGAGGGCCGCATCACCGGCATCATCGCCCAGAACATGGATGACGACCACTTCATCCGCTACAACGCAGCCAAGGGCGTTCTGCTGGCCTGCGGCGGCTACGCCGGCAACCCGTACATGATGCAGCAGCTGGATCCTCTGGGCACCAGCGTCACCACCGCCTGCTCCTACTCCCCTGCCGACAAGGGCTACGGCATCCGTGCCGCTGTGTGGGCTGGTGCTAACCTGGACAAGGAAGCTGCTCCCATGCTGTTTGACCGCGGCATCGTGGCCCCCGGTGTGGACGCCGGTTATGTGGACAGCGACTCCGCCTTTGGCGGCAAGGCCTTCCCCGGCGAGATCCGCCAGTACAACCCCGGCACCCAGCCCTTCCTGAAGGTGAACCGCAACGGCGAGCGCTTTGCCAACGAGAGCAGCCCCTATAACGATATCGTCTACGCTGCTGCCCACCAGCCGGGCCGCGTCTACGCACAGATCTGCGATGCTAACATTCTGGAGGACGCAAAACGTTTCCATACCATCGGCTGCTCTGCCCAGACCCGCAACGGCGGCGAGAAGTACATTCAGGGCAAGATGGACGAGGCTATCGAGGCCGGCGCATTGTTCAAGTGCGATACGCTGGACGAGCTGGCCGACAAGATGGGCTTTACCGGTGCTGCCAAGGACACCTTCCTGGCTACCGTGGAGCGCTATAACGAGCTGTACGACAAGCAGAACGACGAGGACTTCGGCAAGCCTGCTTACCGTCTGAGCGCCATCCGCACCGCTCCCTTCTATGGCTGCTGGCTGGGCGCCTCTCTGCTGACCACCGAGCAGGGCATTGCCATCAACGAAAAGGGCCAGGCCCTGGACACCAACAACCAGCCCATGGCAGGCCTCTACATCACTGGTGATATGTCCGGCAGCTTCTTCGCCAACAACTATCCCTGCCTGATGGCCGGTGTTGCCATGGGCCGCACCCTGACCTTCGCCATGAAGGCCATCAAGCAGATGGCCGGTCTGGAATAATCGGAATTTTCTTCGGTTTCTTCTCCATTATTATATCGCAAAGCGGCCCCGTCACGTTGCATCCACAACGCGGCGGGGCCGCTTTTGGCGTATTATTCCGAGATCCGGTAATGGCCCACGATGTCGGTGCGTTTCTCCAGAATGTCCTGCTCATAGGCGCTCTGCCAGGGGTCATTGTGGTGAATGATGTAGGGCACTCCGTTTTTATTTCTCCGGTCGGACACGAGGCCGATATGGTTTTCAAAGATCACCAGATCGCCGCCCTGCCATTCTTCTGTTTCCGAGACCTCTGTGGTCAGGGCAACCGCTGTGTGTGAAAAGAACACCTTCAGGTTTCTCACCCGGCGAAAATCAATGTTGGCATCCGGCTGCTGAATGTCATACCATTGCGGATGCTTCCGGATATCGGCGTCCCCCAGCGCCTGCAGATCATATCCGGCATTTTTCAGCGCAAAAGCCACCACATCGGTACACACGCCATAGCCATCGTCCGGATATCCGGTCTGATAATAACGGCTCTTGTATTTTGGACGGTTATCCACATAGGCCAGCGCATTGTCGAGCACATCTGTCTGGTCATCCACACCATCGCCGTCTGCATCCACCGTGCTGTAAAAAGCCGGGATCTGCCCCAGATATTGGTCTTGTGGGCGGACTGTAGAAGTGTGCTGATAACGCATCAGCAGAACGAGCAGCACGCCACACAGAAGTATCGCGCCCGCCGCAAGCGAGACACAAAGCATCCGTTTCCTTTCCGATTTATTCATACGCCACCCATCCTGCCTTTCCCGTCTATCACACTCTCAATGTATGCCGATGCGATCGTTCTGTCAAGCATCCCGCCCGCAGCACTTTCCACAAAGAATTTCTCCGTTATTCTACAGACGCAACAAAAAAGCCCTGAGATTTCTCTCAGAGCTTTCTGTTCAAGTCGGCGACTACCTATTTTCACAAGCCGTTTCCAGCTAACTATCTTCGGCA
>ERZ779885.4188-NODE-4188-length-11465-cov-13.980280_pt1 | contig 11465 bp, 8 predicted proteins | sample MGYA00511554_ERZ779885 | MGnify/ENA primary metagenome ERZ779885 (study PRJEB29588, sample SAMEA2160998) | human gut metagenome | biome: human gut; feature: human-associated habitat; material: faeces | place: Denmark | collected 2008/2010 ... | reverse complement strand
ATAACCCCAAGCGCCCCTTCGTGGCGGTGCTGGGCGGCGCCAAAGTCTCCGACAAGATCGGCGTGATCAACAACCTGCTGCAAAAGGCCGACACGATCCTGATCGGCGGCGGCATCAGCGCACAGCAGGCGCTTCTGATCGACCCGCTGGCCGCGCAGGTGCGCAAAAGCATCATGCCCGCCTTCGCCGAGGGCCTTGAGGTCAGGGCCGCAGCCCTCCAGAACGACGCCGGCCTTGTCGGTGCAGTGTATTATTTTAAGCAGCAGCAGTAAGGCGGATGGCCCGGGTCGCCGAGGGTGCCGCCTCCCTACAGCTCCACCATGAAAATCCCCCCGCCGCACCCCGGCGGCGGGGAATTTTTTTGTGGAAATACAATATGTAAAATCTGGCACGCAAAAGCGCAAAAAATGTGCGAATGACGGCATTTTGTGGGTTCTGGACAAAAATATTGACTTTGAACCGATGATTTTGGCACGGCGCAGACGGGTGTAAATTGTTGCAATTACAGAGAGTGTGTGTTATACTCTTCATTATGAATAAGTGTGTAAAATTGCCCAAACGAGGCAGAGCGCACGGGATAAAAACCGGTCATCGACGGACTGACCGGCTCACAAAACAATAAAGGAGCGCACTATGAAAGTAGTAATTCTGGCTGGCGGCCTTGGCACGCGCATCAGCGAAGAAAGCGTCTACAAGCCCAAGCCGATGATCGAAATCGGCAACATGCCCATCCTGTGGCATATCATGAAGGAATATTCCTACTACGGCTTTCACGACTTTGTCATCTGCGCGGGCTACAAGCAGCACATGATCAAGGAGTGGTTCGCGGATTACTTCCTGCATACCAGCGATATTACGTTTGATTTCACCCGCGGCCAGAACGAGATGATCGTCCACAACCACCACACCGAGCCATGGAAGGTCACCGTTGTGGACACCGGCCTCAACACGATGACCGGCGGGCGCATCAAACGCATTCGTCCCTACATCGGCAATGAGACCTTCATGATGACCTACGGCGACGGCGTCTGCGATGTGGACATTGCCAAGCTGGCGGCATTCCACCGTGAGAACGGCAAGATCGCCACGCTGACCGCCGTTCAGCAGGAGCAGCAGAAGGGCGTTCTGGATATTGCCGAGGATAATTCTGTCCGTTCTTTCCGTGAAAAGAAGGCCAGCGACGGCGCGCTCATCAACGCGGGCTATATGGTGCTGGAGCCGCAGATTTTCGACTATCTGGACGGCGACGCCTGCGTCTTTGAGCAGAAGCCGCTGCAGAAGTTGGCCGAGGAGGGTCAGCTGATGAGCTATATCCACAAGGGCTTTTGGCAGTGCATGGACACCGCCCGCGAGAAGCAGGTCCTGGAGAAAATGCTTGCCACCGGCAACGCGCCCTGGAAGAAGTGGGAGGATTGATGATGGTACATTACGATCCTGAATTTTACCGCGGCAAGCGGGTGTTCGTCACCGGTCACACCGGCTTCAAGGGCAGCTGGCTCTGCAAGATGCTGCTGATGGCCGGGGCCGAGGTCACGGGCTACAGTCTGCAGCCGCCGACGCAGCCGAACCTTTTCTCCATCGCCGGCGTCGAGGACAAGATGCACAGCGTCATCGGCGACATCCGCGACTTTGACGCGCTGAAGGCCGCTTTTGACGCGGCGCAGCCCGACATTGTGCTGCACCTGGCCGCGCAGCCCATCGTGCGCGACAGCTACAAGGACCCGCGCTACACCTATGAGACGAACGTTATGGGTACGGTCAACCTGCTGGAATGTGTGCGGCTGGCCCAGCAGCAGGGCAGAGCGCCCCGCTCGGTGCTGAACGTCACCACCGACAAGGTCTACCACAACAACGAGTGGGCCTGGGGCTACCGCGAGAACGAGCCGCTGGACGGTTTCGACCCCTACTCCAACAGCAAGAGCTGCTCGGAGTTGGCGACGCACTCCTACATCAACAGCTTTTTTGCCGATAAGACCGTGGCCGTCTCGACGGCCCGCGCGGGCAATGTCATCGGCGGCGGCGACTTTGCCAATGACCGCATCATCCCCGACTGCGTCCGCGCCATGGCCGCGGGCCGTAAGATCGGCGTGCGCAACCCCTACTCGACCCGCCCGTACCAGCATGTGCTGGAGCCGCTGGCGGCCTACCTGCTGATCGCCCAGCGCCAGTACGAGGACAGCCGCTTTGCGGGCTACTATAACGTAGGCCCCGACGACTGCGACTGCGTCACCACCGGCACGCTGGTGGATCTGTTCTGCCGGGCCTGGGGCGGCGACGCCGCCTGGGAGAATCAGGCCGAGGCCAATGCCCCGCACGAGGCCAACTTCCTGAAGCTGGACTGCAGCAAGCTGAAAACGACCTTCGGCTGGACGCCGCGCTGGCACATGGCCGAGTGCATGGAAAAGACCGTCGCCTTCAGCAAGATCTGGCTTGCCAACGGCGATGTCCCGGCGGAGATGGAAAAGGAAATCAACAGCTTCTTGGAGGGGCAGAAATGACAAAGGAACAGAGGAGTATAACAAGCGCTTTTGTCATTTCGGTTTTGGTAGGTGGAGCCTATCTGGTTTCCTGGCTGGCGCATGTATGGGGTGGTCAGCCGTGGCCCATCGGCAGCAACATGGTCAACTATGCCGTAGTTCTAGTACTGTTCGGCGTTTCGCTTTTGCTGTTCGGCAACCTTTTTGCCCGCATTCTGCCGCAAGAACGTGGCTTTGTGCGGGCTTGTGACGCGCGTCTGCAGGGTCGCGGCGCGGCAGCGGCCCTTGTGGTATCTGCGCTGGTGACAGCCGCCTACCTTATTTATTACGCGAACATTGGGGTGTCCAAGGAATTTGCGGGGCCTTCCTATTCGCCGTCCTCCCTGATGGCGCCGCAGATGGTGCCGCTGTATTACCTGCTTACGGTGCTGTTTTTTGTGGCGGCAATCTATCTGCTGCTGACGGGTAAGGACTGCCCGCAGTGGATGACCTGGGGCGGCTACGGCCTTTCGGCAGTGATGTACTTCTTGGGCGTATGGATCGTCAATACGTTTGAGGGAGACCCGTACCACGGTGAGGCGTATTTGGAAAGCATCTACAACGTGGCTGACGGCATCCCCTATGAGGAGTTGACGACAGGCATCTACGGCCACTACGGGCTGTTCTTCCTGCTGCCGATGAAGATCTTCGGTGCAAAGGCTGTTGTTATTCAATTCCTGATCGCGCTGGTCGGCGTTGTGACGGATCTGGCCATGCTGTACTGCATCCATCACCTGATAAAAAAGAACTGGGTACGCCTGTTGATGGCACTGGTTGTGCCGGTCATTCCGTTTGCATACAGACGGACGAATTACTGGCAGCTGCAGCCTCACCGTTTGGTATTCCCGATGTTGCTGGCGGCCTATATGCTGTTCTGTTTGCGGAAAAAGCAGTCAAAAAAAAAACGGCTCGGTTCTGGGGCGGCTGGCTTCTGTGCATGCTGGCAGTGCTGTGGAGCACCGAGAGTGGTCTGTTCTGTATCATCGGCTGGTGCGCGGGCTGCATCGTCCGCTGGTGGCAGCAGGAGCCATGGTACGCCCGCGGCCAGTGGGAACGCTATGGTGCGCTGCTGCTGGGCGCTGTGTTGGCGGTGCTGGGGGCCATTGGCCTGACAAATTTGTATAACCTGGCCTGCGGCGGAGCACCGATCTTCAAGGTGTTTTTTTACCCGCTGTACAGCAGCAATTATATGGATGGTTCCATCGGCTACCCGCTTGAGCTAGGCGTGCGCCCATGGGTGTTTGTGCTGCTGCTTATGCTGGCCGTGCTGGCATGGTCGCTGTTCCAGACAACCGCTATCGGAAGAATAGCCAAAAAGGAGAACATTGCCCCATTTGCGGCCTGTTTGTCGGTGCTGGGACTGGTATCGTTCAGTTACTATGCAAACCGCTCCGCCTGGATGAATCTGGAGATCTGCCTGCCGGAGGCACTGCTTTGCCTGTGCTTCCCGCTGCAGGCGCTGACGGACGGGGAGGGGCTACGCAAGAAGCTGGGCGGCCTGTACTGCACGGCGGCACAGTCTGTGGGACTGGCCGTGCTGCTGGTGCTCTGCGTGCTTACGGCACAGCTGCCCGGCGGCGTGATGAATACAGTGATCCTGCAGGAGCGCGGTGCGTTCAGCACCCGCGGCATCTATGCGGAGGTGGAGAATTTCTCTGCCAATATACCGGACAACACCTTTGCGGTTGGCCGCGATGTGGGAATCATCTACCATGCAGCAGGCTGGGACAACTACGGACATTATGTGGATGCTGCGGATTACGGCGTGGCAGATACCGAAAAATTACTCCCTCATATTCTGGCAGAGTTGAAGGCCCAGCCGAGCTTTGTCGTGGATGACATACTGGTGGTCTATCTGGGGCAGAATGGCTACACGCCCGACATGCTCGGATACCAGCTGCAGACGACCTTCACATCGGCTGGCGGCACGAACCCAATTACTTATTACTACTACGAAAAGCAATAAAAAAGGAGAGCAAAACCTATGGCATGGAAGAATGAGGCAGAAGCCCGCGAGCAGATCAAGGCGATGGTCGCCGAGTATTATCACGACTTCAAGGAGAAAAAGACCCCCTATCAGGAGGGTGATCGCATCACCTACGCAGCCCGCGTCTTTGACGAGAAAGAGATGTGCGCTCTGACCGATGCCACACTGGACTTCTGGCTGACAACAGGCCGCTTTGCAGACCAGTTCGAAAAGGAGTTCGCTAAGTGGATCGGCGTTAAGTTCGCCCATCTGGTCAACAGCGGTTCCTCCGCCAACCTGATCGCCTTCATGGCGCTGACCGCCCCCGAGCTGGGTGACCGCCAGATCAGGAAGGGCGATGAGATCATCACCGTGGCCTGCGGCTTCCCCACCACCGTGACCCCGGCCATCCAGTACGGCGCGGTGCCCGTGTTTGTGGATGTGACCGTGCCCCAGTACAACATCGACGTCACCAAGCTCGAGGCAGCCCTCTCCCCCAAGACGAAGGCTGTCATGATCGCCCACACGCTGGGCAATCCGTTTGACCTGTCCGCCGTCAAGGCGTTCTGTGACGCCCACAACCTGTGGCTGGTCGAGGACAACTGCGACGCGCTGGGCACCCAGTACACCATCAACGGCGAGACCCGCTTTACCGGTACCTGGGGCGACATCGGCACGTCCAGCTTCTACCCGCCGCACCACATGACAATGGGCGAGGGCGGCTGCGTTTACACCAACAACCCGCTGCTGAACCGCCTGATCCTCTCCTTCCGCGACTGGGGCCGCGACTGCATCTGCCCCTCCGGCCAGGATAACTTCTGCGGCCACCGCTTTGACGGTCAGTTCGGCGAGCTGCCCAAGGGCTACGACCACAAGTACGTCTACAGCCACTTTGGCTATAACCTCAAGGTCACCGACATGCAGGCCGCCATCGGCTGCGAGCAGCTGAAGAAGTTCCCCTCTTTTATTGAGCGCCGCCGCCACAACTGGAACCGTCTGCGCGCCGCGCTGGAGCCCGCCGCCGACAAGCTGATCCTGCCGGAGCCGGCTGCCAACAGCCGCCCGTCCTGGTTCGGCTTCCTGATCTCTGTCAAGCCGGAGAGCGGTCTGAACCGCAACGACGTGACCCGCTATGTGGAGAGCCACAACGTGCAGACCCGTCTGCTGTTCAGCGGCAACCTCATCAAGCACCCCTGCTTTGACCAGATCCGCGGCACCGACGCCTACCGCGTGGCGGGCGAGCTGACCAACACCGACTTTATCATGAACAACACCTTCTGGGTCGGCGTTTATCCCGGCATGACCGACGAGATGATCGACTACATGGCCAAGACGATTATCGAGGCTGTGAATCAGTAAAATTTTGACAACGAGGTACAGACCCCTATGATGCAGCAAAAGGTGAAAACGACCCGCGCACCCAGACTGCGGTTGGACAAAAACAGGCGGCTGACGCCTATGCAGATCTACTGCTGGGCAACGGTGGCCTGTCTGGCGGTGCTGCTGCTTGCCCTGCTGGCCAGCCGCGGTACGCTGCTGCATCGATTCTTCTTTTATGATGTCACCGATACCGGTATGGACTTTTTCCATAGTATTGAGTATATGCGTGGACGTATGCCCTACGGACAGTTCGATACGCTGTACCCGCCGCTTGCAAATCTGTTTTTCTATGTGTTGTATTTGCTTGTGCCAAAGACACAATCAGCTACGTGGACGGAATCGTTTATCTCGTCTCTCAACATGAAGGGAACAGAACGGGATTTGCGTTTACAGCAAGCGACGATGATGCTGTTTGTCGTCTTTGTTATCGTGGTGGTCTTAGGAATTGTATCGATGACAGAACGCCTGACGCGCAGCTGCGGGGGGCGGAAAAAGCTGCTGGCATTCTGTGCAGTGTTCAGCTATGGGGTACTGTACGGCTTGGAACGCGGCAATATTCTGCTGCTGTGCTGGCCGTTAATGGCATTTTTTATCCTGTACCGCAATTCAGAAAACCCACTTTTGCGGGAGTTGGCCTGTCTGGCACTGGCGATTGCCGCCGGTTTCAAGCTGTACCCGGCGTTTCTGGGCGTGCTGTTGCTGCGCGATAAAAACTATCTGGCCGCGGTGCGCACGGTGCTGTACGGTGTTGCCTGCCTGTGCTTCCCGCTGTTCTTCTTCAATGAAGGATTGTTTGGCCTGACACTGTGGTTCCGTGTACTGTTTGATTTTAGCGGCAGCAGAGGTGAACCGTGGATCGGCAACGGTTTCTCCAACATTTTGGCAGAGGCCGGACATGCGGTGGACAAGCTGCTGGGCACGCAGCTGGGCTATGGCAGCTACGCACTGCTGGGCATTGTGCTGGCAGCGGTGCTGCTGGTGTGCAGCTTTTTTATGGATAAGGAGTGGAAGCGCATTACAGCAATCATTCTGGCGATGCTGATGTTTCAGTCCCAGTATGATTATGTATGGTGCCTGTTTTTGATTCCGCTATTCCTGTTTATGGAGCAGGAGCGTGAACTGCGCAGTGACAACGTGCTGCCCTATCTGGCCTTGATGGTGCCGGTGCTGCCGCTGCCGCTGTTCCGGCGGGATCAGATGGAGCCGTCCTTTGTACCGCGCAACACGATTTGTCATGTCATGCTGCTGCTGCTCATTGTCTGGTGCTTTGTCCAGACGGTGCAGGGGGTGCGTGTACGCTGTGCGGAAAAGCCGGTCAAGCCGACACACGGACACCCGGCAGCCACGGTGCTGCTGGCCGTTTGTGTGGCGGTGGCCGGTGTGGGCGGCCAGCAGCTGTGGCAGCACACCCACAACTGGGGCTTTGACTACAGCTACAACGGCCGACTGGATGCCAAGGGCATCCGGCAGAAGGACGTGCAGGACAGCGACGGCAACCCGGTAGAGGCAACATGGAGCGGCCGCGGTGCGTATATTATGATTTACAACCACGCGCCATTTACGCAAAGGATGACGGTCACATTCCAGACAGGCTACGGCATGGATTTGAAGCGCGCCTATACGATGACGTTTGAAGCACCGAATCTGGAAGATGCTGATGGTACAACCGGGAAGCAGAAGCAGACGGATATTAAGATTGATCATGAGGGGCAGACCGTGTGCTACACGGTAGATGTGGTTCCCGGCCAGACCCAAATCGATGTGAGCTATGACGGCCCGATGGCGGTTTATGATGCGTCCTCACGCAAAAACGGCACCTTCACGGTGACAAACCTGGTGGTTGCCAGTGAGGGTGCTGTGGAGGAAACCGAATAACGGAAGGAAACATATACTATGCAGAAATTGCTGGCCCTGCTGGGCGCAAAAAATAGAGAGGAATTTGTGGAGCTGTTCAAGCAGTTCGTCAAGTTCGGCCTGGTGGGCGTAAGCAATACGGCTGTGTCCATGGCGGTCTACTATATCTTCCTGTGGATCAGCCCGGACCTGTATATGGTCGGCAGCATCCTGGGCACGATTCTGAGCATTGCCAACGCCTTTTTCTGGAATGACAAGTTTGTCTTTACTGGCAACGCCAATGACTGGCGCAGCAAGCTAAAGCGGCTGGGCAAGACCTATGTCAGTTACGGCGGCACGTCGGTTTTGTCCAATGTGCTGCTCTGGATTGAGGTTGCATTCTTCAGCGTCAGCAAATCCATTGCGCCCATCGTCAATCTGCTTGTGACGATCCCGCTGAACTTTGTTATCAACAAGCTGTGGACGTTTAAAAGCGAGGAGGCAACAAACCAATGAGTCAGGAATACAGAAGGCTGAATGGATCGACGCCGATGCAGGTCTACACAAAAATCGCCTTTATTGGCATTCTGGTCTGTATTGCCTACGCAGTATTGAGCAAGGGCGAATTTATCCGTTACCTCACGTGGACGGGGGAAACCGCAGGCATTTACCCGGACCTGTTTGAATCTGTCCGCGATGCAGCAAACCACTACCCGTATGATTGGAAGGCAATCTATCCGCCGCTGATCTATACGGTACTTTATTTCTTCTCCAAGTTGGTTCCGGGTGACTATGTCACACTGGGCGGCTTTGCTGATGCGTCCGAAACGCCGAACGGCCTGCTTGTTGGCACGCTTTTCTTGATGATCGTCACCGTTGCGGTCTGTGTGCTGGCGGCGGAGCGGCTCGGGCTGAAAAACCGCGGGCTGCTGGGACTTATGACCGTGCTGGTGTTCAGCCCGGCCTACCTGTTTATGCTGGAGCGCGGCAACGTCGTTATTCTGGCGCTGCTTTTCTTGGAATATTATACTTTCAACTATGAGTCGGACGACCCGGTCAAGCGGGAGTTGGCCCTGATTGCGCTGGCATTTGCCACCTGTATGAAGCTGTACCCGGTTATTTTTGGGGTGCTGCTGCTGCGAAAGGACAAGCTCAAGGAGGCGACCCGCTGTATTGTGTACGGCCTTGTGCTGTTTATTGTCCCATTTTTTGCCATGGGCGGCCTGAAGGAGATCCCGCATCTGTTTGAAAATATTACGAAGATTTCTGCAGATACGATTGCCAGTACGAAGGGCTTTGGTTACGGTTTCAAGGTAAACGTGGGCAATATCTGGGGTGCGATTACAGAGCGCTTAGGTCTGAACGGAAGCGGCGTAGAACTGGTGGGCAGTATCCTGTTGTTGGTTGTGGTCGTGCAGATCGTGGCTGTGGTACTGCTGGCGCAGGAAAAATGGGAGAAAATTTACGGTCTGACAATGATCCTAACATTGATCCCGTCCTTCTCCTGGATCTATAACGAGATATACCTGCTGATTCCGTTTGTGCTGTATTTTGCGGCGCATAAGACGATGAAGCGTTCCGACTGGGTATATATCATTCTGTTCAGCCTGATTACCGTACCGCTGCCCTACGCCAGCTTCTTTAACAGCCTGCCCGGTTTTCATAAGGTGAGTCTGTCAACGTTGACAGGCAATGTTGCCATGCTGGCGTTGCTGCTGCTCCTATGTGTGAAAAGTGTTGCAGCCTTTGTGCAGGCAAGGACAAGCAAAAGCGAATCTTATCCCCAAGATCAAATGCAAGTAACCGAATAAATACGAGAGGCGGATACTCAAATGAAACAGCGTTTAGCGGATTATGTTGCCGACTTTCTGGCGGCACGCGGTGTGACGGATGTTTTCTCTGTCGTGGGCGGCGGCGCTATGCACCTGAACGATGCGCTGGGCCATAACCCCCGGCTGCATGTGACCTACAACCACCATGAGCAGGCCTGCGCCATTGCGGCGGAAGCCTATGCCCGGCTGGAAAATAAGATCGCGGCGGTCTGTGTGACCACCGGCCCCGGCGGCACCAACGCGCTGACTGGCGTCGTGGGCGGCTGGCTGGACTCCATCCCCATGTTCATTGTCTCCGGCCAGGTGCGCTATGACACCACGGCCCGGTACGCCTTGCAGTACACCGGTACGCCGCTGCGCGCCATGGGCGACCAGGAGTACGACATCACCAAGTCCGTCCAGTACATGACGAAGTTCGCCGCCATGCTGGAGGACCCCAAGGACATTCGCTACCTGCTGGAAAAGGCGTGGCATCTGGCTACAACGGGCCGCCCCGGTCCGGTCTGGCTGGACATCCCGGTCAACTTCCAGGGCGGCTACATCGAGACTGACGAGCTGCGCGGCTACGACCCCGCCGAGGATGACGCCCAGCTGCCCCCGCCGGTGGACGACGCCACGATCCGGACGATTCTGGAAAAAATAAAGTGCGCTAAGCGACCTGTGTTTCACGCGGGCTATGGCATCCGCCTGTCCGGCGGGTATGCGGCGTTCCGCTCCGTGGCGGAAAAGCTCAACATCCCCATCGTCACCTACTGGAACGCCGTGGACCTCATCGAGGATGACAATCCGCTGTACTGCGGGCGCGCCGGCAACATGGGTGACCGCCCGGGCAACTGGGCTATCCAAAACGCAGACTTGATTCTGGCCGTAGGCACGCGCATTTCTATCCGCCAGGTCGGCTACAACTGGAAGACCTGGGCCCGCGCGGCAGAGGTCATCATGGTGGACATTGACCAGGCCGAGCTGAAAAAGCCGACCCTGCATGTGGACATGCCGGTTCACGCGGATGTGAAGGATCTTCTGACCGTGATGGACGAGGTTCTTTCGGAGGAAGGAAAAGCGGACGGCGCGGCTTCGATGACGCAGGAGTACAAGGAGGCGCAGGCAGAGTGGCTGCGTATCTGCCAGGGCTGGAAGCATGATTATCCGGTGGTTCTGCCGAAGCACATGAACGGCGGCACGGAGACAGAGGCAAACGTATATGCATTTGCGTATGAGATGAGCCGCCGTTTAAATGAGAACCAGATCGTGGTTGTGGGGAATGGATCTGCAAATGTTGTGTGTGGACACGCAAATATTGTGAAAAAGGGACAGAGATTTATCTCGAACTCCGGCATCGCTTCGATGGGCTACGGACTTCCGGCATCGATCGGCGCGTGCGTGGCAGATCACAGCCAGGATATTATCCTGATTACCGGAGACGGCAGTATTCAGATGAATTTACAGGAGCTTGAGACAGTTGTCAGCCACCGGATGCCGATCAAGATTTTCATTATCAATAACGGCGGTTACCATTCCATCCGCCAGACCCAGAAGAATTTCTTCGGCGAGCCGCTCATCGGTATCGGCGTGGACAGCGGCGATCTTGGATTCCCGAGTATGGAAAAGCTGGCGTGGGCGTATGGATTCCCATATGTAGCGATTCATGGAAACAAGGAGCTGGGCGAGAAGGTAGAAGAAACGCTGGCGATGGACGGCCCGGTGATCTGCGAGGTATTTGTAACGCTGGATCAGAACTTTGAGCCAAAGTCCGCGGCGAAGAGACTGCCGGACGGAACGCTTGTATCGCCGCCGCTGGAGGATCTGTCCCCATTCCTTCCGGACGAGGAGATGGACCGTATCATGCTGATTCCGCGTATTAAAAAATAGTAAAGGAAACGATAGAATGAAGATAGTTGTCACAGGTGCCACCAGCTTTGTAGGTCTGGGGGTGGTGCG
>ERZ779885.4176-NODE-4176-length-11475-cov-5.895709_pt1 | contig 11475 bp, 8 predicted proteins | sample MGYA00511554_ERZ779885 | MGnify/ENA primary metagenome ERZ779885 (study PRJEB29588, sample SAMEA2160998) | human gut metagenome | biome: human gut; feature: human-associated habitat; material: faeces | place: Denmark | collected 2008/2010 ... | reverse complement strand
AGCTATGTCTTCTTTTATGCGATTTTCAATTTGCGCAAGTTATTGTACATTATCCGCGCGGGCGTCGACGCAGGGAAAGTTTTCCCTCACAATCTGCGCCACCTGTTCGCGACGGCATTTTATCGCGCATACAAGGATATCGTCAAGCTGGCGGATGTTTTCGGGCATTCGAGCATCGAAACGACGCGCATTTACCTTGTTACGAGCATGGCGGAGCATCGGCGTCAGCTCGAACAGCTAAAACTTGTATCATAAAAACGGAATCTATATTCTGTTGCGCAAAAATGCTAAAGCGCATACAGTTACCACTATATTCACAACTAAAGCGCATGCAGAGATTGAGCTGTCTGCGCCAGAGAACGCTCAAATGGGTGCAGAGGCACAAGCTTACAGTGCGTTTTCCCCTGTAAACTCCATAATTTATATTTGGAATCATAATTTCCCTAGCCTTTGTCGGAAGATTGCGCTATATTTTGCTACGAGTAAAGGAAACGATAAGATCGTTTCGCTTCCTTTGCATATACAGAATATAGATTCCGTTCTCAAAATCTCATATTTTGGCAAAACCGCCGAAAGGCGGCGACGCAAAGCCAGATGGGTCTAACGCCTCTCCGAATGGAGAACACGCTATGACAGCCGGTTGCACCCTTACTGATGTATTCGCTTGTCACTGCTCCGTCCGGCTTTGCTGGAACGGAGCTTTTTTCGTGAGGGGGAGGCTGACGATCCGACGAACATTTCGAGCGTTTTGCGCAGAACAGGGAAAGACTGCTTTGCTTGCCCAGTGGGATATTGAGCGAAATTTACCACTCACGCCGGATGATGTGACTTTCGGCAGCCACAAAAGAGTCTGGTGGACATGTCCGAACGGCCACTCATGGCAGGCCATGGTTTACACCCGCAGCGAGGGCACAGGTTGCCCCTACTGCACGGGCCGCAAGGCTTCACCCGAGCAGAACAGCCTGACAAAGCAGTTTCCCGCGCTGGCGGCAGAATGGGATGACGAAAAGAACGCACCCTTGACACCGCAGGACGTGACGACCGGCAGCCACAAGCTCATCTGGTGGAGATGCCCGAAAGGGCATTCCTACCGTTCTGCCGTCAAGACGCGGGTGCAGGGCAGCGGATGCCCGTACTGCGCGGGAAAGAACGTCCTGCCAGAGGAAACCTCCCTTGCGGCTGAGTATCCGACGATCGCGAAAGAATGGGATGCGGCAAAAAACGTGCCTCTTTTGCCTACGCAGGTGATCTCCGGCACAAGGCGCAAAGTCTGGTGGCGCTGTCCGAAAGGCCATTCGTGGCGCGCGGCGGTGTATTCGAGGACAACCCTCGGCACGGGCTGTCCGGTCTGCACCGGACGGCAGGTGTTGGCCGGTGAAAACGATCTTGCGACGCTGTACCCGGACATTGCCGCGCAGTGGGACGAGGAGAAAAACGGTGCGCTTCATCCAAGCAATGTCACTGCGGGCTCGAACCGCCGTGTGTGGTGGCGATGCGAAAAAGGTCACTCTTACCGCGCTGTGATCGCGCAGCGCGTGCAGCGCGGCGACGGCTGTCCCTACTGCGCGAACCGAAAGGTGCTGCCGGGGTTCAACGACCTTGCGACCGCAGCGCCGCTCGTCGCCAAACAGTGGCACGAGACCCTCAACGGCGCACTGACACCAGAGATGGTGACCGCGGGCAGCCACAAAAAAGCGTGGTGGCAGTGCTCTTACGGCCATGTCTGGAAAACCACCATCTACTCGCGCGCGGGCGTGCAGCAAAGCGGCTGCCCCGTCTGCGCCGGAAAGACCAGACGCAAAACCAAGTAAACCCAGCCCGAGAAGGCGGGCAAAAGATAGAGAATCTTAGGAGGTAATGGAATGAAACGGCGATTATTGGCAAGTTTACTGACACTTGTCATAATGCTGAACCTGCTGCCGACGGTAGCTTGGGCAAGGAATGATGAGGGCATTGATGCTGATTCGGTAGAAATGTATTCCTCTGATGATGTAGTGACATCGGGGCCGATAACCATTTGGACGGGCAAAATAGTCAAAATTACCGTTCCCGAGGGGGACGCAGTCAGAAGCTCGAACGAAGCTATTGTTAGTGTTACGCAAGATGGCACGCTGACCGGCGGCAGAAAAGAGGGCCGTGCAGAGGTTATTGTGGGCAACTCTACTTGGGTCGTTTATAACTACGCCAGCGAAGCGGAGTATAACTATTTATACTCGCTGTTCCACGGGAAAACAATCTCCGTGATGGGCGACAGCATTTCGACGATCAAGGACAAAATCCCCAGCGGTAATGCTCTGTATTATGATAATACTACTGGCAAAGAGATGACTTTTGAGCGCAATTACTGGGGTGACATCATCACCCGTTTTGGCGCGACAGAGGGCATTGATGAGGCATGGAGTGGAAGCACCATCGGTTCTAAAGCTGCTTCTATGGCAAGCAAGGATAGAATCAACAAGCTTGACGATAATGGCACGCCGGATGTGATCCTGTACTATGGCGGCAGCAACCCGGACAGCTCGGTTGGTACGTTTGATCCCGATGCAGACTATGCGAAGACTGTCGATTGGGCGCAGTCCTATTCGGATACAGCGAGCGCCTACGCGGCTTCTCTGCAGCGCATGAAGGTAACCTATCCGGGTGCTGAGATTATCGCAATTATTCCCTATTATGAGCAAAATAATATTCCTAAACAGGCGGAAGTGATCGAGCAGATTGCAAAGCACTACGATATCACGACAATCGACCTGCGGGAGCTTCGGAAGCAGGAAGACATTTCTCCGAAAAACGAACTCCACCCTAATATGGATGGTCACAGCCAGATCGCGGCCTACATCTGCCAGCAGCTCTATGAGCAGCAGGCAGTGACTCCGAATGAGAAGACCGTCACCTATGATGCCAACGGCGGTAGCTTCAAAAACGGCAGTGATCCCATCAAGCAGTCCGTGACAGCCGAGCTGCCGAAGGCCACCCGCGCGGGCTACGCCTTTGTGGGCTGGTTCGATCGGGCTGCTGGCGGGAACAAGATTGCATCCGCTCTGGACACGGCGATTCCCTCTGGCATGCAGGACGACCTTAACGCTACGACCCTGTATGCGCATTGGACCCGCAGCTTTACGTGGGACTTCGACAATAATCTGGACGCTGTTGATGCGGATGGCAATGTTATCATCACTGTGAGTGCTGAACATGGCAGCACCACGTTGAACGATGACAACACAGTGAAGTTCAATGATTATCAGGGGAAACTGAGCACTCCATTCACTCTTGACCCGACGCAGAATTGGCGTGTCGAGTGGAAAGAAAAGAATCAGGCAAAAGAGAATATGCTCTTCAGCTCTACTGCAACGAGAGAAAAGGGTATGACCTATATTTTCCTGTATGAGCCGAGCATCTATATGGATACATATGATGTTACAAATAGCAAAACAGATTACATCAACTTTGGCGGTCCTGCATATCAGAAAGAGCCAACCTCCAATGAGTATTCTGTTGTCAAATTGGAGAATAACTATGATAAAGCTACCGAAACGAGCCTTGTGACTCTTTCTGTTGATGGTGAGCAGGTGTTTGCCAAGCTGAACACGCAGGGGAGATACGGAAGCCATGGATCTTCGTTGACTGCAAGTGACTATGAGCAGTATGCTTTGGAGAAGCTCAACTTTACATTTAATTACCTCGGCGGTAACAGAGACGGCGGCGATACTCCTGCTTGGAAGCTTTCCAACACCTTTGACTACATCAAGGTGACGCTGGGTGACGACCATACCCACACATATGGTACGACCTATTCCAGCGACAGCACTGGCCATTGGAAGACCTGCACTGAGTGCGGTGCAAACGGTGAATTTTCGAAGCACACCGGCGGTACTGCCACCTGTACTGCAAAGGCGGTTTGTGAAACCTGTGATCAGTCGTATGGCGAATTAGGCGCTCATAAGCTGACCAAGACCGATGCCAAGGCTGCCACCTGCACCGAGGCCGGCAACGAGGCCTACTGGACCTGCTCCGGCTGCGGCAAGTACTTCTCCGACGAAAACGGAACCAACGAGATTGAGAAGGACAGCTGGGTGCTCAAGACCCTCGGCCACGATATGACCAAGACTGACGCCAAGGAAGCGACCTGCACGGAAGACGGCAACAACGAGTACTACACCTGCTCCAGATGCGGTGGAGTCTTCAAGGACGAGGCTGGTACGCAGGCAACCACCGTTGAGGTGGAGACGCTGAAGAAACTCGGTCACGACTGGAGCAACAAGAACGGTATCTGCGCGCGCTGCGACGCCAAGTGCACCGAGACGCACAAGCCCGGCACGACCTGCTCTGTCTGCCACAAGTACACGAGCTATCCTTACGTTCCCGGCGCGCCGACCTATCCCGCGTCCGCTCCCGCTGTCCCCAACGGCACGGTGACCGTTTCCCCGGCCAACGCCTCCAAGGGCGCGAATGTGACCGTCACGGTGAAGCCCAACGAGGGCTATGTTCTTGAGACCCTGACCGTCACCGACAAAAACGGCGACGAGCTCAAGCTCACGGACAAGGGCAACGGCAAGTACACCTTTACCATGCCCGGCAGTAAGGTCGAGGTCAAGGCGACCTTTATGGAAGATAACAGCGTCTTCAACTTCTTCTACGACGTGCCCAACGACGCGTTCTTCTATGAGGCCGTCAAGTGGGCGGTCAAAAGCGGCGTGACGAACGGCCTGTCCGACACAATGTTTGGCCCCTACGAGTCCTGCACGCGTGCGCAAATCGTTACTTTCCTATGGCGCGCTGCCGGCAGCCCCGAGCCGAAGACGGCAAGCAGCTTCGCGGACGTTCCTGCGAGTGCTTATTACGCCAAAGCCGTCGCCTGGGCGGTTGAGAACGGCATCACGAACGGCATGACCGAGACGACCTTTGCGCCCGACGCGACCTGCACCCGCGGCCAGAGCGTGACGTTCCTGTACCGCGCCCTCAAGGGCACCGCGAGCGGCAGCACGAACTTCACCGATGTGAAGTCCGACACGTTCTACGCTGATGCGATTAACTGGGCGGTTGCGAATAACGTGACGAACGGTACTTCCAACACGACGTTCAGCCCCAACGCGGACTGCACGCGCGCGGAGATCGTGACGTTCCTGTATCGCACCTATCAGGGCAAGTAAATCCAACTGAAAAAAGCGTCGGTTCATCAGAACCGCTGCTTTTTTGCGCCGCATTGACAAGCGCTCCCGCCCTCGGTATACTATGACCAAAAGCAAAACGGCAGTCAAAAATGCAGACGAGTTTGAGAGATTAAACTCGAAAAGGGGAGAGCAAATGAAGTATCTTGGAAAGCCTGCGGGCATGTGGGCGCTGTTTGCCGGATCGTTTGAAAAGCACCTGACGGTCGAATTCGACCTGACCGCGGAGCAGGCGAAGGACGTTGCGGCGCGTGCCAAAAAGAAATATCGCGAGATCATCGCGAAGCTGCCGGAATTTGACAAGCGCGACCGCTTCGAAATGAACATCGTCAACTGCGCGATGCTCGCCGCGTTTATCCTGTGCATGCCGCAGCGGCCGGACATCAAAACGCTGACGGACTACTACGCCGCGGCGATGATGACGCCTACGATGAAGGCTTTCTGCCGCGCGAGCGGAAAGAAAAAGTTCACGCCCAAGGACATCGAGGGCATGAAGGCGACGGCGAAGCTGCGCGCGGGCGATCGCAACCCCTATTCGTGGAACATGGACTTTTTCGAGTACGAGGACGGCAGCGGCTACGAGGCGCGCTTCACGACCTGCGGCATCTGCACGCTGATGCAGGTGTTGGGGCTCTACGATCTGACGCCCGCGCTGTGCCATCTCGACTACACGATGAGCGACGCGGGCGGCGCGTCGGATTTCGTGCGCGAGTACACGCTCGCCTCCGGCGGCCCCTACTGCGACTGCGGGTATCACAAAAAGCAGTGAAAAAACAAAAAGGATGCGTCTTTCGATGCATCCTTTTTCCTTTATGTAGGGGACTCAATCTTCGTTGTAGGCATCCGAGGCCTTGATGCGCTGGTACATGTCCTGCATCTGGCGGTCGATCTCAGCGATCTTGCCCGCGCATTCGAACATCTCCTCGTTGATGCCCTCGGGCAGCTTCGTTTTGTCGACCTTGTAGCGGATATCGTGCTCAAGGCTCGCCCAGAAGTCCATGGCGATCGTGCGCAGCTGGATCTCCGCCACGACGTATTCCGTCCGGTCGGAGAGGTAGACGGGCACCTTGATGTCCATGTGCAGCGAGCGGTAGCCGTTGTAGTTCGGCGTCTGGATGTAGTCCTGCTTTTTGACGATCTCCACATCCGTCTGCCGCGCCAGCATCTCGCCAACGCGGTAGACATCGTCGATGTAGCTGCAAACGACGCGCACGCCCGCGATGTCGTTGATGTTTTTTCGCGCGGACTCGATCGAGAGCGGCAGGCCGCGCTTGATGAGCTTGGCGACGATGCTCGATTGCGATTTGACGCGCCCGTCGATGTGATGAATGGGATTGCGTGCATAAAGAACATTGAATTCACTGTTGAGAATATTGAATTTCAACGTGAGCTGCCGAACCGCCGCGTCATAGAGATTCTGCATGACAAGAAAGTCATGCGGATCTTCGCAGAGTGCGGCGCCGTTCCCCGTTCGATTCATTCTGAGCCTTCCTTTCCATCGGAAGCGTCAACGCCCGCCCGATGTGCTTTTGTTCCTTTCAGTATAGCAGACGATCACCGCCGCGCCAAGGGGAGAAATGTTGATTTTCCGCAAAAGTCTGCGCGAAAAAAGCAGCGGGCGGGAGAAACTACCAAGCGACGGGCAAAAGAACTTGCAATGCAGCGCAAGCCATTCTATAATTAGCCTGAAAGGATATGCACAGCGTTCGGCACTTCCGCTCCGGTGGCAGAGCGAACGCGCGGAAGGTGCAGAAAAGAACAATGGATAAAAAAGGAAAACAGCAATTTCTTCTGGTCGCGTTCGGCGTGGCGCTCTATGCCGCGCTGATGAATCTCAACGAAGTCGCGGCGTTTCTCACGAGGCTCGCTACCCTCTTCACGCCGGTGATCATAGGGTTATTGATGGCGTTTGTCCTCAGTGTGCCGATGCAGGGCATCGCAGGACGTTTGACGCGCCTGATGCCAAAGGCAAAGGAAAAACACATTGACCTTCTCAGCCTGCTGCTGACGCTTTTGTGCGTGGTCATCGTCGTGGTACTGCTGTGCGTTCTGGCGCTGCCGCAGCTTGCCGCGTCGCTCAAGAGCATCGGCACACTGGTCAGGGAGAACTGGCCGGACTGGGCGCGCCTTCTCTCGGATCACGGCGTGGATACAAGCGAGCTCACCGATCGCATCGCCGCGCTCGATTGGAAAACGGTGCTGGAAAAGGCGCTCACCGGCGCCGGCGCGCTGATCGACTCGGTGGTGGATCTTGCCGGTACCACAGTCTCGGCGGTGGCCAACGTCACCTTTGCCATCGTCATCATGTTTTATGTGCTGCTCGACCGGCGCAGCCTTGCTAAACAGAGCCGCAGACTCCTCTACGCCAACCTGAGCGAGCGAAAGGCCAATCAAGTCTGCCGCATCGCGCGCCTGACGCACACCACCTACGCCCGTTTCCTGTCCGGGCAGTGCGTGGAGGTCGTGATCCTCGGCACGATGATCTTTCTCGCGTTCTCCCTGTGCGGCATTCCCTACGCGGGGCTGACCGCCGCGCTGACGGCGGCCTTCGCCTTTGTTCCCTACATCGGCGCGCTGGCCTCCTGCGCAATCGGCGTACTGCTGACGCTGCTTGCCCAGCCGGAGAAGGCGCTGCTGTGCCTGATCGTCTATCAGGCGGTGCAGTTCACGGAAAATCAGTTCATCTACCCGCATGTGGTTGGCAGCAGCGTGGGGCTTGCGCCGCTGTGGACGCTCCTTGCGGCATTGCTTGGCGGCAAGCTCTTCGGCCTTGTCGGTATTGTGTTTTTCATTCCCCTCACGGCGGTAGTACTCCAGCTCGTACATGAGCACACCGCACAGCAGCTTTCGGAAAAGAAACTCGACCGCGAGGATCTGATCGAATAACAAAAAAGGACGACAGCTATTTTTAGCTGTCGTCCTTTTTTGTGCGGTCACGACTGCGCCATGCGCTCGAGGAGCTGGAAGGCCTCTTCGAGCTTGGGGTCGATATGGTCGGTCTGCAAAGCCTCGCGCACGCAGCCTTCGATGTGCGCGCGCATGATCTGCTGGTTGGCGCTTTTGAGGAGCGACTGCGTGGCGAGAAGCTGGTTGGAGATGTCCACGCAGTAGCGGTCGTCGTCGATCATCTGCAAAATGCCGTCGAGCTGGCCGCGGGCAATTTTCAGCTTGCGGCGGACGGAATCACGATCGGCTCTCATGGCCTTAGCGGATGGAGACGGCCTGATAGCCCGCCTCATCCACGGCGGCCTTGAGCGCCGCGTCGGTCACGCTGCCGTCCACGCTGACGGTGGCGGACTTGCTCTCGAGATCGACCTTTGCCTCCTTCACGCCGGGGACGGCGGAAAGCGCCTGCTGAACGTGATTCACGCAATGCATGCAGGCCATGCCCTCAATGCTGATGACTTTTTCCATGTTTGTTTCTCCTTTTTCATTACTTGCCATAATTTCCTTGCTTGCTATCTCCACTCCGCGATCCGACGGAGAAGAAACCGTTTTCGGTGCTGCCTCCGTGTGCTTGGCCTTGAACCAGCGCAGGCGCAGCGCATTGCTCACCACAAACACCGAGCTGAAGCTCATCGCGAGCGCGCCGAGCATCGGGTTCATCTTGAGCTGGAAGGCGGGGTAGAACACGCCCGCCGCGATGGGAATGCCGATGGCGTTGTAGAAGAACGCCCAGAAGAGGTTTTCCTTGATGTTGCGGATGACCGCGCGGCTCAACTGCACGGCGGTCGAGACGTCGAGAAGGTCACTGCGCATCAGCACAATATCCGCCGACTCGATGGCGACGTCCGTGCCGGCGCCGATGGCAATGCCGACGTCTGCGCGCGCAAGGGCGGGCGCGTCGTTGATGCCGTCGCCGACCATGGCGACCTTCTTGCTGCCCTCCTGTAAGCGGCGGATCTCGCGTTCCTTATCCTGCGGCAGCACCTCGGCCACGACGCGGTCCACGCCGACCTGACGGCGGATGGCCTCGGCGGTCTTGGCGTTGTCGCCCGTGAGCATGACGACTTCAATGCCCATGCTCGAGAGCTCGGCGATGGCCTGCGCGCTCGTGGGCTTGACGACATCGGCTACGGCGATGAGGCCGATGAGCTTGCCGTCCAGCGCAAAGTAGAGCGGCGTCTTGCCGTCCTCAGCCAGCGCTTCGCCTTGTGCGAGCAACTCACTGTTTTCGATGCGGTTTGCTTCCATCATGCGGCGGTTGCCGGCAAGGCAGAGCTGGCCCTCGACCTCGCCGCGGATGCCCTGACCGGGGATCTGCTCAAATTTGTCGACGGACAGGAACGTGAGCGATTCCTTCTCCGCCTCGGCCACGATGGCCTCGGAAAGCGGATGCTCGGAGAGCTTTTCGAGCGACGCGGCGACGGAGAGAAGTTTGTTCCTGCCGATGCCGCCGTCGACGACGTCGGTGACGACGGGCTTGCCCTGCGTGATGGTGCCGGTCTTGTCGAGCACGACGGTGTTGACGCTGTACGTCGTCTCAAGCGCTTCGGCAGACTTGATGAGGATGCCGTTCACCGCGCCGCGGCCCGTGCCGACCATGATGGCCGTCGGCGTGGCGAGACCCAGCGCGCAGGGGCAGCTGATGACGAGAACGGAAATACCGATGGACAGCGCAAATTCCACACTGTGGCCCGTCAGCAGCCATGCTGCCGTCGCGATGACGGCGATCGTGATGACGACGGGGACGAACACGCCGCTGACCTTATCGGCGAGCTTGGCGATGGGCGCTTTGGAGCTCGTGGCCTCGTCCACAAGGCGTACGATCTGGGAAAGGGCGGTATCGTCGCCGACTTTGGTCGCGCGCATCTTGAAATAGCCGGATTTGTTGATGGTCGCGCCGATGACGCTGTCTCCGGCCTGCTTTTCGACGGGGATGCTCTCGCCCGTCAGCGCGGATTCATCAATAGAGGACGTGCCTTCGAGCACCACGCCGTCGACGGGGACGCTCTCGCCCGCCTTGACGATCAGCACGTCGCCGAGTTGGACCTCCTCGACGGGGATGACGCTCTCGACGCCGTCGCGCTCGACCGTCGCGGTCTTGGGCGCAAGGTCCATGAGCTTTGTGATGGCATCAGAGGTCTTGCCCTTGGCGCGGGCCTCCATCGTCTTGCCCATGGTGATGAGCGTCAGGATCGTGCCTGCGGACTCGAAGTACAGCTCCATCATATAGGTGTGCACCGTGTCCATGTCCATCTGGCCAAAGCCGATGCCGATCTTATAGATGGCGTAGATGCCGTACACGATGGCGGCGCTGGAGCCCAGTGCGATCAGCGAATCCATGTTCGGCGAGCGCTGCCACAGCGTCTTGAAGCCGACGATATAGTACTGGCGGTTGATATAGACGATGGGCAGCAGCAGCAAAAACTGCGTGAATGCGAACGTCATCGCATTTTCCATGCCGAGGAAGCACGCGGGCAGCGGCCAGCCCATCATGTGCCCCATGGAAAGATACATCAGGACCAGCAAGAAGCCCAGAGACCAGAACAGCCTTCTCTTGAGCTTCGGCGTCTCATGATCTACCAGCTGCTTTTCCGCCTCCTGCATAGAAGCCTGCACCTGATTTCCGGCGCCCTTTTCGCTTGCGCCGTAGCCCGCCTGCTCGACGGCGCGGATGATCTCCTGCGCGCTTGCCGTTCCGTCCACGCCCATGGAATTCGTCAGCAGACTCACCGAGCAGCTTGTCACGCCCGGTACCTTGCTGACCGCCTTTTCCACCCGCGCGGAGCATGCCGCGCAGCTCATGCCCGTCACATTGTATTGCTTCATGCGTTCCACCTCTTCGACCTGTCTTGCCTGCCGGTAGCATGCCCGGCTTTTGCCTATTTCATCAGCTTTTGCAGCGTCACGACCAGCTCGTCGATCACCTCGTCGTGCCCCTCACGGATATCGTTTGCCACGCACGAGCGCAGATGACTTGCCAGCAGCTCCTTGTTAAAGGCATTGACAGCGGCGTTCACCGCAGCAGACTGCGTCAGAATATCCGCGCAGTAAGCGTCCTTTTCGAGCATTCCGCGAATCCCGCGGATCTGCCCCTCGATACGGTTAAGTCTGTGTATCAGTTTTTTTCGCTCTTCCTCCGAGCGCTTTGTCGTTTTGCCGCAGCATGCACACATTTCTTTGTCAGGCATTGTTAAGCCTCCTTCTATACCCCGTGGGGGTATTATATACCCTATAGGGGTATATGTCAACAGTACCATCGGTTAACAAGGGCAAATACGCCTGACAGCGTGCCTTTTCGGCGCTTTTTGTCCTTTTCGCCTTGACGGGCGTCAGCCCGCCTGCACCTCAAAAAACAAAAATCACT
>ERZ779885.4175-NODE-4175-length-11477-cov-2.780774_pt1 | contig 11477 bp, 8 predicted proteins | sample MGYA00511554_ERZ779885 | MGnify/ENA primary metagenome ERZ779885 (study PRJEB29588, sample SAMEA2160998) | human gut metagenome | biome: human gut; feature: human-associated habitat; material: faeces | place: Denmark | collected 2008/2010 ... | reverse complement strand
ATGTGGCTTCGGTAACCTTCATAGGATGAGAGTACAGGCCCATCGAGTCAACGGCTGCCTTGTAGTTGTTGTACTTGCCGGCAGCGATCTTGGAGAACTTGCTTGCCTGGGCATAGTAGCTGTTGAATGTCTCGCCGCTTGCGAGGGCGGTCTTCTCAAGGATGGCCACCTGCTTCTTGGCGACTGGGGCTGTCCTCTTGGCAACCTCAACGATGTGGGTTCCGTACTGTGTCTTTACAATGTAAGGCTTGCCTACCTGGGCTGTGAGCACAGACTCGAATCCAGGAATCATGTAGGTCTGGGTCATCCAGCCAACATTTCCCTGCTCGCCGTCAGCGGCGCTTCTCGTGTCAGCTGAATAAGAAGCAGCAACGTTTGAGAAATTCTCACCCTTCACGAGAACATTAAGAAGGCTGTCAGCCTTTGTCTCCGTGGCCCCCTGAAGAAGAATGTGCCTTACATAGACTGAATCCGGAATCTGGGCCGTAGCCATGATTCTGGCTGCATAGAACACATTGTTGTCCGAGACAATAGGAGAGGTTCCCTGGGCGTTGGCGTCCACGAACTCGCTGATGCCGGAGTTGACGGTCGAGAGCTCACCTGCCTTGTACCAGTACTCGTTCAGGCCCTTCTCCGAGTTTCTGGCGAGGAAAGACTTCATGTTGTCAGTGGTAGAGAACTCGTCGTAAACCTTACCAATAGCCTCGTTGGTGGCATTGATGTCAGCCTCTGATGGCTTTACCTCGAAGACTACATATTCCATGTCCCTTGAAGCGTTCTGCTTGAACATGTTCTTATGAGACTCGTAATATTTCCTGACCTCGTCGCCACTCACCTTGACGGTTGTGTCCATTCCATAATTAGGAACCATCACGAAGTCAACGTTCGTCGTGTTGTTGTTCTCTGCGATGGCTCTTCTGAGCATCAAAGGATTCTGGAAGTTGCTGTTGGTGAACAAAGAACCATACTTCGCATAGAACTGCTGCGTGTAGACAGTGTTCTGAATGTAGTTCCAGTACTCCTTCAACCTGCCGGTCTGATCCTGAGAGATGTTGTTGATGAGATTCTGGAGAGCATCCTTGGAGAAATTGCCGTTCTCATCCATAAAAGCAGGATTCTGTGAAACCACAGGGGAAATCATGTCGCCGGCGAGAAGATCCTTCATCTCCTCCTCACCTACCCTGATACCAGCGGCCTTGGCGTTCTTGACAAACAGATACCTGTCAAGAAGGCTCTGCCAAGCGGCGTTGCGCACCTGCTCCTGCTGCTGCTCACTCTGGGCAGAAGAACCTGTAACCATCTCATTGATGGTTGTAAACTTGTCAACATCCTGCTGGAAATCAAGGTAAGAGATGGTCTTACCGTTGATTACACCAACATCGTTTCTTGAAGACATCGCGTTGAAAGCGGTCTCAAGAGTCTGAGGATCGATAATGAATGACAAAAGGGCCAAGGCAATGATGATAGACACTGCCATGCCAGCCTTTTCGCGAGTTTTTTGAAGAATCGCCATCGTTTTATTGTTTTTTTTAATATTTCAAAAAAATCAGATATGGGGTGCGAAGATAGTGATTTTAATTCAATTAACCACTACTTTTTGAGCAAAGGTCCAATAAAGTTTACAGAATCTATCACAACCTTGGTGGAATCCTGCACAATGACAACATCGCTGTCAAAGGCCTTGAATATTCTTACATTCCTTGCCATCTCGTCCGACCTCATGCCATGAAATCCCTGGATGAAGCCATCGCTTGAGAACATCCTGACATAGCAGTCCGTGTAGATTTCCTTGTTGGCCTGGTCCCAGTACAGTGTGTCCGTCTCCAGAGTCTGTTGGTTTATCACATTCTGAACCACCACATTACCGAATGCAGACCAGTACTCGTTGTCGTTTTTCTTGCTTTTGAAATGCTTCGCGTTGTCGGAATGTAGAATCGTCTCAAGCTTGTCTCCCTCTGTGTAGGCAAAGGCATGAAGCCCTTTAGGAAAGAGTTCATAGGAACATGTGTCGTTCTCGTACCTTTCCATGACATCCGCCTCGACCCTCATCTGCACACCGCCGTTTCTTGTCTGGACCACAAACATGCTGTCAACCGTCTGGACAGGAGTGTCCGAAAGATTCAGATGCTCCGCCTCGGACAGTTTTCCCTTGCAGGAATATACGATGAAAGCAACCGCAAACGCGGTTGCAATCATCATAAGGTCGTTATGTATGTCCAGTCTCAATTCAAAACTACTTCTGAGTCCTTACAGTGGTGGTGGCGCGCATACCGCCGCAGTTAACCGTGTAGGACTGTCCGTCAACCACATCGTACATGAAAGCCTCTGCCTTCTGCGGATAGTAAACGCTGTAGGCTGAAATAAGCTTGTTGCAGTCATCCGTAAGGGAAGCGTCAGCCGCCTTTGCCTTCTGCAGATAGTCAACGGCAACCCAGTACTTGGCTCTGCTCTCGATCTCGTTTCCGGTGCAGCGTGCCGCTCCCCAGATGGTGGCGATGAGGTAGTAAGCCTTGCCCTGATGATCCGGCTTAAGCTCGGCTGCCTTCCTGGCATAGTCAAACGCCTTGCCGGTGATGTTGTTCTTAAGGCAATATGTCGCAAGCTCAATCAAGTAGTCCGCCTTTACAGGATCATCCTCCGCGCAAAGCGATACAGCCTCCTCAAAGTACTTGATGGCGGTGTCGGACTCGTCCTTTGCCGAATGAAGCTTGTAAAGATAGTAAGCTGACGAAGCAGAAGGATCGTTCTTGTACATCTTCGTCACAGCCTTGAGGAACAGGTCATTGTTCTGGCATCCATCGGTTGATCCAAGCATCTTGACGATGTTTGTCACAAGATCCATGTTGTCAGGATCAGCCTCAAGACGAGGAGTGAACAGAGCGATGAGGTTGTCACAGCTCGCCACCTGGCTGGTGATGAAGAGACCCTCGATGTCAGACTTGATCTTCGCGTTCTCCTCTGCGTTACCTGCCTTGTCAAGCAAAGCGATTGCATTCTGATAGGTGTTGATCACATCCTCGGCTCCAAGTGCGGACTTCTTGTAAAGTTCGATGGCGGAGTTGAGATTGAGAAGAAGAAGGCTCGGCTTCGTGTTCTCCTGATTGATCTCTATGATCTTGCTCAGTTGCCCGTAGACATCCTTAGGATCCTTGAAGTACTGTGTGATGTACTGACCCTTAGAGTTGTAGGCGGCCACAGCATACTTAGGGTAATACTGAGCCCTGAGGTCATTAAGCGTGAGGACAGTGTCGATCATCGCCGCGCGGACCTGAGGATCCTTGGTCTTGACGATCTCCTTGCCCATAAGTGTCATACCATTAAGAAGCATGTTCTGACTTGCCGTAGGAGGACAGAGACTGAAAGCCTTCCTCCAGTTAGGAAGAGCCTCGGTGTAATTCTTCTGTTTGTAGTACTCCTGATAGTAAGACAAATACTTGATGCATTCCGCACTGTCAGCACCATACTTTCCCTGGGCCGAAGCATTTGTTCCGAAAGCCGCCGCCACAAGAGTTAAAAGCACTAATGAAATCTTCTTCATGATTGTATCTGTTGTTTATTAATTATACTTAGGTTTCAGGAACCAGATGTCGAAAATATTGATTCCGATGTTAAAGTTCACATATCTTTCCCTCACCATATTCCCTTTCAATGAGCCTCTCTGGCCGAAGTCAACTCCGAGGGTCAGTCCGTTGCTCCAGGTGAAAACCGGCAGAGTGGCGCCGAACGTGACACCGACGGCGTTGATCACATTGCCGTCCAACTTGCACGAGGCCTGATCCCAGTAGGCACCGGCGCGGTAGGTTATCCTTTTCCTGTAGTACCGGATGTCATTCCTGTTAGGCACTATCGCGAAGCCAGCCCTGAGCGACTGCGCGGCGGAGGCGCTGAAGACAGCGTTGCCGACACTCGCGAATCCCGGAATCTTGTCCATTCCGCTCGAACCCCAGTCAGAACGGATGTAATTGATTTCGGCAATCCACTTGTCTCCCCCTTTCAAGGCTATTCCCAATCCAAGTTCGCCGGCGAGCTTCACCTTGCCTCTTCCCAATGTGTCAATGTAGCTTCTCGGAGCCGGTGTCGAATCATTCAATGAGGATATTGACTGTATCTCATACCTTTCGACATTACCTTTAAGACTCGTTCCCAGCCTGTAGGTGGCTCCGAACACAGCAGACAAATTCTGCGACAGGGCAGTCTCGTACTGCACACCAAACTTGGCGGTCACAGCGCTAAGATCCAGATTAAATCCGCTTGAGATGCTCCTGTAAGAGGAATTTGTCATTGTAAATTTATTGGTCTTATGAATATTACCGAAATAATACTGACCTTCAACCCCTACGGAAAGTCCCTTCAGGACATTCACTCCGGCACCTACGAACAAATTGGTCATGCCGCCGTAGCCCTTGACGCTGTTCGTGATCACACCGGTGCTCGCGATGATGGAAGGATCCGTCAATTTGGAAGTCACATCATAACCCACATCGCTGTAAGGAGTCACTCCGGCATACATCGCAAGAGACTTGTACACTGGAAAAGAGATCACAAAGTCATAGACATTGAAGGTGTTGTTGGACGACCTCATGTCATGCTGGGCATAATACCTGTTACCTTGCGCCAGACCGAAATCAGCCATGAAAGACTTCTCCTCCCTCGCGGTGACAGAGGCAGGATTGAGAATGTTGATGTTCCTCTTGTCGCGCGTGGCCAACCCCACACCACCCATGGTCTTGTTGTAGGATGTCCCCTGCTTCGAAATCTCTCCGATTCCGAACATGGAGTACGGTGTGTAGGCATTGTAAGCCTCGTTCTGAGCGCTCAAAGGGAGCACAAAGAACGACAGCACCACTAAAAGGAGTATCTTATTCAACGTTTCTCTTAACATAATACTTGTCAGCGATTAAGGCCAAACCCATCAGTACAAGATTACAAACTGCAAAGATGGAGTTTTTCATTCTTTTTGCAAAATATAAAGCGTCTCCCCCCGTAAAAACTATCATTTTTTCGGGAAATAAAGAGATATAGCCCTGTATTTCAAACATTATGCCTGACACCACTCCGGATTCTATCGACGACTTCAAAGAATCACCCAACCGCTTTATTTCCCTGGGCGTGTCAACGATCGGAAGGGTTCTTGAATATCTCGCCAGCGACTTGAACCTTGTCCGGAATCCCGGGGACACATTGCCGCCTGAGTACCTTCCGTCGGCTTCTATCACATCGATGGTAAGAGTGGTTCCGAAATCGAACACCACACTCCCCTTTTCCTTGAACAGGTACCTTGCCGCTATCACTGACGCAAGCCTGTCGGGAGACAGGTACGCGGGTATGTCATATTCATTGAATATTCCCGTGTGGTTCCTGTCAATGACGATCAATTCGCCGCACTTGGAACGAAGATTTCCCTCTGTGCCGGCGCTTATCTCCACTGTTGACGAGATCACCATCACCGCCGGCTTCTCCTTCTCCACCAGCGAGTACACATAGTCGAACATCCTCTCCCCCTGATAACGGAAAGTCTTTCCGAGGGTGATACCTTCGGACCAAGCAGCTTTCAGGGCTGTGTTTCCTATTTCTACCAAAAGATTCGGCATTGTCAAAACGGGCAAACCTTCAAAGGTAGCAATTTTATTGCAATTTACTAAGTGTCTGAAGTGCTTTCGGCAAAGAATCTATCCCGCGGCTCACAATCTTCAGTTTCCCTTCCGACTGCTTGAGATTGAAAAGCTGGTCATTGGCATTGATGTTCTGAAGAATCCCGCTGAATACCTTCGACTTATAGTAAGGAGACATCTGATTGGCTATGAAGAACATTATCATCATACCATTCTTTATGATGATCTTCTCGAAGCCCAGTTTTCCGCCAAGATTCCTGATCTTCACCACATAGAAAAGATTGTCGGACTCAACAGGCATCTCTCCGAACCTGTCCTCCAGCTGACTCTTCACACGTTCGATCTCCTTGTCGCTCGTCATGCTGTCAAGCTGCTTGTAAATTCTTATCTTCTCTGCTGTTATGTCTATGTAGGAATCAGGGATCATCGCCGGCTGGTCGGTCTCGATGGTGCAGTCCTCGACGTAAGACTCCTCGGAACGGGCTGTGGATATTCCTGTCTCCACTCCGAGTTCCTCCATAGCCTCGGCAAGGATTTTCTGGTAGGTCTCGTAGCCCATGTCCATGATGAAGCCGCTTTGTTCGGCCCCAAGCAGGTTTCCGGCTCCGCGGATGTCCAGATCCTGCATGGCTATGTTGAATCCGCTTCCGAGATCCGAGAACTCCTCAATGGCCTTTAGCCTTCTTCTGGCATCGTCGGTGATGGTGATCAGCGGAGGCACGATCAAGTAGCAGAAAGCCTTCCTGTCCGACCTGCCGACACGTCCCCGGAGCTGGTGCAAGTCACTCAGACCGATGTTCTGAGCCTGGTTTATGATGATCGTGTTGGCGTTAGGGATGTCCAGTCCGTTTTCGATGATCGTGGTGCAAAGAAGCATGTCATAGTCCCCTCGGATGAAATCCAACATCTTGTTTTCCAACTCTTTGGCTTCCATCTGACCGTGAGCCACGCAGATCTTCATGTCCGGGACGAGCCTGTGGAGAATCTCGTGGATGGAAGGAAGTTCCTCCACCTTGTTATGGATGAAGAAAAGCTGGCCGCCTCTATTCAACTCGTAGTTGATGATGCTTCGTATCTCGTCCTTGTCGAAAAGGATGATCTCGGTCTGGGTAGGGATCCTGTTCGGCGGGGGAGTGTTGATGATGGAAAGATCCCTGGCTCCGAGCAAAGAGAACTGCAAGGTGCGGGGGATAGGAGTGGCCGTAAGTGTCAAAGTGTCCACGGAAGCCTTGACCTGACGCAACTTCTCTTTCGTGGAGACACCGAATTTCTGTTCCTCGTCGATGATAAGAAGACCTAAATCCTTGAAATCAAACCCCTTGCCGAGAAGTTTATGAGTACCTATCACGATGTCCAGCTGTCCGCTCCCCAATCTTTCCTTTATGTCATTGATTTCCTTTGTGGTGCGGAGTCTGCTCACATAATCGACAGTGCAAGGGAAATCTCTGAGCCGGGAGGAGAAAGTGGTGTAGTGCTGCAATGATAGGATAGTGGTAGGCACAAGCACGGCGACCTGCTTGCCGTCAGTGACAGCCTTGAAAGCCGCCCTGATAGCAATCTCGGTCTTGCCGAAGCCGACATCACCGCAGACAAGCCTGTCCATGGGGCTGTTGTCCTCCATATCCTTCTTGACAGCCTTGTTCGCCGATTCCTGATCCAGAGTGTCCTCGTACATGAATGAGGACTCAAGCTCCTCCTGGAGATAACTGTCGGGGGAATAGGCGAAGCCACGCGTGGTCTTTCTCTTGGCGTAAAGCTGGATTAGATCCTTGGCGATGTCCTTTATCCTGGACTTGGCGCTCATCTTTAGATTCTGCCAAGTCTTTGATCCCAACTTGTTTACCTTCGGAGGAATGCCATCCTTCGACCGGAACCGTGAAATCTTGTTCAGCGAATGCACGGACACGAACACGACATCACCGTCCTTGTACATCAACTTAACGACCTCATGCATCCGTCCCTTGTCATCCCGCATACGGACCAATCCACCGAACACCCCGACACCGTGGTCTATGTGCACCACGTAATCGCCTATGTTAAAAGCAGTCAAGTCGTTAAGCGTCAACTGCTCACTCTTCTCGACCGTCCTTCGCACGCTCACCCTGTGGAATCGGTCGAAAATCTCATGGTCGGAGTAGCAGCAGATCCTGTCATCCCGGTCGATGAACCCCGCATGAATATTCCCGCCACAAACTGCGGCACAAGTCCGCTGTTCTCGATCAGAATGGATTTAAGACGCTCCACCTGCGAGTTTTTATCACTGAATATGAAGACTTTGTAGCCATGCTCCATGTTCTGCCTGATGTCAGCGGTCAGCAGCTCGAAATTCTTGTTGAACACAGGCTGCGGAGCGATGTTGAAAGCGACAGCGTCATCAGCGTCAACCCCGAGCGGAACCTCAAGAAAAACCCTTTTGAAATCCTTTAGACCGGAAAAGAAGTCCCTTTCCTTATACATGTCAGAGGAGTCCAGCCAGACAACGGTTCCTTTAGGAAGCAGGCTCGACACGCTCACGCTTCCCGCGTCCGAAGCCTCGGCGGTAAGATCAGGAAAAATCTCTACCTCCCTCCTCTCCTCGACCGAAAGCTGCGTGTTGCAGTCAAACACGTGGATCCTTTCAACCTCATCCCCGAAGAATGACACCCTGAAAGGCTGATTGAAGGAATATGAGAATATGTCAACGATGGCTCCTCTTATTGAATATTGTCCCGGAGCGGACACGAAATCAACCCTCTCGAACCCTTGGGCGGAAAGAATCCTCTGAATGTCATCGTGCGAGATCTCCTGTCCCTCGGAAATCCTAAGGATGGAGGCGCTGATCGCGTCAGGAGCCGGAACAGGTTCCTCAAGAGCCTCGGGATAAGTCACTATGTACAAAACGGACGAATTGTCGGCGCCAGCCATTATCTTACCTATGGCCGAAGTCCTCTGCACTCCAAGAGATGACTTGTAGTTGCTTCTCTCCACGCCCTTGCCGCTGTCCGGAAGATAGAAGACAACATCCCCGTCAGTCAAAGCGTAAAAATCCGAGCAGCAATATTCAGCGCTCTCCCTATCAGGAAGCACTATCACATTGGTCCCGCAAGGAGCGGCCCCACTGACCACAAACCATCTGGCAGACAGAAATAGTCCTTTGCAGTAGACATCACCTTTCCGGAGCAGTCTTTCCGAGAGTATTTTTACAGAAGCGGAACTTATCAACATAAGCGTCTAATTCTTGTTCAAAACCTGTTGAAAACCTTGTTGAAAACCGGCCCGTGAAAGTTGATTACGGAGGCGTGTAACTTTATCAACAGCTTATCAAAAATTTATCAATAGGGTAACCAACAATTTATGCCGCGCATAATAAAATGATTATCAAACCATTGAATAAGTTATCAACATATTAACAATCTAAATAGAATCAACAAATCTAAATAAATCTATCATTTATATTTTTTTAGGAAATGATTTTTGTTGCTTCCCGTCCGACACTTTCTTTCTTCCGTCGGTTTTCACTATCTTTGTACTGATTAAAACACTTTCTGATGACAGAATTTGATCCGCACAATACAAACGCTGGCAAAGATAAGGATTTGGACGGAATAATCCGCCCGCAAGGATTGGAAGATTTCACCGGACAACGGGAAATCGTGTCCAACCTCAACATCTATGTCAAAGCGGCCAAGATGAGAGGCGAAGCACTTGACCATGTGCTGTTTCACGGGCCTCCAGGCCTGGGAAAGACAACTCTCGCGCACATCATCGCCAACGAGATGGGAGTGAATATGAAGGTGACGTCCGGCCCTGTGCTTGACAAGCCTGGTGACCTGGCGGGTCTTCTGACATCGCTTGAGACGGGTGACGTGCTTTTCATCGACGAGATCCACCGCCTCTCTCCTGAGGTCGAGGAATATCTCTACTCGGCGATGGAGGACTATGTCATAGATATTATGATAGACAAGGGCCCTGGAGCGAGATCGGTCAGGATCTCACTCAATCCGTTCACTCTTGTCGGTGCCACGACTCGAAGCGGACTGCTCACCGCGCCGCTGCGCGAAAGATTCGGAATCAATTGTGCCCTTGAGTATTACGACACATCAGACCTGATACGTATCGTGCGCCGTAGCGCCAGGATCCTGAACGTGACGATCGACGACGAGGCTGCCAAGGAGATCGCTCTGAGAAGCCGTGGAACGCCACGAATCGCCAACGCTCTCCTCAAGCGTGTCCGTGACTTCGCCCAGGTGATGGGGGACGGGCATATAGATCTTGACATATCCCGTTACGCCCTTGACAAGCTGAAGATCGACAAGAGGGGACTGGACTCGATTGATAACAAGATCCTCCGCACGATAATCACCACTTTCAAGGGCGGCCCGGTCGGAGCCAATACAATAGCCACCGCTATCAGTGAGGACCAAGGCACGTTCGAGGAGGTCTATGAGCCGTTCCTTATAAAGGAAGGCTTCATCGTGCGCACCCAAAGAGGAAGAATCGCCACCGAGATGGCTTACCATCATCTTGGACTGGACGCTGAGCTTGAGGCTAAAAAAGATGAGGATGGGACACTTTTCTAAGATATTCATTGCCGCCGCGGCGTTCATATTCATTTCATTCAAAGCATTTTGCTGCACTTCCGTGATCATTTCCGGGGGAGTGCGGGCTGACGGGCGGCCGGTGATGCTCAAGCATCGCGACACCGGTGAGCTGAACAACAGGATGGAATGGTTCCAAGGTCCCGGATATTCATTCATCGGACTCGTGAACTCTCCGTCGCGTGGTGGGGAAGTGTGGTCTGGGGTCAACTCCGCCGGCTTCTGCATCATGAACACCGCCACCTACGACTTAAGGACGATGATGTCCCTGCCTCCGAGATGGACAGGGAGGGGATTGTGATGTATAAGGCTCTTGGAATATGCCGCAGTCTGCAAGACTTTGAGAATATGCTCGACTCGCTTCCGAAGCCTTGGGGTGTGGAGGCCAATTTCGGCATCATCGACGCGCTCGGCGAGGCCGCTTATTACGAGGTGAACAACCATTCCTGGAAGAAGTACATCGTGGCCGACCAGCCGGGCGGGTATATGGTCGTGACGAACTTCACGCGAAGCGGACGCAAGGAGGACAGGAAAGGAGTTGACAGGTTCCAAAAGGCTTCAAGGATAATGGATTCCGCCGATGTTTCCGTCATTGACCACCGTTTTCTTTTCAATGAGATCTCACGTTCCGGCAAGCCGATAATGCGGGACATTACTTCCTCCTCGGTGGTTTTTGAAGGGGTACCGCAGGGGGAGGATCCCTCTAAAACAGTGATGTGGACACTGTTAGGAAGTCCGACCAGCACTGTCTACGTACCTCTTAAGGTCTTCGGCTGCGATCATATTCCTTACTACATGAAGAGTTCGCAGGGGAGCGGGAATGCCGCCATGTGTGACACCGCCCTCGCCTTGAAGGAAGCTTTAGGTTTTGAATATGGCTGCTCGGATTCTTGCAGGGAGGTTGAGAAGTTCGTAGACAGCCGTTTCTCTAATGACATGTCGGAAAAGAGTTACGATCGCTTCACAAATCAAATTTATCGTCGGTATAAGAGGAAATGTGTAAGTAAATCGCTGAAAATGGCTCATAAAATTGCTGATTACGAGAAAAATGACTAAAATTGCAGACTTATTGCGAATTCATTAGGATTTTTATAAATAACATATTTCAGATATGGCCGATAAATTAATCTCAAAGATTCCTGACGGTCCTTTGGCCGAGAAATGGACCAAACGCAAGTCGGAACTCCGACTCGTCAATCCGAACAACAGAAGAAAACTTGAAGTAATCGTTGTCGGTACCGGACTTGGAGGCGCTTCCGCAGCCGCTACTCTCGGTGAACTTGGCTAC
>ERZ779885.4170-NODE-4170-length-11484-cov-5.759647_pt1 | contig 11484 bp, 9 predicted proteins | sample MGYA00511554_ERZ779885 | MGnify/ENA primary metagenome ERZ779885 (study PRJEB29588, sample SAMEA2160998) | human gut metagenome | biome: human gut; feature: human-associated habitat; material: faeces | place: Denmark | collected 2008/2010 ... | reverse complement strand
TTTCTCACGGGAACGGCTGCCCTGCACCGCATGTGGGAAGCTGCGTCTGCAAATCCGGCATGGCTTCTTCCATTGTTTTCCATGACAACTTCCGAAACGGCGCTTGACTTTTTCTTTTCCGTGCATATAATTAAATTAGAATAATTCTAAATAGAGGTTGCCATGACAAAATATGCTAGAAAAATTTTGGAGCTGGTGGAAAACTCGCACAGTCATATGACAGCAGATCAGGTTTTCCTTCTTCTGCGGGAAACGTTTCCGACTGTGGTGCTTGCCACCGTGTACAACAACCTGAACAAGCTTTGTGAGGAGGGGCTGATTCGCAGAGTCTCTGTGGAGGGAATGCCCGACCGCTTTGACCGTGTGGAGCGGCACGATCACCTGATCTGCCGCGGCTGCGGCAAGCTTTCCGATATCAGCCTTGCCGATCTGACCGAAACGCTGCAGCATCAGGCAGGCATACCGCTTTTGGGCTACGATCTCAAGCTTGTGTATCTGTGCGAGGACTGCCGCCGGAAAGAGTCTGCCCGGGATCAGGAAGCCTGACGCCCGTCCTCACTTTCTGTGCCATCCGGCCGCATGCTCCGCGGGGTCCGGCTTCCCCCAAAGGAGAAGCCGGACCCCGCTTTTTTCTGCAAGCGCACCTGCAAGCGTAAAAGAAGATTGTTCTCCCTTTTTGCAGCCATCTTTTGCAGCCGTTTCCTCCCTGCGAAAAAATCGCAATCCCGGCGAAGAGCGTGCGGTATGATGGAAACAGAAGGAGATTCCGGGATGTTCGGGATCGGAGAAGGGAGCCGCCGCACGTGATCAAGGATCGAAGCACAAAAACTCTGACCTCATTTCTGCTGACCTGCGGGGGATATGCGATCGCCGCTTTTATCTGGTACCGCAATCTTTTGTTTCGCTGCATGCCCGGGATGACATACTCACAATCGCGGCTTCTTCTCAGCGGGATGATGGTGGGATGCATTCTTCTGGGCGCGTTTGTTCTCTTTCGCCGCAGACGGACGGACTGGACCGCTCTCGTCTGTCTTCTGCTCCCCTGCGGCTTTTACACAATGCTCACCTATCGAACGGTGCTCGGCCGCCTGCCTGCCGCGGTGTTCGCCGCGGCAGGCCTGCTCACAGCGGGAAATGCCCTGCATGTACTGACAGGAAAAATCCGTTCCGCCGATCGCCGCCGCGTGCTGTACAACAGACTGTATCACTGCTTCTGTGCGGCCCACTCCTTTCTGGCCGCCGGTATGGCCGTCATCCTGCTGATGCTGATCGGCCGCGCCATGTTCGGCACAGCTCTCGTACAGCCGTCCGTCGAGGCACAGACAGGAATTGCGGAACAGGTCACGCAGGGCAACACCGACATTCTCCTCCGCCTGCAGCCGGGGGAATGGCAGGAGCTGGAGGTAAAGGAGAAACTGGATGTGCTGCAGACGGTGGCAAATATCGAAGCAAACAGGCTCGGCCTGCCGAATGAGCTCAATGTAGGCGGTTCCAACCTGTCGGACGGTACGCTCGGCAGCTACGACGATCGCATGCACGCCATCCATATCAATCTGGAACTTCTCGAAACGGGTTCTCCCGACGAAGCTCTCCGCTCCTGCTGCCACGAGGTCTACCACAGCTACCAGTACCGCCTCGTGGAAGCGCGCGAGGCCGCAGGCGAGGAACTGGCGGGCCTGCGCCTGTTTCGCAGCGCCGCCGAATACGCGGAGGAGTTCGCCGACTATGAAAGCGGCGGCAGCGGCGAGGAATTTTACGCATACTATGCCCAGCACTGCGAGGAAGACGCCCGCGCTTACGCGGAAGAAGCCGTACAGCGATACGATCAGATGCTGGAGGAAATGCTGGCACCCCGTCAGAACGAGTAACGCGCCGTTTCCGAGACAGACGCTGCGAATTAGCGGACCTCGGACAAGCGGTATAAAAAAATCCAAAACTCCGGAAAAACCGGGTGGTATCCTATAGACAGAATGAAGCAGAAGAATTCTGGAAAACACCCGCTATGAAGGAGGAATGAACGTATGATCCCCGTCTTGCTTGCAGCAGCTGTTCCGGTTACATTGCTCTTCCTGTTTTCTCTCTTTTTTCTGTTCAAAAACAGGAGCGCAGCGCTTCAATCCGCACGGGAACTGTTCGACCGCCTGCGGAAAAAACTCTTTTCGCGCGGCTCACGCCAGCAGAGCACCGCTTTTGTCCCCTATGTCGTTACCGAACCGGAAAAAGGAGGGACGTCTCCGGGAGGCACGCTCCTGCTGCCGATCCTGTACGTGGATCAGCTGGACCCGAGAACACTGAAAACGGTCAGGCGGTTTCAAATCCGAAGCATTCCCGAATACGGCGTAAGCATTTCCAGACCGGACTGTTCTCACGGCGATATCATTTTAATGAATTTTTGCAAAGAAGCGTTCACCGTCAGCGAGGACCATGCCCGAATCCTGAAGGACGAGGACGGCTTTTTCATTCAGGACAACGGCTCCCACAACCTGATGCATGTCAAAGGCTGCAATACCCCCGTCGCGGAGGCAGCCATTGAGGAAGGGATGATCGTTTTTCTCGGAACACAGCCGCTGCGCTTCACCTTTCCCAACCTGTTTTCCTCCGGTTCCCCCGACACGCCGGGACAAACCCGCATAAGTCCATACGGGCCTGAGGACCCCGATACGGCCGGACCCGTCACCTACAGCCACGCGCCGCAGAGACGGCGGCGCAGGGCCGCGAACGGTGAGTAATGCAAAGCTCCCGATACGGCCGATTTTCCCTTTTCCATACAGAAAGAAGGATTGATCCAGGGACGGCAGAGGGTGTAAAATAATGGAAAGATCTGCGGCTTTTTCCCGAAGGCGTACCAAAGCTGCGCCTTTCGGGCCTCCGGCTGCGGGAAAGGCTGCAGGCTGATCCCGGCGGGAGGAGGTCCATGCAGGACAAACGGCTGTTTCCGCGAAAGTCTTGGGGGGATTCTATGGGGATATTTGACGCTCTGGAACGCTGGAGGTTTCAGAGGGACGCATTGCGTCTCTCTGAGCCTGTGGGACTTGTGGTGCACACCAGCTGGGTAAATTTCCGGGAGGACGATCTGCGGCGGATGAGCGCCTCTCCCTACCTGTGGCTGACCCCTGACAGCGTCCGCTATGAACTGCAATTTCTGACTGTCTCCACTGTATTCGGAGCAAAAGCGCGGCTTCTCCTGTCCATCCTGGCGGAGCAGCCGCGCTGCGCTGCGCCCGCATGGGATCTCGAGCAGCTTTACCAGGGCAGTCACATGCACCGGGAACCGCAGGATCTCTTTGACGGGACCATAGTCTTTGCCTTCGGCGATCTGAATAAGCAGGATGAATTTCTTCGCTGCGTCTCCGGTTTCGACGCACACCACATCGTCATGCTGTCCGGATGGAGCTGCATGGGCGCCATGAGCGTATACTCCATCCGTGAGGCGGCAAACGCCTCGTTCCGCCCCTCCTGTTCTCTGGATTCCGGGCAGCCGGCGCCTCCCATCCGCGAGATTGCGTCCGTACGGGATGCCGTAACCGGAGAACGGCTGTTTTCCGGAAGCTCGCTGCAGCCCACCGATCTGGTCGGAAGCTACGGCCGGATTTTTGAAAGTCCATATTTTAAGGGGAAATACATTAAAATTTATCATCAGCAGGCTGTCTCCGGCATTCAGGAAAAAAAGCTGCGTGTTCTTCAGAGCCTTGCTCCCCACATCAGGACCCTCCCGATCGCCACCCCGGAGCGTCTGCTTGGAACCGATCTTCCCTCCGTGCACGACGGCGCGCTCATCGGTTATATCATGCCGAAATGCGAGGGTTCCGCGCTGCGCGACTATGTCCTGACAGGCTGGGAAGGGCATGATCTCGAGCTTATTCTGAAACGCCTGATCCTGCTCCTGCTGGAGCTCCACAATCTGCATATCATTGTCAACGATCTCTCCGGCAACAACATTCTGATCGACGACAGCGATCACGTCTCTATCGTGGATTGCGACAGCTTCCAGCTTCTTCATTATCCCGGCGGAGCCGTAACGGAAATCTACCGCCACCCCGAGATCTCCTCACAGCATTTCCGCGACTCTCTGCGGGAACCGCGTCACGAATACTTTGCCTTCGCTGTTCTCGTTTTTCAGTGCCTGTTCTACGACATTCCGCTGCGGCAGCGGCAGGATACGGCAGAGGATATCGAGCTGAACTGGACCAACGCCTCCTTCCCTCTCGACGTCATAACCGGCCCGGAGCAAGCCAAAAAGGCAAACCCGGATATTCTTCGCCTTTGGGAACAGCAGCCCGAAGCCATTCGCCGGATTTTTTCGGACGAATTTCTGTTCCGGGGCGATCACAGCCTGGGAGCGTGGATCCGTGCGCTGGAGCTGTAATATCGGGAAAGAAAGGAACATTACCATGAAAGTTGTTGTACAGCCCAGAGAGGCCGGCCCCAGAATTCACCTGCCGGTTTCCATTGTCATTGACAAAAGCGAATCTACGGGAGATATCCGCGATCTGCTCAACCGGGGAGCACAAAGCCTGATTCAAAGTATGAAGAAAGAGCTGACCTTCCGCGGCATCGTGGATCTTCTCGTCATTCATTTCAGCAGCGAAAGCGAGGTTATCATGGATTTCCAGCCTCTCGAGCAGATCTCGGAGCATGCCCTGGACATCCATTCCAGCAGAGGACATACAGACACAGGAAAAGCTCTTCTCACCGCGCTCGATGCTCTGGACAGAAAAAAGATGGAGTGGAAGCGCAGCGGGGAAAAATACTTCCAGCCTCTGCTCTTCCTGCTGACAGACGGTTACCCTGACGCAGGCAGCGGCGCTCCCGAAGAGGTGGTGCGCAGCGTCGAGGAAGCATACCGGCAGGCTGCTCACGAAATCCGCACACGCGAACGCGCGGAAAAGATCGTCTTTATTGCGGCCGGTATTCAGCTCAAATACGGATGTCAGGCCAATATGGATATGCTTCGTGAGCTGAGCGGTTATCCCGAACGGATTCTGCAAATCTCGGATTTTGATGAAAACGCGAACAGCATCCAGCAATTCTATCATCTCATCCATGAATCAACCAAAGCCATGTATACAGGAACCCCCGTGGAGGATGTTATCGGGCAGGTTTGGAATATCTGAGCACACCGTTTTTCCACACCGGACGAGGGACAGCACAGTAATCTGCAAAACCTTCCGCCTCTACCATGATATAATAGCCGCAGAAAATCCGAACGCGGGCTGTTTGGTGTCCGAAACCGCACAACCGGGCGACCGGAGGGAGCGTGCGCGAATTGCCCGCCGCAGGCGCAATGATAGAAAAGCAACGGTTCATTTTCTCCGTTCTTCTTACCGGCCGCAGCACGGGCCGCAGGAAAGCGGACAAAAGAAAGGCGGAAATTTCAGGTGAAAAAATGGATGCTGACCTATTCCGCGGCATCGGAAAAAGGGTCAAGAGACACCAATCAGGATAATCTGCGAGTCGGAGCAGCGCACTCGTACTTTGATATGGAATCGCCCGTTTGGGTGGAAGGATGCATGGAAGCGCAGTCGCCCGAGGTGTTCTGCGTCTGCGACGGAATCGGCGGAGAGGCGCTGGGAGATGTAGCGGCCATGACGGCGCTTGACGCCCTGCATCAAACGCTCTCCTCCCCATCATCCGGTGAGAAGCCTTCGCTGACAGAACTGGTTCTCCGTGCGATTGAGCACGCGCAATCCAGGGTTTTTGGGCTGTATCGCGCCTTCCACAGAAACGGAGGCTGCACGCTGTCGCTTGTTGCCGTCCATCAGACTTCCTACGTCGCCGTCAATATCGGGGACAGCCCGATCTTTTTGGCAAAAAACGGCGGATCCGAGCTGGAGGAGCTGAGCTGCCGGCATACGCTCGGCTGGAAAAAACGAGACATGGGACTTCCCACACAGCCGGGAGACGAATGCTGCCTGATGCGTTATATCGGAAAGCCGGGACACACTGCGGTCCAGATGGCACATGTCGCCGAGGGAACGCTTGAACCGGAGGACTGCCTTCTGCTGTGCACTGACGGCGTTACCGACGCATTTCCGGCAGAGCGCCTCCGGGCAGCGGCCGACAGCCCGGAGGCACTGCAGGCTCTCGTCAAGCAGGCCGCAGAACAGGAGCATTCCGACAATTGTACGGCCATCTGCCTGAAGGCGGCGGCCATCTAAGCAAAGCCGAAAGAAAGAGGGGTTGGCAGTGAAAAGCCAGATTTACGGATTCAAAATCGGACAATGCGAAAATCAGGAAGAATACGAAGCTCTGGTCAAGGAAAACGAGGCGCTCTACGCCGGTTGGAGAGAACACGTACTGCCCATGCTGCGGGCCAACGATCTCAACGCCAGAAAAATTGCGGCCGGCTGCGGTATCTCACAGAGCAGCGCGGCGCTCTTCTCGCGTAAAATTCCCGCGAAGAGAGAAACCGTGATCATGATGGCGATGATGATGCACCTGAGCGTTGCGGAAACCAATGAGCTTTTGACCCGCTGGGCCAGGTTTCAGAGGCTGTACGCCAAGCATCCCTGTGACGCGATCTGGATCTACCTGCTGCAGAAGGGAGGCAGCGACGAGCCTGCTGATCTTTTTGATGAATACTACGCCGTGTTTCAGGAGATCCAGAGGCAATATCTCGCTTCCACTCCCCCTTCCTCCCATCGCTTTGCCACCCGGATCGCTTTCGACGCGATCACCTGCAGCGCCGGAGAACATGCAGCAGGGGAAAACAGCGAAAAAACAAGCGCACAGCAGGATACCGCCTTCCGTGCGCTGATGGAAAAGCTGATGCCCTCGTTTGAGGACGCTTACCAGGGATTGCTGCGCTACCTCAAGGAGTTCTTTGTGGACATCGAGGATGTGGAGGATAATCAGGTCGGACTCAACGGCGCGGTGGAAAAACACCCCAAAAAGCGTCTCACGCCCAACATTCTTTTTTCCGATAAGCCGGGGGTTCTGGACCGCTATTACCGGAAAATGCGTGATCTGGAAAACGAGCACACGCTCCCGAGCCGTCTGTTTCTCATCGCTCTCGGTATCCATCTGTCCATGAACACCGATCAGCTCAACACCATGCTGGAACTGGCCGGAATGGGACCGCTCTGCCCCAAGGACAGACTGGAAGGAACCATCGTCTTTTATCTGGAAGAGCTGTACTGCCAGTTCCCCACCTTTTTTCATCCGGATTCACTTGAAGTGGATCCGGTGGACTTCGAGCTGCAGGTCTATTCCTCCACGGACGCCGGCAGCGCATACGTCTCTCCTCCGGAAATCCTGCTTGACTTTGACGACATTCCCACGGAACGCTTGAGCGACTACATCAAACGCCGGATTGAGGAAACAAACATTTTTGAAGCCGACGACGAAAAGGCCGTGAAGACTTTCCTGGAAATGCTGTAAACCCGCCGGTCCTGGAGGTGAAAAAAACTGACTGTACTTGGATATCTCGGCACGGGAATCGCGCACGAACGACTCGGGCTTCCGTGCCAGGACGCAATTGGGAGCCGGTGCTGCGAAAACGGCAGCATGGTGCTCGCCCTGTCCGACGGGGCAAGCTCCGCCCGGTACGCACAACAGGCCGCCCGCGCCTGCGTCGCCGCCGTACTCTCTCTGTTTGACTCCGTCCCCCTGCCCGCTTTTCTGGCATTGGAAGCGACGGAACAGAAACGTCGGATTCTCTCCGCCTGCCGCGAAGCCCTCACACAGCTTCCCGGCTACACGGAAACCGATGATTTTTCCGACTACGCCTCCACCCTGCTTTTCTGCGTGCGCGATGCGGAAAACCTGCTGATCGGGCACATCGGGGACGGCATGGCCTTTGCTGCGGACGGTGAGGGCGAAAATCTGTTTACCTCGGAGCCGGAAAACGCGGAGGAATTGTCAAACAGAACGTTCTTTGTCACGTCCTCCGACAGCCTTGCACACCTGCGGCTCAATGTCATAGATCTGCATCAGTCAACCGCCCCCTGCGTTCTGCTGGTGAGCGACGGCCCGTATGCCATGCTGCAGGGCAGAAGCGGCGGTTTCCCGCAAAAAACGGCACAGGAGCTTCTCTCCTATGTGCGGGACGGAGGCGTCTCCACCAATGAGCAGCTTGCCGACGTTCTGCGCCAAATGGCGGAGCTGCCGTGCGAACGGCTCGACGATTGGGCCGTCCTGATTTTGAGCAGCGCGGATGCCGCGCAGGAGGAACTTCCGCAGGCCGTTTCCATGCTGGCCGAAGAGGAAGAAAAGTATGCGGAGAACTAGGGTCTGCGTGCGAAGCCGAAACTGGATGCGAAAAGCCGCGGCCGCATACTGAAATCCGAGACTGCATACAAAAAACCGAAGCTGCTTGCCGGAAACAGGATTGCATGCGGAAATCCGGAGTTACATACCGGAAACCGGGACTGCATACGGAAGGCCAAAGCCGCATACCGGAATCTGGGGCTTACCATTCAGAAGCGCCGGGAAAAGAACCGCAGAGAGGGGAACAAACATGGAAATCACCATTCGCAGAAAGGACGCCTGCACCTATCTTCGCGCCTATAACCCGCAGCTGAAGCTGGGAAAACAGCTTGGAACAGGCGGTACCGCCGTCGTCTACGATCTGCCCGGGACCTTTCCGCCGCAGGTGGTGAAAATGATGGACCCCAGGGGTTTTTCGTATACATGCGGGCACAATCCCGCTGCCGTACACAATCGGGAACGGATGTACCGCTACTTTAAAAATGAAATTGCCACCATGCTGGAACTCCGCCTGTGTAAACACATCATGCCCATTCTTGACACCTTTGAATACGTACCTGAACCCTCGCCGGAAACACAGCCCGAGGATTTGAAGTTTGCCTCCGTCTTTTTAATCCTGATGCCAAAGCTCGAAACGGTCACCAATTATATCGAGCGCGTTGAACTGAAAGAGCCCGATATGGTGCGCATGGGCATCGATATCTGCACCGCTCTCCAGGCATGCGCGGAAAAGAACCTGCTGCACCGTGATGTGAAGCCGGAAAATATCTTTGTCAGCGGCAGCGGCAAAGATCTGCATTTTATTCTCGGAGATTTCGGTTTATGCTGCCGCCTGAGCGCCATGGTCGAGCACACCACGCGATGCGGCACTCCCGAGTTTATGGCGCCGGAGGTGGAATACGGAAAACCCGTCCAGGGCTTCAGCTCCGACCTGTTCTCCCTCGGTTCATCCCTGTACTATCTGCTCAGCGGAGGAAATTTTCCCAACAAATACTACAGCGATCAGAAGCAGAAAGGGATCCGCGAACATGAAATTGCCGCGCTTCCCAAAATTAAAAAGGAATTCTCCGATATCATTCTGAAAGCCGTGCAGATTAACCCCGCCTACCGGCAGAAATCCGCTGCCGAGATGAAAGCGGAGCTTGAGCGCCTGACGCCGCAGCGGGAATCCGTGGTCGTCGACCGGCAGTATTTCCTCTCGGTGAAGCATGCCATGCTCAATCGAAATTTCACGCTCGCGATTGAAAAGGCCAAGGAGGGCGTGAAGGCGCGGGACAAGGATTGCCGGAGGCTGCTGGCATACTGTCTGTATCACGAATACAGCTCAGAGGAAGCCGTCACGCATTACGCCGTCCGCCTGCTTGACGAACTGGCGTACGACGGAGATCCTATCGCCCAGTGCCTCAGAGCCATCATCCACGCACAGAATAAGCAGTGGGACGCTTTTTACACCAACATCCGAGAATCTGCCGAAGCCGGCTGTGTCATTGCGCAGTATTATTACGGCCGTGCGCTCTGCGACGGCTGGGACAACCGCAAACAGGATCTGGAACGCGGCGCGGACTTTGTGATGAAATCCGCGCAGGCCAACTATCTTCCCGCCCTCCAATACAGCAAGCGTCACCTGTCAAAGAGATGCGGCAGCGAATTTGCCGAACGTCTGCGATCTTTTCTCGTGGACGACTCCATTCTCCTCGATCAGGAAAGACTGCGCGCGGACATTGTAAAATATCTGTGAGAGGCGAAAAAATGAAAAGGAGCGCTTTCCGGGAAATTCCGTCCGGAAAGCGCTCCTTTTCTGTACGTTTTACTTCACGCGGCATCCGCTGTACCGTCACACTACAATTTCCACGCGGCTGCCGCCTGTTCGGTCTTTTGTGACGACAATCTGTTTGTCGATTTTTTCCTTGAGTTCCGCCACATGGGAGATAATCCCCACCAGACGGCTGCCCTCCGTCAGGCTTGTGAGAGCGTGAAGCGCCTGGCGGAGTGATTCCTCATCCAGGGAACCGAAGCCCTCGTCAACAAACATGGTGTCGAGACGGATCCCGCCCGCCGCGGACTGGATCTCATCGGAAAGGCCGAGCGCCAGCGAAAGGGAGGCTTTGAAGGTTTCGCCTCCGGACAGCGATTTCACACTGCGCTCCGAGCCGTTATAGTGATCGACGACGTCGAGCTCGAGTCCGCTCTGGCTTCTGTTGTTTTCCGCTTCAAGGCGCCGTTTGAGCTCATATTGGCCGCCGGACATGACCAGCAGACGGCGGTTTGCCCGCTGGAGAATGCGGTCAAAAAAGGTGGTCTGGACATACGTTTCCAGCGCAATCTTTTCTTTGCCCGGCAGGTTGCCGTTGACAGTATTGGACAGGGTGCGCACCCAGGTATAGCGCCGCTCCAGCGCGCTCAAATCAGACGCTTTGCCGCGGATATTCCGCAGAGCGGTTTCGTTGGCCGTAATTCTTGCGTGTACAAGCTTTTGTGCGGCGGCTTCCCTCGTCCGCTCCTGCGTCAAAGCGAGGCTTTCCTCCTGCAGAGCCTTCACGTCCGGCGATGCGCCGCTCTCCGCGAGCTTTGTCAACTGATCGACAGCGGCATCCAGACCGGAAAGCTCCTCTCTGCAGGCGGCATACCTTTCCTCAGCCTTTTTGCGCGCATCGGCCAGCCCGCGAAGCTCCTGCTCCGCCGCAGCGATTGCTTTGCGCGCCGCCGCCTCGTCGGCAGCTTTAAGACCGGCACACAGCGCCTGAAGCTGTGCCTCCGTCTCCTCTTTTCGTGTCTGAGAAGCAGCCAGCTCCTCGCCGAGGGAGGCAAGCTCCTGTTCCAGCGCGCTCACCGCCTGCTCCCTGCGGGGAATGGCGGCTTCCAGCTCCGTTTTCCGGCGAACGGCAGCCTGCGCCTCCGTCAGCTCCCGCTCCGTCCCGGAAAGCTCTCCGTCCAGACGGCCAATCGCATCCTCCAGACGTGCGGAAGCCTCTTCGATCGAACAGCCACCAAGCTGTTCCTGCAGCTGAAGGCGAAGCCTCTTCTCGATCTGCTCTATGCTGCCGCGCAGCTGGTTGACAGCGGCTTCGGTCCGCGTAAAGAGATCCCTCGCCGCGTCCTGCTCCGCCGTCAGTCCGGCGATCGTTTCCTCCTTCCCGCGAAGCAACTCTGCAAGTTTCTGCCGATCGGCGATCGCCTGCTCTTTTTCCCGGAGCTTCTGCGAGAGGCTGACCAGTAAGTTCGCCGTTTCCTCGCGGCAAGCAGCCAGCTGCCGCGAGGCCGTCTCTATGGCAGGGG
>ERZ779885.4169-NODE-4169-length-11485-cov-2.381102_pt1 | contig 11485 bp, 10 predicted proteins | sample MGYA00511554_ERZ779885 | MGnify/ENA primary metagenome ERZ779885 (study PRJEB29588, sample SAMEA2160998) | human gut metagenome | biome: human gut; feature: human-associated habitat; material: faeces | place: Denmark | collected 2008/2010 ... | reverse complement strand
GGCGTTGTAGCCGGCGGGGTAGAAGGCGGAAGCCGCATGGGCATATTCATCCTTGTTCAGATGACCTTGGTTAAGGTACCACTCACCCTGCGCATAGGAGGCGTAGATGCCCCAATGCAGGAATATTCCGAAGCGGTCATTGACAAACTGCCGACGTGCCTCAAGGTTCTCCGGGGTCGGCTGATAATGGTTCTGTGAATATCCCGTCACAGCAGTCACGAGTGAAAGGCATATTGCCAGAAAAATGGTTTTTAATGTCTTCATGGTGAATATCTTCTATTAGTCCAAGAAACTGTTTTGATCTGTATGGAACGTCATTAGGGTGAGAACGCATCAACAGCGAGAATCAGAACATAAATAAGGGGCATTATTTTTCAGGATATAATGATCCGGCGATGCCCATCTGGAGGCCGCGCAGCTCGGCGATGCCTCTCATACGACCATAGCAGGAATAGCCTGGATTGGACTTCTTCTGGAGGTCGTCGCACATCCGGTGTCCGTGGTCAGGACGGCAGAAGACGCGGAACCCGCGCTCCTGCATGACTTCCAGCAGGGTCTTCATCATGCCGTACATGTCCACATCGCCGGCCAGGTGGGTGTCCTCGAAGTAGTTGCCTTCCGCGTCGCGTCTCGTGCTTCTGAAATGCACGAAATCGGTCCTGTCCCCGAACTCGCGCATCATTCCGACAAGATCGTTGTCGGCTCTGATGCCGAATGAACCGGTGCAGAGGCAAAGGCCGTTGGACCAGTTAGGGACGGCGGCGATGAGCCTGCGGAAATCCTCGGCTGTGGAAAGGATCCTCGGAAGGCCGAGAATCGGGAACGGAGGGTCGTCCGGATGGATGACCATCCTCACGCCCACCTCGTCGGCCACAGGGCAGATCTGGCTGAGGAAGAACACAAGGTTGCTTCTAAGTTTCTCGGAATCAATCCCATCGTACCTCTCAAGCTCTTTCCTGAACTGGTCGAGGGTGAAACTCTCCTCGCTGCCCGGAAGCCCGGCGATCATCGTGCGGGTGAGCCGGTGGATCTCCTCCGCGTCCATCTTCTCAAAACGAGCCTTCGCCTTGGCGATGTCCTCTTCTGAATATTCCTTCTCGGCTCCCGGTCTCTTCAGGATGAAAAGGTCGAAGGCCAGCAGAGCCGCCCTCTCGAAACGAAGGCAGGTCGAGCCGTCAGGAAGCCTGTAGTCCAGATCGGTGCGGGTCCAGTCAAGCACCGGCATGAAGTTGTAGGTCACGCACTTGATGCCGCACTCGGCGAGGTTGCGCAGGGTTTGTTTGTAGTTCTCGATGTACTGGAGATAGTCCCCTGTCCGGGTCTTGATGTGCTCGTGCACAGGCACGCTCTCCACCACGCTCCAAGTCAGTCCCCAGTCGGCAATCATCTTCTGGCGGGCCTTGATCTCCTCGACAGGCCACACCTGACCGTTAGGAATATGATGGAGCGCGTGAACGATGTCAGTCACGCCTGTCTGACGTATGTAGTCCAAGGAGATAGGATCGTTGGGACCGTACCATCTCCAGCTCTCCCGCATCAAAAAAATATTATTTTTCATATCCTTAGATTGAGAACGCATCGAAACCTCCATCGACAACATTTATCGTTCCGGTAACGGCCTTTGAGGCGTCGGAAGCCAGCCAGTGGAGGGTTCCGAGAAGTTCCTCCGGCTCAAGGAAACGTCCGAACGGAGTGTGGGCCAAAATCTTGTGAGAGCGGTCGGTCAGACTGCCGTCAGGATTCGTGAGCAGGGAACGGTTCTGGTTCGTGAGCAGGAATCCCGGAGCGATGGCGTTGACCCTGAAGCCCTCGCCGAACTTTATCGCAAGCTCGCCGGCCAGGTACTTTGTCCAGTTGGCCACGGCGGCCTTTGCGACACCATAACCCGCGACACGGGTAAGCGGCCTGAGCGAAGTCTCGCTGCAGAAGTTGATGATCGAGCCTTTCTTCTTTCCTACCATCGCCTTGGCGAACACCATAGTAGGAAGGATAGTGCCGAACAGGTTGAGATCCACCACCTTGCGCACAGCCTCAACATCCAGGTCGAAGATTGTCTTCTCAGGCGGAACCGTCGCGGCGGCCATGTTGCCTCCGGCGGCGTTAAGCAGGACATCTATCCCGCCGTACCTCTCCACGATCTCCTTGCAGTTGGCCTCAAGCGTTTCCTTGTCAAGCACGTTGGTCGGAAGGAAGCACGACTCCCCTCCCTCAGCCTTGATCTCGGCGACAATGCCCTCACCCTTCTCGGCAGCCCTGTCAAGATCCAGAAGGGCGACCTTCGCGCCTTGCGCGGCGAAATATTTCACAATCGTGGCTCCGAGAACCCCGCAGGCCCCCGTCATCACCACCACTTTTCCTTTGATGTCAAAAAGATTCTCCATGATTGTTGTTACTTGTTGATTATTTGACAGGCATTGACTTGATCACCTTGGTGTTGATCTCGTTCAATTTCTTCTCATTCATCTTCACGACCTTCCTGTCGTAGGTCATGAGGCCGTTGACCTCACCCTCGACATCGGTCGTCTGAGTGTAGACGGCTCCGCAGACACCCTGCCTTACCAGCAGGATAAGGTGATCGGCGAACCTTGAATATTCATCAAGAACCTCGTCGCCGCTCTTGTACTGGACATAGCCCCAGTTGCGGTCAGGCTGCCACAGATGTCCCTCAAGCGGAAGACCGATGCCGCCATATTCACCCACCACATTCGCCATCTTGGTCTCCCAAAGGTACATCGCCGGATAAGGATAGTGGTGGTTGTCCATGATGTCGCCGCAATCAGGCTCCCAGCTGCCTCCTGAGGACATGTTGATAAGTCTTGTAGGATCCTGCGCCCTCGTGAAATCAACGACGGCCTTGGTGTCGAACTGCCCCCAGGCCTCGTTGAACGGAACCCACATCACCACGCAAGGAAACTTCCTGACCTGCGCGATGATCTCGCCCCATTCCTTATAATAGTTGGCCTTGGCCATCGGCGTGGCAGGGAAATCCGTGCCCTCGCCGTAGTTGTGTATTCCCCACTTGTTGAGATTGTTGCCGGCAAAGGACGGCATGTCCTGCCAGACCATCATGCCGATCTGGTCGCAATGGTAGAACCAGCGCGAAGGCTCGACCTTGATGTGCTTGCGGATCATGTTGAAACCGAAATCCTTGGTTTTCTGGACATCGAACCTAAGAGCCTCGTCCGTCGGAGCCGTGTACAATCCGTCCGGCCACCAGCCCTGGTCCAGAGGGCCGAACTGGAAGAGAGGCTGACCGTTGAGAGCCATCAGTTTCGTGTTCTTGTTCTTGACGAACAATGAGACCTCCCTCATCGCCGTGTAGCCGTTGACAGCATCGATCGTCTTTCCGCCGCGGACTACGGAAACCCGGAGACCGTAGAGATAAGGCGAGTCCGGAGACCACAGCTGTGGATCCTCCACAGGAAGCGTCACCGTGCCTCCCGGAACAGTCTTTCCCCGGGCGATGACCTTGCCGGAGGCATTGTCGGTCGAATAGCCGACACAGCCCTCAAGAAGCTCCACCTTCACGACATCGCCTTCCAAAGCGCCCTCCGTGGTCACAGTGACATCGACCTTCCCCGCCTTGATGTCGGAGACAGCGTAGTAGTCAGCGACATGCGCCTTGGCCACCGGCTCGATCCAGACACTCTGCCAGATACCAGACACAGCGGTGTACCAGATGCCACTCGGCGTCCGGACCTGCTTGCCGCGAGGTTGGAAATCATTATCCGTAGAATCCTCGACCCTGACAACCAATGTGTTGTCGCCGGACTTCAGATAAGGAGTGATGTCAAAGGAGAAATGCGTGTAGCCGCCGGTGTGCCTTCCGACCTGGACATCGTTGACAATCACATCGGCCTGCCAGTCAACCGCCTCGAAGTTCAGCAGCAGACGCTTGCCCTTCCACGCCGACGGCACTCTGAACGTCGTCCTGTACCATAGGGCATCCTCTGGAGTGAATGTACGTCCTACTCCCGAAAGCGAGGACTCCACGGCGAACGGGACAAGTATCTGACCGTCAAACCTTTCCGGTACAGCGACGTTCTTCGGGGTTATTGAATATTCCCACAGGCCATTGAGGGATTTCCATTCGGGCCTTACCATCTGCGGGCGGGGATATTCCTTATGGACATTCTCCGGCGTGACCTCCTCGGCCCACGCCGTCCTGATGCGGTCGCCGGCAGGCGCCCAACTTTGGGCCGATACTGTTCCGGCAGTCATCAGGGACAATACCAGAGCGGTGCAAAGACAATTCTTCATTTTGATTTGTTATTTGTTATTTGATCAGATTCCCGAGTATGGAGCGGCTCAGTTCCCTGGTCACGGTGCGGGTGGCCGCCGAAGTGGCGCTCTTCACCACCTTGTTGCCGGTGCTTACCTTCTTGGTCTTTTGGGTCTTACCGCCGGCCACCTTGTTGGAGACAGCGGTGCCGACAGATGCGGCAATGGACGCGGTCACAGCCGTGACCACCGCCTTGGCAAGTTTGCCGAACAGGCCGCCACCCTTGGCGGACTTCTTCTCGGTCTCCTTGGTCTGCGCCTCCGCCGCGGCTTCCTCCTCGTCCTTACGGGCCTGCGCCAGCAGCACCTCGAACGCGCTCTCACGGTCAACAGGAGTGTCGTACTTCCCGTAGATTCTGGACGACTTTATCAACTGGCTTCTCTGCGAGGCGTCGATGGCTCCGATCTGGCTGAGCGGGAACAGTATTTTCGCCTTCTGGACCACCCCGGGAGCGCCTTTTTCGTCAAGGAAGGAGACCAAGGCCTCACCGGTGCCAAGGTTCATGATGGCCTCAGATGTGTCGAACGAAGGGTTCGCCCTGAAAGTCTCGGCGGCCACCTTGACAGCCTTCTGATCCTTAGGCGTGAACGCCCTCAGCGCATGCTGGACCCTGTTGCCGAGCTGTCCGAGAATGCTCTCCGGGATATCCGTCGGACTCTGGGTCACGAAATAGACACCCACGCCCTTGCTCCGGATAAGCCTCACGACCTGCTCGATCTTGTCAGCCAACGCCTTAGGCGTGTCGTCAAAGAGCATGTGAGCCTCATCGAAGAAGAACACCAGCTTCGGAAGATCCATGTCACCGACCTCCGGAAGTGTTGAATATAGCTCCGACAGCAGCCAAAGGAGGAATGTGGAATAGAGCTTCGGCTTCATCATCAGTTTGTCGGCGGCCAGCACACTCATCACGCCCTTACCTCCCTCGCAGGCAAGCAGATCCTGGATGTCGAACGACGGCTCACCGAAGAAATGGTCGGCACCCTCGTTCTCAAGGGTGAGAATGGCTCTCTGGATCGCGCCGACGGACGCGGTGGCGATGTTGCCGTAGACTGATGAATATTCCGACGCGTGCTTCTGCACAAAATTCAGCATCGAGCGAAGATCCTTGATGTCGATCAGGAGAAGTCCTCTCTCGTCAGCGATTCTGAACACGATGTTCAGCACTCCCTCCTGGGTGTCGTTAAGCCCGAGGATGCGGCTCAGCAGCTGGGGTCCCATCTGGGAGACCGTGCATCTGAGCGGATGTCCCTGCTCGCCGAACACATCGAAGAAACGGACAGGACAGGCCTGGAACCGAGGCTCGTCGATCCCGAACCCGGCCTTTCTCTTCTCGATGAATCCGTTTATGCGTCCCGGTTGGGAGATACCTGACAGATCGCCTTTCATGTCCGCCATAAAGCAAGGTACTCCGACCTGGCAGAATGTCTCGGCCATGACCTGGAGGGTGACAGTCTTGCCTGTACCGGTGGCTCCGGCGACAAGACCGTGACGGTTGGCCATCTTCCCGATGATGGAGAGTGGGCCTTCTGAGCTGTGGGCGATCCAAAGCCCGTTGTTAGAATCGTACATCGTAATCAGTTTTTTAGTGTCAACTAATCTTCTTTGCGGAAAAACGAAAAATGGACACGTCCGTATTTCTTTTCCTTCTTGAAATAAGGATGTTCCGTGAATGAATGCTCATCCCCGTGCTCAAGGATGAAGTAGCACCCGGGGTGCAGGATGTCAGCCGAATAGACCTTGTCCGGCAAGGTCTCCAGCCCTTCGAGGGCGTACGGCGGGTCAGCGAAGACGATGTCGAATCTCTCGTGACAGACCGAAAGGAAGTCAAAGACATTATCCCTGACCATCGTGACGTTGTCCAGTCCAAGACGCCGCGCCTCGGTCTTGATGAAGGAGGCGTTCTCGCGGGCCATCTCCACCGACCAGACTCTCGCCGCCCCACGGGAGGCGAACTCGAAAGCCACCGCCCCGGTGCCGCCGAAAAGATCCAGAACCTTCAGATCCTCAAACTCGTACTCGTTGTCAAGCACATTGAAGAGCCCCTCCCTGGCAAAGTCCGTGGTCGGTCTGGCCTTGTAGCCGGCTGGCGGATTGACTGCCTTTCCGCGAAGCCTTCCTCCGATGATCCTCATAGCCTCTCCACCGATTTGAAATAGCGGTACAAAGACATCTCCTCCTCCCCGCTCAACGGGGTACGGAAATAGACGGATGTCACCTCCGGATTGAGCTGGAGGTTACGTATGGCCAGGAACAGGAAATACTCCGCCGTCGTGAAGTCCGCCGCCCTGAACACATTGGCCAGAAGCAGATTGCGCCCCTGGGATATTCCCAGATGGAGGTAGCCGGCGGCAAAGGAGGCCACGATCCTGTTATATTCCTCAACCTTCAGAAGATCCTTAAGGATGTAGTACATCTCCGGCAGGACTTCCGGGGCGTTGCCGTCCTCGTCAAGCACGGCCCGCGAGATGGTTCTTGACAGCATCTCCCCGATTGTCGGCGAATAGACAAGCTCGGCGGCGAACTCGGGGACAGCGATGTGGCAGACCTCGTCACCCTCGTCCAGGATGACGGTGTCGGCCAGACACTGACGCATGGATGACTCGTCAAAGAAGGATGACGGAACCAGCGCGACCTTCGGTGTCAGCAGCGAAACCTCCACCCGAGGATAGCGGCGCTGAAGCTCCGGCGCGGTGAACACGCTGTCCGCCCCGAGCCAGCCCGACTCCCTGGCGGCCAGACCGTCCGACACCTTAAAAGAATATCCATTCAAGCAGACTTGAATGGATATTCCGTTAATCTTCTGTTTTGGATTCCAATCCATCTATGCAGAGTTGGAGGATGTGTACTACTCCCAGTTACCGGCATTGTTGTTAGGAGCCGTGACGCTGCCGACCTGAAGACCCTCGTAACGTCCCTGATCCTCGCACTCAGCCACCATGTTGACGACAAGCTGACGATTCAGGCCGTTAAGAACAGACTTCCAAGGCATCTTGGCCTCGAACAGAGGCACGTCCACACCAGAGACCTTCTTCACGATGGCGCTCATCTCGACCTTCGTGACAGCGGCCACGCTCTCACCCTCGGTGGCGAACGGAATGTCGCCGATGGCATTGATGTCAAAGTCTGGCCTGCTGCGGAAAAGGGTGTCCTTCACCGCGATCTTGTTCTGGATGGAGAAGACCAGCTTCTTGTCACCCTCACGGTAAAGCTTGTAGAGTCCCTCGTCGGTGATTCCCCTGTGGGTCTTCTTCACCTCATTGGTGTGGGCTACGGCGAGAGAGTCGTCCTTGGAGCCGACCTGCATGAGGACAATCATCTGACCTTCATTGTAGAACTGCTTGAGAGTGTCGAACGATGCGGTAAACTTCTCATTGACGCTCTTGTAAGCGACCTGAAGATCACGGATGTCCTTAAGCCTCTGAACCGCCACCTTCTTTCTGGCCTCAACTTCCTTGTTGAATCTAACAGGCTCCATGATGCCGTCATAGATCTCATAGACTAAAAAGATTGCGCAAAGCGCCAGCACGATGCAGAGGATCGTTTTCAGTGTCTTGTTCATTATTCTTGTAATTTTATGTTTTTCTTTTACATGAAATGACAGGTGTCAATTCTTGACAAAGTTAGAAAATTGATTTATGAAATGCAATATATTATTTGTAATTTTGCAGATAGCAATGAAAGACACCACAGTTTTAGACAGTCTCGTGGGCAATGCCTCACACATTTCCATCGTCGTCCACACACACCCGGACGGCGATGCCATAGGCAGTGGGACGGCGATGCTATGCTATCTGACACAATCAAGGGGCAAGGACGCGGCGCTGATCGTCCCGGACAGCATTCCGGACTCGATCTCGTTCATAACGCGCGGCGCCGCCGACGGCTCCATCCTGGTTTTCGACGAGGAAAAGGAGAGAGCCTCCGCCCGGATCAACGCCAGCGACCTTATCATCTGCCTGGACTGCAACTCCTTCTCCAGGACATCCGGGATGGAAGACGCGCTGAGGCAGTCCAAAGCGCCCAAGGTGCTGATCGACCATCACTTGAATCCTGACATCGAAGCGTTCGGCCTCGTGTTCTCCGAGACAGAGGTCTCATCGGCGAGCGAACTGCTGTTCTGGATCCTACTGGATATGCCGGACATAGGAGGCAAGGTCTCATCGCTGCCGAAGACAAGCGCCTCGGCGCTCCTCACCGGCATGACGACAGACACGAACAATTTCGCCAACTCCGTCTTCCCCGGCACCCTGGAGATGGCCTCAAAACTCATCGAGGCGGGTGTGGACAGGGACGGGATCCTCTCTGAGCTCTATAACAACTACAGGGAGAACCGGCTCAGGCTCATGGGCTTCCTCATGATGGAGAAGCTAAGGATAACCCCATTCGGAGTGGCCTTCATCATTCTGGACAAGAAGACACAGGAGCGTTTCGACTACCGCCGAGGCGAGAGCGAAGGCTTCGTGAACATGCCCTTGTCCATAGCCGATGTAAGGATGAGCATATTCCTGACGCAGGAAGACGAGACCCTCCGAGTCTCCATCAGGTCGAAGAGGGGTACCTCCGCCAACAGATGCGCCGCAACGTATTTCAACGGCGGCGGGCATGAGCTTGCTGCCGGCGGAAAACTCATCATCGGCAAAGATCTCGACTCCATTTCCGACGCAGAGGAATACATTTTGAAGGTGACAGGGGAGTTTTTTGGAATATGACAAACAAGAATCCCATCATAACCGCCTTTGCGGCAGCCGCACTGGCCGTCCTCGCCCTTTCGTGCTCGAAAAGCGAGATACAGAACGCTTACTCGCAACAGGACAAGGACATAGAGTCCATCGTCTCTTCCTTGGCTCCGGAAGGTTCGGAGGCCACCGTGGACTATCTCGACGGGGCAGTGAGGGTGACGGTGAAACATGGTGAGGGCGACGCCCTGGGCAAGAGCGGGACAGTGTCCTTCTTCTATGCAGGCCACCGCATCACCGGGACCAGCCTCAATGTCGAGAATCTGTTCGCCACCAACAACAAGGAGCTTGCCGAGACCTACGCGTGGACAGTCTCGGACACCACCGTTTTCAAGGAGGTCACCGTGGATCTGTCCAAGGAATCCCTGGTGAAAGGCCTGAAGAAGGGCATCGTCGGGGTGAAAAGCGGCGATGAGTGCTACATCCTTTTCAACGGGAAGCTGGGATTCGGGAATCATACGACAGGGAAAGTGCCGGCGAACTCAGGATTGGCCTATCATTTGTGGATAACGGGCGTCACCGACAAATAAAGAACCGGTGCCGCCGACAATTGGAAGAAAAGTAACAGACATGAGCATATTCAATAACAAATTCATCACGATCTGCGGGACAACCGCCGTTGTGCTGGCGCTGGCCGGAGGCTGCGCCAAGGAAAGCACCGTGTCACTGAACGGTGACAACAAAATGTACCTTGACGCCTGGCTGAGCGTGCATCATCCGGATGTCAGCCCGACAGGTCTCGGAATCTACATCATCGACGACCAGCCTGGCACAGGAGCGGCAGTGGCTGACGGGGATCTTTACTACTTCATAAGGTACACGGGACGCGACCTCGACGGCAAGATCGGAAGCACGTCGGAGGAGAAGGTCGCGCAGCAGGTCGGCACCTACTCCAAGGGCAACTATTACGGGCCGTCCATCGTGCTGAACAGCACATTGGCCACCCAGGCCGGAGTCCTTGAGATGATCAAGGGCATGAAGACAGGCGGCACGAGGACAGCTGTCATTCCGGGATGGCTTAACGTCGTGCTTGATCAGAAGGACAATGTCGATGACTACAAGACTGCGGAGGCCTACTACAACAACAAATCCGGCTCCAACGTGGTCTACACCATCACCCTGACGGACAAGACCAACGACATCCACAAATGGGAGGTGGATTCCCTGGAAAGGTACACCGCCCGTGTGATGAATGATGTGGACTCCACGTTCTACGGCTACTACTACCAGCAGCTGAAGGCTCCGACGGACACCACCACCCTGCCGCGTGACACCACGTTCTACATCAACTACATCGGCAGGCTCCTGAACGGGCAGGTCTTCGACACGACCGTGGAGGACACCGCGAAGTTCTACGGCATCTACTCATCCTCGAAGACCTACGAGCCGAAAAAGGTGAAACTGAGCGAGAACTACAAGAACATCACTCTTGGCGGTTCAAGCACATCCGATGGAAGCACCACAATCAATGGCTTCTCCTATTGCCTTTCCAAGATGAAGGCCTACGAGAAAGGCGTGTGCGCGTTCTACTCCAACCTCGGCTACGGCTACAGCGGGAGCGGGAAGGCCATTCCGGCGTACGCTCCGCTTTCCTTTGAGATAGAGATTGTTGACAAACCATAAAAAGAAAAAAGACACAACATGTCACAGACACAGACGGCTCCCACAGAGCTCGGAAGTGAAAGCATAGGCAAATTGCTGAAGAAGTACGCAGTCCCTGGAATCATCGCCATGACTGCGTCTTCTCTCTATAATATGGTGGACAGCATCTACATCGGGCATATTCCCGGATCAGGATCGCTGGCCATCTCGGGACTTGCGGTCACCTTCCCGCTGATGAACCTCAGCACGGCGCTGGGTACCCTTGTGGGCGTGGGTGCGGCGACTATGCTCTCCATCCTTCTGGGGCAGAGGAACTACAAGGCCGCCAACAAGGTGCTTGCCAACGAGGTCACGCTCAACTGCATCATCGGACTGCTGTTCACGGTTTTCTGCCTCGCGTTCCTCGACCCGATACTCTACTTTTTCGGAGCAAGCGCCAACACGCTTGAATATGCCCGTAACTACATGGAGATCATCCTTTACGGCAATGTGATAACCCATCTGTACTTTGGCCTGAACAACATCATCCGTTCGTCCGGAAATCCGAAGATGGCGATGGGGCTGACCCTTTTCACCGTGATCCTCAACAGCATCCTGGATCCGATCTTCATCTTGGGATTTGGTATGGGAGTCCGCGGAGCGGCTTTGGCTACCGTGATCTGCCAGGCCGTCTCGCTGGCATATTCATTATACTATTTCACAAGGAAGGACAACGTGCTGCGTCTGCCGAAGAGGGGCTTCGAGCTTGATTGGAGGATCGCGAAGGACTCGCTCGCCATCGGCATGGGGCCGTTCCTGATGAACTCCGCCTCCTGCATTGTGACGATGTTCATCAACCAGCAGCTTCTCAAGTACGGCGGCGACC
>ERZ779885.4166-NODE-4166-length-11487-cov-17.451889_pt1 | contig 11487 bp, 7 predicted proteins | sample MGYA00511554_ERZ779885 | MGnify/ENA primary metagenome ERZ779885 (study PRJEB29588, sample SAMEA2160998) | human gut metagenome | biome: human gut; feature: human-associated habitat; material: faeces | place: Denmark | collected 2008/2010 ... | reverse complement strand
GCAGCCGCCGGAGCGGTGCTTGAGCCGTTAGGCGGGAATTGTGCGGTATTGCCTTCACTTTTCCCTGTCGTTACGCAGTCTGCATTCCTGTTTTTGCCCACAAACTGCCCTTGTTCACGCAAAGTTTACCGGAATTTCCAGCTATTTCATGCCTTGTTCATCCGCAGTTCATTTTTATTCTTCATGATAGAATCTATCGGGGGCCCCTATTACCGCCCCCAACTGGAGGAATTGTTATGCACGAAACCCAACAGCCGCGCGACCCCAAAAAGACGACCGGCATTGTATATGCCGTGATCCTTGTGGTGTTGCTGCTGCTCAATTTCTGGGCCTTCCCCGCCATGATGAAAGGCCAGGTCAAACAGGTCGATTACGGCACCTTCCTGAACATGCTCGAAGGCGGCGAACTGAGCACCGTTGAAATTCAGGATCAGCAGATCTATTTTGTGGACAAAAACGATACCACCTACTGCACCAACTCCATTGCGCAGGACCTGCAGCTGGTCAACCGGTTGGAAAGCGCCGGCGTTTCCTTTGGCAAGGTGTACAACCAGACCACCTGGGTGGATACCCTGCTGGGCTGGGTCATCTCGCTGCTGCCCATGATCATCCTGATCGTCTGGTTCAACCGCATGATGCGCAAGCGGGTCGGTGAAATGACCGGCGGCGCCAACAGCATGATTTTTGGCGGCGGCAAATCCGGTGCCAAACAGTATGTCGTTGAGGATGGCAAGTCCATCAAATTTGCCGATGTTGCCGGTGAGGACGAAGCCAAAGAGAGCCTGCAGGAAATCGTTGACTTCCTGCATAACCCCAAGCGTTACGAGGATATCGGTGCCAAAATGCCCAAGGGCGTTCTGCTTGTCGGCCCCCCGGGCACCGGTAAAACCCTGCTGGCCCGCGCTGTTGCCGGCGAAGCCGGTGTTCCCTTCTTCTCCATTGCGGGTTCTGAATTTGTCGAGATGTTCGTCGGCATGGGCGCTTCCAAGGTGCGTGACCTCTTCAAACAGGCCAACGAAAAAGCCCCCTGCATTATCTTTATTGATGAGATCGATACCATCGGCAAAAAGCGTGACGGTGCTTCCGGTATGGGCGGCAACGATGAACGCGAGCAGACCCTGAACCAGCTGCTGACCGAAATGGACGGGTTTGACGCCGCCAAGGGTGTTATCATTCTGGCCGCCACCAACCGTCCTGAATCCCTTGACCCCGCTTTGACCCGCCCCGGCCGTTTTGACCGTCGTGTGCCCGTGGAGCTGCCCGACCTGAAAGGCCGCGAAAGCATCCTGCGTCTGCACGCTCAAAAGGTCAAAATCGGTCCCGACTGTGACTTTGCCGTGGTTGCCCGCATGACTCCCGGTGCTTCCGGTGCCGAGCTGGCCAATATCATCAACGAAGCCGCCCTGGGCGCTGTGCGCCACCACCGCATGGCCGTTACCCAGTACGACCTGCAGGAAGCCGTGGATACCATCCTGGCCGGTGCCCAGAAAAAGAATAAGATCCTGAGCGACAAAGAAAAGTGCATCGTGGCCTACCACGAAGTCGGCCATGCCATGGTTGCCGCCCTGCAGAGCCATTCCGCCCCCGTGCAGAAAATCACCATTGTGCCGCGCACTTCCGGCGCGCTGGGTTTCACCATGCAGGTAGAGGACGGTGACCACACCCTGATGACCAAGGAAGAGATCCTGGCCAAAATTGCCACCATGACCGGTGGCCGTGCCGCCGAAGAAGTGGTGTTCAACTCCATCACCACCGGTGCATCCAACGATATCGAGCAGGCCACCAAGATGGCCCGCGCCATGATTACCCGCTACGGCATGACCGACGACTTTGACATGGTTGCCCTGGAAACCGTGAACAACGCCTACCTGGGCGGCGATGCCAGCCTGGCCTGCAGTGAGCGCACAGCCGCCACAGTGGACGATAAGGTCGTGGAAGTCGTCAAGCAGCAGCATGAAAAAGCCAAACAGATGCTGATTGAAAACCGCGGCAAGCTGGACGAGATTGCCAAGTACCTGTACGAGAAAGAAACCATCACCGGCGAAGAGTTCATGCGCATCCTGACCGCTGTTCCCCAGCTGCCCACCGGTGCCGTGGAACAGTAAAGGCAACACCGCACAATTCCCGCCTGACGGCTTAAGCACCGCTCCGGCGGCTGCGGCACGGCATCTGCGTTGCCAAAATGCTCGATAATACACAAAGTATTATCTGCGCTTTTGGCTTAGCAGCTGCCGTGCCTCACTCGCCGTATCGGCACTTAGAATTGTGCGGTATTGCCTAAAATCTCCGCTTTGCGCGTTTTCTTTGTAAAATAACGGTACCCCCGCCCTATGCAGTTCATTTACCGCACGGGCGGGGGTGTTTTGTTGTAATTCCGTAGGGGCGCACACCATGCACCCATCCGTTTTATATCATCACACTACAGCGCTTTCTCACAAAGCACACCATGTAATAGCGCCATTTTATGGCCAGCCGTTACCCATTTGTAGGGGCCGCTGCTCACCTCTTTCCGAAAAACGCAATAAAAATGCTGTCTTTCTCCACATCAGGGAAAGGCAGCATTCTTCTTTATCCGTTCAGATCTTCGCCGTTGCTGGCAATCACATTTTTATACCATCCAAAAGACTTTTTCCTGTACCGTGCCGCCGCCCTGTTCGAGTACCGGGAAAAGCACCAGTGATCCTGCCGGGCTTTATTTTGCCTGTGCACCCTCTGGGAAGATGATCTTGTTCACAAAGAAGAAGATCACCATGGAAATGCCGCCATTGAGCACGGTGGTGCCAATGTTGTAGATGAAATCCGGCACCAGCAGGCCCGCAACCGCCACCCACACGCAGTTGATGGAGTTGACGATGCAGGTGATCAAGCAGAACGCCACCACATACCAGGCGATCTGCTTGGCCAGGTTGCCCTTGCTGCGGAACACAAAGTTGCGCTGGATGGGAAAGTTTATGCATTCTCCCACCACCATGGCAACCATGTAGGCGCAAAAGTACGGCAGACCGCCATGGGCGGAATCATACCCCAGGATGTTCCACTGGAAAGTTTCGCCAAACAGCGTGACCGGGATGCCCGGCCAGCCAAAATCCACCACCGGCAGGCTGCTGAACGCCGCCGGCAAAAATTGCAGCAGCAGGTATTTGAACACCGTAACCAGGTTGGATACGATCACAAACAGTCCGCCTTCGCGCACCCACTTGGCTGCGGCGGGGTGTTTTGCCGCAAAATTATTCCATAGCTGCATAAATAGCCCCTCTCTTTCCTCAGCTGTTGCGCAGGCGTTGTTCCAGCTGTGCGTTCAGTACCAGGTTTTTCACGGCTTCTATGATCACCCGCACAAGGCCGATGATCCAGAATCCCTGTAATTCCATCACAATGCCATCCACCATGCCCATGCTGATGGCACCGCTGGTCATTTTGGCCAGGGCACGCAGCGGCATGTTGTACTGGAACAGCACATTCAGGTCCGGCTTGCCGCGCTTGTAGCTGGCGTTCAGCAGTGCGGTAAGCACCAGCCAGATCAGCCAGCCCAGCGGGCTGCGGCTGTGGTTCAGCTCGCCCAGGGTCATGTTGCGGTCAATTTTAACTTTTCCCTGCTGCACCGGGCGGCCCAGCAGGGTGGCCCATTCGTCATCCGGCACGCTCTGCACCTTGCCGCTGGTATAGTGCGGCAGATGCTTGCCCGCATAGGGGTTGGGTGCGCCGGTACCGGCCACTTCCACCACGGCGGTCAGCCGGATGTCCGCACTGGACGCGCCGACCCGCAGCTCATAGCTGCCGCCTTCCACTTCCCAGCTGTCGGTCTTGGTGTTCCAGTAGCGGAATGCCTTGTCGTCCAGCGGGATGGTCACGGTCTTGCTTTCGCCGGGCTGCAGCTGCACCTTGGCAAAGCCTTTCAGCTCCTGTGCGGGGCGGAACACTTCTGCCCCGGGTTTTGCCACATACAGCTGCACGATCTCTGCTCCGGCGCGCTTGCCGGTGTTGGTTACGGTCAGGGTCACGCCATTGGACGCGGCCTGCAAATTGCTGTAGGCAAAGCTGGTGTAGCTTAACCCATAGCCAAAGGGAAATGCCACCGGCACACCGGCGGTCTGGTAATAGCGGTAGCCGACATACAGCCCCTCGCGGTACTGCACCATGCGGTCCGGCCCGGCAAAGTTATCCTTGGCGGGGGTATCCGCATAGGCGTTGACCCAGGTTTCGGCCAGCTTGCCGCTGGGGTTCACTTTGCCGGTCAGCACATCCAGCATGGCGCCCGCCCCCGCCTGGCCGCCCAGCGCACCATACACCAGGGTACGGCAGTGTTTGAGCCACGGGGTTTCCAGCGAAGCCCCTGCGCTGAGCACCACAACGGTGTTGGGGTTGGCCTGCTGCACGGCCTTTAACAGTTCGATCTGGTTGTCCGCAAGGCGCATATCGCCGCGGTCCAGACCCTCACTTTCCTTGATTTCATCCAGCCCCAGGCAGAGCAGCACCACTTCGGCCTTTTGGGCCAGGGCTACAGCCTCGGCCTGTTTGGCGGCATCCGGTTTGCCCTGGCGGTCAAAGCCGGGGGCAAAGCCCACGCTGGCCAGGCCGCTCTCTTTCAGGCAGTCCAAAAAGGTATCCACCTTGATGGAGTTGACCGCGCTGGAGCCAGCGCCCTGGTACCGCGGTGTCTGGGCAAAGTCGCCGATCACGGCAACTTTTGCGCCCTCGGCCAGCGGCAGCAGGTCGTTCTCGTTTTTCAGCAGCACAATGCTTTCGGCTGCGGCGCGGCGGGCCAGGGCGTGGTGCGCGTCCGCATCAAAGGTGCGGCTGTGGGACTGCACGGCGGCATGGGTATCAAACACCAGGGTCAGCAGCTCGTCCAGCCGGGCGTCCACATCCGCTTCGGTAATTTTGCCGCTCTGCACAGCCTGCATCAGCTCGCGCACCGCGTCCCCGCCGGGGGCGGGCATTTCCAGCGTGGAGCCGTTCTGCACGCCCAGGGCATGGTCATTGCTGCCGCCCCAGTCCGTTACCACAGCGCCGTCAAAGCCCCACTCCCCGCGCAGGATGTCCATTAACAGGTGGCGGTTCTCGTTGGCGTAAGTTCCGTTGATGAGGTTATAGCTGCTCATGATGGTCTTGGGCTTTGCTTCCTTGACCACGATCTCAAACCCGGTCAGATACAGTTCCCGCAGCGTGCGTTCATCCACCACGGAATCCGACGCCATGCGGCGCAGTTCCTGGCTGTTGACGGCAAAGTGCTTGGGGCAGGCGGAGATGCCGTTGGACTGGATGCCCCGCACATAGCCCGCTGCCATTTTGCCGGAAAGATACGGATCCTCGGAGAAATACTCAAAGTTGCGGCCGCAGAGGGGGCTGCGCTTGGTGTTCAGGCCCGGCCCCAGCAGCACGGCAACTTCCTGCGCGGCGGCTTCTTCGCCCATGGCCTGGCCGATCTGCTCGCCCAGGGTGGGGTCCCAGCTGCACGCCACAGTGGCTGCCGTGGGGAAGCAGGTGGCCGGAACACTGGGGTTTAACCCCAGATGATCCGCCGCGCCCGCCTGCTTGCGCACGCCGTTCGGGCCGTCCGACAGAGTGATGGCAGGTACGCCCGCCTTTTGATAACCGCGGGTGGTAAAGGTACCCGCGCCCGAAAGCAGCGCACATTTTTGTTCAAGCGTCAAAGCTTGCAGTTGTTTCTTTTGCATAAGGTGGTTCCTTTTCTTAAAAACAGCCTTGCGGCCCACCGCACAACCGCGCAAAGTCGGCGGCGATGGACCGCAGGGCAGCTGCACAGCTTACAAATTACACTTTACTGTGCCTTTTTCTTCTTGTAGCTTTTGAAAGTGAGAACTTCCAGCACGACCAGCAGTACAGCCAGCAGCACGTTGACCACGATCATAGCGGTACGCCAGATGGGGGTGGAAACAGTGTTGGCGGGGTCGTAAACGCGGGAGTTGACCACGGTGTACATGATGTTCTTGCAGGCCTGACGCATAGCCTTAACGCTGGTAGCACTGGTGGTATCGGTCAGGTGGTTGGTGGCAACATCGTAGTTCTTCAGCATCAGGTCGCAGCCGTTGCGGATGGCAATATCTGAATCCATGTAGTCAGTGAAGTGGAAGCCGTCGGTGATGACCATACCGCGGAAGCCCCACTCGCCGCGCAGCACGCCGTTCAGCAGTGCATTGCAGGCACCGGCCCACTGGTTGCCAATATAGTTCCAGCTGGACATGACGGCCTTGCAGCCGCCCACTTTGGCGCTGATCTCGAAGGGACGCAGGTAGATCTCGCGGATAGCCTGCTCGTCAGCCCAGGTGCAGAGCATCTCGTTCTGGTTGATCTGCTGGTCGTTCAGGGCAAAGTGCTTCATGTAAGCGTAGACGCCGTAGCTCTGGGCACCGGCAATGGAGCTGGCACCGATGTAACCGGCGAGGACGCTGTCCTCAGAGTAATATTCGAAGTTACGGCCGTCAAAGGCGGAACGGTGGCCGTTCATGGGGGGGGGGTTCCCAGCCGGTGACGTTCATCTCGCTGGCCATGCAGCCGATGCTCTCGCCGTAGCGGCGGGCCAGGTCGGTGTTGAAGGTGGAAGCGATGATAATCTCGGACGGGAAGCCAATGGAAGAAACGCCGGTAAAGTTGTTATTGATGGCAGCGGGGCCGTCGCAGTCGATGGTCGCGTACTTGTCAACGCTGGCCTCGGCCTTGGTCTGGTAGCCGCCCAGGGCGATCAGGTCGTCCATCTCGGTGACGGTCATCTGGTCGAGCAGGGTATCCCAACGCTCGTCGTCGTAGTCAGCACCGCGCAGGTCAGCCAGCTTCAGGCCGTTGTTGGCACCGGTAACGGGCATCTCGTCGTTGGGGTCGTTGTGGTCCTCGGGGGTCCAGTTGTGGTCGTTGTACAGGGTGTTCATGCTTTCCTCAGACATGGTGTAGTCAGAGGGAGCAGCAACCGCCTCAGCATAGTTGGCGAAGTGATCAGCGCGGGATAGGGTGACGAGCTTGTCGTCAGCGAAGTCGAACTTGGTGGTAGCAGCTTCGGCGTCGGTGCTGCGGGGGTTGGACTCGTCATAGACGATGGTGGAAGCGACGTTGTAGGTCTTGGAATCCAGCACCGTGTGGGAATCCTCGTTGATGCTGATGATATAGTCGCCCTCTTCCAGCACATAACAGCCCTTGTCCTTGCTGTCAAAGCTGGCCATGTCCTCGGTGTTGAAGGTCAGGGTCAAGGTCTGGGAAGCGCCCGGCTCAATGGAGTCGGTCTTGCCGAAGGTGACGAGGTTGGCGGAAGCCTTCTCAATGCCGCCATCGGTGTACGGCGGGTTGAAGTAGACCTGCACGGCGTCCTTACCGGCCACACTGCCGGTGTTGGTGACGGTGACATCCAGGGTGATGGTGCCGTCAGCCTCGGTCATGGAGTCGATTTTCTGGGTAAAGGTGGTGTAGGACAGGCCGTGGCCGATGGGATACTGCACGGTCTTGTCATAGTCGATCAGGCCCTCGGCGGCGGCAGTCTCGTAGAACTTGTAGCCGACGTAGATGCCCTCAACATAGTTGACGAAGTGCGGGGGAACCAGCGTTGCATCACCGCCAAACAGGCTGGCAGCGGTGTAACCAACGGAATCCGCATTGGTGTAGGCGAAAGCGCCAATGTTGTTGAAGTACGGTGCAGCGGTCAGGTCGTAGACGAAAGTGTCGGCAGCGTGGCCGGAGGGGTTGACCTCACCGGCAACAATCTCGCCCAGGGCGTTGAAGCCGGTCTGGCCGGTGCCGGGGCACCAGATAACGCTCTTGATCTGGGGGTGCTCATCGACGAAGCCCAGCTCGAGGGTGTTGGCAGCGTTGTAAACCAGCACAACGTTGTCGAAGTTGGAGCAGACGAGGTCGACCATGTCGCGCTCAGTCTTGCTCAGGGAGAGGTAATGCTGGCCGTCCTCGAAGTCCTTGTACTCGGTGGAGTTGTCGGTGTAGTTGACGGTGCTCATATCGGTGGGCAGGTCAGCAAACTCACCGCCAACGCGGCTGATGACGACCATCGCAGTGTCAGAGAAAGACTTGGCGTTGTCGATCAGCTCTTGGGTGTAGCTGGCGGCGGTGGGTTCGGGCAGGGTCCAGTTATGGTTGCTGTAACCCAGCGCCGGGCGCTCGGCGCAGTAAGCGGTGTAGAAATCGCTCAGCTCGGTGTTGGTGTTGATGCCGGCGTTGTGTAGGCCATCCAGTAGGCTGACGGTGGGACGGTCGGCAGAGATCGCGCCAGCGCCGGTGCCGCCGTAGACAGGGCCGACAGAAGCCCAGCCAAAGACGTTCAGGTTGCTACCGGAAGCGAGGGGCAGTTCGTTGTCATCGTTCTGCAGCAGGACGATGCCTTCCTCGGCAATCTCGGTGCACAAGGCGTTGGCCTCGTCACTGGATTCCTCGGTGATAGTGCCGTTGCCGGTGACCAGATCGAGCATGGTGCTCATGGGGCCAAAGGCAACCAGGTTGAGCATGATGCCGAAAGCCAGCAGCACGGCCAGGCCAGACTGGGCGCGCACCATGAATTTGGTGGGCTTGGCCAGTTTCTTGTTGACCGCCATAGCGATCAGTACGATAATGGCGGCGGCAACCACAACGCCAAAGAAGATGAGCTGCGGGATGCAGTTATTGACCACATCGGCAACGTCGTCCAGGTTGACGCCCATGTTTGCCAGGGTAAGAAGCAGGGTGTTCATTGTTTTCCTCCTTTTATTGTGCCGCCCTCCGGATGGCGGCTGACGGGATTTCCGCTTTTATTGATGATATTGTACCAAAACAATTTTCTTTCGGCTCATTTTTTACACAAACTGTTGTTTCCGTTGCATGTTTTGCAAAAGTTTCAAAAACATTTCATTTTTTGTTGTGCATCTCTCACAAAGCATCTCGACCCTGTTTTGTGCACCCCGCCCAAACACCAAAAATGGCCGGGTGCCTTATCCTAGACCCCCAGCCATCCATTCAGCTTTTCTGCGGCAGCAGCACCCGCAGCGTAAACCACTCATTCTCCCAGTGCAGCGTCATAGTTCCACCGCGCTTTTCGGCGGCGGCGCACACACCGCGCAGGTCGCTGCCGCCATGGGTGTTGCGGCGCGGCAGGCCGTCCGCGCCCAGCTCCACTTCCTGCGCGCAGTAGTTTTCAAACCGCAGCATCACAAAGCCGTTCTGGGCGTACACCGCCACCCGGATCAGCCGCTTTTCGTGGTCGGGCTCGGTCTCCACGCTCTCCGTTGCGTTGTCCAGCGCCGTACCCACAATCGTGCAGATCTCCCCTGTCTCCAAAAAATCCAGCAAATGCCCGTCCGCCACGCAGGTCATCGTGATGTGGTGCTGCTGGCAGTACAGGCTTTTGGCCGTCAGCAGGGTGTCCAGCACCGGGTTGCCGGTCTTGTTCTCCGCCTCGTACTGGCGGATGCCGCTTTCCATGGCCGCCAGCGCCACATCCTGCTTGGCGTGGTCCCGCTCCGCCCGGATGGCCGCAATCTGCATTTTCAGCTCGTGGTAGCGCCGGTTGATCAGGCGGATGTTCTCCTTGCTCTGCTTGTACTGCTCGTACTGGCGGTGCAAAACGCCGTCCAGCTCCGCCAGCTCGCTGTGCAGGGCGGCTTCGCGCAGCTGCTCGTGCTGCACCGTCAAAATCAGCACCCCGGCCAGGTCCACCAGCGTGCGGATGTAAAACATGTTCATGTTGGCTTCGCTGCCGTTGGCAAAGCTCAAATTGCTCACGGCAAATGCGGTCAGCGCCATGACCACCGCCACAAAAGTTCCTGCGGGCGTTATTTTCAGCTTCCCGGCCGGGCCAGGGCGGCAGTTCTCCACAAAAAGCATCGCGGCAAAAATGCCGCCGTACACCGCCGCCAACAGCAGCAGCGAAAGCGGCTCCGCCCCGCCGCGCTGCGGCCACAGCACGCAGTGCAGCTGCCATTCCACGCTGGCCGCCAGCTCCGCCAAAATAAAGGCCCGCGCGCACACATAACCCGCTTCCAGCAGCGTAATGCTGCGTGTGACCCACAAAAACAGCAGCATGGAAAGAATCGCCATTGCCATGCAGGGGATCCACCACGCCAGCGGAACTTTCCCCGTGGCCTGCAAAAACGCCCCCAGCAGCACCGCCCAACCGGCTTCCACGCCCCAGATCACGCGCTGGTCCATCCTCGGCGGCAGCCTGTGCGCATACAGCAGCGCCGCCAGCACTTCCGCCAAAGCGGTGTACAGGCGGGGGATATCCGGCAGTGTCGTCATTGGCCCGCACCCCCAATATAATCCGCCAGCCCCGCCATAAAGGCCTTGCGCCGCGGGCGGCTGATCTGCAGCGCATACGGACCAACCTGCACCATATCCTGCTGCACGCCGGAAACCTGCGCCAGATTGACCAGATACCCGCTGTTGCACCGTGCAAACGCCCGGCCCACCAGCTTTTCCTCATAGTTTTTCAGGGTGCCCGGCACCACAAAATCTTCTTTTTCGGTGTAAAAATGCACCTTGTGGCCTTCGCTTTCCAGGTAATAAATTTCCGCCGCGTCCAGCCGCCGCATGCCGCCGTCCACCGCCACAGCCAGATAATGCCGCTTCCGCTTTTCCAGCTGTCCCAGCGCCTTTTGCAGCTGCTGCGAAAACGCAAAGTAGGGCACCGGTTTCAGCACATAATCCAGCGCCCCAACAGCATATCCGCGGATGGCATACTGCGCCATGTTGGTAATGAACACGATCAGCACCCCGCCGTCCCGCTCCCGGATGCGGCGGGCGGTCTCCATGCCGTCCAGGTGCTTCATCTCCACATCCAGAAAGATGATGTCGAACTGCGAGCGGTAATCTTCCAGAATCTCCATCCCATCCGCAAACTCCGTTACCTCAAACGGCGTGCCGTACTGCCGGGTGTACCGCTGCACATGCCCCGCCAGCTGTTCCCGCACCGCCGCCTCGTCCTCCACAATCGCAATCCGGGTCATCTGCTGTTCCCCTTTCTCAACATCACACTGCGGCCCCGCACAGTCCACATCTGGTGCGGCTTCTTAAGGTGGATCTGAAAACAAAGAAAATGACGGATATTTCACAAGCGCAAGACGGATTTAAGGCAAAGAGCCGCGGGAATCCTTTGTGGATTCCAAGGCTTTTTAACGCAAAATCCCGCTGCGTTTGTAGAAATAGACGATATTTTCGACTTTTCAGCTGCACCATCGATTGTTTTTAGTATAGCACATACAACCATACACAGCAAATGCGGGGTGGAGCAGTTTGTTTGCCCTCAAAGCGTTTTGTCGGTCGGGGCTGCCAGACCAAGCCAGCCCTGGCATGCCACAAATATGCAGGTTCATTGTGAATTAACACCACAATATTCCGCAGTAGGGCGGCCAGCCCCCTGGCCGCCCTACTGCCGCACTACACATTAAAAATCCGCAGCATACCAAGGCCCCGTCCGTAGGACGGGGCTTGGAAGATAAATTTATGACAATACCGCATAATTCTAAGTGCCGATACGGCGAGCGAGGTGCGGCAGATGCC
>ERZ779885.4162-NODE-4162-length-11515-cov-3.123037_pt1 | contig 11515 bp, 10 predicted proteins | sample MGYA00511554_ERZ779885 | MGnify/ENA primary metagenome ERZ779885 (study PRJEB29588, sample SAMEA2160998) | human gut metagenome | biome: human gut; feature: human-associated habitat; material: faeces | place: Denmark | collected 2008/2010 ... | reverse complement strand
GGGAAAGAGCTCAGTATTACAGGCTATATATGGTTGCCCGCAGAATAAAAGTACAGGAGACTATTGGTTTTCAACAGATGTTGATCCTATAGAGGATGGAAAAAACAAGTATTTTTATGGATATCAAAAAAATTCCGAAACTGGAATAAAGGAAGTTATAAAGAAAAGACAGAATAGTGCAAAATCTCCAGATTATTGGGAAACTGACGCATTAGATGTCAAAGTAGGGATGAAACCGGATTATAATTTGGACAAGGAAACACGAAATAATCCGGTAGAAAAGAATGTTGTATATTTTGATTTTAGAGGAGAATTGAGTGCGTTTGATAAATATTTTCACTTTTATAAAACTAAGACGGATCATAAAGTGAGAATGTTTGAACAAAAAAACAAAGAATCAAAAGAATATGTGAAAAAGCAGTCAAAACTGTTAAATAGGGCTTTAAAGGGGGAAAAGGTTGCTTATTTTAATCATCCTGAAAATATTTTGCATGATGATTTAGAAGTAATTGATATGAAAAATGGAAGAGAAAAGATAGAAGCCATTAATTTTATTTTAGGGAAAGAATATATCGAAATAAGAAGAATATATCACAGAATATATCAATCATGGGGTAACTCTGTTTTGTTACAAACAAAAAATGGTCTTCAATATTCAGAAGCAAATGCAGGTAGCGGAGAAAATGCAATAATTAATATGGTATGTGCAATAATGGATGCAAAACGGGATTCACTAATATTATTGGATGAGCCAGAAGTATCACTTCATCCTAGTGCACAAATCAAATTAAAAATATTTTTGTTGAATATGACTATGAAGAAACATCATCAAATTATTATTTCAACGCATTCAATGATGTTGATAGAAGAGATGCCCCCAAAAGCAATAAAATTGTTTGAGGTGAATGCTGATGGGACAACGGATATAGTAAACGATGTGTATTATCAAGAAGCATTTTATAATATTAAAGAAAAAATTGATAGAAAGAATTTGATTTTATGTGAGGATGTATCGGCTCAAATTTTTATCCAAAAAATACTTGTTGCTTTAAAAAAAGAAGATTTTTTTTCAGTGGAATACAGACATGGTGGAGCGGAGACTTTAGTTACAAAACATTTGCCTATATTGGCTTTAGATGAAATGTATGACAATGTTTTTATCATTCTTGATGGAGATAAGAGACCAGATAAATTGGTTAAGTATTCGCAAATATCAGCAGGTGAAATAGAAGATGTTGAGAGTTTGGAAAAATACATTAGAGGATTAACTTCTTCAAATTCTACAATAAATGCATTGGTTGATGGTGGGAAAAATGGTGCAGTTGATAGTCAAAAGAAAGAGGTGTATCAAAAATATCTTAAGTATGCAGAAACACATTTATATTATTTGCCAGGGAATTGTATACCTGAAGCAATAGTGTTGCAATATGAGGGAATAGATGAGATATATGGCAATACAATTATAAAACCAGTTGGAAATTTTAATGCAAAGCAGTCTGTAGAGAAAATATGTCAGGCTATTTTTTCAGAAAATGCCTGTATGGAACCGACAATGGTAATGTTAACTAAGATGTGGATTGAAGCGGGAAGTGGAAAGGCTAAGTATTATAATGAAATGTGTGATATGTTGAAAGCAATATATAATTATTGCAATGGTGGATGATAGAGTAAAGTGCACTATGAAAAATGAGTCAAAAATAAGAATCAAAAAAACTTGAAATGTAAATTATGACATTGAATCACAACATTTAAAGAAGAATTATCTTTAGCGGACAATGTATATTTTGTTGGATATTCAGATAATAGATAGGATAAGGCAAATAATTTACCATTATATTATGGTTAATAATGGGAAATGAACCATTGTTTAACAATTTTTTAAAAGTTAAGATGTAGTTCAGTGAGTAGATACACAACGGGTATTTTTGTAAAACAAAATATTACTTAAATGTTATATCATTTGGTGCCTTGATTTCAATAGAAATTTTGATACCCATATGATACCTGAATTTTTGAAAACATAAAATAATTGTGATAAAAGGCGAAATAATCACCATTTAACGCTCTAAGAATCAAACTTTAGCAGGGAAAATATATTCCTTTGCGCCGAGGCACAAATAGTGCGATCTGGTTTACCGATTGACAAATTTTACAAAGCCGTGCCTATTTTGTTTCGTTGTACGAAAATAAGAGAAACTAAATTTGCTATCGAAGTATTTATATAAGAGAATTTGTTTCATACGAAGTTTCCAGCTGGAGCCTGTTCATATATGTTGGAAAATGTTATTCTAAACATGACATATAGTTGTCGCGTTTGTAATGGTATGATGGGACAGGATGTGGGAAAGATACTTACTCCCAAACCTGTTATGCAAAGATGCAAGGATGGGGAATGGTATGAAGATAGACAGACTGATCGGGATTCTTTCGGTGATGTTGCAGAGAGAAAAGGTGACGGCACCGGAACTGGCAGAAATGTTTGAGGTGTCCAGAAGGACGATAAACAGGGATATAGAGGCTTTGTGTAAGGCAGGGATTCCTGTCTGTACGTCACAGGGGACAGGCGGAGGAATTTGTATCATGGATGGTTACAGGATGGACCGGACGATTCTGACATCCAAAGATATGCAGATGATTCTGGCTGGTCTGCGCAGCCTTGACAGCGTGAGCGGCAGTCATTACTATGGTCAGTTAATGGAGAAGATCAAGGCTGGTTCTTCCGAATTTGTGAGTGGAAGTGAGTCGATATTAATTGATCTGTCCTCCTGGTACAAGGATTCACTGGCTTTGAAGATTGAGCTGATCCAGGATGCAATAGAAAAAAGAAAGGTAATCACGTTTAACTATTATGCACCAAACGGTGACAGCAGCAGAGAAATAGAACCATATTATCTGATCTTTCAATGGAGCAGTTGGTATGTATGGGGATTTTGCAGGCTCAGAAAAGATTTCCGGATGTTTAAACTGAACCGGATGGATGCAATTACGCTGACTGAAAAGGAAGTGGAAAAACGGGATGTTCCAATGCCGGATCTGTCAACGGAAAGGATTTTTCCGGGAGGGATCATGGTGAAGGCAGTGTTTGAGCCGTCTATGAAATGGCATCTGATTGAGGAGTTTGGAGTTGATTCGTTTCAGGTACAGCCGGATGGAACGCTGCTCTTTGAACATAAATATACCGACAAGGACAGCCTTATCGCATGGATGCTTACCTGCAGGGATCAGGTGACAGTCTTAGAGCCGGAGGATGTCAGGGAGGAGCTTTTCCACATCGCAAATAATATTGCAAAAAAATATGGAGGAGACCAGCTATGAAAAAATGGTATAATGAAAACTTCCATAAGGTTGGATCTTGGAAGGAGTAGTAGGATGGCGTTTGATTTTAAGAAGGAACAGAGAGAGTTTTATCTGCCCAAAAGAAAACCGGAGATTATCAAGGTACCCAAAATGAGTTATATCGCTGTCCGTGGAAAGGGAGATCCAAATGAAGAAGGAGGAGTATATCAGCAGGCAATCGGTGCTCTGTACGCAGTGGCATATACATTGAAGATGAGTTACAAAACAGATTACAAGATAAAGGGATTCTTTGAATATGTTGTTCCGCCTCTGGAAGGATTCTGGTGGCAGGAGCATGCAGAAGAAATAGATTATGGAAACAAGCGTGCATTTCACTGGATTTCTGTGATCCGCATCCCTGATTTTATCACAAAAGCAGACGTCAACTGGGCAATAGAGACTGCGTCAAAAAAGAAGGAAACAGACTGCAGCCAGGTAGAATTTCTTGAACTGGAAGAAGGACTTTGCGTGCAGATCATGCATGTTGGTTCTTTCAATAATGAACCTGCTACGGTCGCGTTGATGGATGAGTTTTTATTGAAAAATGGTTATGAAAATGACATGAATGATACCAGATTCCATCATGAAATATATCTGTCGGATGCGAGGAAAATTGCCCCGGAGAAGTGGAAAACAGTGATCCGGCATCCGGTTAGAAGTGGAAAACAATGATCCAACGTCCAACTGAAAAGATCAGAGAAAGCAGATCGGTGACACAGAAATAACCGGAGATTAAAAAGGGAAAATGAGGTGGAAAATGGCATCAAGCAAGGAATATTTGCAATTTATTTTAGGACAGTTAGCGGAGTTGGAAGAGATCTCGTACCGGGCTATGATGGGTGAATTTATTATTTATTACCGCAGTAAAATCGTTGGTGGTATCTATGATGACAGGCTGTTGGTAAAGCCGGTAAAAGCGGCACTTTCCTATCTGTGGGAAGCCTCCTACGAACTGCCGTATGAGGGAGCAAAAGAAATGCTGCTGGTAGACGAGGTGGATGATAAAGAGTTTTTGCAGGGATTGTTCGTTGCGATGTATGGGGAGCTGCCGGAGGCGAAAGGGAAGAAAAAGAAGTAGGAAGGTAAAATAAAGATGTAGTACAAAAAGTAATTGACAATTAATGAAATCTATCATACTATAAATATAGAGAATAATTGTTGAAAAGATAGTTATTCTATAATATTGGAGTGCTTCGCCACTTTTTGAGAGCGAATTATATATGTTGGAGTGCTTCGCCACTTTTTAAGAGCGAGTTATAATGTTAGAGTGCTTCGCCGCTTTTGAGAGCGAATTATAATGGATAAATAAGAGATGGCTTGCCATCTCTTATTTAGTTTATGAGTCATGAAAAAAATTAATCGAGTGTTGGGGTGTGAAGATTTGACAAGTACTGACATAGAACCACTGTGATAATATGATAGACGAGTAAAACGTAATCCTCATAGTTCATAATAATGAGACAGTTTATGTTGATGTATGACAATATTGTTTTTTGGGAGGAAGAATGGCATTATCATTTTACGACATAGATAAAGATTACGTTAAATACTTACAAAAAGAAGAAATGAACGAGAGGGGCTTTACTAAGGTTCCGAATATAGAATATCCGGGAAATTTGCCTAAGTTTACATGTGGAGTAGTTTTGGATGTTCATGAATATAAATATTATGTTCCAGTATCATCTTACAAAATGCAAAAACCGGATAATATATTGATAAACATTGAATCTGAACGCTATAACAAAGTGAAAGGGTCACTGCGGTTTAATTATATGTTTCCGGTTCCGGATGAATGTATAAATGAAAGAATAATAGCAGATGATCCTAATAAAATCTTGTTAAATCTGGAGTGGAAATTTTGTAATGAGAATGAAACTCGCATAAGAAATAAAGCAAAACAAACTTACTCCAAAGTCATAAATAAAGTAAATCCAAGTATTGTAAATAACAGTTGTGATTTTAAATTATTAGAAAGATTGTGTGCCGAATATCAAAAGCAATGTTAATGAAATAAGGAAAAATGAGAAAGTTGAATTTTAACAACTCTGTTATGCAGTAGGAGGAGCATGCCACTAGGCATGCTCCTTCTGCTCTTTTGCCAACGGCAGCGTAAAGATAAACTCCGTACCAACGCCTTCCGTGCTGATACAGTTGATATTTTCTCCATGTGCCTGGATGATTTCTTTTACAATGGAAAGTCCAAGTCCGGTGCCCTTCTTGTCTTTTCCGCGGGAGAGGTCTGTCTTGTAGAAACGATCCCAGATCTTTTTGATGCTGTCTTTTGGAATGCCGATTCCGGTGTCTTTGACGGAAACAAAGACTTTCTCATTTTTTTCGGTCGTCTCGATCGTGATTGCGGAGCTTGCGTGGCTGAATTTGAGCGCATTGTCGATCAGGTTATAAAGTACCTGCTGGATCTTGCTGAAATCAGCGGAGACAAACAGGGTTTCGCCGCTTAAGATCAGGTTGAAACTGATATGCTTTTCCATGCAGGTTCCCTCAAAAGTCTGTACCGTCATGCGGATCGTATGATTGATATCAAAGCTTGTGATATCGAGCATGACACCGTGTGAACCGAATTTATTTAATTCCAGAAGGCTCTTCGTTAATTTGTTCAGGCGCTCCGTCTCAAACAGGATGATGTTTAAATATTTATCCTGCATTTCCACTGGGATCGTTCCGTCGAGCATTGCCTCCACATAGCCCTTGATTGAGGTCAGCGGGGAGCGGAAATCGTGTGAGACATTGGATACGAATTTTCGCTGATCCTCCTCAAGGGTGTTTAATTCATTTGCCATATAGTTGAGCGAGGCGGCAAGATAACCGATCTCATCGTTGGAATGGACATCGATCTTTGCCTCGAAATTTCCAGAGGCATATTCATTGGCACCCTGCGCAATTTTGCGGATCGGGATATAGACTATCCAGGTAAAAAGCGCTAAAACGACAAAGGCTGCCAAAAATAAAAGTGCAAACGTCTGGTAGGATAGATTTGTCAGCTGGTTGGATAAATTGACGATGGAGCTGACCGGTTTATGTATGATCACATAGCCGCGTACTTTATAATTTACAGTGATTGGCGAAAAAACACTTAAAGTTTCCGTGTCAAAATGACCGTAAAAGTTTCCAGTGCGGTAATATTTATTTCCAAAATCAGTCACGTCAAAATCAGGGATCACTTCCGGTTCTGCATTTTCTGACGGAGAGGTGGCAGAAGCTGTATTTAAAAGAATCTGTCCCTGCTTATCAATGATCCAGATCTCACTGGAGAGGTAAGTGCTTAAAGTAGAGAGCTGTGTTTTCATTTCCTCTAATGTCGTGGAACGTTTGAAATAATTCTCTGCATAATTGGAGGAAATCAGCGCAGACTCCCGATAGAGCGTCGAGGCATCCCGGCGCTCTAAGAAGTTAAAAGTAATATGGTAACCAAAGGTTGAAATAATAATAAAACAGATCAGTCCATAGATCAGATAGCCGCCGAGCAGTTTGGGGTAGAGTGTCCGTTTCATATATTTTTAACCTCAAATTTATAACCAATGCCCCAGACGGTCGAGAGACTCCAGCTGTCATTGTCCTTTATTTTTTCACGGAGACGTTTTACATGGACATCCACGGTGCGGGTGTCACCAATGTATTCGTAACCCCAGATGTGATCGAGAAGCTGTTCTCTGGTAAATACCTGATTCGGCGAGGATGCAAGGAAATATAAAAGTTCTAATTCCTTTGGTGGCATATCGATTGGATTATCTTTATAAATAACGGAGTAATTGGATAAGTTGACGATCAGATCCGGGTATTTCACACATTTTAATTCCGGCGCTGGCTCTTCGACTTTGACAGGCTGGTAACGGCGCAAAACGGCTTTGACGCGCGCAACAAGTTCCTTGGAATCGAACGGTTTCATGATATAGTCGTCTGCGCCAAGCTCAAGACCGAGTACTTTATCAAAAATCTCGCCTTTTGCAGAGAGCATGATGATCGGCACGTTTGCTTTTGCACGGACCTCGCGGCACACCTGATAGCCGTCGATGCCCGGAAGCATCAGATCCAGGAGAATCAGGTTGGGCTGAAATTCGGGAAATACCCGGAGAGCTTCTTCCCCGTCTCCGACAATTTTCGTTTCAAAACATTCTTTCGTCAGGTAAAGTGAGATTAGTTCAGCAATATTGTAGTCGTCATCTACGATGAGAATGCGCTGCTTTTCAGCCATGTTGATTCCTCCTGTTTTTTTGGATATTTGTAACTGTTCAGTACCTTCACAGTTATGGATATTTCTTATTTAAATGTCACGATTGTAACGCCTGTATCGCCTTCGCCAAACTCGCCAAGCCGGTATTCCTTGACATAGCTTAATTTCTTCAAGTGGCGGTGTACGCCCGCTTTCAAAGCGCCGGTTCCACGACCATGTACGACGCGGACCTGCGGAAGATGCGCCAGGTAGGCATCATCCAGGTATTTGTCGAGTACCGGGATCGCCTCATCGACGGTCATGCCAATCAGGTTGACCTCCGGCGATACGCTGAAGGACTTGGACATCTTGATCTTGCTGCTTCCGCTTCCGGAGCCGCGGGAACCGCCCGTATGCGTGCCGGAAAGTCCCGGTCCGGTGATGGATGCTTCCTCGACCATTTCCAGATCGCGGATATTGACGAGGGAGCGCAGAATTCCCATCTGCACATACAGGTCGCCCCTGGCATTCGGAAGGGAATGAACGGTGCCTTTTAAGTTCATGCTGATGACTTTGACGCTGTCGCCGATGCGCAGCTTCTTCGGAACGTTGTGGTTCGGTACGGAGGCTTTTTTCTGCTCGGACATCTTCTGTGCGGCTTTGTCCATCTTGCCGCGCAGCTTGGTACGTTCTTTTTCCATCTCGCTGACCGGTGCGCCCGCCTTGCCGTATTTGTTAAAATTGCGGATCGTCTCATCGGCGACGTCCTTGGCTTCTTTTAAGATATTGTATGCCTGCTCGTTTGCCTCGCGCAGAATCTTGTTGCGGCTGGAATCCAGACGCTCCTGCTTCTGCTCCAGCTTTTCCTTTAAGGACTCGATCTCGGCTTTGTACTGGTTGATCTCTAACTGCTCCCGCTCGATCGTGCTGCGGCTCTTCTCAAGATCTGCGATCAGGTCTTCAAAATCGCCCTCACTCTTGCTGATGCGCCCCTTGGCGTCGGTAATGAGATCCGACGGAAGACCGAGCTTTTCAGAGATGGCAAACGCGTTGCTCTTGCCCGGAATACCGATTAAGAGGCGGTAGGTCGGACTTAACGTCGCCACGTCGAACTCACAGCAGGCATTTTCCACGCCTGGTGTGGAGAGGGCATAGACCTTGAGCTCGCTGTAATGCGTCGTAGCCATAATGCGTGCTCCGTAAAGGTGGAGCTTCGAGAGAATGGAGATCGCAAGCGCAGCGCCCTCGGTCGGATCGGTTCCGGCACAGAGCTCATCGAAAAGTACCAGAGAACGGTCGTTGACCTGCTCTAAGATACGGATGATGTTGACCATGTGGGAGGAGAAGGTACTGAGCGACTGCTCGATACTCTGCTCGTCCCCGATGTCAGCGAACACTTCGTCAAAAATACCGAGTTCCGAGCGCTCGGACGCCGGAATATGCAGGCCGGACTGTCCCATCAGCCGACGGTTTTTAAGGAGACCGTCTTACCGCCGGTGTTCGGACCGGTCACGATCAGCAGGCGGAAATCCTCGCCGAGCCGTACGTCGATCGGAACGACCTTTTTCGGATCGAGTAACGGGTGGCGTCCTTTGCGGATGTGAATCCGTCCGTCATCATTAAAAAGCGGGGCGACCCCGTTGTATGTCTGCGCGAAAGCCGCTCTGGCAAAAATAAAGTCCAGCTCGGTCAGAAGTTCATAGTCGGCGAGCAGCTGTGTGGCGTAGGAGGCGGTCAGATTGCTTAAGCCGGCAAGGATGACCTCGATCTCCTCCTGCTCACGGAGCTGCAGCTCTTTGTATTCGTTGTTCAGATTGACGACAGCCATCGGCTCGATGAAAAGTGTGGAGCCGGTGGAGGACTGGTCATGGATCATGCCTGGAACAAGAGACTTTGCCTCCGCTTTGACCGGGAGACAGTAGCGCCCGTCGCGCATGGTAATGACGGTGTCCTGCAGATAGCTTCTGGTCGTGGTGTTGTTGATCATGGAGTTCATCTGTGCGCGGATCTTATCGTTCATTCCGCGCATGGAACGCCGGATCGAGTGCAGCGTGCTGCTGGCGTCGTCGGCAATCTCGTCCTCGGAGAGAATACAGCGCCGGATCTCGTCACACAGCGGCGTGAGAGGCTCGATGCCGGCAAAAAGACTGGTCAGGGAATCGTCCGGCTGATCGTTGTCGTCCTGTGATCTGGCAAAAGCCTTCGCGCGTTTCGCGGACTCTAAGAGGGAGCAGACGCGCAGCAGTTCGATGGCGCTTAAGGCGCCGCCGATCTCTAAGCGCTTTAGCGAATCGCGGATGTCCGTAACTCCAGAAAAGGACAGGGAGCCGTATTTGAACAGCCGGCTTAAGGCATCCGATGTCTGCTGCTGCAGCTGTTCGATCTGCGCGCGGTCGGTGATCGGGCGCAGCTTCTGACAGCGCGACTTGGCGTCAGCGCTGAAAGCATATTCGGTCAGTTGATCGAGAATCTTGTTATATTCTAAGGTGTGTAATACTTTTTCGTTCATAGCAGTTCCTTTGATTTGATTGTCACATGGTTATGTCCTTCTTATTATATATGATTCCGGGAGTCTTGGAAAGCGGAACCTGAAAAGAATTGTAGAATCCTATTGCAAGCGTATGTGATTCATTTTATAATGATTACTGGTACGGTTTTCAGAAATTCGTGTGTAAATACATGCAGAAAAGAGGAAATCATGCAGCAAAAGGATAACGATCAGTTTTCTTTTATTAACGAAAAAATCAAAGAAAAGCCGGTCAATAAGAAGCGATTGCTGATGCAGGCAGGTTTTATCGCTCTGATGGCAGTCGTTTTTGGAATCATAGCAAGTCTGGTTTTTGCATATTTTCAGCCTAAGTTTGAATCACTGTTTTGCCCAGAGAAGGAACCGGTGGTCACCATTCCGCAGGATTCGGTTACGGAGACGGAGCAGCCCGAGGAGACAGAGACATCCGAGGAGACGGAGGCATCCGAGGAACCGCAGGCGCCTTCCGAGGAACCGCCGGTACAGCAGCCCGAGGAGCTTGAGATTGTGGATGTACAGAACGTGCAGAACAAGCTGTATGCGGTGGGAAGAGAAGCCAACCGCTTTGTCGTGACAGTGACGGGGGTCAAGAGTGATACGGACTGGTTCAACAATTCCTACGAGAGCAGAGGACAGGCATCCGGTATCATCATAGCGGATAACGGTCAGGAACTGCTGATTTTAACGGAGCGCAAGGTCATCTCGGATGCACAGGAAGTCTACGTTACATTTATCAATGACGTGACGGTGGAGGCATCCATGAAGCACTACGATGGCAATACGGGGATTGCGGTGCTCTCGGTACCGAAGGAGCAGGTGGATACGGATACCATGAATGCGATCTCGGTGGCGAAGCTTGGGAATTCATTGACGACGATGCAGGGAACGATGGTCATTGCGGTGGGAAGTCCGCTCGGAACGAACTACTCGATCCTCACGGGCAACATCACATCTACCAATAATGTGATTTCCACGATTGACAATAATTATACCGTCTTTACGACGGATATTGTGGGCAGCAGCAGCGGCAGCGGCGTCATCATCAACGTGAACGGCGAGGTGATCGGTCTGGTCATGCAGGACTACGGCAATGAGGAGGATCAGACGACGCTGACAGCGATTTCGATCTCCGAGTTAAAGCAGCTGATCGAAAAACTGTCCAACAATCAGGATATTCCGTATATTGGTCTGGAGTTGACGACGGTATCAGCGGCAACCGCCAAGGAATACGATATTCCAAAGGGCGCATATATCAAGGATGTCAAGATGGATTCACCGGCACTGGCGGCGGGGCTGCAGAGCGGTGATGTCATTACAGAGATGGGCGGAGAGGCTGTCTACACGGTGGACAGTTATGAGAGCAAGCTTCTGGCATTGGAACCGGGCGACGAGGTGGAGATCGTTGTACAGCGGCAGGGCGCTGAAAAGTATGAGGAGATCACCTGCACGGTACAGGTCGGAGTGTTAAAGTAGAGGATAGTAAC
>ERZ779885.4152-NODE-4152-length-11528-cov-2.449577_pt1 | contig 11528 bp, 10 predicted proteins | sample MGYA00511554_ERZ779885 | MGnify/ENA primary metagenome ERZ779885 (study PRJEB29588, sample SAMEA2160998) | human gut metagenome | biome: human gut; feature: human-associated habitat; material: faeces | place: Denmark | collected 2008/2010 ... | reverse complement strand
AGGATTTTGATACTCTTCTATTTGAACTTAGAAAATTAAAAATAGAAAAGCTTAAGATTTGTGTAGATAGTACTGGATTTAGATTACAATATCTTCTTTTCCTCATGAGATGTATGGAGATAGAAAAGGTCCGTACTTTTGATATTTTATATACAGAACCAAAACAGTATCGCGACCAAGAAAGAACCAACTTTTCTGATAATTTTTATCAAGTAAAGAAGTTGTATGGAATGTCTGGGGTTAATACTTCAGAGGCTGATCATGACCTATTAATAATAGCTGCCGGCTATGATCATAGCCGAATAATAGACGTAGCCAAGCTTAAAAAACATTGTAAAAAGGTACTTCTTTTTGGCTTCCCTTCATTGAGCCCAGATATGTTCCAAGAGAATGTTTTAAGAGCTTATAAGGCAGAGTCTGATCTTGGATCAGAATGTTTTGAAGATATATCGTCTAATATTTTTGCTCCGGCATATGACCCGTTTGTAACAGCCCAAACCATAAAAGAGTATATTGAACAAGAACAATGGAAGTCAGGCAAGGATTTTACGAATATATACTTTGCTCCACTTTCATCAAAACCACATGCTATAGGTATGGCAATTTATTTTTTATTGGAGAAGGGATGGCAGAAGAATTATTCGATAATATATCCATTTTGTAATACATATTACCCGGACAATTCAGACGGGGTCGCTAAAATATGGAGATATACCATTGAATTGCCAACTCTATAATATTGTAAGTTATAATTAGTTTATTTGTCATTATGAATACAGATAAGGTTCAAAATATTGTAGAGAACATACTTACAAAAACAGATCTTTCTGTCGTGAATCAGCATCAAGGTTTAACGTGGAGTGACCAGTTTAAAGCAGTCCTAAATTTAGTTCCTGTAGTTGGAGGCATGCTTGCACAAGAATATCAAAATTTGCATGATTATCGGGATAGTGAATTTTTCCGAAAATATACGGTATTTATTATGGGACTTTCTGATACAACTGTTGAACAACGATGCAAATTTGCAGAGGAAGTAGGGTTGAAAGCTCAAGATACACCTGGTAATGTCATTGCGAATATGGTTGATGCTCTTGATAATATAAACAAGGAAAAATATTTTGCAAAATTGTCAAGGGCTAAAATAGAAGGATTATTATCAATCGAGGATTATTTTAGATTATCTTCTGTACTTGCAAGAATCCCTTATACCGATTTATCTAATCTCCCATTATACCAAGATGAGTATTATGATGAAGATGGAGATACTGAGCTCCTATATTCTACCGGTGTTTTGCGAATGGCTAAGGTTAGTGAAGAAGGTGATAAATACATATTATCTCCATTAGGAGAAAAGTTCATGAGATTTGTTTTGGGAAAGGCTGTAAATGTTAAACATGTAAAAGGTACGAAAACGGAAATGCAATGGGAGCCTCTTACAAATGGCGAGATTCAAAATATAGTTGATAAATCACTAACAGAAGCACATTATAATGCAAATGATCAAGCTATGTTTGATCTTGATTTCTTGAAAAGCAAATAAAAAAGTTAAAATTTTATGTGTGTTAAAATGTCCAATCAATCATAATTTTGAGATTTGAGAGACTATAAATTAAAGTGTGTCAAGTAAAGGGAAAAGAAATTATTAACTTTACAGACACACTTTAATTATGAGCAATTCATTTGATTTTGAGGAATTCAAGGCACAAGCCATCGAAAAGTTGAAGGCAGGAGTGCCACTATCCGGCAAGGACGGGGTATTGGTGCCTTTGTTGGAGAATCTGCTGAACAGTACCATGGAAGGAGATTACCGAGAAAAACTTGGCAATTGCCGTTGATGAGAAGAGACTGTACCCTAAAGTGTGCTTGTAAAGTTTAATTTTTTCCTGTTAGCAATACGCACTATACTAGAGGTTTATGATTTAGTTTATTTATTAGCTTTATTTCTCCATTTAATGCATCTTTTAGGATTGCTGTAACAAGATCCGATACGTCTAAACGAATTGTGCTGGTTTGAGTCCTATACTCATATGAATATTGAACTTCTTTTATTTTCGTAGTACCCCATGGTGCGTTAACATATGCATCTTCGAAGGTAAACGTGATTTCATCAACCATGTTATGGTCTGCTGGAATTTTCTTCTCTAATTCATCCAATGATGTGATTACTTTATTTGAAGCATCGTAGATATTCTTGTCTTTCCCTCCAATAGGTATATGCGAAATGAATTTAATTTGATCTTCTCCTCGAAACAAATTAAGCCTTCTTCTGTAAGCTTGGAAGTCATATCCATTTTTTGTCGCCCATTCCTCATCAACGAGAAATGATGTATGTCTGATATTTGCTGAGGTAGTGGCAATAACCTCTCCAATGATACATTCTTCTCTTGTCGGATTCCGAAGTTCTTTCAAACTGATACCGTGTTCTCTGGCAAATTGTATAGTGCCTTTTTGGAATCCAGCTTTAGTGACCATAATACCGGCCACGTTATTAAGATCAGCAAGAACGCCATAGAAATCCCTCACCTTACCAATTGCGATTGGTTTATTGTAATTTTTACATTCAATAGCAACTTTATGAGTAACACCAGCAATCTCATATTCCCAGTAGACATCTATTTGATGCTTCTGCCCGGACTTGCCTTCCAACTTTACATTATGCTGAACTTTAGTTGCCTTAATAGTATCTGCATCGACAAGTTGCTGGTAAATCTCACGTGTGAAAAGCTCGTATTCAGTTGCGTTATTTATATTCATTTTTATTAGGTTTGTTTACTGCATCAATGCTGTTTCTTTTATATACAGCTAAAGGTTCTGCTGCCTCTGATGAAGGTTCTTCAGATAACTCATATCTCTTTACTTTGTGATTTTGGAGGAAGATTAGAGCTAATGTATATGAAAGTGATTCCAAGGTAACTTCTCTTATTTTAGGTTTCAGTTGACATTCCCATATAGTTATGCAATGCCAACCCATAGAAGCAAGCTGCCGTTGAATTTCATAATCTCGTTCTTTGTTACGCTCAATTTTTGCTTGCCAGAATTCTGTTCTGGTTTTCGGCATTACAAAATATTTGCATCCATCATGCCCATGCCAGAAACATCCGTTGATAAAAATACACGTTTTATATTTACGCAATACAATATCAGGTTTCCCGGGCAAACGATGGTGGTTAAGGCGATAACGGAATCCGCGGCTGAACAAGAACTTACGTACCAAAATCTCAGGCTTGGTATTCTTGCTATGTATTGCTGCCATATTTTTATGACGTTGTTCTTTGTTCAGTCTGTCCATACAAATATTTTACATTTTTAAGTGAACTAAATGTATTATCATAATTTATCAATAATTGCTTGATTTTTGCAATGTTCAAAAAACTCATCTTTCGTTTTACATACACCTCGTAGTGCCCATTTAGGCATTCCAAATTTTGCATGCTTTTTAAGCTCAACCCAATTGGATACATCAAATTTAATTCGAGTAGGATACTCAGTGTCGTCTACACGTATCAAGTTTACTTTCGTGACTTTGTAATAGCCGGTTATGTGACTTCCAAAAGTAATAGGAGCTATGTAACGGATAGACTGTATATCATTATTCGGTTCCAATCCCATTTTACCCATAATAATAGAGCTTGTGCATCCCTCAAGTATACTATTTAAATCTTTATTAACGTCCTCGTCTATTGTCAGAATCATATAAAGATCATCTTTAGGCTTATCAGGAGTGTAGTATAGACCTTTCTGCGGAATGCTCTTTTCCAACTGCTGATATTTGGTTTTGCCGAGGATAACATCGGTCAGGTGTTCACGGAGTAGTTTACCTTCTTCTTCAGGATGCTGAGAGTCAGGTAGGAGAGGAAAGGCACCGATGTTTACGGTCTCGATGCTCTTGTAGAAGTAGCGTTCTTTTATCTTTTTGTCGGTGCAACGACCAGGGAAAAGGATGTAGCCACCTATGATTTCCTTTGATGTGTGTTCATAACGTGAGCTGCCGTAGTAAATGGCGTCACGATAGCGGTGCATCTGATTTATGGCATCGCTTGGCGGATAATCGGCATAATCATCAGCTGTGTTGTCCATATCGTTGGCATTCGCATCGTCAAGGACGCGGTATTTCGCGTCGTAAAGGTAGGTGAGTGTGAAATCACCTTTTGCGACATTGAGCACAATATCCGGACGCTGTTCTGTTGTGGCTGTGTGTACTTCGCCACTGGTGGTACGGTTGTATGTGTGCTGATAATGTAGCTCGACATGGTTGTCTTCCTTGTCAAAGTAGATGGTGTGCTCGACATTGTTCTCTTTGAACGGCTCAAGCATTGATTTCTTGTCTTCTTTGACAAAGTCTGCGACATTATCGGCCTCGAGATCAATCCCTAGTATGTCGGCAACGAGCTGCTTCATCTTGAGGAAGCACCATAGTTCGTAGAGTTCCCAAATAGGACGAACACCGATTTGGGTTGTTCCCTGATGGAGGTCAAGTCCGCTTTGGAGAATGAACCAATAGCAATATACTTGCGCATATCCAGTGCGTTTCTGCAGGACAAGACTTTCTTGTTTGAAGCCCTCAAAGCGGCCCAGATTGCGGAAAAATGGCGTTTGTGCGAGTTCGGAGATAGCTCTCTTGTATGATTCAAGTTCTGCTCTATGTTCAATGGAAATCACCTTTTCATCGTATTGCTTGAAAAGTTGATTAATGACTGAAGTAAGGCGTTTCCCGATACTTTCGATAGTGTATTTAACGAATCTGTTTTCAAGTGTATCAAGTGTGCTCTTAGCAACTTCGTGACGGAACAGAGTGTTGTCGAGACGCCCTTTAACCTCAACCTGAGCATATTTTTCAGCAAGTGCTGGTGTCCAGAACTTGATGCGGTCTGCTCGTGAGTATCTGACTTCACGCTGTTCTCGCATATTTGGACGATTGACTATGAATTCAACCGCCTTGATGTAGTCCGCGACAACAGACTGAAAGATGGATAGCCAAATAAGATCATTATTGTCTGTACCACCTTGCTTGAAGTTCTGGAATGTTTTGGTGAGATACTTGTAGACGAGATTGTCATACTCATTGTTTATCGCACTAAGTATGTGTTCGTAGTCGTTTTTGGTGTCGAGTTTCGGTGATACAACAAGAAACGAAAGTGTGTCACAGCGTTCCGGCTGTCCAACTGGTTTGTATTTATAGCGAAGCGTAAAAGTGCCTGGCTCATTGAGGAAATCAAGACTTCCTGATAAGAACTTGATGTCGTCTGAATCGAAGTAGTTGAAGCAGTCCTCAATTTCTTTATTCGGATGAATGACGGAAGGCCGGCCCTCAATACTGAAAAAACGTAACGTGATGCTGTAGGTGTTAGTTTCAAACATCACTGGATGACGGCTTTCCCACTTGATATCCGGCTCTTCGGAAAGAGGAACCAGAGATGTTGATCCTGCAGGAATATTGGGTAAGAATAGTGTACCTGAGCGTGAAGCAGTATAGTCACAATAGGATGTTGCCGATTCCCCAATGCGTGCTTTGAAACGCTTCCAGGAATTGGAGATGTCTGATGTGGCCATCTTTATCTCAACGAGACCATCAGTACTGATGTACTTGAATACTTCCATTTCTTATGGTTTATGGCCAGTAACTTGTGAAGTGGTTAGCTGCAAGGCGAGTCATCATTTCTTCAATCTTTGCCTGCGCATTTGCATAGCTATTATCAGTGACGAGTTTATGTAATGCTTTCAACGGCTCGTTAAGCATATCTTCATTGCCGCCAATACGAGGAAGAACCTTCATCATCATTATGTTATCAACCATAATAGGCAACAACTCGTCAGGAGTCTTATCAGCAAGTTCTCTGCGAAGAGAAGCGTAGTGGATAATCATTTCGTTCTCTACGCGGTACGCAATACGGAACGGTGTGTTTTCCAATATATTGTCTAGTTCTTGAAGAAGAGCGGGCAACTTGGTTCTCAAATAGTCTTTATCAGCCTGTTCCATTGCCGTAAGAGCATCTTTTGCTGAAGCAAACTGTGGAATGAAGTTCTCCTTGCCAAGTGGCTGTTCTGTGTATGACAGAGTGTCTGTCGCTTCTGTGTCAAATAGTTTCTCAAAGTTGACCTCGTTCATCTCAATTGTCATTGCGCGGTCAATTACCTTGCGAGAGAACTGATATGTGGTCTCGTCCATATTTACAGTGCCGATGACGACAAGGTTTGCAGGAAGCCTGATGCCAATCTTTTTTAGGTCTTCAAGATTTTGGACTCCATATGTGGCTGTCTCATCAGCTTTGTCATCTAATACGTCGCTATCATATCCAGTATTCTCTTCAATACAGTTATATGCCTTGAAGAAATCATCATAGTACTTCTCAACTATTTCTGGTTTGATGATAGGCTCTGTGACAATAGTATCGCCGACATTCTTGCGGCTTTCCAATACGCTCAGGAATTCAGCAAAGTATTGTTCAACTGGAGCAAGGTTCATTTCATCGAGACATACGAAGAATGGAACATCAGGATTGTAATGAGCTTTAATAAGGAAGTTGATAAACGGCGAAACTACATAGTGAGGTTTTGGAATGGAACTGACATATCCTAATAACTCCGTGCTGTCATGCCAGTTAGGTTTCACCTCAATCATACAGTAATTGCCAGGAGCAACTGTGTTGTTGCCCTTGAATGTAGAAGGACAAGATGCAAAAGCGAACTCTTTGACAATGCGACTCTTTCCTGTTCCTGAAATACCAGCGAGAAGCACAAACGGCTTTGTTCTCATTGCAGCAAGATAGTATTTGCCACACTCGGATTGTGTGTAATTGCTTGCGGGCAATGGAGTTATGTTCATATTGATTTCGTTTTCGTAAAACTTGATATTGAACTCATTCTTTAGAAATATCTCACGGATATTTACACCTTTAGTAATTTCAGTCCGATATGAGTCTGGTATACCAGCTTTGGCAAGTATGTCTTTAATTTGTCCACCCACAAAGCAATCACCATATTTGATTCCAAAAGTAATTATTGAAGCGCCTTGTTTTGAACCATTTGTATACATATCCTTCAGTATGTCAGCAAGTTCATCGATAGTATATGATTTTTGTGTATTCTTGTTGTCTACAAGGATATTAAACATGTGGTTCATGTCTGATAACAAATCATTACGAACTTTAATGAATTGTTCTTCTGTTATCTCTAACAAATCATCAGAACTTTTAATCTTATTCTGTACATCTGCTGGTAACGCATTGAATGATACACCCACGCCCGACTCGAGGACTTTAAGGAGAGTTAATGTGCTTGTATCTTTGTTGATAACATCAAAGAGATAACGAACCTGATTTGTAGGTTCAGTCATATAACACAAAAGTTTATCTCCAACAGCAATAGATGGGTCATCTACTGGTAACGTAAATAGAATTTCATTTGCTGTGTCGCAAATCGAAAGGCTCTTTACCAGAGATTCTATTTTCAGGACAAAATATTTCATATTGTTTGTTGTTTGATTTCTATGCACTTAATTACTTGTGGATTGAGTATCTCATTGTTTGTGACGTCAAAGAGAACATACTGTGTGTTTAAGTACGTCTCCAAAGAGGATGTGTTATCCACTACTACTTTGTAGAAAGGAATAGTGTTTGGAGAATCCGCTCTTTTTTTGATATTCGAATCAAATTTCACCTCTACACTATGAGATGTGCCATTAATAGTCATCTGGTGGGGAGTATTTAAATACGACTCTCCGACATCATTTCTAATGATAAAATATCCATCTCTGATTTTGCTTAACACAAGTGAAGTTCCTTTTTTTACAACATTAATGAAGTAAGAACTATTCCCTTCAATGATGCGTTTCTCAATGCTTACAATATCGCCAGCTTTAACATTGTTATCACGGCAATACTGGCCGAGTTTATAAATTCTTTGTTCTCTACCAGTCTCAAACCTAAGAGTATATTGTACTCCAGTTATAGCATCTTTGGCATCAATGAATAAAGGGGTAGAAGTTGTATCAAAGAATGCCGAGGCGTTGATGCTATTCGGCACCAAAATATACGAATCATTGGTATTTGTATTGCCAGTCTCCGTGGCATTAAGCATTTTGATAAAGTATTTTGATAGCATCATAAATATTTCTTTAAAACCTTAGCTATTTGTTTGGCCATCAATACCGGTACGGCATTCCCAATCTGCATGTATGTCTTGAGATATGCTCCTAAGAATACATAGTCATCTGGGAATGACTGTATTCTCGCAGCCTCACGTGGAGTGATGCTACGAACCTGATGTGGATGTATATGAGACAGACAATCCATTTTCAAATGAGCTGTAATAGTTCTGCATGGTTTGTCTGCAATAAGTTTATAATATTTGTCTTTAAAACAGTGATTTCTACTTGAATACGGCATAATGTCAGCAATCTTAGGATCTGTTGAATCTTCACCCTGGCCAAGACGCTTGAAAATTTCATAGTTTACATCACTGCAATATCTAGCCTTATGATTAAATACATAAGGTATATCTCTACCGCCATTTATAGCACATAAATAGTCATTAGCACAACTGTCATAAGCATTGAAGTCTATCTTCTTTCCAGTGATTTCATCATCTTCTTCCGTCATACCTTTGACCCTTGGAGCTTCAAGAGGTTTGATAAAATCTAATGCAGCTTGTAGGTTAACATTTGTATTATTCTTACAAGCTTCGTCAATTTCTTCAAATATTGTTTCAGCAGAAATATTTCTAGAAGCTGCTATATCACTTCGAATTGCTATATATATCAAGCGTTCTCTGCTTTGTGCTACTCCAAAATTCATAGAATTTAAGAGCCGATATGATATATCATAGGTGTAAATTTGTCCCTCTTTTTCAATCTTAATGGCTTTATAATCATCTACGACTTGTCCTGCAACAGAGAGCATTCCTCTTACATTCTCCATTAAAACAAATTTTGGAGCAATACGCTTAATTGCTTCTATATAATATTTATATAGTTCATTACGGGGATCATCTATGATTCTTTGTTGATTAGCACTACTAAAGCCCTGGCAAGGAGGACCACCAATTACAATATCAACACTCTCATTGACAAAGTCTGTGATATTGTCAACGATTTTCCTTATATCTTCTTTCACTACCTTGTTTGAAGGTAGCTCTGGATGATTGAAGCGATATGTACGAACACATACTTCTTCATGATCATTAGCAAAACACACTCTATATCCTGCTTGTGTGAATCCGCAGCTCAATCCTCCTGCACCTGCAAAGAAATCAACAAAAGACGGTTCTTTTTTAGACAAGCTCTGCTCTTGAAGATTTTTACGATGCTTATTGCTTAGCTTATACAGTTGAGTCCCATACAGTTCTTTATTTGCTAAATAAAAAGCTATTGCAGATATAAGGCTGACATAATCATGTCCGACTAGTTTTTTCAAAATAGGGATATCATTACTGGATTCTATGACTCCCATATCTTTTAACTCATCACAAATAATATCAGATGGTTCAGAAATTAGTGCAATAGTTTTATTATTCCTATATGCAATAACTTCAACCATACGAATATAGATAAGAATGAGTTCGATAAACGCTTTCTTATTGCTTATTTTATTTACTGATTCAAATATCATTCAAATTCTTTTTTATTGATTTAGCTAATGCTTCAGCAAACAATGGTGGAACAGCATTGCCAATCTGTTTATACTTTTCACCTCTGCTGCCCTCAAATACAAAATCATCAGGGAATGACTGGATTCTGGCAGCCTCTCTAACAGTAAACGTACGAGCTTGTAATTCATCTGGATGAATAAATTGAAATCCATCTTTATGGATATGAGCAAGAATTGTTTTGGATGGCAAATCCCACCATTGCACAACATAGCTATTGTCAAAGACTCTTGCATGCTCATGCTCATATTGAGGCATTGCCTTGCGTAACTGCCCGAAAGACCATCTGTTTTTAATCATCACAGAAAATCTTTCTCGATCTAAATCATTATGTTTTCTGGCAATGTGATCCATCAGAGGGTGTATTCCTGCTTTGCCAATGCGCTTTAGAAACGAATTATTGCAAGGATAGTCAAACGTTAAAGTAGAGGCATCTTCTCCTGGTTCGACCATAGGAAGATCTCCTATTGCTTGTTTAACACTAATAAATTTCTTGCGACCTTTTCGATTTGCTTCTTCTGTTTCAGGATTCCAATGTGTTTTAATGACATCTCTATATAAATCTAAAACATCTTTATTTTTAATATCCTTACGGACTCCCATTATAATAACACGTTTCCGAATTTGAGGGACTCCATAATCTGCTGTATTATGCACAAGAACGTCTGGATTGTCTGTAACTTTATATAAATGCCCCAATGCTTTCATAATAGAAGGCATTATAAGTTTGCCATTTACTTTGGCAGATAATAATCCAGTCACATTCTCAAACACGAAGAACTTAGGGCGGTAGTGTTCCAGAATCTTAACATAACTTTCAAATAAAAAATTACGAGGATCTGATGCCATGCCCTTAGAATCTCTTACTCTTCCAGCTGTTGAGTATGCTTGACACGGAGGACCACCAATAATCACATCAACATCTCTACCAGAAACAGCTTCGTCTATGTAGGTTAAAATGTCATCTGAGGTAATGTCTTTTTCTATTACCTCTTGACAGATGTTTTTATATCCATAATATGCCATGCGTTTTCGCAATGTTTCACAAGCCCAATGGTCTATTTCAACATGTGCAAGAGCTTTAAATCCCATCCTATAGAAGCCTTCAGACAAACCTCCACAACCAGAGAAAAGATCAATGAATGTATATTTTTTACTGGACATTTCTATCTTTCTTCTTGCTCAATTATTAGATCTTTCATTTTTACCCCTAGAATTTCGCTAATGCGCTGTAGTGTATCAAGACTTGGCTGAACTCGATTACAGCAGTATGCATTGATAGTACTGAAACTCTTTCCTATCTTTTCGGCAAGCTGTACTTGTGAGATTTCTTTCTCCACTAAGACAATCTTTATTCTATTAAGTTTCATGTGCTTTAAATTGATTAGGTTTAACCCTCTACAAAAGTAATAAAAATATTGATGAAATAGAGTGTTTAATGCTATATTTATAAACTTTGTTGAGCTATCTTATTTGTTCCTTTATACAAAGGGAAGTAAAAAATCAATTACCACCTATACGTTTCATTCTCGAAAACGATAATCTCGACCAATTCATTGAGTTTGTCAACAATGTGTTTCTCATATACCTCTTCAATCTGGATAGGGGGAGATTGTGTATATAGCTACTCTTCATAACGTACTATTATGAGATCAATTATAGGAGAAAAGACATTGCAATAATCCATTATTTCCCGTGGCTCTACAGCAAGGTCATCGACTATCAGGAATAGGGAATCATCTTTAATTTAAGAATTTTGTATTACTTAGTAGATTGTGTAAATATTTTTCCGAAAGCAAAACATGGATAGTATTTGTTATATTATAATCTACAAGATACATTTATAAATTTGACAGATTTATAAAATAATTTCTCCCATATCCGGC
>ERZ779885.4146-NODE-4146-length-11545-cov-3.960052_pt1 | contig 11545 bp, 10 predicted proteins | sample MGYA00511554_ERZ779885 | MGnify/ENA primary metagenome ERZ779885 (study PRJEB29588, sample SAMEA2160998) | human gut metagenome | biome: human gut; feature: human-associated habitat; material: faeces | place: Denmark | collected 2008/2010 ... | reverse complement strand
CCGCCGCCAGATCCCTGACAGAAGGTAACTTATCTCCCGGACTGTATTTACCGGATATTATTTCCATCTGAATCCGCTCCACAATCTGAATAAAAATAGGACGATCCGAATCCAATTCCCATGCCATGCAATCACCCCTTTCCGTATTTTTGTACTATATAAGTAATACAATATATTCTTACGACGGATTTGTCAAGAGGATTTTCATTACCAATCCTTAATTTATTCCTCATGTCAGAAATAGTGGCCACCAGTAACCAATAAGGTGGTCACTTAGCAACCAGCTTATAAAAACTTCCCGCATTGGTCCATCTTTTCGTAAAGTTAAAAATGAAATGTACACCAGACACGAAGACAACAAAACTGTTACTGAAACTATTCCTGCTTTGGGCTTCATCCAGAAACTGATTGTCCACATCCCTGAAAAACATTTCAAAATGCTTCGCTACTATGGGGTATATGCAAAACATCACAAACAAGAAAAGAAACTTCTGGTTTTAGAAGTTTACCACAAAAAACGTCATAAACAACGTCATGGCGAATCCAACATTCGCTCTTTTGTCATGTCATTTTTTATTTCCAGTTTATTATACACTATTTCTGACGATTTGAGAAATTTCCTATAAAGTAAAAAAGGGACGCAGAAAAATCCTGCGTCCCTTAAGCATATATTATTATGCTTTATTCTTTATTTATTGCGTAAGAATTCATCAATTCCCTTTGCTGCAGTTTTTCCTGCACCCATGGCAAGGATTACAGTTGCTGCTCCGGTTACTGCATCTCCACCGGCGTATACGCCATCTTTGGAGGTTGCTCCGGTCTCTTCTTCTGCAATGATACATTTTCTGCGGTTGATGTCCAGACCCTTGGTAGTGGATGAAATCAATGGGTTTGGAGAGGTACCAAGAGACATGATTACGGTATCTGCCTCGATTTCGTATTCAGAACCTGGAATCTCTACCGGGCTTCTTCTTCCGGATGCGTCCGGCTCACCTAATTCCATCTTAATGACACGACAGCCTTTTACCCAGCCGTCTTCGTCTACTAAGATTTCAGTAGGATTCTGCAGAAGGTCAAAGATAATGCCTTCTTCTTTTGCATGATGTACTTCTTCTTTTCTTGCTGGAAGCTCTTCCTCGCCACGACGGTATACGATATGTACCTCTGCGCCGAGACGTTTTGCGGTACGGGCTGCATCCATTGCAACGTTACCACCACCAACTACAACAACTTTTTTGCCGGCTTTGATTGGCGTATCATAGTCATCACGGAATGCTTTCATCAGGTTATTTCTGGTTAAGAATTCGTTTGCAGAGAATACTCCCATTGCCTGCTCGCCAGGGATTCCCATAAATCTTGGAAGTCCTGCACCGGAACCGATAAATACAGCTTCGAATCCTTCTTTTTCCATTAATTCATCAATGGTAACTGCTTTACCAATGACAACGTTGGTCTCAATCTTAACGCCTAAAGCTTTTACATTTTCTACTTCTGCTGCAACTACTTTTGACTTTGGAAGACGGAATTCCGGAATACCGTAAATTAATACTCCACCGGCTTCATGTAAAGCTTCAAAAATAGTAACATCATAGCCAAGCTTTGCCAAATCACCGGCACAGGTAAGACCTGCAGGGCCGGAACCGATAACTGCTACTTTATGTCCATTTAATTTTTCTGCTTTCTTAGGCTTGATTCCATGCTCTCTTGCCCAGTCAGCTACGAAACGCTCTAATTTACCGATTGCAACCGGCTCACCCTTGATACCACGGATACATTTTCCTTCACACTGACTCTCCTGTGGGCATACACGGCCACATACAGCAGGAAGTGCAGATGATTCACTGATAATATGATAAGCTTCTTCGAAGTTGCCTTCTTTCACCTGTGCAATAAATGCCGGAATATTAATGGAAACCGGACATCCTTTCATACACTGTGCATTTTTACAGTTTAAGCAGCGTTTTGCTTCTGCTACTGCTTCTTCTTCATTATAGCCAAGACAAACTTCTTCAAAGTTTGCTGCACGTACCTCTGGCTCCTGTTCACGTACCGGTACTCTTGTTAATCCTTCCATTATTTGTCACCTCCGCACTGACCGCATCCACCATGATGGGTATCACCTTCCTGCAATTTTAACATTGCACGGCCTTCTTCTGTCTTATACTGAAGCTGTCTCTTCATTGCCTGGTCGAAATCTACCTGATGTCCGTCAAATTCCGGTCCATCCACGCATGCGAATTTTACTTCGCCGCCAACCATAAGACGACATGCTCCACACATTCCGGTTCCGTCTACCATAATCGGATTCATGGATACAACAGTTGGAATGCCAAGCTCCTTGGTCAGTTTACAAACGAATTTCATCATAATCATTGGTCCGATGGCAACACAATGATCGTAACGAACACCTTTATCCCATAATTCCTGTAACTGGTTGGTTCCCATTCCATGGAAGCCATAAGTACCATCATCGGTTGTTACATAAAGATTAGTTGCAACTTTACGCATTTCTTCTACCAGAATTAATAAATCCTTGGTCTTAGAACCCATGATAACATCACAGTCTACCCCATGCTCATGTAACCATTTTACCTGTGGGTAAACCGGTGCTGTTCCAACACCTCCGGCGATAAATACGATTTTCTTTTTCTTTAACTCTTCTATATCTTCCTCAATAAGGTCGGATGGACAGCCCAGTGGTCCAACAAAATCCTGGAATGTATCTCCTTCCTCTAAATATGCCATACGCTCTGTAGATGCTCCAACTGTCTGGAATACAATTGTTACAGTTCCGGCTTTCTCATCATAATCACAGATGGTAAGTGGTATACGCTCACCTTCTTCATCGATTTTCACGATTACAAATTGTCCTGGCTTTGCAGACTTTGCTACCCGCTCTGCTTTGACATCCATAAGATAAATCTTATCTGCCAGCTTTTCCTTTTTTATAATAGGATACATACTATACCTCCATACTTTGTTTACATCAACTTGTGGAATTCCAGACCACTAGATTTAATCATATAGGAAAAGTGTCAGAAAATCAACATTTTCCGACACTTGTTTCTTAAAAAAAATTTACCAATTTCTATTTTTACTGTGCTGACATTAAAATTCTGTCATTGTCAAGACGCTTTCCTGCCTGGATGCGGAACTGCTCTAAAAGGCTGTCTACCGTCATTTTCTTCTTCTCTTCATCCTTTAAATCAAGGACAATATTTCCGGAATCCATCATCAGAATCCGGTTGCCAAGCTCTAATGCCTGATGCATATTATGGGTTACCATAAGACAGGTAATATGATGCTCTGCAATAATTTTTTTCGTCAGTTCCAATACTTTCTCTGCGGTTGCAGGGTCAAGTGCTGCCGTATGCTCATCCAAAAGAAGAATCTTCGGGGTCACCATCGTTGCCATCAGAAGGGTAAGTGCCTGCCTCTGACCGCCGGATAACAATCCAACCGGCTGCTTCATTCTGTCTTCCAGACCCATATCAAGCTGGGATAACAGTTCTCTGAATTTTTCTTTATCGGATTTACGGATTCTGCTGAAAAATGCATTTTCTTTTCCGGATGCACGAAGATATGCCAGTGCCATATTTTCTTCAATGGTCATATGTGGTGCTGTTCCCTTTAACGGGTCCTGAAACAGATGACCAATGACTTTACTGCGCAAAAATTCTTTCTTATATGTAATATCCTCTCCATCTAGAATAATCTGTCCTTCATCTACATAGAACGCACCTGTAATCGCATTAAATGTAGTTGATTTTCCTGCCCCATTACTTCCTACGATTGTAGCAAAATCTCCATCTTCAAGAACCAGGTTCAAATCACACAATGCTTTCTTTTCATTTACGGTTCCCGGATTAAATGTCTTAGATACATGCTTCATTTCCAACATTATCGGTCACCTCCCATTTCCTTTGTATTTGCTTCTGCCAGACTCATATTGTCTTTTAATTTCTTCTGTGCTGCGCTCTTCTGTCTGACAAACGCTACCTTCTTCTTTAAGAACGGGAATGCAATTGCAATTGCTACGATAATTGCAGAAACCAGTTTCAATGCCTCTGCCGGAACATTCAGTCTTAATGCAACGGCTACTAAGAAACGATAGAGACAGCTTCCTAATACAACGCCTAATACTCTGCGGAACATGGAGCCTTTTCCGATAATGGATTCTCCGATAATCAGGCTGGCAAGTGCGATGGTTACCATACCGGTTCCAAGGTTGATATCGCAGGATTTCTGGTACTGTGCTAATACACCGCCGGATAATGCAGTCATTGCATTGGCTACACAAAGACCTACGGTAATCGTAAAGGATGGATTAATGCTGGAGGCTTTTACCATGTCAGCATTATCACCGGTTGCCCGGATGGAAAGACCTAATCTGGTATTTAAAAATGCGGATAAAATCACGCCGATTACCAGTACGATTAATGCTGCCACAATCAGTTTATACCAGCCACCACCAATGGCATTTTTTGCCATGGTAAATATGGTATTGCAGTTAAACAGGTTCACCTGGGAAGCAAATCCCATGACTGCAATATTAATGGTATAGAGTCCCGTATTTACAATGATTCCTGCCAGAATTGATTCAATTCCAAGCTTTGTCTGCAGAAATGCTGTGATAAATCCGGAACATACACCGGCTAACATTGCTGCTGCCAGTGCCAGAATCGGATGACCCTGTATCGTTACCATGGCACATACGGCACAGCCTAAGGTAAAGCAGCCATCGGTTGACAAATCTGCAATATTTAATATGGAAAATGAAACAAACAATGCCAGTGCAACCAGGGCGTATATACACCCTAACTCTAATGCACTTTGTAAAATGGATATTGTAAATATGGAGCCCATTCTTTAATCCCCCTGACTATCTTATCATACTATCGTTTTATCTTTTTATTCAAACTCTTCTGCGGTCTGAATCTCTACTACTTTTTCACACATACCGTCAAATACGCTGTAGTCAATTCCAAGCTGGCTTGCCACATCCGTATTTACAGTTGCGATTCCGTTGCTCATGGTCTGTACTGCTGTTGTTGCAGGATCTTTCCCATTTACTAAAATATCTACTACAATATCTGCTGTTGCAGTACCAAGGTCAACATAGTTTACACCGAATCCACAGAAAGCTCCGTTTAATGCGAAGGAGTCAGCTCCTGCATAATGCGGAATGCCTGCTTCTACAAATTTCTCATAAATTGCAAGTTCTGCTGTCATTACGGTGTTATCGGTTGGTGTAAATACGGCATCTACACCGGCTGCAACTAATGCATCTGCTGCAAGAGAAATTTCATCATTGGTTGTTCCTGTTTTTTCTACATATTCAACGCCCTTTTTATCAAGATAATCTTTTGCGTCCTGAATTGGAACAGTGGAAGAATCCTGACTCTTATTATATAAAAGACCTACTTTTTTAATGTCTTTATTTGCTGCAAACATTAAGTCCATTACTGCTTCTGTATTTAATGCATCAGATGTTCCGGTGATATTGGAACCAGGTTTATCCATACTTTCAACAAGTCCTGCGGTAACCGGATCACTGACTGCAGAGAATACAACCGGAATCTGATTTTCTTCTGTTGCTGCCTGCATAATCATTGCGGTTGGTGTTGCGATTGGAATAATCACATCTACATCTTCTGCAACCAGGTCTGTTGCAATCTGGTTTAAGGTAGAAGAATCTGCCTGACCATTGTAAGTATAATCTTTATAATCAAAAGTAACACCGAGCTCTTTTGCTTTTGCATCCAGCTCTGCTTCTACTGCTTTCTCAATCTGATTTAAAGAAGCATCATCTACATACTGTACGATACCTACTTTATAAACTTTACCATCTGCTGCAGCCTTCTCTGTTGTTGCTGCATCATTGGATGCACTGTTGCTTCCGCATCCTGCCATTGCTGCTACTGCCATAGCCATTGTTAATACTGCTGCCATCATTTTCTTCTTCATAATTACTACCTCTTCTTTCTTATATGATTTATTGTTGTTCATAAGAGAAAGCGCTTTTACTATTTTCCAACAGTAAAAAACCGCCTCAAGCTTATGCTTGAGACGGTAATAAAATCTTATTATCGCGGTACCACTCATATTGACGAATTGTCCACTCATTCATGTACGAATCATACATGCCGGATTGGTAACGGGTTCGGTTCCCGGTGACGCCTACTGTTAATTCAGGCCACCCTCGAAAGTCCATTCAGCAAAATCTTCCATACTGCAATTCCACCACCTGCAGCTCTCTTTGATTTCCAATCAAGCTTACTACTCTTTCTCAACGGTTTCTCTTATTGAAGTTAGAATAATACTTTTCTTTCACATTGTCAACACTTTTTTATGAGAAATATACCAGTTCATCTTCCGGCTTCTCTGCCGGCTCAATGGATACCGGATAAAGGACAGGTCCTTTTCCTCTGTATTCCTTGGCAAATTCCACATGAACTTCTGCGGTAATATTTATCCATGATTTGTGACCGATTTCTTCCGACTTCGGATATTTGCATTTAAATCCTAAGAACTGGACATCCTCTACACAACAGGTCATGGCAAAACGTCCCGGCACAAACATGCCCTTCCTGCTCATCTTTTCCGGATTATATACCAACGCAAGGAATTTGATTTTCTTGCCATCGTATTTCTTCGGATTATCCTGTGCATCCATATACCAGATTGCATAATCTGCATCCGTAATATCAATGACATCTGCATTGATGTCAAATGGCAGTTCTTCATCGGCACTCTCATCAATTGTTCCATCGGCACGCTCGTATACAATCTGTGCCGGACGGTTCTGTGCTTTTACGGCACGGCGGAACTTGCCCTTTGGTGTATTGTCATCACAACGGTTAAAGATTACTACATCTGCCTTAAACAACTGCTCCATAATCATGGCACGCATATTAGCAAGATACATTTCAAATGTAGTGGCATCTACGGTTGCCAAGGACTGTACGATTACCCAGCCATCCGGCATCTTTGTTTCAAGCAAAGTAGCGATATCCCAGGTACCGTTATACTCAATAAAAATCTGCTCCGGTTTGTATGTCTCCTGAATCTTCTGCAAGGTCTCTGTTGTAAAATCTTCCTGCTCCTCAATCATTGCAACCTTCGCATTAATGGTATTTAATTTTGCTTCATCATATTCTTCATCGCCGTCTTCACAGACAATAATTACCGTACGGTTGTCCCCGCCGAAATCATTTTCAAAAAGTGTTTCTTTGATTAATGTGGTCTTACCGCTGTCCATAAATCCGGTAAATAAATATACTGGAATCTCCTGCATGGTTTCCCCTTTCCTATCTGACGTGCATTATGCAATGCCGAATAATTCTTCAATCTTGTGTTCGTCAATCTTAGAACCAATGACACAGAGTCTTCCGGTGTAATCCGGCTCTCCATCTCTTAATTCATACTCGCCCGGAACCATATCAAAGTAAATCCAGGAACCATTGACATCCTCTACCATTCCTTTTGCACGGAGAATCATGCCATACTCTTCGCTCTCGGATAAGGTCTTTAATACCTCTTCAATCTTCTCACGGGTAAATTTATGCGGAGTCTCTTTGCCCCAGCTTGTAAATACCTCATCTGCATGATGGTGATGATGATGTTCGTGGTCATGGCATCCGCAGGTGCAGTTCTCGCCATGCTCATGATGATGCTCATGCTCCTCATGGTCGTGGTCGTGGTCGTGATCGTGTTCATGCTCCTCGTGGTCATGGTCATGATGGTGGTGATGCTCATGCTCTTCGTGGTCGTGATCGTGTTCATGTTCTTCGTGGTCATGGTCATGATGGTGCTCATGTTCTTCCTCTTCTGCTTTATGATGTGCCTCTGCAAGAAGTTTCATCTCAAGAGAGTCCTGTCCTTCCATAACTTTGAGAATCTGCTCACCTTTGATGGCATCCCAAGGAGTTGTAATGATTGCAGCCTTGCCATTTAATTCCTGCATCTGTTTTACGCAAAGCTCTAACTGCTCCGGTGTTGTGCTCTGGGTTCTGCTTAATACGATTGTTGTTGCAAATTCAATCTGATTATTGAAGAATTCGCCAAAGGCTTTCATCTGTTTGGATGCTTTCTTTGCATTTACAACTGTAACCAGTGCATTTAATTTCACATCCTGCTCTTTTTCTACATCAATAACAGATTTCATTACGTCAGAAAGTTTACCAACTCCTGACGGCTCGATTAAGATACGGTCCGGATGGAATTTAGTAATTACTTCATTTAAATTCTTTCCAAAGTCTCCTACCAGGGAACAGCAGATACATCCTGAGTTCATCTCGGTAATCTCAATGCCGGAATCCTTTAAGAATCCGCCGTCGATACCGACTTCACCAAATTCATTTTCAATCAGTACCAGCTTCTCACCAACAAAAGCCTCTTCTATCATTTTCTTGATAAATGTGGTCTTTCCAGCTCCTAAGAAGCCTGAAATAATATCAATTTTTGTCATTTTAACATCCTTCTTTCTAATAATTAAAGTGTATTTCACACTGAATTGATTTGTCTACCTATTGCAATATAGCAGAAAAAGTAAAATTTCTCAAGCAAACCGCGTGAACTTCATACAAATTTTATAAATAGCTTTTCTCAATATCAATGGGTATGATAAAGCCCTGCATAAATTCCATTCCGTGCAAGCAGCTCCTCATGGGTGCCCTCTTCTTCGATTCCCTGCTCAGTCAGCACCAGAATACGCCCTGCATTTTCTATCGTAGAAAGCCTGTGGGCAATTACAAATGTTGTCCGGTTCTTCGCCAGCTTCTCTAGTGATTCCTGTACCACCTTTTCACTTTCGTTATCCAGTGCTGAGGTTGCTTCATCAAAAATAAGAATCGGCGGATTCTTTAAAAATACCCGGGCAATGGAGAGCCGCTGTTTCTGACCGCCGGAAAGTTTTACACCCCGCTGTCCGATATCTGTATCATAACCATCCGGCAATGATAAAATAAATTCATGGGCATTGGCATTCTTTGCTGCCTCAATGACTTCTTGCCTTGTCGCATCCGGTTTGCCATAAGCAATATTTTCAAAAATAGTTCCGGCAAACAAATAAACATCCTGCTGGACAATGCCAATGTGGTCTCTTAAACTTTTTAATTTATAGTGGCGGATATCACAGCCATCAATTAAAATCTGCCCTCTGACACATCATAAAATCTTGGTATCAGGCTGCAAAGTGTTGTCTTTCCGGCACCTGAAGTTCCCACCAGTGCCACGTAGCTTCCTGCCGGAACTTTCAGATTTATATGCCTTAAAACGCGGCTTAAATGTTCTTCATACCGGAAGGAAACATCCTGAAATTCTACTTCTCCCCGCACATTTTCCATGACAATGGCATTTTCCTCATCCGAAATATCCGGTTCAATGGAAAGAATCTCCATAAACCGTTCAAAGCCGGAATATCCATTCTGGAACTGCTCGGTAAAATCAATCAGCGTCTTAACCGGCTCGGTAAATACATTGATATATAAAAGGAACGTAATCAAATCTGTAATACTCACACTGCCACCCGGAATCCACAGTGCTCCGGCAATCACCACTACTACGGTAATCAACGTGGTAAATGCAGTCAGTCCCGCCTGATAACCACCCATAAAGAGATAGCTGTTCTTCTTGGCATCTAAGAAGCCTTTGTTTCCGCGGCTGAATTTTTCCTGTTCGACTTCTTCATTAGCAAAGGATTTTACTACGCGGATACCGGAAAGGTTGTCCTCTATCTGGCTATTGATATCTGCTATCTTAATACGGTTCTGCCGGAATGCCTTTTTCATACGCTTATTAAAGAAATATGCATACGCTATCATAAACGGTACCAGTGCAAATGCCGCCACTGTAAGCTTCGGACTGATTCCCATCATAATAACAAATGCACCAATTATCTTAATCAGGGAAATCACAATATTTTCCGGTCCATGGTGCAGCAGTTCGCTGATATCAAAAAGGTCCGTGGTAATTCTCGCCATCAGTTGTCCGACCTTCTGATTATCATAAAATGCAAAGGACAGTTTCTGATAATGAGCAAATATTTCTGCCCGCATATCATATTCTATTTTGGCACCCATTACATGACCATTATTAGAAATATAATAATTGCTGTAACACTGAATGACTACCAACGCCACCATAAACAAAGCAAGCTTTCCGATTGTCTTTACTGCATCCTGCTCCGGCAGATATACCACTGTTGAAGTGATATACCGTACAATCAGCGGAATCACCAGTGCCGCCACTGCTGCTAACAGTGCAAAAAACATATCGATAAAAAATACGCCAAGATATGGTTTATAATAAGAAATCATTTTCTTTAAATTCTGCTTCATCTGTCTATCCCTCTTGCCTTTACCAGCTTATTTTTCATCACAACTGTCCATCTTATACTGTTTCTTTTGCAAATGCAAGTTTCTTTATGCTACAATGACTTTTATAAACGTGGCGGATTGAAAAAGCTGCCTGCATAAAATAATTTCGGTTATCCGAAGGATATTTGTTTATGGGATGGAAAATGCCAGTTGTTCTTAGCTGCATGTTTTGCTTGATGATAAACTGTCTTTCCGCTTGCTTTGACTGGATATCTGCACTGTCCGCCGGGTGCGGATGCGGTATAAGACCTGCAAGGGGCACTAGGAATTTCGACAGGCAAAACATTTTGTCCGGCAACCGGTGCAAATTCACATCCATGTTCATATGCACCTCGCTGGCACGTCCATGTGCCAGCGTTGCCTGTTGCCAGACGAAATTCCAAGTGCCCCTAACAGCCCTTCTTAGGCATCTGCACTTCGACGGACGGTACAGATAGACTGTCAAACATTGGAAAGACGGTTTTTACAGGCAAAAGCAAAATATGCAGCTTAGAACTACGGTATTTTATATCCAAAACAAATATCCTTTGGATAACAGGATTATTTTAGCAAGTGCTCCCGTTGTCAATCCGCGCCTTCTATAAATTAATTGTAAGGAGAAGAAAACATGACACATGTACTTCTTGTAGATGATGATACAAGTATCGTTTCCAATTTACGCACTTTCCTGAATCAGGAGGGTTTTCAGGTTACTTCTGCGAATAACCAAAAGGAAACCATCGATTTATTAGATTCCGGGCAGTATCACTTTGACTTAGCGCTGCTTGATGTCTCCCTGCCGGATGGAAGCGGCTTTTCTTTGTGCAGTGCCATCAAGGCAAACTCTGATATTCCTGTCATTTTTCTGACGGCATCGGATGATGAATATAGTGTGGTTGCCGGGCTTGACCTTGGTGCCGATGATTATATTCCCAAGCCCTTCCGGCCGAGAGAACTGATTTCCAGAATGAACAGTGTTCTCCGCCGCTGTCACCGTGGCAGCCAGCCGTTGGAATATCATGAACTGAAAGCTGATACCGTACGTGGACTGGGCTATAAGAATAATGTGGAACTGACTCTTTCCGCCCTGGAATACCGGCTGCTTTTACTCTTTCTTTCCAACCAGGGCATTGTCCTTACACGAAGCCGTCTCTTAGATGAACTTTGGGATATGGCAGGGGAATTTG
>ERZ779885.4144-NODE-4144-length-11545-cov-8.102872_pt1 | contig 11545 bp, 5 predicted proteins | sample MGYA00511554_ERZ779885 | MGnify/ENA primary metagenome ERZ779885 (study PRJEB29588, sample SAMEA2160998) | human gut metagenome | biome: human gut; feature: human-associated habitat; material: faeces | place: Denmark | collected 2008/2010 ... | reverse complement strand
CCGATGAGGCAAAGATCATCAAAGAAACGGTGGTCAGTCTGAAAAAATCGCTCCGAAAAGTGTACGGAAAGTCCTCTAAATACAGATATGACTAAAACTTCAAAAACTGAATGCCAGTTGGTAGGCATTGAGTGTCTGAAAGAACACCAATAAACAGAATGAACCGCCCCGGTTTCCGCAATGGAAGCCGGGGCGGTTTTTTATACAAAAAGAAATCGTTTTTTTGTAGCTTTGATGAATTGGCGCAGAGTCATTGACAGCAGAAGGGCAGAAGCGTATCTTTGGAACAGAAAACGGAACCGGGCTACAAATAGCAGGTTTCTTTACCTTGCGAGGACACTTTCGTTTTGATGAGGCACGACCCGGTGTGCCGCTTTTTTCATTTGCGGAGATAAAATGCAAAAAGTACGGATTATAGTACACATTATCTGCTATGCTCGGTACACGGAAAGCACACACCGGAAAAGGAGCAAAAATGCGCTGGACGTTGAATAAAACAAGGCTTTTGGCTGGTAAAACGGACCCGGAGAATACCAGCCTGTGGCTGCCGCTCTGGATGCACCTGTGGGATACGGCGGGCATCATGGAGCGGCTGGTCCGGCAGTGGCTCCCGGAAAGTGTAAAACGGGCCATGGGCTTTGAGTGCGAGGAAGCGTTGCTCGCGCATGCCCGGTTTCTGGGCGGAATCCATGATATAGGCAAGGCTACGGTAGCCTTTCAGGCAAATATCCTGCGCACTCTGCCGGAGGCGCGGCAGCGGCTGGAAATGTTGACGCCGCTGGACTGTCCTGAACAGAACCGCCGGGAGTCGCCGCATGCTCGGGCGGGAGAGGCAATTCTGCTGTGGGATGATTGTCCCGGTGGGCTAGCCTCCATTGTGGGGGCGCACCACGGCAAACCCCAAAACTGTGCGGCGGTCGATGACCAGTTGGAGTGCTGGGAGAGCAACTACTACCCCAAGGGACAGGAAAAGGTCTGGCAGGGCTTCTGGACAGAACTGCTCATGACTGTTTTGCAGGACTGCGGCTTTGATGATACGGCGGAACTGTACGACCTGGACCCGCAGGAGGAAGTGCTTCTGACCGGACTTCTGATCATGGCAGACTGGATCGCCAGCAACACGGAGTACTTCCCCCTGATCCCGGTGGAGGAGCTGGGCAGCATGGAAGATTACCCGGCACGGGTGGATAGGGCGTGGGAAAAGCTGGCGCTGCCCTTCCCGTGGGAGGCACAGCCGGGCATCGCAGACCTGCAGGAGTTTGCGGTGCGGTTCGGCTTTGCGCCCAATGCGGTGCAGAGGGCTGTTCTGAAGGCTGCAGATACCGCAGCGGAACCGGGCATTCTGATCTTGGAAGCACAGATGGGCGTGGGCAAAACCGAGGCGGCGCTGGCCGCTGCGGAGATCATGGCCAGCCGGTTCGGGCTGGGCGGTGTCTTTTTCGGGCTGCCCACACAGGCCACGGCCAACGGCATCTTTCCCCGGCTGCTTGGCTGGGCAGACACGCAGTCTGAGGAGACGCTGCCGCAGGCTATAAAGCTGGCGCACGGCATGGCAGAACTGAACGAGAACTATTTGCGGTTACAGGGGCGCGGAGTGCAGCTGGAGGAGGACGCGCAGGAAGAGCATCGGGTACAGGTACACCAGTGGTTTCGGGGAAACAAACAGGCACTGCTGGCAAACTTCGTGATTGGCACAGTTGATCAGCTGCTGCTGGCGGCACTTGCCCAGAAGCACGTTATGCTGCGGCATCTGGGACTTGCGGGCAAGGTGGTCATTATTGATGAGTGCCACGCCTACGATACCTACATGAACTGCTATCTGGACCGGACACTGGAATGGCTGGGCTGGTATAAGGTGCCGGTCATTCTGCTTTCGGCCACCCTGCCCGCCCGGCGGCGCACAGAGCTGGTCGAGGCCTACCGGCAGAAAAAGGCCGCCCCGGACGCTCCGTGGAAAACCAGCTGCGGCTATCCGCTGCTGACATGGACGGATGGCGCAGAGGTAAAGCAGACGGCCGTCCCATCGGATGCACCCGGTCAAACGGTGCAGCTGACCACGCTCACAGAGCCGGAGCTGCCCGCGCTGCTGCGCCGGAAGCTGGCAGAGGGCGGCTGTGCAGGGGTGATCGTAAACACGGTCAAAAAAGTGCAGAAGATCGCGCAGCTGCTGCGGGAAAGCCTGCCGGACAAAGAGGTGCAGCTGTTCCATGCGCAGTTCCTGATGCCGGACCGCGCGGCGCGGGAAAACCAGCTGATGGCACGCATCGGCAAGGGCTCTGCACCGGAGTGCCGGAACGACCTGATCGTGGTGGGTACGCAGGTGATGGAGCAGTCGCTGGACATTGATCTGGACGTTCTTGTCACAGAGCTTTGCCCCATGGATCTGCTGCTGCAGCGCATTGGACGGCTGCACCGCCACCACCGCAGCCGCCCCGCTCCGTTGCAGCAGGCCTGCTGCGCGGTGCTGGACACCGGGGAAGATGCCTTTGACGCGGGCAGCGAGGCGGTATATGGACAGTGGCTGCTCTGGCGCACCCGGAAGTTTCTGCCCCGGAGCATCCGGCTGCCGGAGGAGATCTCTCCGCTGGTGCAGCAGGTCTACGGCTGGGAGCGGGAAGCTCCCGGCGGGGCGCAGGGCGAGCCCCGCCCACTGATGCAGAGCGATGATGCACTGGAGCGTTGGAGTGCGCTGTGGCAGCTGGGGCATTTCCCGGCAGAGCCTGTCCGGGACTATCTGGAGCAGTGGAAGGACCGCTTCTGGCTGTTCCATCCGACACACCCCTTCTGGCAGGTGCCGCAGGCAAAGATCGGCACGGAATACGGCGCGGCCAAACTCAACGGTGAAATGTCGGAAAGCAGCAATAAACTCCGGCTCTTTCCGCTGTATGCGGGGCAGAGCAAGGAGCAGCTGAGCTATCCGCAGGCGGCGCGGTGGCTGCTGTGCGTGAACGGCTATGATGACACCTCCGCGAAGCCAAAAGGAAAGGGACTTCCGTCCGTAGGAGCCGGGTGGCTGGGCAAGATCGGTTTTATTCAGGCACAGGGTGATAATCTGTACGAGACCCTGATGCTGAACCTGACGCTGCTGCGCGACGGCCGGGAATGCTGGGGCGAAAGCAAGCCCTGTTGGGAACTGGAAGCACCAAAGAGCGCGGAACGGACAGAAATTTGCTGCCCGGATAACCCGGCACAGCTGCTCACCCTGCAATCCAGAAGGCTGTTGCTGCACAGGACAGGGGAGAATGTGGATGGGTTCTGTCTGCTGGGAGGAGATTTCTTCCCCAGAGAAAACGTCTTTGCCGAACAGATGACCATCTGGCGCACGATGCCAATCAAGAAAAATGAACCGGTGGTATTTGTGCCCTGTCGTCATGACCCGGCTAAACAATTCTGGCGGGAGTTCCCGGCTGTCTTTTGTCAGGACAGCGGGCATCGCCCGGGCGTTGTATGCTGGATCGAAAAGTTGCAGGAAAAGAGATTGAAACTTCTGGATCCCCGCAGAAAGGTACATTTTCGCATCTCCGGTGTCCAATATGGCGATAAGGACTTCTTTGTAAATGATTCTTTCAGCGACAGCCTGACCTTTCAGGCAGGGATTCTGGATGAGATAGGGCGTCCATGGCAGAGTCGGATCGTCAGAGAAATCGAGCGCTGTGAACAGACAGCGGCGCTGGTCGGACATTTTGCGCAGGAACTGGCAATTGCCGCCGGTGACCGGAATGAAAATGCAGGCGGCGCGGTTCGTGCACAATTCTACTTTGCAGTGGATCAGCCTTTTCGGCAGTGGCTGCAGGCGATCGACCCGGAGCAGGACGACCCGGATGAGGCAGCGCTGCGTTGGCAGGCGCAGGCGCGAAACATTGCGGAAAAGCTGGGAAAACAGATGGTGATGGAGGCCGGAAATGCCGCCCTGAAGGGACACCGCATTGTGGTGGATAAGGATAAAAAGACCGAGCGCACCATCCTGTATACCTCGCCAAAGGCCTATAATCGTTTCCGCACAAGGCTTTGGGAGATCTATCCCAAAACAGAACCATAAAGGGAGAATTGTATGAAAACACAGGACGTCAAACTATATGCGGCGCAGCAGTTGCACAGGCTTCAGGCTCTGCCGGACAACCAGCGGCGGGCAGAACTGGCAAAGCTGCGTCGGGGCATCGGCCACGTACCCGGAGAGCTGCCGGAACTGTGGGGATGTTTTTTGCTGGGAATGCCGGAAAGCTTTCAGGGCCGCAGTGCTCCCTCGGCGGCAGAGTGGGCGGTCTGCCTCGCCCTGACCCTGTATGCTATGCATCAGCAGGGGAACGACCGCCTTATGAACTGCCCCGGCAACACGCTGGGGCGTGCGGTGCGGCAGCTGGCAGAGCGGAACAGTGCCGGACAGGACTGGACCGAGGCCAGCGTGCTGCGGCGGTTCAACGCGCTGGCCACCGCAGAAGAAATCACCGAGATCAGCCACCATCTGCGGGGCATGATCCAGCTGTTGAGCGCGGCAAAGGATGGCGGCATCCCGCTGGATTATCCGCAGCTTGCGGCAGACCTGTATGAATTGCAATGCACCGACCCGCGGTATGCGCAGACCCCCGCCAATGTCCGTCTGCGGTGGGGACAGGACCTGTACCGCGACCCGAAGCCTGCACCGGATGAGAAAGAAAAGGAGAATTGATCATGAATAAGCGCCTGTATGTTGATTTCCACATTTTGCAGACCGTACCGCCCAGCTGCATCAACCGGGACGATACGGGCAGCCCCAAAACAGCCGTGTACGGCGGTGTGACCCGTGCCCGGGTATCCTCGCAGGCGTGGAAGCACGCCATGCGCGCTGCCTTTGCGGATGACGCCCGGCTGGACGTGGGCAAGCGCACCAAAAAGGTTGCAGAATTGGTAAAAGAGCAAATCCTTCCACTGGCTCCGGATGCGGATGCGGACAAGCTGGCAAAGAAAGCGCTGGAGAATGCGGGCATCAAGTTCGATGAAAAGAGCAAGAGCGATGATAAGGTCACCAAGGCTCTGTTCTTTATGAGCTCTGCGCAGGCAAAGGCATTGGCAGAGCTGGCTGTGGCGGGCAGCACTGACAAAAAAGAATACCAGAAGGCGCTGAAAGCAGCTCCTTCAATGGATATGGCGCTGTTTGGCCGCATGGTGGCAGATGACCCCTCCCTGAACTATGATGCCGCTGCGCAGGTGGCCCACAGCATCTCCACCCATGCCGTGCAGAACGAGTACGATTACTTTACCGCAGTGGACGACTGTCAGGCAGAGGACAATGCCGGTGCAGGCCATCTGGGCACGGTGGAGTACAACTCCTCCACCCTGTACCGCTATGCCACGGTGAACGTGATGGAGCTGGACGGGAAGCTGGGTGCAGAGCAGGCAGCGGAAACGGTGCGGGCCTTTGGCGAGGCGTTTTTGTTCTCCATGCCCACCGGCAAACAGAACAGCTTTGCAAACCGCACCCTGCCGGATGCAGTCTATGTGACCATCCGGGAAGATCAGCCGGTGAACCTGTGTGGTGCATTCGAGCGTGCCGTGCCCCGCAGTATGCAGGGCTATGCCGAACCTTCCAAGGCGGCGCTGGCACAGTATGCGCAGCAGATGTACAGCAGCTTTGCCGAGACCCCTGCCCAGAGCTTTACCGTGGGCAGCGGTCTGGAGGCACTGGCTCCGGCGCAGACGGCAAAGGCCATGCTGGACGCGCTGGAAAAGGCTGTCCGGGATGCGCTTGCCGGAAATGAGGTGGGGTAATGGCAACGCTGTTGCTTCGGCTGGCGGCGCCTTTGCAGGCGTGGGGCGCGGACTCCAAATTTGAGACCCGCAAGACCAATCGGGAACCCACCAAGAGCGGCGTCATCGGCCTTCTGGCGGCGGCTCTGGGGCTGCGGCGGGACGAGCGCGAAGCACTGCTCCGATTGACCGGGCTGCGGTTCGGCGTCCGCGTGGAGCGGGAAGGGCAGCTGCTGGTGGACTACCACACGGCAAAGACGCAGGATGAAAAGACCTCTTATGTGACCTACCGCCATTATTTGCAGGACGCCGTGTTTCTGGCCGGTATTGAAAGCGAGGATGCCGCCCTTTTGCAGCAGCTGCAGCAGGCGCTGCTGCACCCGGTCTTTCCGCTGTATCTGGGCCGCCGGTCCTGCCCGCCCACCCTGCCGCTTTGTCTGGGACTGCGACAATGTTCTTTGCAGGAAGCACTGCAAACAGAATTGCCCCTGTGTCCGGGGCAGCAGCGGCGGCTGGTGCTGGACGCCGACCCGCTGGAGCCGGGCACGGCTGTGCAGCGGGATGTGCCGGTCAGTTTTGACCCGCGCCATCGGCAGTACGGCTACCGCTCGGCGCGGGAGCTCTGGCAGAAGGGCCTGTGCATCCCGTGCTTCGATACCGCCTGCGACATCGCGGGCGAGGACTGCACCGAGACCGTGACCGCCCTCATGCAGCTGGCGCACGACGTGCAGTGTCCGTATGTCTCCGTGACCGCACGGCGCGATGACGACGCGCGGATCTCCGCCGCGCTCGAAGCGCTCCTCCCCGCCGCCGAGGCGCAGGGGATCACGATCCTGCTCAAGACCAGCGGCGTCTTTTCCGACACGGCCCGGCTGCGCGCGCTGCTCGACGCGTTCGCCTGCGATCAGCTGGGCGCGCTCTGGGACATGCACCATCCCTACCGGGACCATGGCGAATCCGCCGACACGACCATCAAAAACCTCGGCGCCTACGTCCGCCACGTCCACCTGCGCGACTCGGACGACGACGGCAGCTATGACCTCATCGGCGAGGGCACGCTGCCCGTCGGCAGCATGATGCAGGCACTGTCCTCCATTGACTATGATGGCTTTATCTCCCTCGAGTGGAAGCCGGAGTGGATGCCGGACCTGACCGATCCGGAGGTCATCTTCCCGCACTTCGTCAACTACATGCACCGCTTCGATTCCCCGCGCGGCAAGAAAAAGACGCTTTACGACAACGCCGCGCATACCGGCAAGTTCGTCTGGAAGAAAGACAGCCTCATCTCCGAGACCTTCCCGCAGGTGCTCGACCGGATGGTCGAGGAATTCCCGGACCAGTACGCATTCAAATACACGACGCTCGACTACACGCGGACCTACGCGCAGTTCCGCGACGACGTGGACGATTTTGCCCGCGCGCTCGTCTCGCTCGGCGTGCGCCGGGGCAGCAAGGTCGCCATCTGGGCCACGAACGTGCCCGCATGGTTCATCACCTTCTGGGCCACAACGAAGATCGGCGCCGTGCTCGTCACGGTCAACACGGCGTATAAGATCCACGAGGCGGAATATCTGCTGCGGCAGTCCGACACGCATACGCTCGTCATGATCGACCACTGTCTGGACTCGAACTACCGTGAGATCATCCAGACCCTCTGCCCGGAGCTGGCCGACGCAAAGCCAGGCTCCGCCCTGCACTGCCGCAAGCTGCCGTTCCTGCGCAGCGTCATCACCGTCGGCTTCCGGATGCCGGGCTGCCTGACCTTCGACGAGGCGATGGACCGGGCCAGCTTGGTCCCGCGCGAGCAGATCCTGCGCATGGCCGCGGGCGTGCGGCCGGACGACGTGTGCAACATGCAGTACACCTCCGGCACAACGGGCTTCCCGAAGGGCGTCATGCTGACGCACTACAACGTCGTCAACGACGGCAAATGCATCGGCGACCGGATGGATCTGTCCACGGCCGACCGGATGATGATCCAGGTGCCGATGTTCCACTGCTTCGGCATGGTGCTCTCCATGACCTCCTGCATGACGCACGGCGCGACGCTCTGCCCGATGCCGTATTTCTCGGCCAAGGTCTCGCTCGCCTGCATCAACCAGGAGCGCATCACCTGCTTCAACGGCGTGCCGACGATGTTCATCGCCATGTTTAATCATCCGGACTACAAAAAGACCGATTTTTCCTACATGCGCACCGGCATCATGGCCGGTTCCGGCTGCCCGCCGGAGCTCATGCGCCGGGCCGCCCAACCGGACGAGATGCACATGACCGACATCGTCAGCGTCTACGGCCAGACCGAATCCGCCCCCGGCAGCACCATGAGCGCCTGCGGCGACCCGCTCGATCTGCGGTGCAACACGGTCGGCTACGCCTTCCCGCACATCGAGTGCAAGATCATCGACCCCGAGACCGGCGAGGAGGTGCCGGACGGCGTCAACGGCGAGTTCTGCTCGCGCGGCTACAACACCATGAAGGGCTACTACAAGATGCCCGAGGCCACGGCCGCCACCGTCGACAAGGAGGGCTGGCTGCACTCCGGCGATCTGGCCTGCCGGGATGAAAACGGCTGCTACCGCATCACCGGGCGGCTCAAGGACATGATCATCCGCGGCGGCGAGAACATCTACCCCAAGGAGATCGAGGAATTCATCTACACCCACCCGGCCGTCAAGGACGTACAGGTCATCGGCGTGCCGGACAGGAAATACGGCGAGGAGGCCATGGCCTGCATCATCCTCAAGGATCCCGGCAGCGTCACGGAGGACGAGATGTTCGCCTATATCAAGGCCAGCCTCGCCCGCCACAAGGTCCCGAAATACATCCGCTTCACAGACGCCTTCCCGATGAACGCGGCCGGCAAGATCCTCAAGTACAAGATGCGTGAGGACGCCACACGCGAGCTGGGGCTCGACGGTGCGGCCGGGATCGACACGGCGAAGACGGCTGAGCAGATTCGATAAAACCAGGCCCGGCTTGAGGGGGATATCACCGCAGGATCGATAAATTTTTTACAGGGTCTTGACAGACGGCATCGTCTGTGATAAAAAAATGGGGCAAGTTCAAATCAGCAAAGACGATGACGAAGACGGTCGGACAGACTGCTTTCAGAGAGCCGGTGGTTGGTGCAAACCGGCAGCAGGACCTCCACAGGCCCATCGCTTCCGAGTCGAAGACCCGAACACATTGCGTTTTGCAAGTAGGCGTCTTCCGTTTGCCCGCGTTAAGGGATAGGATCTGTCGGGATCTGAAGCGGCGGCAAGGAATTTTGCCGCAATTTGAGTGGTACCACGGGCTTGATTTTCAGCTCGCCTCAAGAGGTTTCTTGAGGCGAGCTTTTTGTTTTTCATTTTTGAAGGAGGAATCCCCCATGACGACCCAGACAACAACGACCCCCGCCGTAAGCCCCCTGATGGAGATCGCGCTCCGTATCCGCGAGATGCGCCGCATCACCGGCTTCACCGAAAAGGAGATGGCTGAAAAGACCGGCGTGACGGAAGCGGAATACAGAAGCTACGAGACCGGCACGGTCGATCTGCCGTTCACCTTCCTGCACAAGTGTTCACTGGCCTTCGGCCTCGAGTTGACCGATCTGCTTGAGGGCCAGTCGGCCAAGCTTTCGAGCTACAGCGTCACGCGCAGGGGCTGCGGCCTTATCACCGCCGCCGAAGACGGCATCACCATCCGCAACATGGCAGCGCTGTTCCGCCAGAAGCTGGCCACGCCCTACTGGGTTACCTATCAGTATTCCGAGGAGCTGCAGCATCAGCCCATCCACACCACCACCCACGGCGGCCAGGAATTTGATCTCGTGCTCAAGGGCTCGATGCGCGTGCGCGTCGGCGACCACGAGGAGACGCTCCACGAGGGCGACAGCATCTTCTACAAGAGCTCCACGCCCCACGGCATGATCGCCGTCGACGGCGCCGACTGCACCTTCCTCGCCATGATCATGGCGAGCACGGAGGAGGAGCAGGCCATCGTCGTCCGTCCCCGGGCCGTCGAGGAGGTCCAGCCCGAGCAGCTTCTGTGTTCGCACTTCGTCCAGCCGGTGGAGAACGAGGACGGCAGTCTCAAGGAGCTCCATTTTGCGCATGAGGACGAATTCAACTTTGCCTTCGACATCGTCGACGGCATCGCCAGAAGGAGCCCGGACAAGCTTGCCATGCTGCACGTGGCGAACGACATGACCGAGCGCCGCTTCACCTTCAAGGACATGAAGGACGGCTCGAGCCAGGCAGCCAACTACTTCACCTCCCTCGGCATCAAGCGCGGCGACCGCGTCATGCTGGTCCTGAAGCGGCATTACCAGTTCTGGTTCGCCATCCTCGGCCTGCACAAGCTCGGCGCCATCGCCATCCCGGCGACCAACCAGCTGCTTGCGCACGACTTTACCTACCGCTTCCAGGCGGCCGGCGTGAGCGCCATCGTCTGTACCGCCGAAGGCGACACCGCCCATCAGGTCGATCTGGCGCTCGAGGAGACGGGCCTGCCCGTCACGAAGATCATCGCCAACGGCACACGCGAGGGCTGGCACAGCTTTGACGACGAGTACAAGCTCTTCTCCCGCCGCTATGTCCGCGAGGCGGACGCCCCCTGCGGCGAAGATCCCATGCTCATGTTCTTCACCTCCGGCACGACCGGCTATCCGAAGATCGCCATGCACAGCTACAAATACGCGCTCGGCCACTTTGTGACCGCCAAGTACTGGCACTGGGTCCAGCCCGACGGCCTGCACTTCACGATCTCCGAGACCGGCTGGGGCAAGGCGCTCTGGGGCAAGCTCTACGGCCAGTGGCTGTGCGAGGGCGCGGTCTTCACCTACGACTTTGACCGCTTCGACGCCTCGAAGATCCTGCCCATGTTCGCCAAGTACCACATCACCACGTTCTGCGCGCCTCCCACGATGTACCGCATGCTCATCAAGCAGGATCTGTCGCAGTACGATCTTTCCTCCATCCAGCACGCGACGACGGCCGGCGAGGCGCTCAACCCCGAGGTCTTCTATCAGTTCCGCAAAGCTACCGGCCTGCAGATCGCCGAGGGCTACGGCCAGACCGAGATGACGCTCGGCATCGGCAACCTGACCGGCAATCTCATGAAGCCCGGCTCCATGGGCAAGCCCATCCCCGGCTACGGCATCGACCTGGTCGACCCGGACGGCAACCCCGTCGCCGACGGCGTCAACGGCGAGATCTGCATCAAGACGAGCGGCGATCAGCTGCCCTGCGGCCTGTTCCTCGGCTACTATCAGGACGAGGAGCGCACGAAGGCCGTCTGGCACGACGGCTGGTACCACACCGGCGACCTCGCCTGGCGCGATGAGGACGGCTTCTACTGGTATGTCGGCCGCGCGGACGACGTCATCAAGTCCTCCGGCTACCGCATCGGGCCGTTCGAGATCGAAAACGTCATCATGGAGCTGCCGTATGTGCTCGAGTGCGGTGTGTCCGCCGCGCCGGATGAGGTGCGCGGGCAGGTTGTCAAGGCCAGCATCGTACTGGTCAAGGGCACGGAAGGCACGGACGCGCTGAAAAAGGAAATCCAGAACTACGTCAAGACGCATACTGCGCCGTACAAATATCCCCGCATTGTGGAATTCCGCGAAGCGCTTCCAAAGACCACCAGCGGAAAAATCATCAGAAGCAAGCTCTGAAGGAGGAGTCGGCCATGACACACAAACGCCTAACTCTTTTTGCCGGACATTACGGCAGTGGAAAGACGAATATCGCGCTGAATTATGCGCGGTGGCTCCGGCGAAAAGGCGAAGCCGTGACTGTGGCCGATCTTGACATTGTAAATCCCTATTTCCGGACGAAGG
>ERZ779885.4137-NODE-4137-length-11562-cov-9.601199_pt1 | contig 11562 bp, 9 predicted proteins | sample MGYA00511554_ERZ779885 | MGnify/ENA primary metagenome ERZ779885 (study PRJEB29588, sample SAMEA2160998) | human gut metagenome | biome: human gut; feature: human-associated habitat; material: faeces | place: Denmark | collected 2008/2010 ... | reverse complement strand
TCGGGATGGTCAAGAGGTAAGGCGGCTTTTGTGGGAAAAAGGTAATACCGTTGAGACGGTATGCTTATTGTCCAAACTCCAAAGTAAGGAACATATCGAGATCGAAGTGAAGATGGACGAGTTAGATTTGACCGCTGCGGAGAAAAATGCAACCTATGAGGAAATCCGAGAATATGTTTTCGAACATACCGGACTGAAAGTCAGCCACCTCTATATCGCACAGGTGAAGCAGAAATACGGCATCATTGAGCGTGAAAACTACAATAAGCCAAAATCTGAAAACGTCAGGCAGCCACAATGCCCGCCGGAGAAGGAAAAGGCAATTACGGAGGCATTACGTCACTTTGGGATGATTTGAGGCGGATGTCTTAATCATTAAAGGAACGGTGAGGGTATGAAGTACAAAATTGCAATCTGCGACGACTCCGGTGCGGACAGACAGTTTGTTTTGAATATGGTGCGCGCCTGGGCCTCGTCCGCCGGTCACACGGTGCATATCGACGATTTTCCCTCCGCCGAGAGCTTCCTGTTCCGCTACGCAGAAGAAAGCGACTACGACATTCTCCTGCTGGATATCGAAATGGGCGCGATGGACGGCGTCACGATGGCAAAAGAGCTTCGCAAGAGCAACGACACGGTGCAGATCATTTTCATCACCGGCTACTCCGATTATATTTCAGAGGGCTACGAGGTGGCGGCGCTCCACTATCTGATGAAGCCCGTGAAGGAAGAAAAGCTCCGGTCGGTGCTGGACCGCGCCGTGGAAAAGATAACGAAAAACGAACGGGTCTTGCATTTCGAGGTCGGCGGAGAAATGGTGCGTGTGCCGATTTATCAGATTCGATATGCAGATGTGCTCGGCAACTATGTGACCGTTCACGCGCGAACGGATGTGACGGTGAAAATGACATTGGGCGAGCTTGAGAAGCAGCTCGACGAGTGCTTCTACCGCGTGGGGCGCTCTGCGCTCGTGAATCTGACGCAGATCAGCCGCGTCACCAAGACGGAGATCCGGCTCAGTGACGGAACCGCCATCCCGCTGCCGCGGGGCGCGTATGAGGGCGTCAACCGTGCCATTATCAACATGAGGTAAGGCGTATGGAATTGTTTGCAAAGAAAATCGAAAAGCAGCTCGCCTCCTATCAGCAGGAGCTGATCGAAACGCATTACCGGGAGGTAGACAATATGTACCGCCAGATCCGCGGCTGGCGGCACGACTACCGCAACCATATCCAGACCATGAAGGCTTACGCTGCCGCGGGAGATTGGGACGCCATCCAAAACTACCTCGACCTGCTGGACACCGATCTGCAAACCGTGGACACGGTCATCAAGACCGGCAATCCCATGACCGACGCCATCTTGAACTCCAAAATCTCTCTTGCAAAGGCGAAGGGCATTGAGGTCGCGGCGGATGCCCACATCCCCGTCCGGCTGAAGTCCTCGGAGATCGATCTCTGCTGCATCCTCGGCAATCTCTTCGACAACGCCATTGAGGCCAGCATGAAGCTGCCGGAGGACAAGCGCCTCATCCGGGTCTATATGGATATGAAAAACACCCAGCTCTACATCTCCTTCACCAATTTTACCGCCGGGAAGAAAATGCAGAAGGAGGGAGGGCTGTTCCGCAGCACCAAGGGCGAGGGGCATGGCTTTGGCCTTGTTCGCATCGACGCCATCGTGGAGCGGCTGGACGGATACATCAGCCGCAACAGCGAGGACGGTGCATTCACCACTGAAATACTGCTTCCGCAGGAGTGAGAGCTGCAATTCATCCCCCGGAAAAAGCGATTCGTCCCCGGAATGCTCCGGGGACGATTTTTTCTGCTATGCTATGCGCGTGAGGTGAAACGACATGAAACACAGAGAAAAACCGAAGTACAGCGTCCGGCAAAATGTCTGCTTTATGGTGCGGACCGCTTGGGAGAAGCGCAGGAGAGTGCTGCTCCTTTGCGTTGTGGTCGCGGCCATCAAAGTGGCGTTGGATTTGGCGCAGCTCTATGTCACACCGGAAATTCTTACGAGGGTGGAGCAGGGCGTTCCCGTGGGGGAGTTGCTGACAACTATCGGATTTTTCACAGCGGCACTTCTTCTCTTACAGGGGGCTGCGGCGTATTGCGATGCCATCCGGATGCCCGGTGAGGTCGATGTTCGCTGTGCCATCATCCGCATGATCTCCCGGAAAAGCGGCGAGACCTCCTACCCAAATGTCCACGACTCCAAAATTCTGAAGCTGGAGGAGCAGGCGCAGCGGGCCACCAGCGGCAACGACGATGCGGCGGAGCATATTTGGCGAACGCTGACGGAGCTGCTGGCAAATCTCGGCGGCTTTGCCGTATATCTGCTGCTGTTCTCCCGCTTGAGCTGCTTTTTGATCCTGCTGGTGGTGCTGACCGCCGCAGCAGACTTCTTCGTTTCCCACTACATCAGTGAGTGGGAGTACCGCCACCGGGATGAACGGGAACAGTATGACAAGGAACTGCACTATTTTCTGATGCAGCCTCGGCAGATACAGCTTGCCAAGGACATCCGCGTCTTTGGTTTAGTCCCTTGGCTGCGGGAATTGCGGGAAAAATCCATGAAGGCACTCTCCGCCTTCATCGCCCGCCGGGAAAGGACTTATCTCTGGGCTAATGTGGCTGACGTGGCGCTGACGCTTCTTCGCAACGGCATCGCGTATGCGTATCTGATTCGGCAAACTCTGGTACATGGCTGGCCTGCATCGACATTTTTGCTCTACTTTACTGCCGTCAGCGGCGCTGCATCGTGGGTGACCGGCATCCTGACCCAGTGCAGCCAACTGCATAAGGAGAGCATCGACCTGTCCAAAATACAGGAATATTTGAACATTCCGGAGCCGTTTCAGTTTGAGGGCGGAGCGCAGCCGCCCGCAGCCGACGGATATGAACTGCGGTTGGAGAACGTGTCCTTCCGCTATCCGGGCACGGAGAGGGATATTCTCAGGCACATAGACCTGACCATCCATCCCGGCGAAAAGCTGGCGGTGGTGGGCTTGAACGGTGCGGGCAAGACCACCATGGTGATGCTGCTTTGCGGCTTCTACGACCCCACCGAGGGGCGCGTGCTGCTAAACGGGCAGGATATTCGTGAATTTGACCGCAGCGCGTATTACCGCCTGTTTTCCGCTGTATTTCAGGGGTTTTCCATTTTGGATACCACCATTGCGGAATGTGTTGCCCAGACCACCGAGCATATCGACAGAGTAAAAGTCGATCACTGCCTTGCACAGGCCGGCTTGACAGAGGCTATTGCCAAATTCCCCCAAGGGGTGGATACCCACTTTGGCCGGGAGGTGTATCTGGACGGCGTACAGCTCTCCGGCGGCCAGACCCAGCGGCTGATGCTGGCGAGAGCGCTTTATAAGGACGGGCCCATCCTCATTCTGGACGAGCCTACGGCGGCGCTGGACCCCATTGCGGAAAACGATATTTACCAAAAGTACAGCGATATGACGGCGGGTAAGACCTCCGTGTTCATCTCCCACCGGCTGGCGTCTACCCGCTTCTGTGACCGCATCCTCTTTATAGCAGACGGCGGCATCGCCGAGGAGGGTACCCACAAGGAGTTACTGGCAAAGGGCGGTGCTTATGCGGAGCTATTTGCCGTGCAGAGCCGCTATTATCAGGAAGGAGGTGTACAGGATGAAGAAGAAAGCTGAGGGCATGAGCCTGCGGGAGACCTTTGCCATCCACCGCCGGGCAGCACGAGATATGCGCCGGATCGCACCGGGCTGCTTTATGCCGTTTATCCTCTGTGCTGTTGTGGAGGCAGCATCGCCCTATGCGGTCATCTGGCTCTCCGCCCGGCTTGTCGATGAACTATCCACCCTTCGCAGACCGGAGATTCTGGCCAAATGGGTCCTTTGGATCGTAGCGGTCAGTGCTGCGGCAGAGCTGCTCAAGGCCGTGCTGGAGAGGTGGAAAAATGTCCGGAGCGAACTGCTTGACAGACAGAAAGAAGTTTTGTATACCGAGAAATTTCTGCGGATGGATTATGCCGACTGTGACAGGCAGGAAACACGTGATCTGTTCTCTCAGATCCGGCAGAATGCCGACTGGTCCGGTTGGGGCTTTGCCCATCTCAAGCTGTACTATACGCAGGCAGTCCAAGGCATCACCGGCATTTTAGGGGCTGCCGCCTTGACGGTGAGCCTGTTCACCCGGCAAGTCCCGACCTCGGCGGGAAAATTGACCGCTCTCAATCACCCGCTTTTCCTTGTGGGCATCCTTCTGCTGATTGCCGCCGTTACCTGCCTTGGTCCGGCGCTGGTCGGCAGAGCCTATTCTGCCTGGAACACGCTGGCAGAGCAGGTATGCTTCGGCAATCGCGTGTTCAGCCACTTCGTTTTCATGCAGCCGGGGGACAAGGAAAAAGACATGGATCGCAGAATGTACCGCCAGAGCGAACTGGCGGAGCATTATGTCCGCACAGTGAATATCTTCGGCGTCGGCTCTCCCGTGGCAAAGGCGTCCCAAACCACTGTGGGACTGAGCAAGGCGCTGGCCGCCTCTCTATCCGCTGTTCTCTCCGGCGTTGTGTATGTGTTCGTATGCTTGAAGGCGCTGGGCGGTGCCTTCGGCATCGGCAGCGTGACCCAGTATGTCAGCGCCGTGACCACATTTTCCGGCAACGCCGCCCTGCTACTGAGCACCGTCAGTCATATGCGGGCCAATGCTGAGTTCCTCAAGGCCATCTATACGTTTCTTGACATTCCCAATTCCATGTATCAGGGGAGCCTCACCACCGAAAAGAGGTCGGATCGTCAGTATGACGTGGAGTTTCGGGACGTCTCCTTCCGTTATCCCGGCTCGGACATCTGGGCGCTGCGCCATGTGAATATGAGGTTCAAGGTCGGAAAAAGGCTTGCCATCGTGGGCGAAAACGGCAGCGGCAAGACCACCTTCATCAAGCTCCTGTGTCGCCTGTACGACCCGCAGGAGGGGCAGATTTTGCTCAACGGCATCGACATCCGCAAGTACCGCTATGACGATTACATGGGAATATTTTCCGTGGTATTTCAGGATTTCCAGCTCATCTGCCAGCCTTTGGGCGCGAATGTGGCGGGCAGCATGGAATATGACCGTGACCGGGCAAAGAAGGCTCTGACCGATGCAGGCTTCGCAGACCGTCTTGCAGCGATGGAAAAGGGTCTGGACACCATGCTTTACAAAAATCTCTCCGAGGACGGTGTCGAGGTTTCCGGCGGCGAGGCGCAGAAGATCGCCATTGCCCGCGCGCTCTATAAGGACGCGCCCTTCATCATCCTCGACGAGCCAACAGCGGCGCTGGACCCCATCGCCGAGGCGGAGATCTACAGTAAGTTCGATGAGATCGCAGGCAATAAGACTGCCATCTATATCTCCCACCGCCTGTCCTCCTGCAAATTCTGTGACGAGATCGCCGTGTTCCACGAGGGCGCGGTCATTCAGCAGGGCAGCCATGCCGAATTGCTCGCCGATCGGGGCGGCAAATACTACGCGCTCTGGAACGCACAGGCGCAGTATTATACGGAGTGAAGCTGCTCTGTGTGTCAGAAAGAAACCGCTGTAATCCCCATCCCGCGCAGGATGGAGATTACAGCGGTTTTGTGTTTTCAGAGCAGACATTGCAAGCTGCCTTTTGCGGTTTGTATATGCAACTGCGAGGGAAATGAGGGATTGCAAAGGGAGGTCTCGCCTGTCGGCTCGGTCAGCGCTTCAAAGCGTTTCACGCTTTGAGGTCTCCGCCGGAGACCCGCGCCCCGTTGCCGCTGGGTTTCCAATAGGGGCGCGAGCCGCCCTGTTGGCACACGATTTTCCGCAGGAAAGTCTAGTGTGTTATACCTTTGCTTCCGGCTGACGCGGGAAAGGGGTTGGCGGCATACTCTGCGGTGCGGCAGAGTGTGGTAACAAACGCTTTTTCGCGGCAGTAGGACAGGCGGATTTTGTGATGTGAGCTACAGCACAAACGCAGGATTTTTGAGAAGCAAAATCCGACTGGCCAGAAAAGGAAGCAAAGGTATATAAAAGCCTTCGTCCCACCACAGCGCTGCCTTTGTTTCAGCGTTTCTTCCGCTTTCCCTTGCCGCGGGTCATGGTCGTTTTCCCGCGCTGGCTGATGGGGCTTTTCAGGTACTTGGACTTTTTAAGTCCGCTGATGATTGAGACAAATTCTTCCTTTGTAAGTGTGTCGTAATCAAGCCCAATCGTTGCCATGAACGCACGGATTTGTTTTTCCTCGGAGCTTCCCTCAAAATGTACGGCCTCCATCAACTGCTTCTGCACAGCGACAGCGGACAGGTCATCGTCCGCGGTCAGAGCATCTGTCCCGTGTTCCTCCCGGATGTCCCGCAGGATGCTGCTCAGATCGTCCGCAACGAGACGCCCGAAATATTCTTCCTCTTGTATCTGCGCCGCTTTCAGAGTATGGAGGTACAGATCGTTAGCTTCCTCGCCATGCTCCATCAGAACTATCTGGCGGGTAGCTTCCAGAACCGTATTCATATCCTTGATCCGCATATCTGCGATCCGGTCAACGTAAATCTCAGCATCCAGCATGAAGCGCTGGAAATCTTTATGGCAGATCAGCTCCGACAGCAGCCGGTGGCTGAACTTGCCCGTTTTCAATACATCAATCGAAGCATCACTCAAATGCAGCTCATGCAGAGCTGTGTTTGGGTGATTTTTTGTTTCCGTCCGTCCCATCAGATAGTCGCAGGAAACACCGTAATAGTCCGCCAGCAACAAAATGCTGTACGGGCTGATGTCCTTGCCGTTATCCGATTCATATTTGCCGAGTGCGGATTTCGAGATACCCACCTCGGCGGAAAGCTGCTCCAAGGTCAGCTTTCGTTCTACTCGTAAATCCTTCAACCGCTCTCCGATTGTCAGCTTGACTTGCATACAGCAGCCTCCTTTTCACCTTTTTCTGTATTATATCATGCTTTTCCGTTTTGTGTCTCAAAGCGTGGAAAATTTCAACTTCTACCCCACTTTTCCTACCTCTCGGATATACGGGAAAGAGCCTGTTTTCTTACTAAAATTTAGACGTAAACCACGCAGCACCTTGAAAATTTCATGATCGTCCGATGAGGATATGCTTCCGGAGAAGTATCGCATTCCGCGTACCAAGGAAGAGGCAACGCCGGGGTAAGGACTCGGGCAGGAACGGCATCGGGTAGAACGGCGAAGTTCAATTATTTTACAGGAGGAAACAGGTATGGATTTATTTACACAAATCAAGATGGGAGTTTCCGTAAAAGAGGCTGCCGAATACTACGGATTGGAAGTAAACCGTGGCAACATGGTCTGCTGCCCCTTCCACGCCGACCGTACACCCAGTATGAAGCTGAATGAGGATTACTTCTACTGCTTCGGGTGCGGAGCCCACGGCGATGTGATCGACCTTGTGGCAAAGCTGTTCAACCTGAGCAGCTATGACGCAGCGAAAAAGCTGGCGTATGACTTTGGGATCGACACGGACAAGCCCCCGGCTGCGGCAGCGCTGCGGAAACCGAAATATCCGCTGGCAAAGGCGTTCCAGAATGAGACGCTGCATTGTCAGCGGATATTGTGCGATTATCTGCATCTTTTGGCGCATTGGAAGGTGCAATACGCACCCAAAACGCCGGAGGAATTTGGGGTCCCCGTCGGAACCCAGCAAAGCGGTTCCGATGGGGAGCGGACGAGCAGCGGAATGAGTGAGCTTCCGCCGCAAGGCGGAAACGAAGGATATGAAGCTTGCGAGGACGAAGATGACCGCTTTGTGGAAGCCTGCCAGATGCTCGATTATATCGAGGATCTGACAGATATTTTAACCTTTGCGGAGTTGGAGGTTCGCGTGAAAACCGTGGATATGCTTCAAAAGGACGGCATGATCGACCGGCTGGAAGAACGCCTGAAAAGGACGGCAAAGGAGGTGGATGCCCGTGACGAAACGGAAATCGGCTGATTTAGACGCGCCCATCTGGTTTGACGGCACGAATATTAACGAGGCACTGTTCTGTGATGAATTTCTGAGCAGCCGGAAAATCATCTTTGCCAACGGTGCTTTCTTCACGCCGGACGGCAGGGTGACCGATGATCTGCCGCTCCAGGGCGAAATCTATGAGGAACTGAAATGCTGCGCCGTGAACAATATTCCCCGCAAGATCACCAACATTCTGGAAGTGATGAAGCTGGCGGCTCATATAGGGGACTTTGTACCAGAGGCAGATAGAATCCATCTGGCAAACGGTACTTTGAAGCTGGACGGCAGCTTCACCGAGGGCAGACCGAATATTGTGCGGAGCAGACTGCCGGTGGCATATCGCCCCGACGCACCGGCTCCCGTTCGGTGGCTTTCTTTTCTGGACGGACTTCTCTATACAGAGGACATTCCCACCTTGCAGGAGTTTATTGGTTATTGCCTGATTCCCAGCAACAAGGGGCAGCGCATGATGGTGATGAAGGGAAACGGCGGCGAAGGAAAATCACAGATCGGCGCGGTGCTGGGTGCGCTTCTTGGTAGCAACATGAAGGACGGCAGCATTGGCAAAATTTCCGAAAACCGTTTTGCCCGCGCGGATCTGGAACACATTCTGCTGTGCGTCGATGATGATATGCGGATGGAGGCGCTGCGGCAGACCAACTATGTCAAGTCCATCGTGACCGCTCAAGGCAAGATGGACTTAGAACGCAAGGGCAAGCAGAGCTATCAGGGGTGGATGTTTGCCCGCCTGCTGGCGTTCTCTAACGGCGATTTGCAAGCACTCTATGACCGGAGCGACGGATTTTACCGCCGACAGCTTGTTCTGACCACCAGGGAAAAGCCTGCGGGACGGGTAGATGATCCTGACCTTGCCGAAAAGATGAAAGCAGAGGTCGAGGGTATCTTCCTGTGGGCGTTTGAGGGCTTGCAGCGGCTTGTTGCCAACAACTTCAAATTCACGGAAAGCCAGCGCACACGGGATAACCGGGAGGCAGTCAAGAGGGATAACAACAACGTCTTTGATTTTCTGGAATCCGAGGGCTATATCCGGCTGAAAGCAGACTGCACCATCAGCTCTAAAGACTTGTACGAAATTTACCGGATGTGGTGTGAGGAAAATAATCTGACGCCGCTAAAGCGCCGCAGCTTCAGTGACAGCGTGATTGCCAGTCAAAGCAAGTACAATCTTGAATACTGCAACAAAATCACCAACGCTGCCGGTCGGCGGGTCTGGGGCTTCTTCGGTATTGAAGCGATTGCCAGACCTAATATAAATGGACTTTCCGATGTTTCAGAGCGTACGTACGTACCGGACAGATGGCAGGAGTGATTTTGACCGCCGCACCGTGTACGTATGTACGCAGCGTTTTGCCCCAAACACTGCTATATGGGAAAATGCTAACCGGTAGAGCCTGTATTTCAAGGCAAAAATCAAAGCAAGTGAAATCCACAAAGAATTTGACCGTTGACAGAAATGGTTTCACGGAATCGCGCTTCTCAGAACAGCAACATGGGTGCGCGGAAACGTGGGAAACTACACGTTTTAGAGCAAAGTCACACAGAGCAGAAAAGTCGATAGGTGTCACCTGTGAACAGGACTTCATAACGGCAATTCTGAGCGGATTTGACAGCAACAGATTTTTTCGCGATACAGCGAAGTGAATGCGCCGGAGAACGTACCGGCTTCGCTGTTTCATGATCTGAATTTTGGAGGGGATTTGAATATGAGTGTACGCAATGAGATCAAGGCGCAGATCATTCGCGCCGGTTTTACCATGCAGGAGGTTGTTGACCTGTTACATGATGAATACGGCTGGTCGGACAGCGTTTCCAATTTGTCCGCCAAGCTGCAGCGGGAGAGCATCCGCTATAAGGAGGTTGTCGAGCTTGCCGACGCGCTGGGTTATGAACTGATCTGGCAGAAACGGAGGGAAAAATAAATGAGTAAGCCACAGTTTGCGATTCTCCGCTTTGCAAAGTATAAAGGACCGGAAATTTCCAATATTGAGGCGCACAATGAGCGCACAAAAGAGAATTACGCCAGCAACCCCGACGTGGACACGGCGCGTAGCCACCTCAATTTTCATCTGGTGACGCCGCAGCGCAAATACCGCGCCGAGGCGGAAAAGCAGATCGCGGAGGCAAGCTGCCGCACCCGTTCCGACAGCGTGCGTGTGGTGGAGACATTGGTGACGGCCAGCCCGGAGTTCTTCAAGGGCAAGAAGAAAGGCGAGGTCAAAGCCTACTTTCAGGAGGCACTGGACTTCATCGAGAAGTATCAGGCCAAGGACACAATTATATCCGCCGTGGTGCATATGGACGAGAAAACGCCCCATATGCACCTTTCTTTCGTCCCACTGACGGAGGACGGGCGGCTCTGTGCAAAAGAAATCGTAGGCAACAAGAAAAAGCTGACGCAGTGGCAGGACAGGTTTTGGGAGCATATGGTCAAAAAATACCCCGATTTGGAGCGCGGCGAGAGTGCCGGTGAAACCGGACGCGACCATATCCCACCACGGCTGTTCAAGGAGATGACCCGCCTGACCAAGCAGAAGGCCAAGCTGGAAGAATTGCTTTCAGGCGTCAATGCGTTCAATGCCAAGGGGAAAGCGGCAGAAATCGGCGCTTTTTTGGACAAGTATATTCCTGCTGTGGAGCAGATGCACACGACACTGAAAAAGTACAATACGGCGTTCACGGTCACGACTGCCGAAAATAAAAAGCTGAAAAAGAAAACGGAGCAGTTGGAGCAGTCGCTGGACAAAGCCACGCAGGGAAGCACCTTGAAAAAGCTGGCTGACGCCAAGCTGCATCGGGATTATGAGGATGCCGTCGCCGTGCTGGATCGTATTCCGAAGGAAGTGCTGGCGGCATATACACACAGAACGGAGAAAGAGAGGGAGACTGCCTATGGTAGATGAATGGAGCGGCTTCGCCGCTTTGCTGGCAAATTTGATTGAAAAGTATGCCGTGATTCTGAATCTTGACGCGCTGCCCGATCTCGTCATAGAGGAAGCCGTGTCTGAAAAAGATGATGCTGATAAGAATATTCACGAAAACGATATTGAACCCGTGAAAGCGGCATGATATAATTATCATGAAATAAGTGTCCAAACCGCCATTGCAGGAGCAAAAGCTCCTGCAATGGCAGAAAACGAGGTGAAGTGACCATGGAACGCTGGGAGAATGAGCAGAACAATTCTGAAATGATGATTTATACCACAGAGGATGGCTTGACAAAGATTGAAACGACCTTTGATGGCGATACGGTTTGGCTGTCCATTGACCAGATGGCGGAGCTGTTTCAGCGTGACAAATCTACCATTTCCAGACATATCAAGAACATTTTCACTGAGGGCGAATTAAAGCGAGAAGCAGTTGTTGCAAATTTTGCAACAACTGCCGCTGACGGTAAGACTTATCAGGTGGATTACTATAATCTCGATGTCATCATTTCTGTTGGCTACCGTGTGAAGTCTCAGCGCGGCGTGCAGTTTCGTATTTGGGCAACGGGGATTTTGAAGGAGTATATGCGAAAGGGCTTTGCTCTGGATGATGAGCGCCTGAAAAATCTGGGCGGCGGCGGATACTTCA